>Ga0209599_10001151_pt1 | contig 13364 bp, 12 predicted proteins | sample Shrwel_input2_FT_FD_187534 | JGI IMG/M metagenome (GOLD analysis project Ga0209599, IMG submission 187534) | Subsurface microbial communities from deep shales in Ohio, USA - Utica-3 well 1 S input2 FT (SPAdes) (version 2) ... | reverse complement strand
CCAAGGAGCTGGCGGGCGGGCAGCTCGGGGTGCGGGGCCGTGACGACGCGCAGGACGGCTTCGCCCCCGCCCGCCAGCTCCTTGGCTCGTCGGACCGCCTTGGCCAGCGCCGCGGTGGGGTTGGCCGGGTCCCAGGGGATGACGTTGTCGGCCCCGACCGTCTCGATCAGGCCGGCGTTCCCGAAGATGGCCATGGTCTCCGGCTTGGCCTCGCAGAGGATCAGGTGCCGTCCGCCGGCGCGCAAGGTCTCGGCCAGGTCGCGCAGGAGGAGGACGCCGTTGGCGTCGAGGTGCACCGCCTCGCGGAACTTCACCACCAGCACCTTGAGGTTCGGGTCCGCGGAGGCGCGCCGCAGGTGGTCGTGGAAGGCCTGGGTGGCGCCGAAGTGCAGGCTGCCCTCGACGTGCAGGATGGAGATCCCGGTGGTGCCTTGGCCGGGGGCGCGGGCGCGCAGCTCGCCCGTCTCCGCGAAATCGTATTCCACCACCTCGGGCTGGGAAGTCTTGCGCAGGTAGAACGCCACGGCCACGCCGGTGCCGAAGAAGATCGCCACGTCGAGCGGGGCGACCAGCGCGGTGATGAGGGTGGCCAGGAACACCGTGCGGTCCTGGGCCCCGGACTGCAGGATCAGGCGGACGACCGGCAGGTTCACCAGCTCCAGTTCCGCGGCGATGACCAGCGTCGCCAAGCAGGCCAGCGGGACGTGGGCCACGAGGTAGCTCGCGACATAGCCGGCCGCCAGGATGAAGGCGCCGCAGAACATCGACGCGTAGGCGGTGCGGGCGCCGCTGCTGACGTTGAGGGCCGAGCGCGTGATCGAGCCGGAGGCGGCCATGCCGCCCGTCAGGCAGCAGGCGAGGTTGGCCATCCCCAGGCCGAAGATCTCCTGGTGCAGGTCGGAACCGCGCCCGCTCTTCAGGGCCGAAGCCCGCGCGTTGGCGGTGCCTTCGATGATCACTAGCACCGCGAGCGCGAGCGCGGGCGAGAAGAGCGTCGAGAAGGTGCGGGCGGAGAATTCCGGCAGGTGCAGCGCGTTGGCGGTGCGCGCCGCGTCGCCGACGTAGTGGACGAGGTCGGCCCGCGAGCCTTGGCCGAGCGCGACCGATTGGCCGACGTACGCGCCGAGCGAGGCCACGGCGATCGCGCCGAGGATGGCCTTGCCGACGCCGTAGGGCCGGCGCAGCAGCGCGTAGACGATGGCGGTGACCACCGCGAGGCCCAGGTCGGGGTTCAGCAGGGCCTTCCCGGCATGGACGGTCGCCCACAGCACCTCGGGCAGGGATTGGCCGGTCTGGTCGCCGGGCAGGTTCAGGGCCGTCGGCAACTGCAGGGCGATGACGCGCAAGGCCGCCGCCGCGATGTACGCGGAGATGACCGTCCGCGGCACGAAGTCCGCGAAGCCGCCGAGCCGCAGCCAGGAGGCCAGCAGGAGGAAGACCCCCGTCATCAGGAGCAGCGTGGGCAAGGCCGCCACGCGCATCTCGGGCGTGACCGCGCCGAGGGTCGCGAACGCCCCCAGGAGGAGGGCGGCCGAGGCGTTGGTCGGGCCGGCGGAGAGGTTGGCCGAGCCCGCGAAGATCGGCGCCACGAACGCCGCCACGCCGCAGCCGACGATGCCGCACCAGACGGGCAGGCCCGCCTTCATGGCGAAGGCCATCGCCATGGGGAAGGCGAGCAGCGCGACGGTCAGGCCCGCGAGCAGGTCCGCCCGCAGCACGGTCGCGTCGGCGCCGCGCGCGACGGCGCCCAGCGGGAAGAGGGCGGGACGGGGCCGCGCCCAAGCCTTGAGCCAGAGACCCTTGAGGTCCGAGAGGATGCCGGCGAGCGCGCGGAGCACGGTTCCCGTTGTTGCCTAGCGGGTCCGCGCCTTCAACCGATTTCGCAACTTAATCGAACGCCTCGGGATCCAGCTGGAGCACCAGGGACTGCTGGAGCAGGCCGAAGCAGGTGTAGCAGGCCAGCGCGTGGCGTTTCTCGGTCGGCAGCGTCTCGTCGTCCAGCTCCGCGGCGGCCTCGAGTTCCGCGTCGGGGATGTCCGCGAAGACCAGGTCGCGCAGGGCCATCCGCACCGCGGACAGCGCCCGCAGGAAGGCGAGGGCCTGGGCCTCGTTCCGCAGCACGATGACCGCGGGGTCGCCCTTGGCGCCCGCGAACGCCACCGCCAGCAGCCGGGCCTCCTCCTCCGCCTGGGCCTTGAGGGTGTCGGTCCAGAAGGCCGCCACTTCGCCGTCGGCGTCCGGCACGCGGGCGCGGTTGACGCTGACCCGGGCGGCCGCGGGCGCGATCAGCCGGAGCAGGTCGGTCAGGACCGTGCGGGCCTCCGTCGTCATGCTGAGGCGCAGCTCAGGCATCGGCTTCGAGGATCGCGCTGAGGTGCCACTGCTGGAGCTCGAGCGCCAACAGCTCGGCGCGCTCGCGCTCGCCGGTCCAGACGGTCGCGCGGCCTTCCTCGTGGACTTGCCGCATCAGCTTCTTCGCCTCGGCCTTCGAGATGCGGAGCACGCTCACGAACGCCACCACGACGTAGCCGGTGAAGTTGATCGGGTCGTTCAGCACGACCACGTGCCACTTCGGCGCCGGAGCGACGACCGACTCGGTCTTGATCTCAGGCTTGATCTTCGGCTTGGCCATGCGGCGTCAGGTCTGCCCGGGAAACTAGCGACTCCCGGAGCTTCCGCAAGCCGTCGATGAGCTCATTTACCTGGGGGCCGACCTCCGGGCCGTCCGGCTGCCGCTCGATGGTGCCGGCGAGCTTGGCGAGGGCCACGCAGCCCATCAGGGCCAGCATGCCCTTGGTGCCGTGGGCGTGCCGTTCGAGGGCGACCGCATCGCGTCGGGCGAGGGCCGCCCCCAGTTGGTCCATCATCCCCGCGGCGTGGCGCAGGTAGGACCGCGCGGCGCAGCGGAGGTCTTCGGCTTCGTCGGCCTCGGAGACTTCCAGGGCCGAGAGGAATTCGTTGCCCAGGGGCGGCGGCGGCGCCTCCTGCGCGACGCAGACGTCGAGTTTCTCCAGGAGCTCGGCCCCGCGCACCGGCTTGGCCAGGTAGGCGTCGAAGCCGGCGGCCTCGCAGCGGGCGCGGTCGGTCTCGAGCGTCATCGCGGTCAAGGCCAGCAGGCGGGTGGGGCGGCGGCCGAGGGCGCGCTCCTCGGTCCGGATGGCCGTGGCGGTGGCGATCCCGTCCATGATCGGCATTTGGATATCCAGCAGCACCGCGTCGAAATCCTTGGTGCGCCAAAGCTCGAGCGCGGCGGCGCCATCCACGGTCGCGCTGACGTGGTGGCCGGCGCGCCGCAGGCGGGCGACCGCGACCTCGCGGTTCACCTCGTTGTCCTCGGCGAGGAGGATCCGCAGGGGGCGTCGGGGCGGACGCGGAGGCGCCCCGGCGTCGGTGGCTTCGGGCGGCCGCAGCGGTTCCCCGGCGAAGCGGGCCCAGAGCCCGGTCAAGGTGACGGGCTTGAGCAGCTGGGTCTGGCGGCTCAGTTCGAGCTCGGGCGCCGTGAGCAGGAGGGTCCGTTCGGGCGGGATCGCCGGCAGGCGGGGATTGATGTCCTCGGGAAGGTCGATCACCGCCCGGGCGAAAGGCCGTTCGGCTTCCTCCGCCTCCAACCAGGCGGCCTCGGCCTGCTCGCCGGTCTCGGCCTCCGCGCAGGTGGCGCCCCACGCCTGCAGGCTGCGTTTGAGCCAATGCCGGATGGCGGCGTCGCCCCCGACCAGCAGGATGCGTTCAGCCCGTAAATCCGGCGGGTGGGGCGCGTCGTGCGCCGGGTTGTGGTCCACCATCATCGCGGCGGTGAAGCAGCTCCCCTTGCCCAGCTCGCTCTTCACCTTGATGAAGCCATCCATGGCCAAGACGAGGCTGCGCACGATGTTCAGGCCGAGGCCCGTGCCGCCGAAGCGGCGCGTCGTCGAGGCGTCGGCCTGCGTGAACGGCTCGAAGATGCTTTCCAGGCGGTCGGCCGGGATGCCGATGCCGCTGTCCTGCACGGTGCAGTGGGCCAGGAGGCGCTCCTGGCGGCGCTCGAAATGCAGCTCGGCATGGACGTGGCCCTGCGCGGTGAACTTGACGGCGTTGCCGATGAGGTTGGCCAGCACCCGCCGGAACTTCACCGGGTCGCCGAGCACCGAGTGCGGGCAGTCGGCGCGGGCCAGGGCCGCGAGCTCGACGCCCTTGCGCCGGGCCTGGTGCTGGAACTGGGCGACGACCTCCTCGAGCGCGCGCACCGGGTTGAAGGGGATGAGCTCGACCGTGATGTTGCCGCGGTCCAGCCGGGAGAAGTCGAGGACGTCGCGCACCATGTCCTCGAGCTCCGTCGCGCACCGCTGGATCTTGGCGAGGGCCTCGGCGGGTTCGACCCCGGGTCCCTCCAGCGCGGTCTCGCAGAGGCCTTGGATGGCGTTGATCGGGTTCCGGATCTCGTGGGTGACGTTCGCCATGAACTGCCACTTGGCCGCGGCCACTTCCTCGGCCTTCTCGAGGGCGATCCGCAGCCGGTTATGTTCGTCCACGGATTCCGTGATGTTGGCCGCGAACGTCAGGAGGCCGGCGGGCAGGCCGGCCCCGCCCTTGATGCGCTCGTGGGCCACGCGGACCAGGCGGGACCGTCCGTCCAAGGTCTCGAAGCGCAGGATGCTGTGCCGGACGCGCTGCCCCGTGCGGATGACCTCCTCGTCGAACTGCAGGAACTGCTCGGCCGTCGCCGGGGCGAGGATATCCCGCAGGCCGAGGTCGTCGACGAACCCGCGGTGCGGCAGCCCGAGGAACTCGTCGAGGCTGCGGCTCGTGTGGAGGATGCGGCCCTGCAGGTCGCGGAAGATGATGAAGTCGGGCGAGTTCTCGATGAGCGTGCGCGCGAGGCCCATGCCGGAGCGCGGCGTGAGCAAAGGCAACCCGTTGACCAAGGCGTCGTCCGCGAAGAGCAGCCAGACCTGGTCGTGCTGCTTCGGGTCCGGCTGCATGATGACCTTGACCGCCCGGATCGGCGTATCCTTTTCGGCGTTCCGGAGTTCGAGCAACCCGCTCCAGGCCGACCACCGGGCGGCATTGTAGAGCAACGAGGAAATCGGTCGGCCGTTATCCAGTTCGAGGAAGAGCAGGTTGACGTCCATGCCGGCCCGGACCCGCCGGCCCAAGGCTCGGTCGGTCGAGGGGTTGGCATGGAGCACCAGGCCGGCCCGGTTGCACACCATGTAGGGCCAGGGCAGGAGGTCGGGGAGTGACGACAGGTCCGCCATGCTCTGGGGGTTTTACTAGTCGGGGGTGTCGATGGGGACAATAATCGATATGAGGGGAAATACCTAGTTTACTTGTCATCCCTCAGTTACCCCCTTGTCTTTGCTGATGCGCATCCTGCCCCTGTTGCTCCTGCCCGTCTTGGCTTCGGCCACCCCGTTCCGACCGGCCGATCTCCCGGCTGGCTCCGCCTGGTTCTTGCACGTCGACCACGACGCCGTCCGCTCCGCTCCCTTGGGCGCCAGCCTGATGTCGCAGCCGATCGACGACGCGGCGTGCCCCTTGCCGCCCAAGGCCAAGGCCTTCCTGACGGAGACCGGTTTCGATTACCGCCGCGACCTGCGCGCCCTCACCGTCTTCGGCAGCGGCGCCGAGCGCCAAGCGTCCATCCTCGTGCGCCATTCCGCCGACGACCTCAAGGTCGGCGAGTTCCTGCGCAAGCAGGGCGCCAAGACCACGACGGTCGAAGGCGCTCCCTGCCTCGCCTATGATTGCGGCCCCGATGGCAACGAGTGCACCCTCTTCATCGCGTTCCCGCAGCCGGGCGTCATCGCGATCGGCATGAGCGCCAAGGACCTCGGCCTCGCCCTGCGCTCGCTGGAGTCCGAGCGCGCCGAATCCGCCTTGCCCGCCCTGGCCGCGCAGGAAGGCATCGCCAACCCCTCCGTGTTGGCGGCCGTCGACATGGTCGCCTGCGCCGAGGCCAACCCGCGCCTCCCCGCCATGGCCCGGCAGTTCCGCGTGTTCGGCATGGCCGCCGGCGAGGTCGGCGACAAGGTCGTCTTCCGTTCGCGCACCGAGATGGTGCAGGCCCCGATGGCCGATAATGTCGTCAAGATGGTGGAAGGCTTCGCCGCGATGGCCGCTTCCCGCGACGCCAACGCCGCCAGCTGGCTGGAAGGCCTCGTGGTCAAGGCGGCCGGCGCCCAGGTGACGACCGACTACCAGGTCTCCGCCCAGCGTGTGCTCGAGGAGATCGCCCGGGCCAAGGTACGCATGGCCGAGTGGCGCGCCAAGCGGGCCGCCGGCAAGTAAGCGATCCTCGCCAGTCAAAACTTGGCCCGCCCGGTGACTTGGTCTCCGGGCGGGCTGTTTTTAGAGGGTGCTCAGGAAGGGACTTGAACCCTTACGCTTTATGGGCACTGGAACCTGAATCCAGCGTGTCTGCCATTCCACCACCTGAGCATGAAAGCGGACAGTTGAGCAAAGGGGGTTGAGCCCCCCTGTCAAGGTCAGGGCTTGCGCAGCGACTTCAGGAGGTAGGCGCAGTCGAGGTCCTGCCCGAACTTGTGGCCCACGCGGGGGAGCAGCCCGGACCGCACGAAGCCGAGGGACTCATGGAGCCGCAGGCTGGCCGCCTGTTCCCCGGAGATGCGCGCCAGGATCGAGTGGTAGCCCAAGGCCTCCGCCCGTCGGATCAAGTCGCCCAAAATCAGCTTTCCGAGCCCTTTGCCGTGGTGGGCGTGGTGCAGGAAGACCGAATCCTCGACCGTACCGGACCAGCCTTTGCGGGTGTTGTAGCTCGAAAGGGAGCCCCAGCCCACGACCTGCTGGCCGATTTCCGCCACGATGACCGGGTGGGCCGGCCCGCGGGCCTTCAGCCATTGTACCCGGTTTTCGTCCGTTTCCGGCTCGGTCTGCCAAGTGCAGGTGCAGGTCCGAACGTAGTGGTTATGGATCGCGTTGATCGCGGGCGCGTCGGCCAAGGTGGCCGTCCGGAGGCGGGTTTCCATGGGGGCAGTCAAACCCCGGCAGGGTGCTGAAACAAGCCTAGGAAATCCCGTTGACAGTCAGGCGGCGGCCACCTTTGTTGGCCGACCTGCCGTTTCCATGCGGCCCTCCAGACCATGAAAGTCTCCTCCTCCCTCAAGTCGCTGAAGAAGCGTCACCCCAATTGCCAGGTCGTCCGCCGCAAGGGTCGTGTCTATGTGATCAACAAGACGCACCCCCGCTACAAGGCGCGCCAAGGCTAATCCCCAACCCCTTTTATCATGAAGAAGGAAGGCCATCCTGAATATAACAACGTCGTCTTCGTGGATGTCTCCACGAACCGCGAGTTCCCGACCCGTTCGACCCTGAAGTCGAAGGAGACCAAGGTCATCGACGGCGTGGAGCACTTCGTGATCCGCCGCGAAGTCACCATGGACTCGCACCCCGCCTACACGGGCGAAAAGCGCTTCGTCGACACCGCTGGTCGCGTCGAGAAGTTCAACACGAAGTTCCGCCGCAAGTAAGCCGGCCGCAAGGTCCGCCCCGAACCCGCCTGGCTCGCCCGGCGGGTTTTTTATTGCCCGTTGCTTCGGGGAGGGGGCGGAGGTAGGGTAGGGGATGCGCTCATGCCGTCTGCTTTCCTACGCCTTGGTGAGCTGGACGCTGCCGGCGCTGCCTGGGGCGACCTTCAACGCCACGGGCGTCGAGCAAGGGCTCTTTTCGGGGCTGGAGGGCTATTTATCCCAGAGTCGCTTTCCGCTTCGTGCCTTGCACCCGCAGGTTGAGGTCGCCTATGGCCAGGTCACGGACAGCCGCGGCCCGGCCTACGTAGACACCCGTAACTTCAATGGCCGACTGTGCGATACGAGCGATAACGGACGTTTCGGCCTCTTTCTGGACGCTAGCTATGCTGGGTCGCGCCGGGATGCCCAGACGAGCCGTGGACCCGTGCAGTCCAGCCCCATCGATATCGCTGGGCTCGGTGGGGGCGCCTTCCTGGAGTTGCCGGTTCTGGCTAAAGTGGGGCTTTACGGGGAGTATGCCTACTATTCCCACCGCTTGAGCTTTACCCGCCCGGTAGGGGTGGCGCTCCTCCCGGAGAAGGACGCCTTCTGTCAAGGGCGCTACGGGGTTCGGTTCTTTGTGACGGATCGGGACGCCCTCAGCTTGGGCCGGATCTCGGGCCAGGGGGACTACCTGCCGGCCCTGCGGATGGATTATTCCTGGCGGCACTTGCTGGGCGGCCGGAGCAGCCTGGTGCTGCGCCATCAGACGGGCCCCGGCGTCAAATCCTGGGAAGCGGCCTTCGGTCTAGGCTTTTGATGATCAAGGGCCCCCGATCTTATTCACAGGGGGTGTGAATGAAATGTGGAGGAAAAGCCCGTTGCCGTGGGGCGATAAATTTCCGCAAAATAGTGCTTGATTTTGTCATGGGTCTGTAGCAATAGTGTCATCGCTATGAAGCATATCCTCCCGATCCTCACCATCACGACCCTCGCTGCTGCCGCGTCTGCCCAGACTGCTGCCGCCTCCGCGTCCGGTCTCTCCTACAACCGCGCTGGTCTCAGCTACAACACCGACAAGGCCGCTGGCGACAACGGCTACTCCCTGTCCGTCGAAGCCCTCATCGGCTCCACGAACATCTGGGTTGCCGGTACCGCTAACCTGAACAGCGCTGGCGAAGACACCGTCGCCCTCGGCTACGTCTTCAAGAACGTCGCCGCTGGCATCGACGCCACCGTCGCCGTCTCCTCCGACGACACCTACGGCATCATCCTCCGCCGCTCGCTCAACGAAGTGATCGCCGGCCTCGAAGCCCGCCTCGTCTACGCCCGCTCCGAAGGTTCCGTCTCCACCGACGGCTTCACCTACGAGCTCGCCTACAACATCAACAAGCAGTTCCAGCTCGCTGTTGCCGTTGAGGACACCGACGGCGCCGGTAACGAGACCTTCGTCACCGTTCGCTACAACTTCTAATCTTCGGATTAGAGGTTAGCCCTAAGGGCCCCGGCAACGGGGCCCTTTTTGTTGCCCGAATGGGCCGTTATTTGGACTCAACGTGCACCGTCACGCGCATCTCCCGGTCGCCGGACCCCCAGTAGGTCCCGCTGACCGGGGTGGCGTCGCGGTAGTCCCGGCCCACGGCCGAGGCCACGTAGGCCTCGTTGATCAGCCGCTTGTTGGTCGGGTCGACCCCCAGCCAGCCGTAGCCGGGAACCCAGAACTCGCACCAAGCATGCGAAGCGTGGCTGCCGATGACATCCCCGCGCTTGGCATCATAGACGTAGCCGCAGACGTAGCGGGCGGGCAGGGCGATCGCGCGGGCCAGGGCCAGCAGCAGATGGGCGTAATCCTGGCATACCCCACGTCGGTCGGCGAAGAACTCCGGCGTCGTGGTCCCGATATGCGTCGCTCCGGGGGTGTATTTGCTGGTCGCATGCACGTATTCCATCAGCCCCAGGATGGTGGAGAACACGTCCCGCCGTTCCCGCTCGACGTCCACGGCCGCCCGCCAGATTTCGGGGGTGACCTGGACGGGCCCGTCCGACTGCAGGTAGGGCTGGAAACTTTCGACGATTTCGGGGTCCTGCAGGACCGCCAAGGGGATGTCGGTCGGGACTCCCGCCACGGGCGTCGGAAGCGTTTCGACGACGCTGGAGACGTCGATGACGAGGTCCTTGTGCGCTTCCTCGATCTCGAACCGATGGACGGGGTTGCGGTAGAGGTCGGGGTAGCGGTGCATCCGGACGGCGGGCAGGACCCGGACCAGATGGAGGCCGAGCTTCTGGCGGGGGTTGTTGAGGGGGGTCACCCGCAGCTCGTTCACGTTGTTCCGGACCGGCAGCGCGTAGCGGTATTCGGTCCGGTGCAGGATACGGAGCTTCATCGGGCGGCCGTCACTGTTGCTGCTGTTGTTGCTGTTCGCGCTGCCAGTCGGAGAGGACGTCGGTCCGGGTATTGCGCGGGAAGTGGCGGTTCACCTCGCCCGGCAGGAGCACGTACATCTCGAAAACCGCCTGCCCGGCCGCGTTCAGCTGGGTTTGCAGTTCGTCGATGTAGGCGTGGAGTCCCCGAGCCATGACCTCGCCGGGCCCGGCGAAGCTCAAGCGGGCCAGCAAGGCCCCCGTGATCTTCTCGCACGGGTTGGAATAGCGCCCCGTCGGGGTCCCCGAGATGTCGTGGAGCACCTCGTCGGCCCGGCGCAGGCAGTGGCGGACCGAGCGCGGGAACTCGTTGGAGAACAGCAGCAGGTCGACCACCCGTTCGACGCTGATCTCGCCCCCGTGGAGGCGGCGGTAGCTCGCGTGGGCGCTGCAGGCGCGCAGCACCGCGCCCCACTGCAGGGACTCCAGGGCCGAGTCGCCGGCCGGCGTCTGGGAGCGGATGTCCAGGAAGCGGCTGGTCATGTCGGCCCGCTCGAGCAGCCGCCCCAGCTGCAGGAAGTTCCACCCCTCGTCGCGCGTCAACGTCGCCTCGGTGATGCCGTCGAAGAGCATCGAGGAGGCGATGATCTTCTCGTAGAAACTGTGCGGCGACCGCGCCAGGAGCTGCGCCCCTTCGGGGGAGGTCACCAGCATGTGGAGGGCGTTGAGCTCGGTCCACATCTCGTCCGAGATCTTGTCGCGCACCGAACGGGCGTTCTCGCGGGCCTGCTTGATGCAGGAGAGGATGGAGTCCGGGTTGCGCAGGTCCAGCGTCAGGAAGCGGGCCGCATCCCCCTGGCGGGGCTCCGGGTAGAGCCCGCGGAAGGCGCCCTCCATGGCCGTCGCCGCCAGCACCGGCGTCCAGTACTCCTGGGCCGAGCCCCGCCCCAGCGACTCGTCGTCGAGCAGCATCTCCTCGCTCACGCGCACGAGGCGCGCGAGGTTCTCGGCCCGTTCCATCTGGCGGGACATCCAGTACAGGTGGTCGGCCACCCGCGACAGCATCATCGGGCTCATGCGGCGAGGACCCAGGTATCCTTGCTCCCGCCACCTTGCGAGGAGTTCACGACGAGGGAGCCGCGCTTGAGGGCGACGCGGGTGAGGCCGCCGGGCAGCACCTTGACGGTGTCGCCCCAGAGCACGAACGGCCGCAGGTCGACGTGGCGGCCCTCCAGGCCTCCGTCGACGAGGGTGGGGTGCTGGGAGAAGTTAACCACCGGTTGCGCGATGTAGTTGCGCGGGGTGGCGGTGACGCGGCGGCGGAACTCCTCGATCTCGGCCGCGGAGGCGGTGGGCCCGATCAGCATGCCGTAACCGCCGCTCTCGTTGGCCGCCTTCACGACCAGCTTCGGCAGGTTCGCGAGGATGTACCGGAGGTCGTCGGGCCGCCACGCGAGGTAGGTCGGCACCTGGTCGAGGATCGGCTCCTGGCACAGGTAGTACTTGATCATGTCCGGCACGTAGGCGTAGGTCACCTTGTCGTCGGCCACCCCCGTGCCGATCGCGTTGGCCAGCGCCACGTTGCCGCGCCGGACCGCATCGACCAAGCCCGGGACGCCCAGGCAGGAATCCTTGCGGAAGACCTGCGGGTCGAGGAAATCGTCGTCGATCCGCCGGTAGATGACGTCCACCTGGCGCAACCCGCGCGTCGTGCGCATGTAGACGAAGCCGTCCAGCGCGATGAGGTCGCGGCCTTCCACGATCTCGATGCTCATCTGGCGGGCCAGGAACGAATGCTCGAAATAGGCGCTGTTGTGCACCCCGGGGGTGAGGAGGACCACGTTCGGGTTCGGGTTTTCCCGCGGGGCCACGTGGCGCAGCGTGGCCAGCAGGTCGGACGGGTAGGTATCGACGGGACGCACGCCGCTGGCGCCGAAGAGATGCGGGAAGACGCGCTTCATCGCGGCGCGGTTCTCCAGTACGTAGGAGACGCCGGACGGGCACCGGCCATTATCCTCGAGCACGAGGTAGCGGCCATCGCGGTCGCGGATCAGGTCCGTGCCGCAGACATGGATGTAGGCGTCCTTGGGGACGGAGACGCCGACGAATTCCGGTCGGTAATGGGAGGCCCCGAAGACGACCTCGGGCGGGACGACCCCGTCCTTGATGATGCGTTGCTCGTGGTAGACGTCGTACAGGAAGAGGTTGAGCGCCGTGATCCGCTGGACCAAGCCGGCCTCGATCGTCTCCCATTCGTGGTGCGGGATCACGCGGGGGAAAGGGTCGAAGGGGAAGACGCGCTCCGTGCCCTGCTCGTCGCCGTAGACCGTGAAGGTGATGCCCTGCTTGAGGAACAGCAGCTCGAGGCTGCGGAGCTTGTGCCCCAATTCCTCGGGCCCGAGCCCGGCGAGCTTGTCGGCCACGCCGCGGTAGTAGGGGCGGATGGCGCCTTGGGCGTCGACGAGCTCGTCGAACAGGTTGGCCCCGCGGTAGTCGGTCAGCTTCATGCCCAGAAGTAAGCACGGAGCCTGCCATCCCGGGATGGCCGCTCGGATGACCGAAAAAACCCCGTGCCTCGACCTAACTTAGGCAGGGCCCGCCAAAAATGGGCAGGCTTAGAGCCCGCTCCGGTCCGGCCGTTCCGGGACCTGCATGCCCTTGGAGCGGAAGAATTCGCGGAGCACTTCCGCCCGGGCGTCGGCCAGCTGGTTGCGGCGGACGTCGTCCGGCGTCAGGAGGCGCTGGCGCTCGGTCATGACGCGGCGGAGCTTCATCAAGGCCGACTGCTGCAGCTGGCGGACGCGTTCGCGGGTCAGCTTGAAATGGACGCCGACCTCCTCGAGGGTGAGCGGGCTCTCCCCGTTGAGGCCGAAGCGCAGCACCATGATGTCGGCCTCGCGCGGGTCGAGCTGGGCGAGCAGCTCGGCGATCTCGGAGAGGTCCGACTTCGTGCGGAGCGATTCGAAGGGCGAGCGCTCGGACTCGTCCTTGACCAGGTCGCCGAGGGTGGCGTCGCCCTCCTCGCCGACCGGCTGGTCGAGCGAGGCCGCGCGGTTGGCCACCGACTTCATGTGGACCACCTTGGCGACGGGGATGTCCATCGCCTGGGCGATCTCCTCGTTGTGCGGTTCGCGCCCCAGCTCGGCGGCGAGGCGGTGCGTGGTGCGGCGCATCTGGCCGATGCGGTCGACCATGTGCACGGGCAGGCGGATGGTCTTCCCGTTGGAGGCGAGGGCGCGCTTGATGGCCTGCTTGATCCACCAGGCGGCGTAGGTGCTCAGCTTGCCGCCCTTGTCCGGGTCGAACCGCTCGATCGCCTTGATCAGGCCGAAGTTGCCCTCGCTGATCAGGTCCATCAGCGGCAGGCCGAAATCATCGTAGTCCTTGGCGATGCGCACCACGAGGCGCAGGTTCGCCTGGATCATGTGCTGCCGGGCGGCCTCGTCGCCCTTGAGCACGCGGCGCGCGAGGGCGGTCTCCTGCTCCAACGTCAGCAGCGGCGTCTTGCCGATCTGGTCGAGGTACGAGCGCAACGGCGAACGTTCGTCGCTCGAGAGC
>Ga0209599_10001150_pt1 | contig 13366 bp, 14 predicted proteins | sample Shrwel_input2_FT_FD_187534 | JGI IMG/M metagenome (GOLD analysis project Ga0209599, IMG submission 187534) | Subsurface microbial communities from deep shales in Ohio, USA - Utica-3 well 1 S input2 FT (SPAdes) (version 2) ... | reverse complement strand
CTCCTATTCTTGATGAGTTGGCTGGTGAGTACGAAGGCAAAGTCAAAATTGTAAAAGTTAATGTTGACGATAATCCTGCAACTGCTCAAAAATTCGGCGTTCGTGGCATTCCAACGCTCAGTTTATTCAAAAGTGGCCAAGTTGCGGCAACAAAAGTGGGTGCTTTGGCAAAATCCCAATTGACAGCCTTTTTAGATTCTAATATATAATACACCCTCAAGGCGGCCACAAATTCAAGGTCGCCTTTTCGTCCAGCGCAAGCCGCTCTGCTAGGCAATACCAAATCACAAAATCTTGTCTACAGCGCAACTGATATTCCCGAACCATGTTATGTATTAGTTGATGAAAGCGGTATGCGAGCATTTTCGCATTCTCTCTTTTGCAGCATCCTTATGAACCTGACCGAACTCAAAAAGAAACCTATTGCCGAATTGGTACAAATTGCCGAGTCTATGAATTTAGACAATATGGCGCGTAATCGTAAACAAGATGTCATTTTTGCTATTCTTAAACGTCATGCGATGAATGGCGAAGAGATTTATGGCGATGGCGTGTTAGAAATTTTAAGCGACGGCTTTGGTTTCTTGCGGTCTTCCGAAGGTTCTTATTTGGCAGGCCCTGACGATATTTATGTTAGCCCTTCGCAGATTCGTCGTTTTAATCTACGAACAGGCGATACCATTGCAGGCACAATTCGTCCACCCAAAGAAGGCGAGCGTTATTTTGCCTTGTTAAAAGTGAATCATATTAACTATGACTCACCCGAAAACGCTCGTAATAAGATTTTATTTGAAAATCTTACGCCGTTATTTCCAACTTCTCGTTTGATTTTAGAGTTGGGTAATGGCTCAACCGAAGACTTAACTGCGCGTGTGATTGACTTAGTTGCTCCTATCGGTAAAGGTCAACGTTCGTTGATCGTTGCGCCGCCCAAAGCAGGTAAAACCATTCTCTTGCAGAATATTGCTCATTCGATTGCGCGTAATAGCCCCGAAGTGCATTTGATTGTATTGTTGATTGATGAGCGTCCAGAAGAAGTCACCGAAATGATTCGTACGGTGCGTGGCGAAGTCGTGGCTTCTACCTTTGATGAGCCGCCAGCACGTCACGTTCAAGTCGCCGAAATGGTCATCGAAAAAGCCAAGCGTTTGGTCGAGCACAAAAAAGACGTGGTTATTTTGTTAGATTCGATTACCCGTTTAGCCCGCGCCTATAACACCGTTATTCCTTCGTCGGGTAAAGTGTTAACAGGTGGTGTGGATGCTCATGCTTTAGAGCGTCCAAAACGCTTCTTTGGTGCCGCACGTTCGATTGAAGAGGGTGGTTCGTTAACGATTATTGCGACTGCGTTAATCGAGACAGGTTCTAAGATGGATGAAGTTATCTTTGAAGAATTCAAAGGTACAGGCAACCATGAAGTGCATTTAGACCGTCGTATTGCCGAAAAACGTGTCTTCCCATCTATCAACATTAAAAAGTCGGGTACTCGCCGTGAAGAACGCTTGATGGCCGATGATGAATTGAAGAAAGTGTGGATTTTACGCAAAATTCTGCATCCAATGGATGAGATTGCGGCAATTGAATTTTTACTGGATAAAATGAAAGAAACCAAAACGAATGATGACTTCTTTGAAGCCATGAAACGTAAGCAGTAAAATGTAATAACCCTCACTCTAGCTCTCTCCCACAGGGAGAGAGTTGGGGTGAGGAGATAGAATAGCAAAAAAGAACCCCATGTTAGGCAACTAACACGGGGTTTTTTATTTATTAATGCTGATGTTCGACGCGCGCACGTTGGCGTAGCTCGTCTTCTATCTGATGTAATAGTTTTAGCGTGGTAGCGACAGTGTTAGCCTTAACGCTGTCGATTGCGAGCATATCATGGTGTAAAGTTTCAAGCTGCAAAATTTGTTGATGAATTTGTTTGGCATCAACAGGGCTTAAGCTGACCATTGTCATGTGAGCATCTCCTTATTTAAGTACATACTCAATATATAGACGATGTTTGGTGCTTACGCCAATATTTTAACGCTGCAGTTCTTTAAAATACTGTTTAAATTTAGCCACTTTAGGCGCAACCACCATTTGGCAATAACCTTGGTTGGGATGATTAGCAAAGTAGTTTTGATGGTAGGCTTCGGCTGCATAAAACGGTACCGCATCACTAACTTGAGTAACAATCGCTTGAGCAAACGTTTTATTTGTCGTGAGTTGTTGAATGTAGTTTAACGCAAGGTGTTTTTGCGTGTCATTTTGGCAAAAAATCACTGAACGATATTGTGTGCCTACATCATTACCTTGACGATTAAGCGTGGTGGGGTCGTGAATGCCATAAAACACATCTAACAATTGCTCAAAGCTAATGATTGTAGGGTCAAAGTCGAGCTTAACCACTTCTGCATGGCCAGAAGCACCTGTACAAATTTGCTCATAAGTAGGATTAGGACGCGCACCGCCTGCATAACCTGAAGTCACATGTAATACGCCTTTGACCTGTAAAAAGACTGCCTCTAAACACCAAAAGCAGCCTCCGCCTAAAATTGCTGTCTCAAAAGTCATGATTTTTCTCCTGTTACCCTTCGACTCCGCTCAGGGTGCTTCTTGCGTTGGTTGAGCGGAGTCGAAGCCCCGCTCATAGACCACAAAATCATAATGTGTATCTTGTGGCTCGTAATAATGCGCCTCACGGCCAATTTCTTGCCACAGTGCTAAGTCTATAGATGGAAAGAAAGCGTCACCTGTTACATTTTTTTTAACTTCGGTGATATATAAACGTTGCGCCAATGGCAAAGTTTGCGCGTAAATTTGTGCGCCACCCATAATAAAGACTTCTTGGGTATCGCTAATTTCGGCAATGCTTTCGGCGATGTTTAACGCATCCTCAATACTGGCAACGACTTTTACGCCTTCGGCTTGAAAATCGCTATTACGACTAATGACGATATTGCTGCGATTAGGTAAGGGTTTACCAATCGATTCATAGGTTTTGCGTCCCATGATGACAATATTGCCTGTTGTTAAGCGACGAAAGTATTTTAAATCTTCGGGTAAATACCACGGTAATTTGTTGTTGATGCCAATACAGCCATTTTGAGCAATAGCTACAATTAACGATAGTTTCATAGTTGAACTCATTAGATGATGCCTTTAATCGTCTTTCTCATAATTAATATAATTGTGCAAAAACAACTAACATCCGCCTTCCGCGGGAGTAACTTTTGTTTAGGCAAAAGTTACCAAAACCATTTTGTGGTGTAGAACTCGGCATCCATGCCTCAAACATGCTACACCACGCGATCCCTGAACATCGCTATATTCAAACTATGCTTATTTACACTGCTACAGGTGCTTTAATAGCTGCATGAGATTGATAGTTTTCTAGCGTAAAATCTTCAAATTTAAAGGCAAAAATGTCTTTAACATCAGGATTCAAACGCATTGTTGGTGGCGGCAATGGCTCACGGCTTAACTGTAAGTCGGTTTGCTCTAAATGGTTACTGTACAAATGACAGTCACCACCCGTCCAAACAAAATCACCTAAACCTAAATCACACACTTGAGCAATCATCATGGTTAATAAAGCATACGAGGCAATGTTAAAGGGAACACCCAAAAATACATCGGCACTGCGTTGATATAGTTGACACGACAGTTTGCCTGCTTGCCCTGAGCCAGTCGAAGGGGCAACATAAAACTGAAATAGGGTATGACACGGTGGCAGTGCGACTTGATTGGCCTCGGCAGGATTCCAACCCGTTACAATTAAACGTCGTGAGTTTGGATTGTGTTTGATGTCGTGAATTAGGGTTTTAATTTGGTCAAAACCGTCCGATTGAAAGCTACCATCGGCATTTTGAGTCGCACCAAAGTTACGCCATTGATGACCATATACTGCGCCTAATTCACCTTCGCTACGGCCAAAACGCGCACATTGCTCGGCAGTTGCCCATTCATTCCAGATACTTACGCCATGATCTTGCAAGTATTTGACGTTAGTATCGCCACTCAAAAACCATAATAATTCGTGAATAATAGATTTAAGATGCACTTTTTTGGTGGTCAGTAACGGAAAGCCGTCGGCTAAATTAAAGCGCATTTGATGCGCAAATACCGAGTAAGTGCCTGTGCCTGTGCGGTCGCCTTTGAATGTGCCGTTCTCTCGAATATGACGCATTAAGTCTAAATACTGTTTCATGGCTTTAACCTTGTGCTGCGGGCTTGTATTTGTAAGCCAATACTAATAACAACATACCGAGGAAGATGAGTGGCGTGGACAATAATTGCCCCATCGTTAACCAGCCAAAGGCAATAAATCCTTTGTCAACATCGGGTTCTCTAAAAAACTCAATACTAAAACGGGCTAGGCCATAACCTAAAGCAAATACGCCTGATACCGCTTTGACGGGGCGTGGTTTACTCGAAAACCACCATAACACCGCAAATAATACGGCACCTTCAAAAAAAGCTTGGTACAGTTGTGAGGGGTGACGGGCTAGGTTATCAACATGAGGAAAGACCATGGCTAAAGGGTAATTAGGGTCAACCACGGGTCTGCCCCATAGTTCGCCACCAATAAAGTTACCAATTCGTCCAAACAATAAACCTGTAGGTACAAGAGGGGCAACAAAATCAATCACTTGCCAAAAACCCAACTGGTAGCGTTTGGCAAAAAATAGCATCGCCGCCAACACGCCTAAAAAGCCACCATGAAAGCTCATGCCGCCTTTCCATACCTGAAATAACCATAAGGGGTTTGCTAAAAATTGGTCAAAGCTATAAAAGAACACATAACCACAGCGTCCACCTAAGATAATGCCCATTGCCCCATAAAAAATGAGGTCGGACAGTTGGTCTGCACTCCACACGGGATTCATTTTTTTACTGCGTACTGTCCCTAAAAAATAGGCCATGCCAAAGGCGCATAAGTACATAATGCCGTACCAGTGGACTTTTAACGGCCCTATACTTAGGGCTATGGGGTCGATGTGTGGATAGGTCAGCATAAATGATGTTTCCAACAAGATTTAACTAAAAATCTTTCTATTTTATCTGAAATTTTAAAAATGAGGTTGTAGTTATGTGTTTATTGGCATTTGCATGGCAAGTTCAAGCTCAATATCCTCTCGTATTGATAGGTAATCGAGATGAGTTTTATGCCCGTCCTGCACAGGCGATTCATTATTGGCCAGATGCATCTCATGTGTTGGCAGGCAAAGACGAGCAAGAAGGCGGTACGTGGTTAGGTGTAACAAAAGAAGGGCGTTGGGCTGCTTTAACTAATTATCGAGAGCCAAATGCAGCCAAGGGCGTGTTATCACGTGGGCATTTGGTGGCTGAGTTTTTAAAAGGGGATGATGAACCCTTGGCGTATGTGCAGCAATTGGCAACACAATCTGAGCAATACAGTGGTTTTAATTTAGTGGTGGGTAATAGGAAGCAAGCGGCTGTGATTAGTAATCGAGGCACTGAACCACAATTATTAACGGCAGGTATTTATGGTTTAAGTAATGAATTATTAGATAGTCCGTGGCCAAAAACACAGCGTTTAAAAGCGGGATTAACCGAGTTACTTGCTCAAGAGGCGATTGATACGGCTCAAGCCTTAGCGTTATTACAAAACCAAACTCAACCTTTGGATGAAGACTTACCCGATACAGGCGTAGGTTTGGTGTGGGAGCGTTTGTTAGCTACCGCCTTTATTAAGTCACCTATTTATGGCACTCGCGCCTCTACTGTGTTGTTATTGGGGCAACAAAATATTTGTTTAATTGAGCAAACGTGGCTCAATGGTGAGCGAGGCGAACTCAGAGAGTTAGGTTTTTAATGTGTAGAGTGAGTACAATAGCCCTTTTAGCAGACTAATGCGGTAAAAGTGTATGAGTATCAACTGGTTTCCCGGCCATATGAACAAGGCCATTCGTGAAATTAAAGAAATTTTACCCAAAGTTGATTTAGTCATCGAAGTTTTAGATGCACGTTTACCCTATAGCAGCTCTAATCCTGTCATTGAGCAATTTTGTGCTGATAAGCCCAGTCTTAAACTACTTACCAAAAGTGATTTGGCTGATCCTGCGATTACGCAACAATGGTTAGCGTATTTTAGACAACAAAGCCAAACCCAAGCCTTAGCCATTACCACCCAAAGGCCTGAGCAAATTAGGGGATTGATTGATGAAATCAAAACTATGTTGGCAGGCAAAGAAGACAAATTAGGCAATTTAACCGCACTCATTACTGGTATTCCCAATGTAGGCAAATCCACCCTCATTAATACTTTAGCAGGTAAACAAATTGCTAAAGCGGCCAATGAGCCTGCGGTGACTCAAGGTCAACAACGTATAGATTTACGCAATGGCTTAATTTTGATTGATTCACCGGGAATTTTGTGGCCAAAAATTGAAAATCCCAATAGTGGCTATCGTTTGGCTTTGGCAGGCTCAATTAAAAATACGGCCATGAACCATGAAGATGTGGCTTGTTTTGGCGCAGATTTCTTCTTAAAAAATTACCCCGAATTAATGAAGCAACGCTTTAAATTAAGCACCTTGCCTGCTACCGAAATAGAGTTTTTGGAAATTATTGGCAAGCAACGCGGCTCATTGGGTGGCGGTGGTTATGTCGATTTTCATAAAATTGCCACTATTTTATTATTAGAGTTTAGAGGAGCGATTTTAGGTAATATTAGCTTAGAAACACCCGAAGTCGCCGAAGCCGAAAAAATCATAGTGGCCGAGAAAATAGCCGAAAAAGCGGCACAAAAAGAGCTAGAAGCAACACAAAAGAAAAAGCGTAAACGTAGATAAGCTGACAGGAGCTAGAATAATGACTAAACGCGTATTGATAGTGATGCTGTTATGGGCTAATGCTGCATTTTGTGATGAAATTACCATCGCCAATAATCAGTTGCAGTTGTTGCAGCCGTTGGTTTTTGAAACACAAACAGATGTTTTGTTACCGCAATCTCAAGCGGCAATTACGGACATAAAAGCTTTTTTAGATAAAAAAAATTATATCTCAACCTTGCGCATAGAAGGCAATGTAAATATTTTTGCTGATGAGCAGCAAAATTTAGTGTTAAGTGCCGAACGTGGTTTAGCGGTTGCTAAAGCCTTAGTTGCAGCAGGTGTTGCTTGCGAACGATTGTTAGTTAGCGCGCTGGGTAGTAGTAAGCCTGTCGCAACAAATGATACGCCAGAAGGACGTATGGCAAATAATCGCATTGAGTTGGTTGTGGCTGCTTTGCGTGGCCACGCAATTGGTGGTATGCCTTTGGAGGGGGTGGGACAAAAGGTGAGTCTTGGCTGTAAAGAAGAGTCGTGATAAAAGCAAATGAGAATAAGTTAGACGGCCATACTAAAAATAGGCAATGCAATTTTAGTCCTAACAGCCAAAGATGTAGGATGGTTTTGCGAGTGAGAGGGTGGACTTGTGTGCAGTGTGGTATACAGAGCTTTTAGCTAGAGGCATCCTCGATTTTGGTTATTGAGCCAAGTCTGAGTGTTGAAGAAAAAAACGTCAACAGACCCTAATCTAGCAAATAACAATAAAGGACTTGTCTTTGCTTTTTATGGATGCTACTGTCCTAACGCACTTGAGATAGTGTGAAAAATAAGTCATTAAAGGAATGTTAAAATGAAAACCAAAGCCTATGCACTCGTGAGTACGATTGCTTTTGCAATGAGTTCACCCGTATTTGCCGCCGCTGTCACTGTTGGAGCAGGTGCCGCCACAAGCGCAATACCGTCCCAACCTCGTTATGATGAAACGATAGTTACAAATGAGAAAATCAGCGTCCGCTCAGCTCCAAAAACAATCAACTTTGCAGTACATTCAAAAACAGCCGATACTACAGGGTTTGTGATAAATTTCCCTGTTGCTGGTGAGACTGCTACTGTGACGACTAGTGCTTTCGACCAATCTGGCAATCCGTTGGGAAGCGCTATTTGTATAGCCACTCCCGCGAAATGTACTTTCCCATCGGGAACAAGGAAAGCAACAATAACCATTAGCTCTTCTGATGGTACTCTTCGTCATAAAACCTACTCCACAACGTATTATCAGGCCTGTGACAACAGTGCAACACGTTTTTGTGGTACAGAGCGTACATATGGTACATTTAGTGGGACATTTACCAATGCAACAGAAATATCAGTAGGAGGAAGTCCAACCATGTATCAGGGTGATATTGATATTTTCAATAGTAATAGTGGTAACACACCACTAGCAGGTGATGTAGTTAAATTACACGTCTTCTCGGATAAAGTGATAGCCTCTACGAACATTCCATCATTACGTATAAAAGCATTTGATACAGCAGCTGGCAAGGAAGTTTTAGTTGGCCATCGCTTTCCGTGTAAAGCCACTGTTGGTGGTGTTACTGGTAAAGAGTGGGACTGTGCGATAGGCTTTGATGGTAATACTGATGCCGTACCCAATTTAGCTGGCTATACTAACCCACGTATCGTGTTTAGTTCTACGCGTAATGCTTCTCTTGGCACTATAACCATTACAAATGCTATAAAAAATACAAGTGTATTGGCTTGTACTCCCATCCCCTAAATACCACTCATATTTACATTAATCGCTGGGCTTTTTAGCCCAGCACAAAACGTGTGATGATGAAATGGCTCGTGATATGGGTAAGAAAAGTTACCCAGATTTTGTTCGGATTAAAAGGGATATTATCGGACGCTATAAAGCAAAAAAACCTGCAATTGCAGGTTTTTTTAGACATCATAGGATGCCATAAAACAGTCAGTTGCTGCCCAGTAAGGGACTTGAACCCCCACGGATTTCTCCACTAATACCTGAAACTAGCGCGTCTACCAATTCCGCCAACTGGGCATAAGGCGCGTAAATTAACGAGCTTTATAAATTCTGTCAATCATTAGATGAGTGCTTTAATTAAATTGATGGCACTTAAAACGCTAATTAACACACCTACAATAATCAACAAACTTTTAGGCTGTAGATGGTGGCATAACCATGCTGCTAAAGGTGCAGCAAACAAGCCACCAATCACCAAACCTGCAATTAACGGCCAATGACTAAACACGCTACCAAACACAGCAAAAGCAGTTGCCCCCGCAATAGACAAAAAGAATTCAGCCGCATTGACCGAGCCAATCGTGGTGCGCGGGTCTTGGCCTGTTCCGACTAAAGAAGTCGTTACCACAGGGCCCCAACCGCCACCGCCAACCGAATCAACAAAACCACCTGTTAAAGCCAATGCGCCAATATGTTTCGGGGCTTCTTTACGCAATTTAATTTTTTTGAAGGCTTTGCTTAAAATATATAAGCCCATCAATAACAAATAAGCTGAAATGTACGGTTTAATGACATCACCATCAAAGCTAGTGACCACGTAAGCACCCACCACACCACCTATCATGCCTGGAATGACCAAACGATAAAATAAGGCTTTGTTGATATTGCCAAAACGCCAATGAGAAAAGCCCGAAAACCCTGTCGTAAATATTTCGGCTAAATGTACCGATGCCGATGCCGCCGCAGGAGGCACGCCAGCACCTAATAAAAAAGTCGTAGAGGTAACGCCATAAGCCATGCCTAAAGCACCATCAATCATTTGCGCGCCTAAACCCACTGCAAATGCAAGCCAAAAAGCGTTACTTAAAAATCCTTCTTGAAGTGCATGAGAATTGGGAGCAAACAAAAAAACCAAGCCAATCACAATTGACATAACGGCAAATAAAATAGCAAAGGTTTTAATAAAAGTTTTAAAGTGCTGCTGGTGTGTTACCTCTACTTCAAGTAACGGCAAGCCTTCGCGCTGATGTTGCTGACTTTCGGGAGCATCGTAGTCTAAATGACGTAGTTTCATAGTCTTTATTTCAAGAATGATTTTTGATGAACGCGACTATAAAACAGTCTTAAAATAATTTAAAACGATATTAAATTATACTTTTATATCTTTTAGTTATATATGTTGTCATAAAATAGTCAACGACACATCAGCCTTGTAGTGATAGAATTAAAAAACAACTCCGAGAAAATGAATATATGACACAAAATCTGTGGCAAGACCCACAAGCACAAAACGAAGCCGAGCGTTACGAAAATCCTATCCCTAGCCGCGACCTTATCCTGCAAGTTATCTCTCAAAATCCTAAAGCATTAAGTGCCGAACAATTAGCAGGTTTATTGGGCTTGCATGATGACGAACGTCAATTTGCGCTACAAAAACGCCTCGGTGCAATGGTACGAGACGGTCAACTATCCTCAGACCGACGCGGCACATATCGTCCTCTTGACGAAAGCGAATGTAAAAAAGGTTATGTACAAGGTCACCCCGATGGCTTTGGTTTTTTAATTCCTGACGATAAATCGGGTGATATTTTATTAACATCTAAACAAATGCGTTTAGTGTTTCATGGCGATGTTGTTTTGGTGCGTGTGGTCGGTTTTGATCATAAAGGTCGCCCCGAAGGTCGTATTGTTAAAGTGTTAGAAGCAAAAACGCAACGTATTGTGGGGCGTTATTGTGAAGAAGACGGCGTAGCCTACGTTGTTCCCGATAACAAACGCATGACTCACGAAATTGTCATTCAAGGCGATACCAAAGGCGCGCAGTTTGGTCAGTTTGTACAAGTGGCTATTACGGCACAACCGAATCATCGTAGTTATGCGGTGGGCGAGATTGTTGAAGTCTTGGGTGATTATTTGTCGGCAGGTCTCGAAATCGAAATCGCCTTACGCAATTTTGAAATTCCGCACGTGTGGCCAAACGATGTAGAGCAACAAGTAGCTACTATGACCGCTGAGGTTGCAGAGGTCGATAAAGCCGACCGTGTGGACTTGCGCCATTTACCGTTAATGACTATTGATGGCGAAGATGCCAAAGATTTTGACGATGCGGTGTATGCCGAAAAACGTGCAGGTGGTGGTTATCGTCTAGTGGTAGCGATTGCCGACGTGTCGCATTATGTATTGCCTAATCAGCCTTTAGATATCGAAGCCAAACATCGCTCAACCTCGGTGTATTTTCCGGGTTTTGTAGTGCCAATGCTGCCCGAAATTTTATCGAATGGCTTGTGTTCGTTAAAGCCGCACGTTGACCGTTTGTGTATGGTTTGCGATATGACCATTTCACGTTTAGGACGTGTGACCAGTTATCGTTTTTACGAAGCGGTGATGCACTCGCAAGCACGTTTAACTTACACCAAAGTGAGTGCGCTTTTAGAGCAGCCCCAAAGTGAGTTAGGCGAACAAGTCGCGACGCAGTATCCTCAAGCGATACAACCACTACATAATTTGTTTGGCTTATTTAAAATTTTAAGAGCGACCCGTGAGCAACGTGGTGCTTTAGATTTTGAAGCACCCGAAACCTACATTATTTTTGATGAAAACAAAAAAATCGACAAGATTTTGCCGCGCACTCGTAACAAAGCGCATATGTTGATTGAAGAATGTATGTTGGCTGCTAACGTGTGTGCTGCCGAGTATGTGGCTAAATTAAAATTGCCTGCGCTGTATCGTAATCACGAAGGGCCTAAAGACGAAAAGTTAGCCAAACTAAAAAGCTATTTAGCAATTTTAGGCATTGATTTTAAAGCGACCAAGCCAAAGCCTGCGGATTTTCAGGCTGTTTTACAAAGTATTAAAGAGCGTCCTGATGCACCAATTATTGAGACCATGTTATTACGCTCAATGAAACAAGCGGTTTATAGCCCCGAAAATCTAGGCCATTTTGGTTTGGCTTATGAGGCCTATGGCCATTTTACCTCGCCAATTCGTCGCTATCCTGACTTGTTATTACATCGGGTTATTAGGCATAGTTTACGTCATCCTGATGCACCACCAGCCATTAACATGGCCGAGATGTTAGCTTTAGGCGAGCATTGTTCGCTTAATGAACGTCGTGCCGATGAAGCGACCCGTGATGTGACGGCATGGCTCAAATGTGAGTATATGCAAGACCATATTGGCGATGACTTTACGGGTGTGATTACCGCCGTCACTGCATTTGGTTTTTTTGCTTCTTTAGATGATATCTTTGTGGAAGGCTTGGTACACGTACGCAATTTACAAGGCGACTACTTTAATTTTGACCCTGTGATGCACACTTTAGTAGGCGCAAAAACAGGCATTAGTTATGCCATGGGCGATAAAGTACAGGTGCGTATTGCAGGGGTTAATTTAGACGAGCGTAAAATAGACTTTGAGTTATTAACCAAAGTCGGTGTTAACAAACGTGCTAAACAGCCGCCAGTCGCAACGATTTCTAAAAGAGAGCCTAAGCCATTGGCTGTTGGCGCACCTGTTGCCAAGCCGACCAAAAAGAAGCCCCGCAACAAAAAGCCTGATTTGCGTACTGATGCCCAAAAAGCACAATCTTTAGCGCAATCACAACGCGATAAAGACAAGGCTAAAGAAGGCGAGGGCGATAAACCCAAAAAGCCTAAAGTACGTCATCGTGATACTAAAAATAAAGGCAAACGGCGCAAGCCGAGTAATGCCAAACCTACAGCAGATAACGTGGGTGAATAAATGGTGATGGCATGGATGCTGTCACTAAGTTTTGGTCTGTTATGGGGGATGATAGCAGGCCAAAATGCGTATTTATTATGGCAAGCTAAACAACAGCAAACCTCAACTTCTTTGACCTTTATTATTGGCAGTGTATTTGGAGCAATAGCAGTGATTAGTTTGCCTTACCCTAATACCGCGCATTGGTGCTGGCTGCCCATGCTGTTAGATGTGGGGTGTTTGCCTGCCTTGTATCAAATTTGGCGTAAGTCCTAAGATAAGCCCTAAAGTATAAATTTAATAGCACACTGAGCGAAGTCGAATGGTCACTGAGCGAAGTCGAAGTGATGGTTGGTTTCGACTCCGCTCAACCATCACGACTTTGTTCCCTGAGCGGAGTCGAAGGGTAATCAACATACACCAAAAATACAAAAAACGTTGGCCTTAGTGTTTGGTAATAGTTTGTAATACTTAGCGCATTTTGAGAAAAACTTTAGAAAAACAAATCAGCGATGATTGCTCCATACCAAGTGGTATTTCATATCGGAGCAAAAAAATGTCAAATTCAACCAATCTCAAAAGCCGCAGTAAACCTTTTATTTTAGGCGTGATGTTAGGTTTTTCGGCTACTTCTATCGGCGCAGTTTATGCCGCTTTACCTATCTTAAATCAAGGTTTTCCAATCATTGAGCGTATTGTTGGCAAAATAGATGCTGCTAAACAACAACTTAATTTATCTGCATCACAACAACTGGCATGGCAACGTGCCGCCGATGCTTCGCAGGGCTTAGCTCAAACTACCAAAACCGATTTAAGCCAGTTACGCACAGACGGTCAGCGATTGCTAACCAAACCTGTAGTGTCTAGTGCTGAGTTACGC
>Ga0209599_10001149_pt1 | contig 13373 bp, 34 predicted proteins | sample Shrwel_input2_FT_FD_187534 | JGI IMG/M metagenome (GOLD analysis project Ga0209599, IMG submission 187534) | Subsurface microbial communities from deep shales in Ohio, USA - Utica-3 well 1 S input2 FT (SPAdes) (version 2) ... | reverse complement strand
TCTCCTACTATTATAGAAAGTCTCTTTTTATTTAGTATAAAGTTTTATTTCCAACGTGGACCCATAAAGTCCCTACCCATCATTCTAGCACGGTCTTCAGGGTCAAGGTCATCATCCCAATCTCCATCAGGAGCAGGTTTGACTCTAGGGCGAATGTTAGCATAGTCACCTTGAGACTTGAAGGTTTTGTAAGATGGAGGACACTTTGGAAGATTGTTTTGATTATTCATACTACTATAGATGCCCCCTTTTATTTTAGTATAGTTTTGGCCACAGGGGCGGAACCCAGCAAAGTCTTATCTTTACTTTGCCTTCACCCTTTTATTTACTACACTGTTTTGCTTTTCTTCTTCGCCGAACATTAAATAAGAAAAGAAGGCGAGTGTATAAAGTGCAAGTGCAATTCCAAAACACTTGTCAGCCATATTAAAGGTGACTGATTTTGATGCTTCAGCAACGCCAGTGAAAAGCCATTCAATTGTTCCGCCAATAATTCCGATGGCAGGGAAGCCGATAAGAAAAATTGTGCCAGCGGTGGAAAGAATTTTATGCCCAAGGAACTTCATGAGTCCGACACAGACAGCGATTGCGAGAGCAAAGTAGCCGAGTCCAATGAGGAGTTCAAGTGAGCGGGCGGTGATTGTGTTCATACTATTATAGTCGTACCTTTTTTATTTAGTATAGTTTTTGGGCGACCCCAGGCCGGGAGGTCCGCAAAGTGTTATTCTTCGCGGTTGCGGTGCTTTGGATGCCGCTTATACTCCTTGCCACTCTTGTAAGTGGTGGAGCGACCCCAAGGACGCTCAGATGCTGGAATGGAAGAGGCTTGGCGAGCCTTCTCAATCTCGCGACGGGTGATGGTGATGGTTTTCATACTATTATAGACCCCTTATTAGATTTTAGTATAGACTGGAGCATCGAATGTGTCTGACATGATGTGCCTACCAGAAATAGAGCAATCATACGACATATTGAAAGTGATACCTACCACATTATTAAAGTTTTTGAGAATACAATCTGAAACTTTAGGCGTGATACTATCAACCATTTGCAAAGAGTTTTTGAACTCAGTTTCATTTGTCAGGTCGCTCAATGGCGTATCGAAGGGGTCAAGATTCTCACTGAATCTGAGGAATCCAAAGTAACTATTTGACAGTTCAACATCGACGAATACAGACGTGAGAGTAACCATTTGACTTTACCTTAACTTTCTTACTAGTATAGATGTGTTGTGAGTTTTTAGTATAAAACGGGGGCTGGAGGATCAATGAGCAAAGCCTTAATCGGCGTTGTACATTGCCTCAGCGTAGAAGTCGTAGGCTTCTCCCACTGCATCATCAACAGTGCATCTGCCATTCTCAACATCTGAAAGGTTGGCTTCAAGAATGCTGAGAAACAGGCGTTCTGACTGATTTACGTCAATGCCGATTTCATCAATGTACTTGGTGATAAGTGGGAAGTTTTTCATACTATTATAGATGCCCCCTATTATTTTAGTATAGATCCGCTGCTGGGGGTTAGGCTGGCAAAGCCTTATTCTGGGTAGGATTCCCAGTAGCCAAAGTCTGCACCGTCACCGGGGTGAGAACCAAAGTACTGATTCTCCGGCGACAACTGGTCAAGAGCGTCGAATAGTGACACAATAATCTCTTGGGCATCCATCTCAACAGAATCGACGTATGCACTACCGTAATCATCGGCATTGAGTTCGTGGAACTCGACCGATTCCGCTACAAGGTGGCGGTATTCAGACAACAGACTTTGCTGAAAGTCAACGAAGGTCTGACCTGCATTCTCAAACCGAACCTCAATGGTATCCAGAGCGATGCTCAGGTAGTTAGCCAAGCGTGGCAAGAGGTCAACGGAGCGAAGTGTGCCGTAGGAGCAAGCGCCAAGGGAGTCGATTTCGTTTGATTGAAGAATGAAAGTTTCCATACTAGTATAGGACAGGTTCTGGTTTTTAGTATAGATTTATTTTTTGGGGGGCAGGGGCGGTGATGAGCAAAGGCTTAATATAGCCCGTGCTCATTGATAATCATTGCTTGTGCAAGTTCTTTTAGAACTTTCTTAGACTTATCGTAGCCACAAAAATCACCATCGATATAAAGATTCCAACCACCACGGGCGGAAGGGCGGATTTCTACATTAAAATCTTCCATGATTAACCTTTCTTTTCTGCAAGATATTCTGCAATGCTATTCTCATAATTTTTCAAAACGGCTTTGAGAACATCCACTGGGTAATCTTGACCTTCAAGCCCCTTAAGAATCAACTTGAGACCAATGAGAGCACCGTGAGCAGAGGGACCAACTTCAGTCCAGTCTGTGACAATCTTGTTTTCCATACTACTATAGAATGCAATATGGTTTTTAGTATAGTTTCGCGGCTGGAGGGTTAGCTAGCAAAGCCTTATTATTAAAGTTCTGCCAGCATCTCGTCGAGTTCATCGATGTCCAAATTAGGGTCATCAAAAGAGATGTTATCAGAAGTCTCGGTTAAGCCAAAGGACTCAAGGGCTTCTTTGCACCTTTTCCAAGTATCAAAACGCTTGACCAAGTTGTACAAACCTTCATCGTTGGTGAGGTACATCGAGACGTTCCATGTAGCGTAGTTGGCGTAGCCGTTGTAAGTTGTTTCCATACTAGTATAGATGCCCTCTTATTATTTAGTATAGTTTCTCGGCCTGGGTCGGAGCCTAGCAAAGGCTTGTTCTGAACAGGTCATACTTCATTTTACCCTGTTCATCCGAACCGTAGTAGTCGAGAATGTACATCTTATCAGGATTATCACTTCGAGTGTATTCAAAGGTCATGGTAAGAGTTTCGATAGGGAATCCCTTGAACTCATTCTTCGCCTGTTCAAACATCATCTTGAAGATTTCCTTCAAGCGTGTTTCCGACACTGCATCAACAGTTTTGTTTGGCACTTTGGCTACCACAGGGTTTGGCAAAAACGGAACAGTACCAGAGAGGGCGACATTCTTGATGAGGAAGGTTGTGTTATTCATACTAGTATAGATGCTCCCTTTTATTTTAGTATAGTTTTGGGGCTGGCGGTTGGGCTAGCAAAGCCTTATTTCGCTAGCCTGAGAATGCAGATTCTCCAACGATACCAACCCTTGCCGTTCCATCCTTATAAATCAGTTCATCTACGAACTCTGCATCAACTTCTGTATTGAATCTATCGGATTCAATAACAACTTTGACTTCAACATCACCAACTTTGTCTTTAATTGCTTCTAACTTTGCAATAAGTTGTACTACAGTCATAATTATGCTACCTCCCAATCGTCTTTAAGAAAATCATCCAATATGTTCATTGTTAATCTTGCAGCATCACTTGGATAATGGCATTTATCAGCACGTTTGCGGTCATACTGCAACCTTTACTACCGGCTTGACGGTCTCAATCACGTTGAAAATTTCGCTGTTCATTTTCTGGCGGATGCCTACGAGAACTTGCCATTGCTTGGATTTGAGCACATCCATATCAAGGTCTTGGAACTGCTGGCTGGTCATACGTCCAACCATGCCATCAAGCAAGATTGTCAACTTCGCCTTGTCGTTGCCGTAGTAGGTTTTGGTGTGAGTGACGAAACGGAACGGTTGACCATCATTGTCTTTAACCTCGGTGCTTTCAAAAATCCATTTGAATTTCGGTTCAAGAACGTTAGGGTCATCTAAGGATTTACCCTGTACCGCTTCGCAATCAATGAGGGCACAAATGTAAGTGCCCTGAAGCTCGGCTACACTGTACTTCTTTCCACTACCTTCGGAATACTTTCCGTGCTGTGCAAAAAATCCCATACGTTACTCCTTGAGCCACTGGCTCTCTGATACTACTATAGACGCCATTGGGATTTTTAGTATAAAAAAGGGGGCCCAGCAGGACCCCCGATCAACAAAGTCTTATTCTGAAGAGTATTCACCCTCTTCATTTTTATAAACTATCATAGGTGTAAATTTACCAACATAAGCACCTACAATGTTATAATCTACCCATTCCATCGCTTGTTCAACAGGGTCTTCATCTTCTTCACAATCGATACTAAACTCTTTGGCGAAACAATCCACCAACAAATCATAATCATAACAACTGATAGCAACACTTTCACCTTCTCGCTCCAATTCATAAGTGCCAATTAAAGCAGGGTCACAATTTGGAATAAAGAGGGCTTCGCTGTTATTATCCAATGCTTTGTATGTATCTTCTATAGAATAAAGTGTAATCATACTGCAACCTTTGCTCTGTTCATAATGTCAAGAATAGCATAATCTTTATTCTTGAGTTCAACGTCCCATACTACATCGTAACCATAGGATTCTGGAATGCCTGTAGCCATAGATGCATGATTCCGGGTTTCGCCTATTCCTTCGGAGTAATGAAACACCGGAGTGGTGTCCCAAGTAGAGTACGCAAGTTCAAAAGCGTCTTTGTCGCTAAGGTCGCTATGAAGAAACTTATGATGAAGAGTGTCGAACGTAATAGGGATGTTATGCTTCTCATAAAAATGTTTTACAAGATTTTTTACTGACCAAACACCACTTTTATTGTCATTTACTTCGATAACCAATCGTTTTCTAACTGAATCAGATAGTTTGGCGTAAGTATTCATAAACTTGCCTGAAATGATTTCTGGGTCGCCGTCTTTACGACAATGGATGTTTAGAGGAGCAGAATAATCTTCGGGCAAGCCAATGCGATTGAAAATGTCTGCGTGTGTTTCTAAGTCAAGTATGCTGTTAGCAATGGCTTTTGGGTCATCTGTAGTCAGAGTGATGTATTCACTTGGGTGAGCAGAAATCTTGATGTCTGATGTTGCCAAGTATCGCTTGATGTTAGTTATTTCATGTTGAATAAAACCAAACTCTGGTAAATCTTCCATCTTTAGTAGAACATCTGGATGATTCAAAACAGGGGTCAAATCACTGGATAAACGATAGCCCTTGATACCTTGCTCGTCACAAAATCGAATGATTTTGTGTGTGACTTGAAAGTTGTTATGCACAATCTTTGACAACTTTGCAAGAGCATCGGCACGAGGCATTGACGAAAATGTTTTATAGGTCATGGTACGAAACTTAAGACCTTGCTCGCCCAAGATGTTAGAGATACAGCATAGTGACAACTTCATAATAACATAGCCCCCGTTTTTTGTTTTAGTATAGAATAAGACTTTGCGGACTTCGCGTCCAGGAGTTTGAATTTTATAACTCCCCGTACATAGAAAGAATTTTATTTTTGATTCTAGATGGTAGTTCAACATTTTTGGCTAAACCCATCAAGATTTGTTTTGGTTGTAAAATGGAGTTTCGTTTTTCTTGGTTTGCTTTCCATTCATAAACAATAAACACCCATTCGCCATCCCATCCTCTTTCTTGCTTAATGAAATATGTTTCTCCATCACTAGAAGGAAAAACACCATCAACAAAAATTTCCGTATACATAGGCTTAAAGAAATCTGTGTTATAAAAAACTTCTCTACCTAGATTGGTTTTCGGATTGTAAATCCAATACTTTGGTTTTTGCATAATAACATAGCCCCCATTTTTTGTTTTAGTATAGAATAAGACTTTGCGGGCTTCGCATCCAGGGCCGCGAGTTAGAAACCAGAATAACTATAAGGTTTATTATGGTGGCTTTTTTCGTAAAACCGTTTTGCTTCCAACTCTTTTTGCACATACCTGTCAATAGACTTGATAGTTTTTGCGACCTTAAGCACTCTTCCGTTTTCGTCATGGCAGATGTAATCTGTTACACCTTTAACAACAAACAAACCATCTGCCATGTAAATAAGATTATTTGGTATCATTTAGTTTTCCAAATCTATGTAAGTGGCATAGTCCATAGTTTTGATTGTTCGCAAAACAGAATCAATCTGTTGGGCGATTTGATTATCATCACTAAAGCAATCTTCGAGCATGAAGGTCATAAACTCAGGCGAAACCATTGTTCGGCTCGCATCACCCCAAGTTACTGGAGGGTCAGAATCCATGAATACCTGCCAAGCGTCAGGGCAGTCCCCGAAGAGGTCGGAAGCGTCGATGAATGAGCAAGTTTTGATTTCCATACTAGTATAGGATTCCTTCGGATTTTTAGTATAGTTAGAGTTGGATTCCAAACTCTTTCATAATAGGTAGAACCTCTTTTGCTGGCTTATTGTAAAAGCCCTCTGCAATGAGATGATTATTAATCTTCTCTCGCAATTCAACAGTTTCTTGTCGGGCGGCTTTCAGTTTTGCCTCTTGTTCATTATTGATGCTTATTAAAACATTACTCAAGTTATAAAGAATGAATCCAGCAAACGCTGCTCCAAACATTAAACCAGAATTAAGTTTGACTTCAGAGAAAAAACGACCGACATGTTGCTTTACGATGTTCGGAACCGTGAGTAGAATATTGTTCATGATACTTTTATAGTTAACTTTCGAGATTTTAGTATAGTTCTGGGGCTGCCCCAGAACCTAGCAAAGTCTTATTATTGCTAGGTTTATAGCACTCTATTATGCCATTGGTAGCACTTTAGTAAGTTTCTTATGCGTTCCACGGTCTGGAGAGAACACAATAACCATTTTATTGGCGTGTAGTGTCTTATCTTTCCAACAAAGTTGGCACTTTACACAACTTTCGGCTTTTCCTGTCTGTTGTGGACACGGAACACCCTTATAACCGTCACCAAGGTCATAAACACGGTGCGAATCGTGCGAAGTGTTCCGTACCAAAGCGCAAGCGTAGCCATCGGCGTGTCCCTGCTTCACTTGTTCCATATTCTCACAGGAACGCAGGATAGATACATCACCCCAAACCTTACGAGGCACATTATGGGCGTGTGTGTACGTCCAAACCGGCTTATTGTACGTTTTACGGTACTTATTGGCGGCTGTTGCAACGATACGAGCCGCTTTACGGGTTCGTGCATCGCCCAGAATGTGCAAGCGAAGCGGATACTTGCCCCTAAGGGTTGCGATAGCATCGGCTTCGAACCGTGCCAGTTGCTCTGGCGTATAGTTAGCCAAAGAATGGGCGAGGTTCAAACGGCGACGAACCAAGTTAGGTCGCCCGGTCTCAGTGTAGCAACCGTTACCCATAAAAGGGCAGGAACTAGGGCAGGAACCCTGAGTTACCCAAGTAGCGGACACCGATTCGTCAAGCGACAACTTGCGGTCTGCGGAGCGTTCAACTGCGATGGCGGGGATTGGGGTGGTGACTATCATATCTATAAAGGGGGCTTTTGGGTTTTTAGTATAGAATCGGGGCGGGGGCTGGGAGATAGATCGGCAAAGCCTTAATCTTCGCCGTAGTAACCATAGTCCTCATCAGTACCATAGCCCGCCGAAGCGAGAGCATCTGCATCATCGCTCAAGTCATGACAGTTGTAAGGAAAGCAAGACTCCTCGCCGTCAGGCTCTGCAAGCACATCGTAAGTGGCAATGCACTCGCCGTCGTGATTCACGGTGTAGATTTCACCTGGACCAAAATTGCCCTCACTATCATTGACAGCGATGTCTATCATCACGCGAGAAAGAATCGCGCAAATGTCCGACGCTGAAGCACTGGCAGGGACGCTGAAGTTGATGTTGATTTCCATACTAGTAAAGGCATCAATAGAGTTTTTAGTATAGAAGGGGCGCGGGGCAGCCCCAAAGGCTAACAAAGCCTTATTTAGTGGTTGGCTGGAGTTCAACCAGTACGGAACACAAGGGCAGTTCTTTCGATGGTCTCTGCCTCCGATGGTACCCTTGTCTCATAAGAGAGCATAGTACCCAACCACATAGGAGCCTTGACATAACTGTTTGCGTCAGTCCCTGCCAAGGGCAGTAAGAGATTGTGGATTAAACCACTCCAAGGTTGCTACCCTTATTTGAGTCTCGCAATAGACTCTAGCCGTTTAGGACTCTTACTGGAGGAGGCTGAGTCTAGAGTGTCAACCTCACATTACTATAGATTGATGTTGAGTTTTTAGTATAGAATCACGGCAACCCCTGCACCAGATTCTGGCAAAGTCTTATTTCCTTGGAACAAAGAAAAATACCAAAGGTGGTACTACAAACCATGAACCAAGAAATACATACACATTTTGAAAGATGATTGTAAGTAATAAGATGATTGCAGTAGACAAACAAACCTTAGCAAGCATCAAAGCAGTTCCCATGTCTCGGTATTCCATCTTAGTTCTCCAAAGTTGTGAGTATTTCACTGAACTTATTTCTGTTAACATAAACTAAAGTAATAATGAAAATTAAATCTAAGGGGGCGGTAAATACCTTGAAGCCTTCAACATAATTACCAAGGGCGTTGGTCAATAACCCAAAGCCAAGCACCGCCAAAATAAATTTCAAAAGAAAACTTAAATATTCACTATTACTCATTGTCTTTGTTCCTATGCTTTGCATGACGCTGGTATTCTTTACCAGACTTATAAACAGCAGTTCGACTCCATGCTCTTTCGGAAGCAGGGATGATTACAGGATTCTTCTTACGAGCCTTTTGGATGTCTGACTTAGTTATAATCATTGTTCTCATACTAATAAAGAATGAGATTAAGTTTTTAGTATGAAACTGGCCCCAAGTTTTCACCAACAAGCATAGAATAAAGTCCCATGCTTCGGAACATTTCTGCACAATCTAATCTATCATCAAAACTGTAAACTGGATTATAACCTTTTGCTATAACAGATTCAAGCATTTTCTTTTTAGATACTGGTGATTTATTGAAATCTTTATCACCACGCATCATTAGTAAATCATAGTCTATGTTATTATCATTCAGCCATTTAGTAGTAAGGTATCTGTTTTTTTCTGGTCTAGCGGTGATAAAAACAATTTTATAATCTTTTGATAATAGTTTTATTAGATTTAGCATTGGTTGAATGACAGTATCATCTGAGCATTCTTGGAAGAATAAATCCCAATTCTTTTTAGCACCATCAATGTGATGGAGTCGATGGTCACAGTTTGCTAAAGTTCCATCTAAGTCTACTATTGCACAATTCATATTATTAAAGCCCCCTTTATTTATTTTAGTATAGAATGCTGATCAATTTTACAGGGCAGATAACTGGCAAAGTCTTATTTTACATGTCTCTCATTCGGACTTTACCAGCTTCTTGTGCTTTGATTATGGTGTCATGCCATGCATAAGAAATTGCATAATTTTTATCTTCTGATAAATACCATCTATTTCGGGGACACCATCTGCCAACTTTTTTCAACCCATAGATAAAAGCAACTTTAAACCCGATGTTAATTAAAACAATAATAAAAGCGAGCCAACATAAAATAAGAATCCAACTTATCATAATTTACCTCTTAACTATTCTTTTCGTACCATTCGTCCACGCTTAGAGAGATTTCAGCGGGTGCGATACAAGGAATGTGTGAAGTTGCTTCCATCCAGTAGGAATAGTCTGCTTTTTGTATTGCTTCTTTCGCTCTTGGGTCTATCAACTTGATAAATGCCGTTGTCCTTGGGTTGTAATCCAAACCTTGCAAGATTCTCCCTGCTCCGTCTCCGTGCGTTCGGAATGCAAGGTCTGGATTCTCATCTTTCTTGACAAACTTAAACTTATCAGAGCGATAAGATTGTCTTTTAGGACGAGTGTTTCCTTTCTTTCGCTCCCAAATCTGAAACTCAGTTCGGAGGCGACCCATTTCGTAAACCACTCCCTCAGGAGTTTCAAAACTCACATCTGGGCATTTCTCGGTATACACTCTGAAAAACTCAGGATGAAGTTTGTCCTCAATCGATGGTTTACGAAATGAAGGTGGAATAATAAAGCCAATGACATCACATGATTCTGCACACTTGTTGAATGTCTTTACTGCCAAAGCGCAAGCCCTGCCAAATGGAGGGTTACCCAAAGCAATAAGATTCGATTTTTTCAAATCCAAATTTAGAAAATCTGTTTGAACCACATCGGGATGATTTGGCTCAATGTCATAAGCAATAATGTCTGAAACCCCATTCTGTTTGAGTGCCTCGATAAACGAGCCACCACCAGCAGTAGGTTCAAGATAAGTGCGATTTGCACCGTACTTTTCAATCATAATGTCTGTGAAATGCTTTGCAACATTATTCACAGTGTAGTATTGTTCAGCACCTTGTTTTCGGGGATTTCCTGCCATTTATTTACTCCACGTCTATTATCGTAGGATTATACTCAAAATAGCACTCCCACAATGATTTATCTAACTTTTCTGGAAACTTATTATTCCAGCACCAAGAGTTATTCTTTCGAAAAGATTTCTTCAAATCTTCGCTGTTTGTTGCTCTCCAGATTTGCAAGGAACTATCAGGATAAATCCCTACAAAGTAAATGTGCTCAAACTCAGCACCACTTACTTTATCTTCGGAAAACTTGATTTGGTTGAACCAATGGTTCCCACGGGCAGAAATAGAAGAAGTTTTCACTTCATCCTGCACAGTCCCTCGCTTGATGTCTAAGCCATCTTGCTTGTAGATTTCAGCATTAACCCCATCAAGTTTCAATAACTCACAAACAAGAATCTCACCAAAATCACCGATGTCGTAGTTGGAACCCTTACTCTTGAACGGAGCATAAATGCTATTTGCCCAAGGGTCTGTTTCCTTATTTGTCACTGCATCGATAACCTTTTGAATAACCGTGAGTTTTTCTAGGCTTGAAAGTTGTGTAATCATCACTTATTATAGCACACATTTCGATTTTTAGTATAGAATGTTTGATCAGGGGACTGGGGGAGAGGCTGGCAAAGCCTTAACCGAACCTGCCTTCCTCCATCCACCACATGAGGCGAGCGTCCTCATTCCAGTGAGCGTAGGCTTCAATACCCACCGTCTCACGACGCTCGACCTCTTCCCACTCGTCGTAGGGGTCTTCGTCGTAAAACTCTTCGTCAGACTCTTGGTCTGCGTATGCGAGAATGTTTTGCTCTACAAGAGCCTCAGCCGCCATCTCGAGAGCCATTTCATCTTGAAGGGTCTCGTATTCGTAGGTGTCGTAAAATTCTTCCATACTAGTAAAGGCGGGGTTACAGTTTTTAGTATAAAATGGGGGCGGGCCTGAGGGGGCAACCAGCAAAGCCTTGTTTGCTGGCCTATGAACTACACAACCATCTCTTCCAACCCCCAAAATTCAGCATTGTCCTCGAAGGAACCTTTGTTCTCCAGCAAGCACATACCACCTTGCGCCTGCCAGACAAAGTGCCAATCCAACCCTGGGTCTGCGGACACAAGTTCAAATTTTAGTTTTGGATACTTTGCAGCCACAGTTTTGAACCAACCTAAAGGAGCCTCCCAAGGAGTGGTGAAATAAAGACGATAGAAACCCTCATCAATTTTTTGAACATCAACATCTCCATCGACGTCCCATTTCACACCCCAGTTAGCACAACGCCAGTCGAACCATTGCTCGGAATTTGTATACTCTGGCTCAGGCATGAGAGTCTTGAAGCAAAACTCACCATTGGTTTTATTATCTTCGATAAACGACAAAACTTCAACATCAGCACCACTAACACGCATATCATTCATACACCAGTTTGGCATTTTATTCTCCTAGTAATCATCATCCCAACGCTCGCCAGCATAACCTTCGTCAAACCAATCGGGGGCAACGCTGGACATATTCAGAGGGTGATAACTGCTTCCGCAATCATCGAAGGACGCTTGAGGGTAAGCGGCTTTTGCTTCCTCAAGAGTGTCGAACTCGTCAACCCAAATCCTACAAGTTTGACCTGCAAGGACTGACGATTCTGAATAAACGCCATACTCATACACACCGTAGACATCGTTGCAGTATGTGGCTCCAGCAGATGGGTATTCGATTTTGAAGTTTGTTTCCATACTAGTAAAGACGCCCCCTATTATTTTAGTATAGAATCGGGACAGGGGCTGGGGCCAGCAAAGCCTTGTTTGCTGGCTTATGTCAACCCATTGAAGCCCTCTTCATCTATTATGTCGTTGGCTGCTTCGGATGCAAGTTTTTTCCATTCTGGTAATGTCTTAACTATACCAGATACAAAGTAACTACTTAAATCAAATCCTGGAAAGTCATACAAGCCCAATCCTACTTTATTAGACAATGATTTGTTTACCATGTTTGCGAATTCATGTGATGTAATTGTAATTCTGTTTGGTTCAAGTGCAACTTGCATAATTATTCTCCATCCTCATCAAAATCAAAACCCTCTTCTGAGAGCAAGTCTCGAGCCGCCTCATTAGCAAGGCTGTACCATTGCTCTTTGGTCATAAACTCGTTTTCATTGTAATAGTTCCACAGGTCAAAGTCTGGCAACTCATCAACACCAATCCCGCAAATGTTGTTTAGTTGAGCATCGACAATGCCACGGAATCGGGCATAAGAAATAGTGATTTTGTCAGCAGTGGCAGTTTTCATCTTTATATCTCCAGTTTCCAAAACTCATCGGACTTTACCGAATAAACACACTCATCTGTTTTTGCCAAACCGAAGTAAGACAGGTCACAATAGCCAGACTCGGTATAGACATAATCGTCAATCGTACCATCAATCATAGCCTCTTGAGTCATCTCTTCATCAAGGACAATCAAATGCCCGTAGCGGGAACTAGCGAACTCTTCGACTGCATCCTGCTCATGGTATGCTTCAACAATGAACAGGGTTCCCACATTGCCAACCCCAGCAGATACCAAGAAGGTATTGCCGAAGCACTTGCCGGGGTTTACAATCTCCACGTCGGAGAAATCAATGCCGTTTGAGATGCCAGAGGCGGTGAGTGTTGTATTCATACTAGTATAGAACTTTCTTGTGGTTTTTAGTATAGATTAGAAGTCTTCCAGAAACTCTTTTTTGAGGGTCTCTTTAAACTTGTTATACTCTTCCTTGAGGTCTGGATTTATCAAGAACATTGTTTGCAAGTTGCGTTCAATCATCTGTGTTTGCTGTTCTTGCTCCTCCTCGGTAAGGGGCAAGAATACTTCAACGAGACCAAAGGCATCAATCGGAGGCACACCTGCCCTATGGCAAAGTTCAATAAAGAGGGTTACCTTATCGGAGCCGTATTTCTCACAAGTGAAGGGGAATCCGTCGAGTGCAAGTCCCATAAAAGGGGTATCGATTGGTTGTTCGTTCATACTAGTATAGAACGAGATGGGGGTTTTTAGTATAGAAATAAGACTTTGCGGGGGGCCGGGGCTGGGGTGGAGCGGGAGACGAGATTCGAACTCGCGACTTTCACCTTGGCAAGGTGACACTCTACCACTGAGTTACTCCCGCAAAAATGGACGGTAGCGGGATCGAACCGCTGACCTACGGATTGCAAAACCGTCGCTCTCCCAACTGAGCTAACCGCCCAAGCCTAGTGCAGGAATCGAACCCGCCACATGCAGTTTACAAAACTGCCGTTCTAGCCGA
>Ga0209599_10001146_pt1 | contig 13425 bp, 13 predicted proteins | sample Shrwel_input2_FT_FD_187534 | JGI IMG/M metagenome (GOLD analysis project Ga0209599, IMG submission 187534) | Subsurface microbial communities from deep shales in Ohio, USA - Utica-3 well 1 S input2 FT (SPAdes) (version 2) ... | reverse complement strand
GGGTGGGGTTCCAGCAGCTGGAAAAACACCTCACCCTTTTTAATCATGCCCAGTTCACTGCGTGCGCGTTCTTCGATGGCGGACGAGCCTTGTTTCAGGTCGCTTACTTCGGCAGCCAGCGCCAGATTGCGGGTGACCAGCTTGTCATTGCTGGTGCGCAAGGTGGTGAGCTGGCTGTCCAGCTGCCAGACACGCAGCCAGCTGCCTTTACCAAGCCACAACGACCATTGCAGCAGCAAGAGCAAAGCCAGCAGGGTGAGTGTCAGAACGCGCATGCTGAGTTATTTCAGGTGGTAAAACGCGCCACGACCCGGATAGCTGGCGGCGTCGCCGAGTTCTTCCTCGATGCGCAGCAGCTGGTTGTACTTGGCCATGCGGTCGGAGCGCGACAGCGAACCGGTCTTGATCTGCATGCAGTTGGTGGCCACGGCCAGGTCAGCGATGGTGCTGTCTTCGGTTTCGCCCGAGCGATGGCTCATCACGCTGGTGTAGCCAGAGCGCTTGGCCAGTTCCACCGCCTGCAGGGTTTCGGTCAGCGTGCCAATCTGGTTGATTTTCACCAAGAGGCTGTTGCAGATGCCGGCCTTGATGCCTTCGGCCAGGATTTTCGGGTTGGTCACGAACACATCGTCACCCACCAGCTGCACGCGGTCACCCAGCTTGTCGGTCAGGATCTTCCAGCCGGCCCAGTCGTGCTCGCTCATGCCGTCTTCGATCGAGATGATCGGGTAGTTGTCGCACAGGGTGGCCAGATAGTTGGCGAATTCTTCGCTGCTCAGTGCCAGGTTTTCGCCGGCCAGCTGGTATTTGCCGTCCTTGTAGAATTCGCTGGAGGCGCAATCCAGGGCAATCAGCACATCGTCGCCAGCCACATAGCCGGCCTTGTCGATGGCTTGCAGGATCAGCTTGATGGCGTCTTCATTCTTGGCCAGGTTCGGGGCAAAGCCGCCTTCATCGCCCACGGCGGTGGAGTGGCCCTGGTCGGCGCAGATTTTTTTCAGGGTGTGGAAAATTTCCGCCCCGCAACGCAGCGCTTCGCGGAAGGTTTTGGCCCCCACCGGGATGATCATGAATTCCTGGATGTCCAGGCTATTGTTGGCGTGTGCGCCGCCGTTGATCACGTTCATCATCGGCACCGGCATCGACATCTGGCCAGCGCCGCCCAGGTAGCGGTACAGCGGCAGGCCGGCGTCTTCGGCGGCGGCGCGGGCCACGGCCATCGACACCGCCAGCAGGGCGTTGGCACCCAGGCGGCTCTTGGCCTCGGTGCCATCCAGCGCCAGCAGGGTTTGATCAATGAAGGTCTGGTCGGTGGCGTCCAGGCCGATGATCGCTTCGCAGATTTCGGTGTTGATGTTTTCCACCGCCTTCAGCACGCCCTTGCCCAGATAACGGCCCTTGTCGCCGTCACGCAGTTCCAGGGCTTCTTTTTCGCCGGTAGACGCGCCAGACGGCACCGCAGCACGGCCCATCACACCGGATTCCAGCAGCACGTCGGCTTCCACCGTCGGGTTGCCACGCGAATCCAGAATCTCGCGCGCGACGACATCAATAATCGAACTCATGGTTTTCCCCAAAGCAGCAAATACACATCAAAAACACACCCGCCGACTCCGGCATTCAGGCCGGAACCATCCACGGGCGAACAATACCCGAAGCATCAAGGCGGCAGATTATAACGACAGTTCGGCCCACGGCGTGGATTTCACCGCATCATCCAGCGTTTTCAGCGTGGCCAGCAGCGCTTGCATCCGCCCCAGCGGCCAGGCATTGGGCCCGTCGGACAAGGCTGTGGCCGGGTCCGGATGGGTTTCCATGAACAGCCCGGCCACGCCGGCGGCCACTGCCGCACGCGCCAGCACCGGCACGAATTCCCGCTGGCCGCCCGATACCGTGCCCTGGCCGCCAGGCAGCTGCACCGAATGGGTGGCGTCAAACACTACCGGGCAGCCGGTGTCGCGCATGATGGCCAGGCTGCGCATGTCCGACACCAGATTGTTGTAGCCAAACGACACGCCGCGCTCGCACACCATGATGTGCTGGCCGTCACTGCCGGCTTCAATGGCCGCCTCGCGCGCCTTGTCCACCACGTTTTTCATGTCACCGGGGGCCAGGAACTGGCCCTTCTTGATATTGACCGGCACGCCGGCAGTGGCCACCGCGCGGATGAAATCGGTTTGCCGGCACAAAAACGCCGGGGTTTGCAGCACATCGACCACACTGGCGACAACGGGAATTTCTTCGCTGGTGTGAACGTCAGTGAGCACCGGCACGCCAATCTGGCGCTTGACCTCGGCCAGAATGCGCAGGCCCTCATCCATGCCCAGGCCACGGAACGATGCACCCGAACTGCGGTTGGCCTTGTCGTAGCTGGATTTGTAAATGAACGGCATGCCCACCGCCTGGGCAATCTCTTTCAGCTGGCCTGCCGTGTCCAGCGCCATCTGTTCGCTTTCAATCACACAGGGACCGGCAATCAAAAACAGCGGACGATTCAGTCCGACTTCAAAACCGCACAATTGCATGGAAAGCCTCTCCAGAAAACCGGGGTAAAGACACAACAATGGGAGGCCGAAGCCTCCCATGCGTCAGTCTGCTTAGCGGCGGGCGGCCTGGTAGGCCAGCGCGGCTTCGATGTAGGCCTTGAACAAGGGGTGGCCATCACGCGGTGTGGAGGTGAATTCCGGGTGGAACTGGCAGGCAAAGAACCACGGGTGATCCGGCAGTTCGATGGTTTCCACCAGCTGCTCATGCCCGCTGGAGCGCCCGCTGACCTTCAGCCCGGCGGCTTCCAGACGCGGCACGTAGTAGTTGTTCACTTCGTAGCGGTGGCGATGGCGCTCCACCACCTGAGTGGTGCCGTATACCCGCGCAGCCAGCGAACCCGGCTCCAGGTCGCACTGCTGGCCGCCCAGACGCATGGTGCCGCCCAGATTGGAGTTTTCGTCGCGGGTTTCCACCTTGCCGTCGTGGTTCACCCATTCGTCAATCAGCGCCACCACCGGGTATTCGGTTTCCAGGTCAAATTCGGTGGAATTGGCACCGGTCAGCCCAGCCACGTCGCGGGCGTATTCAATCAGCGCAATCTGCATGCCCAGGCAAATGCCCAGGTAGGGAATGCCCTGCTCGCGGGCCAGCTTGACCGCGCGGATCTTGCCTTCCACCCCACGCTTGCCAAAGCCGCCCGGCACCAGGATGGCGTCCATGTTCGACAGGCTGGCCGCGCCGTCGCGTTCGATTTCTTCCGAGTCAACGTAATGGATGTTGACCTTGCTTTCGGTGTGAATCCCGGCGTGGCTCAGCGCTTCCGACAGCGATTTGTACGATTCGGTCAGGTCAACATACTTGCCCACCATGGCGATGTTCACTTCGCGCCGGGGGTTCTGGATGGCGTCCACAATGCGCTTCCACACTGACAGGTCAGCCGGTGGCCGGCTGGTCAGGTTCAGGTGCTCGGCGATGATGGTATCGATGCCCTGCTCGTGCAGCTGAGCCGGAATCATGTAAATGCTGGGCGCGTCGTAGCAGCCAATCACGGCGTTTTCTTCGACATTGCAGAACAGCGCAATCTTGCGGCGTTCGTCGTCCGGCAGCGGGCGGTCCATCCGGCACAGCAGGATGTCCGGCTGGATGCCGATTTCGCGCAGTTCTTTCACCGAGTGCTGGGTGGGTTTGGTCTTGATCTCACCAGCGGTATGGATGAACGGCACATAGGACAGGTGAACGAACAGGGTGTTCTTGCGGCCCAGGTTGGAGCGGATCTGGCGGATGGCTTCCAGGAAGGGCAGCGACTCGATATCACCCACCGTGCCGCCGATTTCCACAATCGCCACATCGGCGTCACCGGCACCGGCGTACACCTTGGCCTTGATTTCGTCGGTGATGTGCGGAATCACCTGCACGGTGCCACCCAGGTAGTCGCCACGGCGCTCTTTGGTGATCACCGATTCGTATACCTGGCCGGTGGTGAAGTTGTTGCTCTTCTTCATCTTGGCCTTGATGAAGCGCTCGTAGTGGCCGAGGTCCAGGTCGGTTTCGGCCCCGTCTTCAGTGACGAACACCTCGCCATGCTGGAACGGACTCATTGTCCCCGGATCCACGTTGATGTAAGGATCCAGCTTGAGCATGGTCACGCTAAGCCCACGGGATTCAAGAATCGCTGCGATCGACGCAGCAGCAATGCCTTTGCCCAGCGAGGAAACCACACCGCCGGTCACGAAAATGTATTGGGTCATGGGAGAACGGGCCTGAACGAATCCGGAATTTTATCGTGAAAACCTTCCCGCGCCAAATGGTTGCCGCAGCGGCCCGCGCTCGGCTGGCGATAAAACCCGCCCTTGGCCGCTGTTGCCCCTGCTCTGGCAGGCAGGGACCGGCTTTACCACACCCGCTGCGCCGGGGTGGCGGGGGCATCGGTGCAAATGCTTGAGTAGCGGGCTGATTTTATGATATAAAGCGTGTTTTTACTGGTTTCTGGGAGTAACTCAAATGGCGCGAGTTTGCAAAGTCACCGGCAAGCGTCCGATGACCGGGAACAATGTTTCCCACGCCAATAACAAGACCAAACGTCGTTTCTTGCCGAATCTGCAATATCGCCGTTTCTGGGTCGAAAGCGAAAACCGCTGGGTGCGTCTGCGCGTGTCCAACGCTGCGCTGCGTACCATTGACAAGGTCGGTATCGACGTTGTGCTCGCAGATCTGCGCGCACGCGGCGAATTCTGATTTTATCGTCCTGTCACTCGAACTAAAGGCTAATCACCATGCGCGACAAGATCAAACTGGAATCGACCGCCGGTACCGGTCATTTCTACACCACCACCAAGAACAAACGGACGATGCCCGGCAAGATGGAAATCAAAAAGTTCGATCCGGTGGTGCGCAAGCACGTCATCTACAAGGAAACCAAGCTGAAGTAATTCAGCCCGGTTCCCTCGGGATGCCAAAGCCCTCTGCTGATGCAGAGGGCTTTTTTTATGTGCCGCGTGGCCAGGCGGGGGCTTGTCGGCACGGTTGTCCGGCTTGCCCTCTGCCGCGCGAGCGGCTAGAATCGCCGCTTCACTGGGGGAGTAGCCGGCCTGTTGCCCAACAGGCGCTCGCGTCAACACACTTGCCGAACCCGGCATGGCGCGAAACACCCGCTCAAGCTGTCTGGCTGGGGCGTGCGGTGCGGCAAGACCCATGATCTGCGCTCGCTGCCTTGTTGGGGGCCGTGGCGAGTCAGGTCATGGTTCCGTCTGGCCCCCGGATCATACGCAATGGAAGCTTTCCTGTTCTCTACCGGCATTGTTGCCCTGGCTGAAATCGGCGACAAAACCCAATTGCTGGCCTTGTTGCTGGCTGCCCGCTTCAAACGTCCCCTGCCCATCATCGCCGGCATTTTTGTGGCCACCGTGCTCAACCACGCACTGGCCGGCAGCCTGGGCAGCTGGATCACCTCGCTGGTATCGCCCAATGTGATGCGCTGGATCCTTGGCGGCTCGTTCATTGCCATGGCGGTGTGGATTTTGATTCCCGACTCAATTGACGAAGAAGACACCCGTCTGCAGGACAAGCTGGGGGTGTTTGGCGCAACGGTGATTGCCTTTTTCCTGGCTGAAATGGGCGATAAAACCCAGATTGCCACCGTGGCGCTGGCCGCCCGGTTTGACTCGCTGCTGGGCGTGGTGATGGGCACTACCGTGGGCATGATGCTGGCCAATGTGCCTGCCGTGCTGGTGGGCGAAGCCGCCGCCAAGCGTTTGCCGGTGAAATGGGTGCACGGTGCCGCCGCCGCCCTGTTTGCCGTGCTGGGCGTGGTGGTATTGAGCGGGGTCGAGCTGGGCTTCTGATTGGCCGCCATAAAACAAAACCCGCCCTGCCAGCGTGCTGACAGGGCGGGTTTTTGCATAACTGGCATGGTGCGCCCAGCCGGGGTCGAACCGGCACGACCGAAGTCGAGGAATTTTAAGTCCCTTGCGTCTACCAATTCCGCCATAGGCGCACCGAACCGCGAATTATGCCAGAACCGCTACGATTCGTCACGCTGTGCAGGGCCATTGCATGAACGCCAGGCTTAACCGCCCGTCAGCCGCCACGGCCTGGGCTGTGTGCGGCCTGCGTGCCATCCAGGAAACTCACATTCAATGCCGTGTGTCGTCGAACACCTCGTCCAGCGACGCGGCCTCCAGCACCCGGTCGCCCCAGCTTTCCAGCTGGGCAGGTGTGGCGGCGGCAATATTGGCCAGCTGCGTGGCCGACAGCGCGCCAAAACGGCGGGTCAACAGCCGTTGCAGCAACAAGGCTTCACCCTGCTGAATGCCTGTCTGCATGCCTTTCTGAATACCCTGTTGCATGCCTTGCTGCATCCCCTGAAGCATGCCCTGCTCCATCCCCCTGGCAATCGCCTGGGCTTCCCAGCGGTCAATATTGGTTTCCAGCATATCCATCCCTTTCGTCAATTCTTCGGCATCGGGCACGGCCAGTCCGGGCATTTTGCTCTGCAGCCGGTGTTTTATCCAGCGCGTCACCACCCGGTCGATGCGTTGCTTGAACGGGGAGTGGGCAATCGCTTGGGCAAGACAACGGATGGCTTGCTTGGCCGCTGCGCTATCTGGCGTGTGCTCGAAGCGAAAGATGGCCGCTACCACGCGCTGCATATCTTCCAGCTCGGCAGCGGGGAATGCCCCTTCGTCCAGCAGCCAGAATTTCAGCCGGGGCTGAAAGGCTTTCAGCACCTGCGGATGGACGCGAATCAGATCGTAGAGTTCGCTGCTTTGCCGCCAGCGGGCGTCGCCGTTATACAGCACGATGGGCAATACCGGGGGCAGCCCTTCGGCGGGATTGACCGCCTTGCTGCGCAGTAGGTGATCATAAAGCGCAGCCACATATTGCAGCATGCGCGCCGGCATGGTGTCGTCTGGGGTGGATTGAAACTCCAGCAGCAGATACAAGTAAATCCGCCGTCCCTGCAACTCCACAGACCAGACAAGATCATCCGCGCGCGGCTTCATCGCCGGAGTGACGTAGTTGCCGTTTTCCAGCCGCAAGGTGGTGTAATCCAACAAAGCAGACACCCCCGGCGGGGCAAAAGCCTCCAGCAGTTCCTGCACCAGTTCGGCGTGGGAAAACAGGTATTTATAACCGTTGTCGTGAAGGTGTGCCATCGCCCAAGTGTAGCGTGACGGATGGGTGGGCTCAAGCTGCTACGTCAGGGTGGTAGCGGGTTGATGCGCTTGTCCTGCCACGCCGTGCCAGCCTGAACGCAGTAGCAATCTCCTCGCTTTGCACGCTTAAAGCGCGGCTCGCCCTAGGCGAGAGCTGGGGAGGATGTCAAACTGTCGGTTTTTGCTGCGGAGCACAGGTATGCGCTATCTCGTCTGGGGGCTCAAACTGGCCGTGTTTATCCTGCTGCTGATGCTGGCAATGCAAAACAGCCAGCCAGTCAGCCTTAATTTGCTGCTGGGCGAAGCCTGGCAAGCGCCACTGATTTTGCTGTTGCTGGTGTTTTTTGCCGTGGGGGCGGCGTTTGGCCTGACCGCCGGGTTTACCTATTCGCTCAAGCTGCGTCGTCAGCTCACTGCGCTGAAAAAAGAGCTGCGCGCCAAACAGCAAGGGCAGGTGACCCATGACCCCAGCGACTCGATCGCCGACTGAAGCGCGCTGCGCTGGCCGGCTGACCCTCAGGAAGACATAGCGTGCAGGATTTTGAACTTTGGTGGTTGTTGGTGTTTCCAGTGTTTTTTGGCCTGGGCTGGCTGGCCGCGCGGGTGGACATGCGCGAAGTGCTGGGTCAGGCCCGACGGGTGCCGGCCTCGTACTTCACCGGCCTGCAGGCGCTGGTGGACGACAAGACCGAGCAGGCTGCCAGCGCGCTGGCCGAGGTGGTGCGCCACCAGCCGCGCGCCGCCGAGCTGCATGTGGCGCTGGCGCGGCTGTACCGCAAGCGCGGCGAGCACGACCTGGCCATCCGCCTGCTGACCCAGCTGCTGCAGCACTACGCCGACGATCTGACCCCGCTGCAGCGCGACGCCACCCGCTTTGAGCTGGCACAAAACTTTTTGCGCGCCGGGCTGATTGATCGGGCCGAAGAAATCCTGGTCAAGCTGGACCACGGCACACTGGCGCACGAAGCACGCAAATGCCTGCTGGAAATTTACCAGCAGGAGCGCAACTGGCCACGGGCCATCGAGCTGGCGCGTGAACTGAAAAGCGAGGACTTCAGCTTTCAGCACGAACTGGCCCAGTACCATTGCGAGCTGGCGCAGGGCGCGCTGATCAAGTCGGACTTTGCCAGCGCGCGCAGCCATGTCAACGACGCGCTGGCCGCCAGCCGCCGTTCGTGCCGCGCCAGCCTGATAGCCGGGGATATTCACCTGGCGCAGGGTGAGGTTGATGAGGCCATTCGCTGCTGGCAGGGCATTGAGTCACAGAACCCGGACTATCTGTCGCTGGCGGCGGAGCGCTTGTTTGACGCTTATGACCGGCAGGGGCGGGCAGCAGAAGGGCTGGTGCTGTTGCGCGGGTATTTGCGCAGCTATCCGCAGCTGGAACTGCTGGATGTGCTGTACCCAAAAATTGCCGCCCAGCATGGCGATGCGGTGGCGCTGGAGTTTTTGCGCGACACGGTGCGGGCGCGGCCCAGCCTGACCGGGCTGGGCCGGCTGATTGAGGCGCAGCAGGCCGGATTTGAGCCTGAACAGCGGGTGGACGCCGAACTGGGGCGCACCCTGGTGCAATCCCATGGCAAACGGCTGAATGTCTACCGCTGCAAGCGCTGCAACTTCCGTTCCAAAGTATTTTTCTGGCACTGCCCGGCATGTGGCGAGTGGGAGAGCTTTACCCCTAACCGGACGGAAACCCAGTAGCGCGTTTTCTGGCTCGTCACCTCGTTGCCTGAGCAAGCCCGGCTTGCCCAGGCCTGGGCATCGCGCCGGTGGGCGCCGGGGGCGATGCTGTCATCACTTTGTCAACCCTGTCGGCCACGCTATGCCTGCGTTGGCCGCCAGCAGGCGCTGTCGGCGTGGGTGATCTCGCCACACAGGACTTTGAGCATGAATCCTTTTGTTGATGTGCCGTCGCCGCTGGCGACGGTGTCGCCAGTGATTGTTGCACTGGATTTTCACGACGAGCCTTCGGTGCTGGCGTTTGTGTCGCGGCTGGAGCCGGGCAGCTGCCGGCTGAAGGTGGGCAAGGAATTGTTTACCGCCACTGGCCCGCGCTTGGTGCAAACCCTGGTAGCGCGCGGCTTTGAAGTGTTTCTGGATCTGAAATTCCACGACATCCCCAATACCGTGGCTTCCGCCTGCAAAGTGGCTGCCGACCTGGGCGTGTGGATGGTGGACGTACACGCCAGCGGCGGGCGGCGGATGATCGAGGCCGCGCGCGAGGCGCTGGATACCCAGTCGGTGCGGCCTTTGCTGATTGCCGTCACCGTGCTGACCAGCATGGACGCCAGCGATCTGGCGGAGATCGGCCTGTCTGACCCCGCCGGGCAAGTGTCGCGGCTGGCGGCGCTGGCGCAATCCAGCGGCGCGGATGGCGTGGTGTGCTCGGCGCAGGAAGCACCGCTGCTGCGCGGCGAGCGCGGCGCGGATTTCAAGCTGGTGACCCCTGGCATCCGCCTGGCTGACGCCGTTGCCGACGACCAGCGTCGGGTGATGACGCCCAGCGCTGCCATCGCTGCCGGATCGGACTATCTGGTGATTGGCCGGCCCATCACCCGTGCCGACGAGCCGTTTGCCGTGTTGCAGCGCATTAACGCCGAAGTGGCGCAAGCCAGGGGCGCGCAATGAAAGTCTCGGTGATTGGCAGCGGCTATGTGGGCCTGGTCACCGGGGCGTGTCTGGCCGAAGTGGGCAATCAGGTGCTGTGCCTGGATGTGGATCCGGCCAAGATTGCCCTGCTGCAGGGCGGCGGTGTGCCGATTTACGAGCCTGGCCTGGAAGACATGATTCGCCGTAACGCCGCCGCTGGCCGGCTGCGCTTCACCACCGACGTGGCCGACGCCGCCCGGTTTGGCGAGATTCAGTTTATCGCCGTGGGTACCCCGCCCGACGAAGACGGCTCGGCTGATCTGCAATATGTACTGGCCGCTGCCCGTGGCATTGGCCAATCGATCGAGGGCTATACCGTGGTGGTGGACAAGTCCACCGTGCCGGTGGGCACCGCCGACCGCGTGCGCGACACCCTGGCTGCCACCCTGGCCGAACGCGGTGCCGATATTGCTTTCAGCGTGGTATCCAATCCGGAATTTCTCAAAGAAGGCGCGGCGATTGACGACTTTATGCGCCCCGACCGCATTGTGGTGGGGGTGGACGACGCCCACGCCGCCGAACTGATGCGCCGGCTGTACCTGCCGTTCCAGCGCAACCACGAGCGGCTGATCGTCATGGACGTGCGTTCCGCCGAGCTGACCAAATATGCCGCCAACGCCATGCTGGCCACCCGCATCTCGTTCATGAACGAGCTGGCCAACCTGGCCGAAGCGCTGGGTGCCGACATCGAGAAAGTGCGCCAGGGCATCGGCTCCGACCCGCGCATTGGCTACCATTTTCTCTACCCCGGCTGCGGCTACGGCGGTTCGTGCTTTCCCAAGGACGTCAAAGCCCTGGCGCGCACTGCCGACGAGCATGGCCTGCCGCTGCGGGTGATTGGCGCAGTGGAAGCCGCCAACGACGCGCAAAAGCGCCGGCTGGCCGACAAGATCATCGCCCGTTTTGGTGCCGACCTGACTGGCCGCTGCTTTGCCCTGTGGGGGCTGGCGTTCAAGCCCAACACCGACGACATGCGCGAAGCGCCCAGTCTGACGCTGATTGACGCGCTGCTGGCCCACGGTGCCACCGTGGCCGCCTACGACCCGGTGGCCCGCCACGAAGCCGCCCGCGTGCTGGCTGGCCGTCCCGGCATCCGCTTTGCCGACAGCATGCAGGATGCCCTGAACGGTGCCGACGCGCTGGCGATTGTCACCGAATGGAAAGAATTCCGCAGCCCGGACTTTGCCGACCTGAAAGCCCGTCTGACCACCCCGGCCATTTTTGATGGCCGCAATATGTACGACCCGGCCAGCGTGCGCGAAGCCGGGCTGGAATACTACGCGATTGGCCGCCCCTGAAAGTATTGCATGAGCCTGCTTGAATCCCTGCAACTGAACCCCGCCGACCTGTCGGCCCGACTGGCCGCCGCCCGCGTGCTGGTGGTGGGCGACGTGATGCTGGACCGCTACTGGTTTGGCGAAGTCAACCGCATCTCGCCCGAAGCGCCGGTGCCGGTGGCCAAAATCAGCCGCATTGAAGAACGCGCCGGCGGCGCGGCCAATGTGGCGCGCAATATCGCCTCGCTGGGCGGGCGCACCACCCTGCTGTCGGTGGTGGGCGACGACGAAGCCGCCGGCGCACTCGAGCGCCTGCTGCAACGCGACGGCATTGTGACCCAGCTGCGCCGTGACCCAAACATTGCCACCACCATCAAACTGCGCGTGGTGGCCCGCCAGCAGCAACTGATCCGCATCGACTTTGAAGACGCACCCAGCCATGAAATTCTGGCCGACAAGCTCGACGACTTTCGTGACCAGCTGGCCGAACACGACGTGGTGATTCTGTCCGACTACGGCAAGGGCGGGCTGACCCATGTGGCCCGCATGGTCGAGCTGGCGCGCGCCGCCGGCAAGCCAGTGCTGATCGACCCCAAGGGTGACGACTGGAGCAAATACGCCGGTGCCACCCTGCTCACCCCGAACAAGAGCGAATTCCGCCAGGTGGCCGGCAGCTGGCGTGACGAAGCCGACCTGAGCCGCCGCGCCGAAGCGTTGCGCCAGCAACTGCAACTGGATGCCCTGCTGGTCACCCGCAGCGAAGAAGGCATGAGCCTGTTCGATGCCCACGGTGCCGAACACCAGCCCACCCTGGCGCGCGAAGTGTTTGACGTGTCGGGTGCCGGCGACACGGTGATTGCCACCCTCGGCCTGGCGCTGGCCGCCGGCCTGAGCCGCCCGCATGCCATGCACCTGGCCAACGCCGCCGCCGGCATTGTGGTGGCCAAGCTGGGCACCGCCGTGGTGGACCAACAGGAACTGTTTGCGGCCTGACGCCGCCCGAAACTCTGGAGCTTACCCTTATGACCCTCGTCGTCACCGGCGCTGCCGGCTTTATTGGTTCCAACCTGGTCAAGGCGCTCAACCTGCGCGGCGACACCGACATCCTTGCCGTCGATGACCTCACCGACGGCCCGAAATACCGCAACCTGGTGGACTGCGACATCGCTGACTACCTGGACAAGGACGATTTTCTCGCCCGCCTGAAAGCCGGCGACTACACCGGCAAACTGCGCGCCATCCTGCACCAGGGGGCCTGCTCCGACACCATGGAGCACAACGGCAAATACATGATGGCCAACAACTATCAGTACACGCTGGACCTGTTTGACTGGTGTCAGGACCACGGCGTGCCGCTGCTGTACGCCTCCAGCGCCGCCGTCTACGGCGCTGGCCGGGTGTTCAGCGAATCACGCGAGTACGAAGCCCCGCTGAACGTCTATGGCTACTCGAAATTTCTGTTCGACCAGGTGGTGCGCCGCCGCTTTGACCAGCGCCGCGCCCAGGTGGTGGGCTTTCGCTACTTCAACGTCTACGGCCCGCGCGAACAACACAAAGGCCGCATGGCCTCGGTGGCCTTCCACCATTTCAACCAATACCTGCAAACCGGCAAGGTGAAGCTGTTTGAAGGCTACGACGGCTACCCCAACGGCGGCCAGATGCGCGACTTTGTTTCGGTGGAAGACGTGGTGAAGGTGAACCTGCACTTTCTGGACCACCCGGAAAGCTCCGGCATCTTCAACCTGGGCAGTGGCCGCGCCCAACCGTTTAACGACGTCGCCGTCGCCGCCGTTAACGCCTGCCGCCAGCACCAGGGCCAGCCGGCGCTGAGCCTGGACCAACTGGTGGCGCAAGGCGTGCTGGAATACATCGACTTCCCGGAAGCGCTGAAAGGCAAATACCAGAGCTTTACCGAAGCCAACATCAGCGCCCTGCGCGCGGCAGGGTATGAACAGCCGATGCTGAGCGTGGAGGAGGGCGTGGCGCGGTATGCGCAGGGGTGGTTGGCGGGTGTGGGGGGGTGAGGATGGTGTGGTGCAGCAGGTGTAATGGCATCTGATGTTGAACCAGACAAAACGGCAGCGGCGACTGCCGTTTTGTTTTTGCTGCTAATTTGTAGAAGTCGTGACCTGATCTGACAATCTAGCGTCGTCAGAACGGAGAACTCTCAGATCATGTCTGAACTTCTACCACATAAGTGGGCGGCACTTTGGCCTGTGAGCCTATTCAACAGGGCAATCGCATGAATGCCATTGCCCTAACACCCATAAGCGATGACGCCCCAGACTATTCACCAGCCCCTGATTTGTGTAGCTTCCCGCTCTTTGGGAGCGACTCATGGAGACAGAAGGCAAGTT
>Ga0209599_10001144_pt1 | contig 13439 bp, 9 predicted proteins | sample Shrwel_input2_FT_FD_187534 | JGI IMG/M metagenome (GOLD analysis project Ga0209599, IMG submission 187534) | Subsurface microbial communities from deep shales in Ohio, USA - Utica-3 well 1 S input2 FT (SPAdes) (version 2) ... | reverse complement strand
GGAGTAAGCCAGACTGCGGTTGCTCCAAGATTCTGAATATAATCTAAATTGTTGATGATTCCACGCAGATCTCCACCGTGTCGACCGTTAGGAAGATTTCGGTTTGCTTTTTCGGTTAAATTCGGGCTGGAATCGTTTTTTTCGTCACCGTTTGCGAAACGATCAGGCATGATGAGGTACATCACATCTTTGGAAGAGTAGGATTCTCTGCCCGCAGAATTTGGATTTCTCTGTTTTAATTCATAGGTGTAAGAACCTATGTTTTTCTTTCCGTTTTTAATATTGATTTTAAACTTCGGAACGTTAATTTCATTAGTGTTAACGGTTACAAAAACATAGTTCGGATTTTCAACTTTCTGAATGTCCTTAATCTGAACACCATCTGAAAGTTCTATTTCGTTTTTAGCAATATCTTTTCCATACACCAGAATCTGAAGTTCAGGATTTTTCATTCCTTTCCACCAAAAGGCGGGTTCTACTTTTTGAATCTGAGCGAAAGCTATTGAAGCTGCCGACAACGCAAAAATTGTATATATTTTTTTCATTTTTTAAAATTTAGTGTTGATAAAAATTAATGATCTATTTTTTTTTCCTGATTAAAAACAGCATTATAATAAGTAATTCCAGAATCATTAAATTCTACTTTTCTATTTGGCATATTCTGAAGTTCATATTCTCCATTTATGGTAAATTTCACTTCTGCGAATTTATATCCAGTGATATAGGTTATTTTTACCTGATACAAATTGTCGCCGTCTATTTTCGAAAGCTGAGTATCCTGATCCCAACTTAAAGGTTTATTATCTCCTCTTACACCAACAGATGTGATGTTATTAGAATTTGGAACTTTCACTGTATAAATTACCGTTTGCTTGTAAGCTTTCTGTACACAACTCACCAACAGCAAACAAGAAATTATTAGAAACAATATTTTTTTCATTTAATCATTCTTTTTAGCAATTAAATAATCTATACCAAATCTTCCTGAACCTAAAATGCTGTAAAACAAACTCACCCACATGATTCCCATTGCCGGCAACATATTCCAAGTTCCCTGATTGAATTGCTGAAAAAATACGGCAACAAACATCGTAAAGAAAATAAGAAGTGAAAATGGTCTTGTGAACAATCCCAATAATAAAAAAATACCTCCCACAGCTTCGCTGAAAGCTCCCATCCATGCAAAAAACGCAGGAAACATGGCGAAAATACCACCATATTCTGCGACATCATTCGGAAACCAAAAAGCCACTTCAAAAAATTTCAAATTATTGTCTACGGGAGACCACGGCAAACCGAATTTGGCAGCACCGAAATCACTTGTCAGTAAATATCCGCAAACTATTCTTGGAACAGCAAACAGCAGATCCTGCCACCAATATGGCATCTTAATGGGAATAAGTATTTTTTTCAACATAAGATATAGGTTAAAAAAACCTTACAGGAAATCCCATAAGGTTTTATTGTTTAATAAAAGATCACTTCAAAGGTTTAATAGAGATTGCAAAACCTCCACTTCTCACCATTTTGAAAGGAATTTTAGACTTACTTGTAATCTCTTTTTTGTAAATGTTGTAACTCTGAGGATTGTTGATATAATCTGCATCTTTACCATCTTCATAAATTACAGCTTCATATTTTTTTCCCTTATCCAAGAACGAAAAATCTACGGTGTACTCACGTTTGTTTTCGTCTGTAATTCCGCCAACAAACCAATTTTCTGTTCCTTTTGCTTTTCTTGCTGTTACTACGTAATCTCCAGGCTCAGCCGATAAAATTTTTGTATCGTCCCAATCTGCTGCAACATCTTTGATAAACTGGAAAGCATCCATATGTTTTTTATAATTCTCAGGTAAATCTGCTGCCATCTGAAGAGGCATATACATCGTAACATAAAGAGCCAACTGTTTTGCTAAAGTAGTTTTTACAAAACGTTTATCTCCAGGGAAATAGTAATCTAATTTTGTCTGGAAAATTCCCGGTGTATAATCCATAGAACCTCCCATCCATCTTGTAAACGGAAGAATTGTCTGATGATCCGGATTGTTTCCTCCAAATGCTTCATACTCCGTTCCACGAGCTGCCTCTGCGGAAATATAATTTGGATAAGTACGGTTTTCTCCTGTAGGACGAACAGATTCGTGTGAATTCACCATCACTTTATATTCATTTGCTTTTTCGGCTATTCTGTAGTAATGGTTAATCATCCATTGCGAATAATGATGCTCTGCTCTCGGAATAATATCTCCTACATATCCTGTTTTTACAGATTTGTAGCCATATTTATTCATTAATTGAAAAGCTTTGTCTGCCCATCTTTCGTAATTGGTTGCAGAACCTGACGTTTCGTGGTGCATGATAAGATTAATTCCTTTAGAATGTGCATAATCGTTCAGCATTTTGATGTCGAAATCTGGGTAAGGTGTAATAAAATCAAAAACATATTCTTTTGAACGACCAAACCAATCTTCCCAACCGATGTTCCAGCCTTCAATAAGAAGTCCCTGAAAACCATTTTCAGAAGCAAAATCGATATAGTCTTTCACTTTTGTATTATTCGCACCATGATTACCGTTTGGTTTAAGTTTTGAAAAATCTGTTTCACCAAGACGTACATTAGACTCTGGTTGTCCGTAAGCCCATTGAGATTTACCAATAATCATTTCCCACCAAACTCCCATATATTTTGTAGGTTTGATGTAAGATGTATCGGTATATTTAGTAGGTTCGTTGAGATTAAAAATCATTTTAGAATCCATAACATCTTCCGCTTTCGGTGCTACGATAATTGTTCTCCATGGTGTTACCATCGGAGTCTGCATATACCCTTTTGCTCCCTGTCTGTCGGCTGTAAGGTGAGTTTTGAATTTAAAATTCTGTGCATCTACTTCGAGATGTGAAGCCGGATAATCTAAAACGGCTGCTTCTGCTACGTTGATGTATAAAGGTTCTTTTCCTTCTTTTTTAAGCATTAAAGGAGACTGTACTGCATTTTTTATTAAAGTTTGCGACGCATTTGCATCTGCTGCTTTTGCCCATCTTCCCGGAATTTCTGAAACTTTCGTTTCTTGATATTGATATTCCTGAGAATCATAATCTGCGACAATCCACCAAGCTTTCATATCGGTAGGAAAATCTATTTCAGAATCTTCCTCACGAATTACAAAATAATTCAAATTTTTCTGCTGAGGAAACTCGTATCTAAAACCAAGCCCATCATTGAATAATCTGAACTTTACAACAATGCTTCTCTCTGTTTCAGCCTGATTAAGCGTAACAGCTAATTCGTTATAGTGGTTGATATAATTTTTCTTTTCTCCTAAAACAGGTTGCCAAGTTTCGTTTTTTGAATCTGTTTTTTCTGCAATTTTTGTAAATCCGCTGTTTAAATCGAATTTAGCATCTTCTGGCTTTGCAATTTCTGAAGCAAATTTTATAGAAGAATCTTTGAATATTCTTAAACCTAATTTAGAATCTTCAACTACCGTTTTACCATTGTATTTAAGATTATAATATGGTACTCCCTGCTTTAGTTGGAAATCCATTTCAAATTTTCCGTCAGGTGATTTTAAAGATTGTGCATTGGTAACTCCAAACATCATTGAGAGCAAAAATGCTCCGATTGTCATTTTCTTCATATTGATTATTATATAAACATTAAAAATAAAAAAACTGCTGCTGTAAAGCAACAGTTTTGCTGTTAAATAAAGTATATTTTTACAATTTTGTAACAGTTAAATTGTAGAAACCAGAATTGTGCAAATCTAATTCTATCTTATAGTTTCCACTTACAGCAACTTTAAAATTAGGATCTCCTGAAACAGTATTTTCTACACTATTAAAAACCTGAGCTTTTTTCCCAGACTCTAATGTTACATCTGCATTTTTTGGTTGTATCTTCATTACCCAATCATCATTAGCTCTGAATTTAAATACTCCAGTTGAAGTTAAAGCAATTGATGCAATCTCAAATTTTCTAGTTGTTGTATTAAATGTTAAGTTAGTATCAGAAGCATAGCCCGTTGGTGTAGCATCTCCAATAATTCCAAGCTCTGCTTTTTGCATAGAATAAGTATTTGCAATCCAATCTACTTTAATAAAATATGTTGTATTTGCAAATTGACCTTTTATGTTATTACCTGGCTTTGCAAGTGTTGTATAAGTATTAGGATTTGATATATCACCTTTGTCAGTACCCCAACCTCCTACTTCTGTAAATTTAAATTCTGGAGTTGCAGAATTCATCCAAACAAAACCATTATATTTATTATCATTACCAGCAGAATATAAAGTTGGAGATTTTCCTTCTTCTGGTGTCCAATCTTGATAGCCACTTGCACCAGCATATCCACCAGGCACATAAAGTTTAGCAAATAATGCATCATAATTAGGTTCATAAGGAATTACATTAAATGTAATTGTTTCTGAATATGCGGGATTTATTGTTGAATTGCTTGAATAAGCTTTCATTCTTACATAAACTACATATTCTGTATTTGCTGACAAACCTAAATTTGCCAATGCATTATTCAACTGTAAATAAGTAACTTCATTATGAGTAGCTGTAGCAATTTCACCTAAATTAGAAATTGGATTAAACGTATTATTAGTAGAGATTTCTAATTGGTATTTTAATTCGATAGGTGTTCCATAATTGGCTCTATCAATAATAAAAGTATGAAATGGGTTTGGTAAATTATCCGCTGTTACTTTAAAAAGTCCAGAAGGAGGATTTACAAATTTAGCTGAAGACATTGCATCTAAACTAATTTTAGGATCCTCATCTCTTTCCTTGCAAGAAGACACTACTGCGAGTGTAAGTATTACAAGAACAATACTGAATAGGTATTTTTTCATTATCTATAATTTAAATTTTTAATAACCTGGGTTCTGAGTAAGATTGGAGTTTGCCTGTAAAGCAGTATTTGGGATTGGAAAAACATTATAGCTGTTAGGAATTGAAGTTCCATTTTTCACACCTCCTTTCCATGGCCAAAGATAAGTTCCTCCTGTAAACTTACCAAAGCGAATAAGATCTTGTCTACGATGACCTTCTAAATTAAGTTCTCTACCTCTTTCGTCTAATATAAAATCAAGTGTTAACTGTGATTGAGTGATGGGCGTTGCACCTGCTCTTGTTCTAATATTATTCACATAAGTTAAAGCTTGAGCGGGAGAACCTCCAGCAGCACCTCTTAATACGCATTCGGAGTACATTAAATAAGCATCTGCTAAACGGAATAGAGGAAAATCTGTGGAAGAGAAAGCAATATTATTTCCTGTTCCATTAGAAGCAAGGTTAGAATATTTTATAGAAGGATAACCATCGGTAAACTCTTTATAGTCATTCATTTCCCAGCTATGTCCTGTAGTCCAAAAATCTTTGGCTCTTTTATCTGAAGATGTTGCAAGTCCAGCAGCATTATTTGCAAATAATCCATACCATGCTTTAGTAGCTCTATGACCCGCCCATCCTTCTAATGCTCCATAATTTGTTAAATTCATGGTAGAAGTACTTAGATTACCATTGACAATGTAAGTAGTATTTCCATAGCTTTGACTAGTATTCGTGTCAGCAATCAAAGGAAAAATAATTTCTTTTGAAGTATTATTGTCTGATCTAAAGTTTTTATTAAAATTACTTTCTAACATATATCCTCCTGCAATTACTTTATTCAAATATTCCAAACAATCAGAATATCTATTTATTCCTGTATAAACATTAGAGTTAAGATATAATTTAGCTAATAACATTCTTACTACAGACTTATTGGCTCTCCCATATTCATTGTTATCAGGTAGTTTATTCTCAATATCTTTTAATTCTGCTTCTACATAATTAAATAATTGTGTTCTTGAAGATTCTGGTAAAGCTGTTGTAGTTCCAAAGTTTTCTGTAGTAACTAATGCTCCTTTTCCAAAAAAATCAATCAAATAATAGTATGATAAAGATCTTAAAAATCTTAATTCACTTACTATCTGTTCTTCATTATTTATATTTACAGAAGGTGAATTTATAATATTGATTAAATTAGTTGCTTGTGGAACTGTGTAGTAAATTCTATCATATACGTATTTAAAAAACTTGTTTGCATCACTCCATCCAGAGGCCGTCGTTAAAGGATCCAAGCCTCCATCTCCCCATCTGTTTTTCATACCATCAGCGGTGAAATCATTTAAATTTACTAGTCCTCTGATAAATGGAGACTCACCTGCATTTGCACCCGCGATATCAGATTCTCCAGGTCCTTTTACACTAGATAATGCAAAACTTGAATATACTTTAGATAATAGTCCTTGCACAGCATTTGGATCATCTTGCAATAACTTTTCAATCGTTAATTCATATCTAGGCTCTGTGTCAAGATCATTTAAACATGATGTAGAAATTAGAAACAAACCAGAAAGCAATGCTATTTTAAAAATATTTTTTTTCATTTTAATTAAAAATTAAGGTTAACTCCAAAAGTGTAAATTCTTGGTCTTGGATAAAAATTATTATCAAATGTAGTAGGACTCTCAGGATCCTGACCTGTATATTTTGTTATAATAAACGCATTATTTACTGAACCATAAAATCTTACATTATTAAGACCAAAAAGAGATTTAAAATTATAACCTAATGTTATATTATCACAACGAAGGAAGCTAGCATCTTCATAAAAATAATCTGATAGCTGCATTTCATCATTTGGTTGAGAAGTTAGATTCCAACTCGATGCATTATCATAAAAATTCATTACATTAGTAAGGGTTAATCCATCAAGGGATAGTGCCTGACTTGTAAACCCTTGAGATAATTTTCTTGAGTTATGAACTTTTCCTCCTATTTGCCCATGAAAACCTGCTGTTAAATCCCAGTTTTTATAATACATTGAAGTTCCAAATCCAAATGTATATTTTGGAGCTATCTCAAGGAAATATTTATCTTCAGAATTAATTATTCCATCTTGATTTCTATCTACAAATACACTTTGAAGAGGTTGTCCATTTGAATCATATACTTGTTCGTATACTAATGCTGATGCTGCTTGATAACCAATAGAATGATACCTTATAACTGAACCTGTGCCAGATGGTAAATTAGCATCAGAAGTAGCTCTAACCAAATTATTACCTCCTAAATCTTCAATAATATTATTGTTGTAAGAGATGTTTCCGTTTAATTCCCAAGTAAAACTATTGGTTTTTATTGGTGTATAATTTAAAGATAATTCTACACCTTCTGTTTTCATTCTACCAGAATTCTGAATATATTCATTCGTTAAGAACTGACCGGCAGGATAAGTAACAAAGGCTAATAAATCATCCATCGTTCTCTGATAATAATCAATTGTACCTGATAGTTTTTTACCTTTTGAGGTGAAATCTATTCCAACATTGTATGTCGTGGCCTTTTCCCATGTCAATAAAGGATTGAATGGATTTGCAGAATATGTAGAATATCCAGGTAAATATTGCCCAGTAGAACTACCTAAAGCGAATAATGGTCTAGACGGGTAATATCCAACTCCAGGAGCATTCATGATATTCTGCTGACCGGTCATCCCCCAACCTAATCTTAATTTAAGTTCAGAAAACAGATTTGCATTCTTCATCCATTCCTCACTACTGGCTTTCCAAGCAAATGCAACTGCCGGGAAATAACCCCATCTATCATCTTTTGCAAATAAAGATGAAGCATCGGATCTAAAGCTTAATGTAAATAAGTATCTGTCTACAAAATCAATATTTGCTCTACCTATGAATGATTGTAAATTGTAATCATTATAATAAAAAGAATTGATGTCTGTATAAAACTCTCTTAGCCTTGTGTCTGTATTGATTCTTGACAATTCTTTTGAACCATCATTAGTAATATTTTGATAAGAATATCCTCCCTGTAATTGCAAATTGGTAATTAGCGAATTATCTGATTTTTTGTTATATACTAAATATGCGTCTAATAATCTATTTCTCATAATCTGAGTTTCAGAATTTGCTTTACCAGCGTTGAAGAAATATTCATTTGGAGCAGCAGCATTTTTTATAAGCTCATATTGGGATATCGCATTATCTGAGAATGATTCACTGATATTAGTTTGAGAATAATCTAATCCTAAATTAACAACTGCTCTTAATTCAGGTAAAAAGTGCAACTTATAATCAAATTCTGCATTTCCTAAAAATCTTTTTGTTTCCTGTGGTTTAAATCTCTGATATAAATCTGCGACAGGATTATTTCCTCCTCTCTTTTCGTATTGATTTGACAGCGAATTCAAAGCTAAAGTCTGATAAAACTCACCAAATCTTGTAGAACCAGGTCCTCCATCAACTGAATAAACAGGCTTTGTGGGATCCATAGAAACAGCACCTCCCAAAACTGATCCTTCATCGATAGCATTTTGCTTTACAAGAATTCCCTTTCCATTGATATCAATCTTTAAATGTTTATCCAATAATAAAGGTGTAAATTTTAAAGAAGCTGTATATCGCTCTAAATCATTATTAATAACTACACCTTCTGTTCTATTATATCCAAATGATCCTCGGAAAGGAACCTTTTTAAATAAATTAGCACTTGCTCCAAAGGTGTGATCTGTAGATATTGAATTTCTTAAAACCTCATCCTGCCAATTTGTATTATAAATAGTACCTGCTGTTGTCGGATTATTTTGATTACCTCCAACTCCCAATTTCCATGCTTGATTAGGATATTTTTCTGTAATAAATTTTACAAATTCATCCGAACTCATTACATTAAGCTTGTTATATACTTCGCCATAAGAAATATTGCCCGAATAATTAAATTTTGCCTTACCAGAAGTTCCTTTTTTTGTCGTAATTAAGATAACTCCGGCTGAAGCTCTTGATCCATATATTGCAGTAGCTGATGCATCTTTAAGTATAGAAAATGACTCTATATCGTTTGGATTTACCAACAACAATGGATTATTGATTCCTGCAGGATTGTCTAATGCAATAGGTACTCCATCAATAACAATAAGTGGTTGATTACTCGCCGATAATGAGCCTCCACCCCGAATTAATATATTTGGAGCTGCATTAGGAGATCCACCTGTTGATGTAATTCTAACACCAGGAGCTTTTCCCATAAGCAATTGATCCGCTGAGACGATAGCTCCCTTATTAAAATCTTTTTCGGTGACAGAAGTCACAGATCCCGTAAGGTCAGACTTTTTCTTGCTACCATATCCCACTAACACAACCTCTTCAATCGCTTTCTCTTTAGTTGTAGAGTCTTTTACTTGCGCATGCATCATGGAACTTGCCAATAAAAATGCAGGTGCAATTTTTAGTACCGTTGTAAAATTTTTCACAAATATTATTTTATATAGTTTTCCTTTTGTTATAAAACTGCCAAAGCAGTCTTGCAATATAAAAAAAAATTATAATTATGATAATATTATATTAAATTTAGTTAAATTATTGTAAATTAAAGCATTAATATTAATTAAATATCTTACAATCAATCAATTAACCAGAATTATTCAATACATAACACATTAGAAGGATGTATTAAAAATTAAACTCCTGTTTAACTAATTATCTGATGAAACGAGTATATTGTACCACATAAGGTTTTCATAATGATGAAAAATTACTTAACCAAATAATCTTTATCTTTGCAATCTTAAAACTTTACTATAAATGTCAAATAAAAAGATGATCACCGCAGCTTTGCCTTACGCAAACGGACCGGTTCATATAGGGCATTTGGCGGGTGTTTACATTCCTGCTGATGTGTACGCAAGATTTCAGAGAAGATCAGGAAAAGAGGTTGCTTTTATCTGCGGAAGTGACGAACACGGAATTCCCATCACCATAAGAGCAAAAAAAGAAGGCGTTACACCACAGGATATTGTAGATAAATACCACGAAATCATCAAAAAATCTTTTCAGGATTTAGGAATTTCTTTTGATGAATACTCCAGAACAACTTCTGTAAAACATCGGGAAACCAGTCAGGATTTTTTTAAAATCTTGTATGAGAAAGGAAAATTTACTGAAGAAGTTTCCGAGCAATATTTTGACGAACAAGCCGGTGAATTTTTAGCAGATCGATACATTGTAGGAACCTGCCCAAATTGTGGTAATGAAAATGCTTACGGAGATCAATGTGAGAAATGTGGCACTACACTTTCGCCATCAGAATTGATTAATCCAAAATCAATGTTGAGCGGAAATGTTCCTATTTTAAAGGAAACCAAAAACTGGTATCTTCCATTAAACGAATATGAAGATTTCTTAAACGAATGGATCATTGAAGGACATAAAGACGACTGGAAAACCAATGTATACGGACAGGTAAAATCCTGGCTGAATGACGGTTTAAAACCTCGTGCGATGACGAGAGACTTGAACTGGGGTGTTCCCGTTCCGCTTCCTAATGCAGACGGAAAAGTTTTGTATGTTTGGTTTGACGCTCCGATTGGTTATATTTCTTTTACGAAAGAATGGGCAGAAAAAAATGGTAAGAACTGGAAAGATTATTGGCAAAGTGAAGAATCAGATTTAGTGCATTTCATTGGTAAAGATAATATTGTATTCCATTGTATTATTTTTCCTGCGATGATGAAAGCGCATGGAGATTTTAAAATGCCTGCAAACGTTCCCGCTTTTGAATTTTTGAATCTTGAAAATGATAAAATTTCTACATCAAGAAACTGGGCTGTTTGGGCTCACGAATATGTAGAAGATTTCCCTGGACAACAAGATGTTTTACGTTACGCATTGCTTTCATCGGCGCCGGAAACAAAGGATAACAATTTTACATGGAAGGACTTTCAGACTAAAAACAATTCGGAACTAGCAAACATTTTCGGAAATTTTATCAATCGTGTTGCAGTTTTAATTAACAAAAACTTTGAAGGAAAAGTTCCAGAAGGAGATATTAATGCTCCCGAATTAGAAGAGATTAGCAAAAGAGCTATCGAAATAAGAAATTTCTTAGAAAATTATGAATTTAGAAATGCACTCACAGCATTTATGAATCTTGCAAGATTTGGAAATGGATATCTTCAAAATGAAGAACCATGGAAAACGGTTAAAAGCGATATTGAAAAAACAAAAAACACTTTATTTATTGGTGCTCAAATTTCGGTTGCTTTAGCAAATTTAGCTGAACCGTTTTTACCTTTTACAGCTCAAAAATTATATGATATTTTTAATGTTGAACAAAGAAATTGGAATGAGATTGAAAATTCAAAAGTATTAATTGAAGCTGGTCACCAAATAATGGCAAATGCCCCAATTTTATTTTCTCAAATTTCAGACGACGTCATCGAAGCACAAATTCAAAAGCTCGAAAACACAAAACAAAATAACAAAAAAACTAATCCTAAAGCCAATCCTATGAAAGAAGAAATTGCTTTTGATGATTTTACAAAAATAGATTTAAGAACTGCAACTATTTTAACTGCCGAAAAAGTAGAAAAAGCAGATAAATTATTGAAACTAACTGTTGATACAGGTGTTGACGTAAGAACTGTAGTTTCAGGAATTGCAGAAAGCTTTACCGCAGAAGAAATAATTGGAAAGCAGGTAATGATTTTATTAAATCTTGCTCCGAGAAAAATCAGAGGAATCGAATCTCAGGGAATGTTATTGTTAACAACAAAACCAGACGGAAAATTATCTTTTGTAATTCCGGATGAGAAAGTAGAAAACGGTGTTGAAATAGGATAATATTTCAATATTTTAGATAAGAAAAGACGCAAGATTTATGCGTCTTTTCTATTTTATTTTGGACATTTTTTTTCTACAAACTTTGTCATTCCGCAGGAATCTAAACTTATTTTTAGACACTGAATTGTAAAATTGTTGTTTAGATTCCTGCGGAATGACAAACTAAATGGAAAATATTTGAGTTGAATTTTTTTGCTTTAATTTAAAATGACAGCTATTTCTTAGTCAGTCTTGCCAAATAAGAATCTTCCTCCTGCATCACTTTTTCAATTTTAAAACCATTATTTTCAGCAGCATTTTTTAGCGTATTAAAATCAAGATACAACCATTTTATAGGATCTTCAGATTCACCTTTGTAATGAACAACATAATCTAATTCCCCGTAATATCCAGTTGCAGGAATCAGCACTCCTCCATCTTCATCCTGATCAAACATATACAGAATATCGGTACTGTCGATTAAAATCTGTCCGTTTTTATTTACTAATGAATGAAGTTTTTTGAGATAAAAATCAATTACATTCAGGCTTTGAAAAATTCCCGTTCCGTTCATTAATAAAAGAATCGTATCGAAAGTTTCTCCCGAAAATTCAAGCATATTCTGAACAATCGTATTTTTAATTCCTCTTAACTGACAAACTTCAATTGATTTTGGAGAAATATCTAAAGCCGTAACGTCAAGATTTCTTTCATTCTGAAGATAAAGCGAATGCGAACCTGCTCCTGCTCCAATATCCAAAATTTTTCCCTGAGATAATTTCAAAGCTTTTTGCTCGATAATATTCATCTCTTCAAAATCTCTGAAAAGATAGTCTACCGGAAGTTCATCAAGTTCGGAAATTGAAGTTTCTGTCTGCAAATCTTCAGGATTTTCTTTATAAAAATAATCCCAGATCGCACGTCCCATTAAATCTTTCATGTTGAATTGTATTGAGGCAAAGATAAGGGTTTATACAAGACAATTTGATCAGCGAACAAATTTGAATATATTTATACCTGAATAATATAAAATTAATTAGTCATCATGAGTATATTCAAGATATTTAAGAAAAGATCTTCGGAGGGTATTGTCAAATTAAATGATATCGATATTAAAGATTTATTTCTAACACCATTTAATCAAAGAGACCACTCTTGGATATTAGAATTTAATAAAGCTTTAAAGCGACACAGTTTCACAAAACTAAATCCTGAAAATATTGAAGATGAAATTGGAATGCATTACTTAAATCTTAGCTTGGATAATCAAGACGATTCAAATAATCTTGAATTTTATGTGAATACTTGTTTAGAAAATGGTGTTGGGATTTCAATATCCGAAACAAAAGAAAAATCTGACTGGATTTTTAGTTACGGTGATCTTTTGAATTATTCAATTAATGGAATGTTTTATTCAGGAGAAATTTCACAACCATTCGCAGGAAAAGTTACTGATAAATATATACATAATCGTGAAGCGAGAATTGGACAACCATCAGAAAAATTTTTACCCGAAATTGCAAGAAAGAATATTAGAAATTTTTTATTTACTTTCAATCTAGAGAATGTGAAGACAGCATTAATTTGGTGGGTAGATAATAACAGTTTGACATTAGCTTTTAATATAGTACCAGAACAATTATTAAAGGCATTGTTAAATAAAAATAGATTTTGTAAATTTGTTTAAAAACCAATGAATTGTCCCAAGTGCAAATCCAAAGAACGCGTAAAAGATGGTTTAACAAATGGCAGACAACGTTATCAATGCAAGA
>Ga0209599_10001141_pt1 | contig 13469 bp, 8 predicted proteins | sample Shrwel_input2_FT_FD_187534 | JGI IMG/M metagenome (GOLD analysis project Ga0209599, IMG submission 187534) | Subsurface microbial communities from deep shales in Ohio, USA - Utica-3 well 1 S input2 FT (SPAdes) (version 2) ... | reverse complement strand
GTTTTTTATTAGCTTGCAGCTAGCGGCTGTTAAAAGCGTTTCGCCTACGGCGAGTTACTTATTTTGCTTCGCCAAAATAAGTAACCAACAAAAGGCGCCCCCTGATCGCTCGAAAGCCCGCAATAAAATCAATCGTTTGAGGCAACGCCGCAACTCGCGGGCTGCTAACGTCAGCCCGCTCAAACACTCGGCGTTTTAAAACCTCAAACGATTGATTTTATTACGGCTCGCTTTACGGGGACCAAGAGTTAAAGAGTTAAAACATCATATTTTAATTTTAAATCAATACCTTAATTGGCCCACTCGTTCTTGTAATTAACCTCCCCGTTGAGCGAGCCGTAATAAAATTAGTAGTTTGAGGTTTTAAGCTGGCGGGTGTTTGAGCAGTTCGACGCTAGCGAACTGCGAGTTACGCCAGCGCCTCAAACTATTGATTTTATTGCGGGCTTTCGAGCGATCCCGGGGTCGCCTTTTCTTTGGTATCTTTCTTTTGGCGAAGCACAAATGCTTTAGCATTTGAACGGCTCTGCCGGCCCGAAGGGTCAATGCCGCAGGCATTGATAAAAGAAAGATACTCGCCAAAGGCGAAAGCTTTTCAAAGCCAGCTAGCGGCAAGCTAGAAAAATCCAGCAGCCAGCTGCAAGCTAATCAAAAAAACAGTCCGTTTTCACGGACAGCAACCGTCGGCTGCAACGCCGACAAAAAGGCAAACGCCATTGGCCGCTCATGGCAAGCTGAGGCTATGGCTCAGCCTGCACCACATTCACTTTGTCAGGCCTGGCCGGCCACTATAGTAGCAATACCAAGCAGCATAAACACAGCACAGGCGGCGCGGCGCGCCCAGTCCAGTGGCACTCGTTCTAAAATCCAGCGTCCGGCATACACCACAGGGACATTCGCCGCCAGCATCCCCAAGGTGGTGCCAATAATCACCAGCCAGGTTTGTGAATAAGTTGCCGCCAGCAACACAGTGGCGATCTGAGTTTTATCGCCGATTTCGGCCAGGAAAAATAACACGCAACTGGCAACAAAAGCGCCGTATTGCAAAATCTGACTGTCTTCGCTGTCATCTTTATCGGGGATCAATAACCATAAGGCCACCGCAATAAAAGAGCCACCCAGTAACCAGGCATGCCAGTTGGCCGGAATAAATTGCGCCACCCAGGCACCAAACCAGGCTGAAGCGGCATGATTTAATAAAGTTGCCACTAAAATACCGGCAATAATCGACAGTCGGGAGCGAAAACGCGCCACCAGAAATAATGAGAGTAATTGGGTTTTGTCGCCAATTTCAGCAATCGCAACGCCGGTAAAAGAGTACAGCAGAGCATCCATGATGTTCACTCAGCGGGAAACAGACAAAAGACAACAACACGACTCCCGCATTGGGCCGCGCTATTGTCTCAGGTCTCATCAAATCACCGTGCGCTATCAGGCACCGGATCATGCTGTTGCCATGTGCATTGAGGCACAAGTGTGTTGACAACAACGCTGCTGGCGATACCAGCAACAGATTACTCCCCCAAGCAGGAAGGCGGGCATTGTAACGAACAACCAAAGCCGCCTGCAAGCACAAAATCAGTGGCGATCAAGCGATCGCCACTGCCATCCTGCAGGCGTTAAGCCCGGATCAGCCGATCGACCCGACCGCGCGAACGCAGCACAAAGGCTTGCCAACGTCCCCCCAACCGGATCAATCCCCAGTAGGTCAGTGGCACCAGCAGCAGGCTAGTCAGGGTGGAAAACACCAGACCACCGATAATGGCAATCGCCATCGGCGCATAGGAAGGCCCCCCCCCGCCGATATTGGCATCGCCAATCGCCAGTGGGATCAAACCAAGCACTGTGGTCGACACTGTCATCAATATAGGCCTCAGTCGTTCTTCACAGGACAAGATAATCATGCCAACCAGTTCCGCCGCCGGATCTTCCTGCCGGCGCTGATTGATGCGATCCACCAACACAATACCGTTATTGACCACCACCCCCATCAGCACCAGCATCCCAATCATGCCCATCACGCCCATGGTGGTACCGGTCAGTAAAAATGCCCAGAACACCCCGACAAAAGAGAATAACAAAGAGCCAATCACCGCAGTTGGCAACAACAACGACTCAAACAAGGCCGCCATCACCAGATAAATCATCGCCACCGCTAACAGCATATTGGTGGCCATAATACCTTCGGACTCATCCTGGCTGCGGAATTTGCCTTCAAACGACCAACTATAACCAGGCGGCAACTGTAACTGAGCAATAGCTTGCTCCATTTGTTTCCTGGCATCGTCCATTTTTAGCTCTTCAGATAAATTCATCCCAATGGCCAGCGACGTTTGGCGGTTGAAGCGGCGGATCTCAGCCAGTCTTGGGGTCACCGTCAACGTTGCCACCTGCGACAACCGCACAGTGCCGGTTTCGGTCAGTTGCAGCGGTAAAGCCTGCAGTTGCGCCAGCGATAAACCGACTTTTTTGTCAAACAACAGCCGCAACTGGACCTCGCCCTGTTCAGCGGTACGGAAGGTGCGTAAATTGGTACCGCGCAGCGCCAGACTCACCACATCAGCCACTTGCTGTGCCGTCAAACCATGCCTTTGCATGGCATCTGGCTGTAGTTTAATCTGCAGCTCATTCTGCCCTTGGCTGATATCGGCACGTACATCATTTAAGCCTTTGATTTGCTTTAACACTGGCAGCAAAGTATCAGACAATTCTAACAAGGTAGCGGTAGAAGATCCGCTCAGATACAACTGCAACCCCCCCCCTGAGTTATCCCAGCCAAATTGCGGTTTGCTGCGCACCATCGCCGGCCAGTCTTTGCTAATCAATTCCTGCAGTTGTTTGGCAGGCATCGGCAGGCCGTCTTTGAGCATTAACGTGGTGGTCGCCTCTTCCGGATTGTAATAACTATAGACAGATTCAATATGGAATTTATCTTTATTTTTCAATAGATAATCTTCCATCCTTGTCACTTCCTGTTCCACTTCCGTCAGACTGTAATTCGACTGCAACTGGTAATTGATATACAACCTTTTATTGTCACTATCTTCGTCATCGCCAGACGACACCAGGCTCATCGGCAGCGCGATACTGAGCAGCAACAATACAGCGATCGCTGTTGCCGCTTTAGGGTGGCCCATAGTCCAGTGCAACTGCCGGCGATAAAACTGATCAATACGACTCGGCTGATAACTTTGTTGCTGACCGATGCTTTTGATTTTTTGCGACAATAACGGGATCAGGGTCAACGCAATCAGCAAGGACACCGCTAGCGAAATGGTAATGGCAATCGCCACATGCTCAAGAAAGATGGTCAGCTCAACCTTTTGCCCAATAATATTGGGTAAAAAAACGATGGCAGTGGTGGCAGTCCCGGCCAACACGGCCAGTCCAACCCGATACACGCCACGTTCTGTCGCCCGGCGGATATCCGCATCCTGGCTTCTTTCGCGGAAAATACTTTCAATCACCACCACTGAGTTATCGACCAGCATGCCCACGGCCAGCAATAAGCCCATCATACTGAGAATATTCAGGCTATACCCAAGAGCGTACATCATGCCCAAAGTAATCGCCAAAGACACCGGCACTGATAACACCACCAGCAAGGTGGTTGGCAGATGACGCAAAAACAGAAATAACACCGCAAAAGATAAAATAGCGCCGACCACCCCCGAACTCAGCAGATTGGATAACGAATCGGTGACACTTTCGGCGGTATCGTCCATCACATAAATATCAATACCCTGAAATGCCGGGTCCTGATCGATGTTTTTCAGCACCGCCAATGCCGCTTTGGACACCTCCACCAGATTGGCACCGGACTCTTTATAAATATTCATCCCAACCGCACTGGATTGATTCAGTTTACGTCCTTCGGTCAGTTTGGGTAGCTCTAACTGAATGTCGGCCAAATCTGCCAACACAATGCCGGGTTTAATCGGCAAGCGGCAGATTTCATCCAGCGATGCCAGTTCACCCACAGGTTTCACCAGAATACTGTGCTCCTTGGTGCGAATTTCACCAGCGGTCATGGCGAAGTTTTGTTGTTGCAGATAGCGCACTAACTCAGCGGCATCAATCTGTAAACTGGTTAATTTTTCCGGTAATAGCCGGATCACCACTTCACGTTTGGCGACACCATAGAGCTCAACTTTCGATACCCCAGCCACCCGTTCCAACGGCCGTTTTACCTGGCGCTCCAGTAAGTCATAGGCCATAGCTAAATCGCGTTCGCTGGAAATCCGCAGCTGAAAAATCGGGATATCGCTGGTATTAAACTGAAATACCAGCACCCGTTCCACGTCTTTGGGCAACAAGTGCCGCACACTGTCTAAACGCTCACGGACTTCAATACTCTTGGTATTGATATTTTCTTCCCAGTTAAACTCCAGCCCGACATCCACCCCTTCTTCGCGGGAGAAAGAGCGCATCACTTTAATGCCGGTCACTGTCGACAACGCTTCTTCCAGTGGCCTGGCAATTAAACGTTCCACCTCGGCCGGTGCGGCGTTTGGATAAGGCACATTGACATAAATCTCCGGGATATCAATGCCGGGTAACAGTTCAAGCGGCAGTTTCTGACTGCTGAACAAGCCAAACACCAACAGCGATAAAAACATCATACAGACAGTCACAGGCCGGGTCAGCGCCAGCCTGGTTAAGGCAAAAGGTTTAAAGTCCATTTGAATGCTCCTGCACTGCACGGTCGCGGCAGCTCAGCCGATACAATACCGGGATAAACAGTAACGTCAGTAAGGTGGCCAGACTCAGGCCAAAAATCACGGTAATCGCCATCGGCGCCCGCATTTCAGCGCCATCGCCGCCAAACATCATCGGTAATAAACCAAGCACTGTGGTTAACGTGGTCATCAGTACCGGTCTTAACCGGGTCGCCCCGGCTTCGACAATCGCCAGATCAACCGTCATCCCTTCACCCCGCAGCTGATTAATCCGGTCAATCAGCACTATGGCATTATTCACCACAATACCCGCCAGCATAATCAAACCGATAAATACAATGACTGACACCCGGGTGCCGGTCAGCCACAGCCCCAACACTGCACCGGCGCCCGCCAATGGTACGGTAAACAGAATGAGTAACGGTTGCAGCAGATTTTCAAACTGCGAGGCCATCACCAGATAGACCAGGAATACCGCCAGCGCCAGCGCAATCATTAACGACTGATAAGAGCGGGTTAACTCTTCACTCTGGCCTGCGACCTGGGCTGTGACGCCATAAGGGAAACGCAATTCTTGTAACATCACATTGATAGCCTGGCTGGCTTGTTCAATATCACCAAACGCCAGATTAGCCGACACCAAAGCCACCCGCTGCTGACCAATCCGGGTGATTTCACTTGGACCTATCTCGCGGCTGATGGTCGCGACAGCAGCCAGGGGTAGCGGCAATTCGCTTTGTGGGTTAATGATGATTTGCGCCAGTTCTTGCTCAGAATTGCGATATTGCTCGGCTAATCGAACGCGGATATCCACTTTGCGATCGGAAATCGAATACTGACCAGCCAGTTCGCCGCCGACATAATTAGCCACCCGTTTTGCCACATCGGCCGCGGTCATGCCCAGTTGCGACAAGCGCTGATGATCAAAATGCAGGGTAATTTCCGGCTGGCCAGCACGCAGACTGGATTTGATATCGGCAAAACGTGGATCCTGCGCCATCTTTTGTATCAACAGATCACTGGCATTTTTCAGCGCTGGTAACTCGTGGCCGGACAACTCAATCTCCATTGGTTTGGTCAGATTGAACAATTGTGGTGCGTCAATTTTTGCCACTACATCCGGCATCGACGCCACTGTGTCACGGAATAACTGCTTGAGCTGCAGTTCGGTGCTGGCATCAGTGCCGGCTTTGAGGACCACATTTAACCGACCCCAATGACTGCCGCCAATAGATGGGTCTACCGTCATCTGCTGACCTGTGCCTGCCTGGGCATAACTGCGCTCCACTGCAGTTTGTGCTGTCGCGACCGCTGCCAATGCCGTCAGGACCTGATCGGTTCTCTCGATAGCGGAGCCAACCGGTAACTGGACTTCAACATAAAACTCACCCTGGCTCAGGGCCGGAATGACATCAAAACCCAGTCTTGGTGCCAGACTGAAACACAGACCTGTCACGGCTAAGGTCAGCAATAGCACCAGGGCTTTGGCCCGCAACGCAGTCTGCAACGCCAACCGATAGCTCTGTTCCAGCCATTGCAGGCCCGCTTGCACTAAATTCAGCAAAGGTGAAAACAACAAAAGTCCGGCCGCAGCAAGTAAGCGCCAGACTAAAGTGGCGGCAGCAATCAGCCAGGACAACACCAAGCCCAACAAGGTAAAAGGTAATTTCAGTACAAAAACCGGCCAATAATACCAGCGTTTTATCAAAGGTTCAGTTGTGGCAGGCGCTGTTTCAGGCTCAGCAGCAAGTTTAAAACTACCTTCACGGGCCGCCATAGTCGGGATCAAAGTCAGTGCCACCAGCAAAGACGCCAGTAATGCATAAGTGACGGTCAGCGCTTGATCTTTAAACAGTTGACCTGCCACCCCATCAATAAATACCAGTGGGAAAAACACCGCCACTGTGGTTAAGGTCGAGGCCGTAATTGCCATCGACACTTCGCTGGCGCCTTTTTTCGCTGCTTCCAGCGCCGACATGCCCTGATCTTTGTAACGTGAAATATTTTCCAGCACCACAATGGCATTATCCACCAGCATCCCGATTGCCAGCGCAATACCACCCAGACTCATAATATTCAGACTGATATGCTGGGCATGCATCAGGTTAAAAGTGGCAATCACTGATAACGGGATCGAAATTGAAATCACCAGCGTGGTCCAAACATTACGCAGGAACAAATACAACACCAGCATCGCCAGGGCTCCACCGACCAAGGCCGAAGATTTCACTTCCGCAATGGCATCCGCGATAAAGGTCGATTGGTTGTAGACCAGCGTCAGGGCATAACCTGGCGGCAACTCTTTTTTTAGCGTTTCCAGCGTCGCCAGCACTGTATCCGCCACTTTAACGGTATTGGCATCGCCTTCTTTGTAGATGGCAATCTCAATGGCGGGCTGGCCGTTGACATAAGTAATACTCTGCCGGTCGACAAAACTGTCTCTGACTTCGGCGATATCACTAAGCCGAACGTGGCTGCCATTCACGGTGGCAATATACAACGAGCGCATTTGTTCCAGACTACTGAACTGATTAATAGTTCTGACCAGATAATCATGGCTGCCCGTTTCCAGCCGGCCGCCGGCCTGATTAATATTTTGCTCGGTCAATCTGGCATTCACGGTGCTGATATCCAGATTCAGCTGACTGAGTTTTTCATTATCAATCAGCACCTGGATTTCCTGCGTCAAACCACCGTCCGGCCTGACAGCAGCCACACCCGACAAGGATTCCAGTTTACGCCTTAACTCTTCATCGGCAAAAGTACGCAGCGCCACCAACTGTGGGTTACTCAAAGGCGTGGTCAAATCAGTCCGGTTTAGCGCCAGCCTGACGACCGGATCCAAATTCGGGTTAAAACGTAACACCAGCGGTTTTTTCACATCCAGTGGTAAAAACAACACATCCAGCTTTTCCCGCACATCCAGGCCAGCCAAATCCATATCTGTGCCCCATTCAAACTCCATAATGACGTCGGAGCGACCGGCGCGGGACACTGATTGAACTTTACGCACCCCTTTGACCACGCCAATACTTTCTTCAATCGGCTTACTGACCAGCTGTTCCACTTCTGCCGGTGCTGCGCCCAGGTACTCAGTCCGGATGGTCAGCGTCGGGTAAGACAGATCCGGTAATAAATTCACCGCCAGCCGGGACATTGCCACCAAGCCAAACAGCATAATACCTAAAGTAAACATCCAGATCGTGACCGGACGGGTCACGGCAAGGTTGACCAGTTTCATCGTTGTGATTCCTTGTGATGGTTGTTTGTCGCAGCTGCCAACAGGCAGCTGCTCAAATCAGAACGGCGGGATTAACTGTGGCTGTTGACCACATTGACTAAACTTTTATCTTTCAGACTGGCTTGACCGGCAGTGACCACTTGTTCACCTTCAATCAGACCTTCCAGCACTTCAACGGCGCTATCAGATTCGTAGCCGGTTTTAATGTGTTTGCGGCTGACTTTGCCATCTTTCACCACAAACACCGAACTGGTGTTATCCATCGCCAGCACCGCACGTTTTGGCACTAACAGGGCAGTATCTTTGGCGTCGTATTGCAGCTCAACCTGAGCGAACATGCCGGCTTTGAGGGTTAAATCAGCATTATCAATGCCAATAGTGACACGGGCAGTGCCAGAGGTTGCATCCACCACCGGCGAAATCCGGACAATTTTCGCTTGTTGCATCGGCAAACCGGCAAAATTCAAATAAGCAGTTTGACCAACCCGGGCCTGATGCAACTGACTTTCCGGCAGATTGACCACAGCTTCCAGCCGTTGTTGCGACACCACATGAAACAGCGCTTTGGACGAATATTCAGTAATCAATTGGCCAACTTTGACATAACGTCTGGCAATAACACCAGAAATTGGCGCCCGAATCTCAGTGTCGCGCAGGGATAATTCCTGCATGCCCACTGCCGCTGTCATCGATTCAAGTTGCCATTTTAATTTGTCGTAGACATCCGCACTCACCAGCTTGCGCTGATACATCTTTTCAATCCGCGCCATTTCACTTTTAAGCTGGCCTAATTCTGCTTTGCCTTGCGCTAATTGGATGCGTTGCCGCTCAGTATCCAGCGTGGCCAGCACCTGACCTGCTTCGACATGATCACCTTCTTCCACCAACACAGTCTGTACCAGTCCGGTGGCTTTGCTGTTCACTTCAGCATCAGCTTTGGCTTCCAGCGTTGAAGTGGTCCGGTACGTACTGCTGATAGCCCCGCGGCTGACCGACGCGGCTTCTACCGGAATACTGACCTGTTGTTCGGGTTTGGCAGCATCTTCACTCCCGGTTGCAGCATCGCAGCCTGTCAGCAATAGCGCTGTGGTGAGTAATGATAAACAAACAGCACTATGTAAACGGGTTGGGGTTTTCATCATCAATTCCTTGCTTGGATAAGCTTCATTAAACGTCACTGTCAGCGGTATAGCATCTGGCATGCCAGACTAAAGCTTCATCATTTTATGCCTGTAAATCATGAAGATAAATCAATATCAGCTGTTTACTATGCAACAAGATGTTTCCGCCATTAGCTAAATTGACTAACGATTAGTAAATTTCGTCAACTTTAAGTGCGACCAGCGTCAAACCAGACAAGGTTTAGAGTCTGTACTCTAGACAAACAACTCTCTATACTGCCCGCCGTCGCAGGTTTGGCCATCAGGTCTGACCATTGCAGCTCACAACCGATAACAACAAGATATACAGCGGAACTGTCCGATGGCAGTGACCAGCTACAGCACTCTCAACAAAGGGGCTCACATGTTTAAACCAACTGCGGTCGCAGTGTCGATATTCAGTCTGCTGGGTGCCTGTCTGGCCCAGGCCGAAGGCTATAAATTATACGAACAATCTGTCAGTTCAATGGCAAATGCCTATGCAGGTCGCGGTGCACAAATTACCGATGCCAGTTTAGTCTATTCCAACCCGGCAGCTATCAGCCAGTTACAAGGGGCACAGCTCGCTTCAGGCCTGAACCTGATTAAAGCAGATACAGATTACCGCAATGCCAGCGCCAAAAGTGCCGGTGGTTTACCGGTGATTGGTCGCAGCAGCGGCGAAAATAGTTTGCTTGAAGCCGTCCCTTTTGTCTTTTACAGCGATAAACTGAGCGATAAATTCAATTACGGCGTCGGTTTCTACGTGCCATTTGGCCTGTCATCGGATTACGACGATGATTGGGCTGGCCGTTATTTTGCTGATGAAACTGCCATCCAGGTGCTGGCGTTACAAGGCTCTTTATCCTATCAGCTCAATCACGACTGGGCGCTCGGCCTGGGGCTGTCGGTCAATCGCGCGGCAGGTACTTTATCTAAATTTAAAGATCACAGTGGACTTTGTGAAACCGGTACCGCCATTAATCAACTGTACCAACGGGATGTCTATAATGCGGCTTATTGCCAGAGCCATTATGAAGTAAATGGCAATGATATAGCGCCAGGCTATAGCCTGGGCCTGTATGGCAAAGTCACCCCCGATCTCAGTCTGGCACTGGTGTACCATGCACAGCTGAAATTTAAGCTCGAAGGTGATTCCGAAATTACCAACACGCCGATCACCGGGGCCAATGTGCAGGGTTCGGCCAATTTTATTGTGGTCAATGCCAAATTACCGGCGATATCCAAAGCTACCGGTAAACTGGCGTCAAGTCCGTTACTGACCGAACAAAGCAAACTGAATTTAACCACCCCTGCCAATCTGACCTTGAGCCTGGATCACCGGCTGTGGGCCGACTGGTCATGGCAAGCCAGCCTCAGCTGGACTGGCTGGAGTTCATTTGAGCATATTGAAATTGTCAGTCAGGCTGCCACGCCATCCATTTCGCTATCGACCCAGTTGCCCGAAAATCTGGCCAAAACCGGTTACATTGGTTATATCCCGGAATACTGGCACGATACTCTGTCGGCGGCCTTGGGTCTGACACATCAATATCAGCCAAATCTGACGCTGAAAACCGGTCTGGCTTTTGATGAAAATCCGATTGAAAGCGGCCATAAAACAGCCCGGGTGCCCACCACGGACCGTTTATGGTGGACCGCAGGCGCCACTGTTGTCTTGACGCCGCAATGGACACTGGATTTGGCTTACGGTTATATGTGGATGAAAAGCATGAGCATCGTTGAACGCGAATACAATGCCAACGATGTCGCCTTGTACAAATCAGGTTTAACTGTGAATTATAAAAACCATGCCCAGGTACTGGGTGCGCAATTGAACTATCGGTTCTAAGCAGCGCTCACAACTACAGCCACCTTCTGCCCGTGCAGGCGGTGGCTATCCTTCGTCTTAACGGCCTTCCAGCGTTAAATCACCACTGACCGTCGTCATCTCAACACTGCCTTCGCCCTGACCCAAACTGAATTCCAGGCTACGGCGCGGACCATATTTACTTTTTTCCGCGGCTTGACCGGTCAGCTTATTCTCGATATCGCCACCGGCATTCGCATCCAGTTTAAAACGGGCACTGCTGCTTTTTGACAGCACCAGTTTCAGATCGCCACTGACACTACTGGCACTGATTTTCGGTGCCAGACTGTTCTGCAACTCAGCACTGATCTCACCATTCACTGAACTAAACTCCAGTCGTTCAGTGCCATCAAGCTGCATTTTTACTTCACCATTCACCACTGAAACACTGACTTCACTGGCTTTACTTTGAATGGAAATTTCACCATTGACCGCTTCCGCTGCCAGCCGGCCACTGGAACCTTTATCATCAATTTCACCATTGACCGTATGGAGCCGGATCCGACCGTTACTGCCGGCACTGGTGATTTCACCATTGACGGTTTCCAATGCAATGTCGTTACTCAGTTGGGTGGTAGTAATAGCACCATTGACGGTCTGAATTTTACTGCTGCCCTGCACGCCTGCCACTGTCACGTCAGTATTGACGCCACTGAATTCCAGCGCCGAGCCTTTAGGCACTTCAATCTTCAGCTTTGAGCCTTGGGTATGGTTCTCTTCGCCGCGCCAGTTGTACTGTTGTTGCGGCATTTTGACAATAAACCGGGTAAAACCATCTTTTGAAGTCAGTTCAAAACCTTCGGCTTTTTCATCGAGCTGACCTTTGACACTAAACTGGGCTTTGTCAGTCGCGACGATATCAACCAGACCACGCAGATTTTCGATATAAATTTTTTCATTGGCCTGCACCTGACGTTGCTCACTGATATCGGCCCCTGCCGCCATCACCGGCACTGACAGCAAACTAGCCGCCAACAAACTCAGGGAAAACAGGGTTGCAGTAGAATTTTTCATAAATAAGCTCCGGGTTAACTCAAGTCCGACTGGACCAGTTTTTGTAAATAAGCGAGTTGTTGTTGCTGAATACGTTGTAACTGTCGTAATAACACTGGCTGATCCGGCTGATAGCTCAGCGCCTGCTGGATTTGGCGGCTGGCCTGCTGCCAAATGGCCAACTGTTGCTGCCAATCGCCATACTCAGCTGGTACTACGGTTAATTGTTTCAGTAACCGCGCTTTATCGGTTTCAAATAGGCTGATGAGTTGCCATTCGGTCCGGCCTACATCAGCACGACCGGCCTTGTTGTTCGATGTTGCTGCTGGCATTGGTGCTGCTGCCACCGGCAAAGCGGCCAATTCCGGAGTGTTTGCGCCTTGCTGCTGACCCGCCGGCAATTGCCACCAGCCAAGAACCGACAACAGCAGCGCAGCAGCCATGCCATACCACCAACCCGAGCTGGTTGTCGCGGGTTCATGCCTGTCCACCGCTGCCATCGGGTTTTGCTGCGCCGTGCTGGCTAGTCTGGTGGCCAGGGCCGGCCATAACTCCGCTGTGGGTGCAATGTGCTCAGGTAACTGCGCTAACCGCTGATCTAACTTGTTATTCTGCATCTAACCACCCCATTAATAACTGCCTGGCCCGGTGATACTGTGCTTTACTGCTGCCGGTGGCGATCTGTAGCATCTGGGCTATTTCCTGATGCTGGTAGCCTTCCAGTGCAAACAATACAAACACGGCTCTGGCCTGGTCCGGCAAACGTAAAATCGCTTTTTCCAGTTCTGCATCCGGATGATCTGCCGGTAAACCGACTTCAGCCAGTTCACTGATATCTGTGCTAAGCCGGCTGACTTTATTTTTCCGCCACAGATCGACCGCAGTGCGACAAGCTATCGGATGCAGCCAGGTACTAAAAGCACTGTCGCCACGAAATTGTGGCAATTGCTGCCAAATTTTCAGAAAAACTTCCTGTGTGGCATCTTCCGCTTGCGCCCGATCGGCACAAAGCCGCAGGCAAATTGCATAAACCTTGCCTTTAAACTGTTGGTACAATTGAAAAAAAGCTTGCTGATCGCCTTTTTGCGCTTGTGCAACAAGAGTATCCAACGTACCTGTCATGCCAGCTGATATCCGGTTTTTATTGTTTATAGCCACTAAGTCGGTGGCCAGCACTACAAGGTTTAAAGCCGTGCAAAAAATATTTGCCATGATGCACAGCATCTGGCCGGAGTTGCCACTAAGCATAAAGCATAAGCTATTGAATGATAAGCCTACTATGCTGAACTCTGTTGCCATGCAGGTATAAAAAAACCGCCGGCTAAATTGGCGGCGGTTTTTTTATCGGACAATCAGACAGGCATCAGATGGCAACCGGCGCCTTGATATGTGGATGGGCCTGGTAATTCTGTAAGGTGAAATCGTTGATACTAAAGCCAAAAATATCCTTCACGGCAGGATTGAGCTGCATCTGAGGTAACGGATAAGGTTCGCGGCTTAGTTGCAACTGCACTTGCTCCAGATGGTTCAGATACAAATGCGCATCC
>Ga0209599_10001139_pt1 | contig 13497 bp, 30 predicted proteins | sample Shrwel_input2_FT_FD_187534 | JGI IMG/M metagenome (GOLD analysis project Ga0209599, IMG submission 187534) | Subsurface microbial communities from deep shales in Ohio, USA - Utica-3 well 1 S input2 FT (SPAdes) (version 2) ... | reverse complement strand
ATCTAAAATACGAAATGTAATTACACCAGTATTATCGTTTGATGTTAATTTAATATCCCACTTTGAAGATACAACATGATTCAAATCCATTATAGTTGCGTAGTAAGTATCTTCATTGGCATTATGTATTGGATTAACAATAGAATAACCTTTGTAAGTTAAGCCTGATATTTTCTCCCATCCTTTAATCTTCATTACGGAATTGTTTTATCAGTAAAGGTACGAAATTTTCCGCACTTTACCAAATCTAATTAATTGATTCTTTAAGTGCCGAACCAAATGTGTTCATAGCATTTTCCCAATCTTCAAACCATTTAGCTGTTATTAAATGTTGCGTTTTTAGTCCGGGATAATTTAATGTATATACCCATTCACTATTTTGCCTATCCCAATGACCAATCCTACTTACCTCAATCCAAAGGACTCTAACATTAAGATTTCGGGTATCTTCAAATTGGAAACGATAATTAGTATCAGTTTCTTGGGCATATCTAAATACGAATATACCATTCCAAAATTGAGTACCTACTAATCTATCTGTATTTTTTATCTTCAATAACATTATCTAAATTTTTCGTTAAATGTATAAGCTAGTTCATATAGTAATCTATTTGGGTCTTTACATACACCTACATCCATAATCTCTGTTCTACCTCCACAATAAACACTAACTCTATGAGAATCGTACATAGTATCATATATGTAAAATGTAGTAGTATTTATTGATTGTGAACTAGCCAATGTACATTCATATCCGTTTGATGTATGTAAGGCACCAACTACAAACCATCTCTTACCAAATACCATAGTAGCCATACCAGCTATCCTATCCCAATTTTGTATCACCAATGGTTTACCTATATGATTCAAAGGTGGTACATTTAATGATGAAGTATTAAATCCTTTTGGGGCTGCTTTCTTAGCAGTTAATCTTCTTGCAGGCGGTGGCGGTATAGATTGAAAAGATGGAATTGGTGCCTGTTTAGCTTTCTTCTTTTTAGTAAAGTATTCTCTCCATATCCATCCCATAGCAGTATTATCCCAAAATATTCTTCGCATAGTATCTCCATCACTAACGATAATACCATATACCCACAATCCTAAAATACCGCTCATTATCAAAGCGAATACAATTTCTCCAAAACTCATATTAATTCTTTTTTAATTTATAATCAATTAATTCCAACAAAGGGCCATATCCCATTCTCAAATCATAAACACTCAACATATGCCGTATTGGTATTTGATGTGCTGGGTCTGGGTCATTATGATACCACCATAACTCATATTCATAATTCAATGGAGTTCTTTCAATATTAATCCTATTAAATGGCTTTCCATCTTTATTCATAATGTGGATGTGATATTGAGTTTCGGTTTCTTCAATAGCACTTACCCACCAATCGTTTTTAGAAGGCCCTTTACCAATTAATTTTCTATGAAAGTTTTCTATCGTTAGCATATTATGAGTTTCTATAATTTTCACTACATTCGTTTTCCCACCACCACTTTGCCGTACCCAATGATTTGGATATTAGATACCTCAATGATTCCATATCTTTTAGTTCTTCGGGCTTAACCCATACCGTAGTTGCTACTGCTATTCCCATAACAAACAATTCATAGGCACCTCTACCTTCATGCATATTTCTAAACAATCTGACTTCGGTTTCTTTATTATATCCTTTACCATTTTCAATTGCTTTAAAACGAAATGAATAGTATGGTTGGCCTGTATCGTTTGTGTTTTCGGTTACAATCCATACTTGCCTATCTTGGCATTTAACATTTTGTAACTTTAAGATTCCTTTTATTGTTAGCATATTATAAATTTTCTTTATTCATTATGATAAATTCTAATCTTTCTATCATATTATCTTTATCCGCCAACCAATCTGCGGAAACACATACATTAGTTCTCATTGAATTGTATATAAAGAAATATGATATTTCGGGCTGCCCAAATACTTTATGTCCGTTTCGTTCCAACATAATCTTACAAAATTTGGATTTAAAACTCCATGGGTCATCTTTAATCAATTCAAATATGTAGGTATCGTTATGGTTACCCTCAATTACGCTTTTGACTTCCCAACCATCCACAAGCGGTTGACCATTTAATTTATCTATGTTTTGTATTGTTAGCATATAATTCAGTTCATCCTATATCAACCACTCACCATCGGGTCGAATTTAAGATTTTTTTAGGTTTGATTTATTGATAGTTTAGCTTCTCAGCCTTTATTTTTGTTTTCTCATTTCGTATTCCGCCGTAATATACCCCATCATATGTTTTAGAAAGTGTCCTTTATCCATAATCACCCTCTTAGTAAAGGCACCTTCGTATATCTTATTGGAAAAATCCTCATAACAAACATAGACATGGTATTGTTTGGTTAAAGGGTTTATCCATCTATCAATTAGAATAGCAGCCGCTTCGCCGTATTTATTTAATCTAATACAATAGTGTTCAGTCATTAACCACTTCGTTGGCCTACAAGCTTCCGCATCAGTCACCTTCCAACCACTAATCACCGTATCGTTCAACCCTTCTATGTTTTGTATTGTTAGCATCTTATCCTTTATTATGATATTTTTTAATTATGTATTCCATTTGGGCTACGAAGTTTCCTATATTACCCAACCATTCCGCTCCACCACATACATTGGTATCCTCTCCATTATAGTTAAAGTAATAAACCAGCTCAGCCGGCTTTCCATCAGGGTGTAATACCATTGCCTTTCGGTTTAAGGATATCGTACATCTATCAATTGTATTTCCCAAAGGGCCCATACAATGCATATCAAACATATATTTGTGTTGTGTAGGGTGGCAGTTCATATCCCTAACTACCCAACCTCCAAATATCCTTCTACCAGCCAGCTTAGTTACATTTTGTATTGTTAGCATATTATATTGGGGTTAATTCATCAATTATGAATCGTAGGAATACATCTCTATCCCTTATACACTCTATTGGTATGTAGTGTTCCGCATTTGTTTCCGGACACCATATACGATAATCACCATGCGATGTCTGCAACCTATCAATCATAAGGTTAAACATATTGAAAGGTGAACCATTGTGTATTACCTTTATGTAATAGGAATCGGATGATACGGATATGTGATGTATCTTCCAATGGTCTACATACTTACCGGCTAGTACATCTATGTTTTCTATTGTTAGTGTTTTTAGCATTTCGGACAGTTTTACTTATTTGAGTATAGATAGTATAGAGGATACTGAAAACTTAGTACTTTTATTTTCAGCTAAGGAAGTATAATCATATTGACTATTTAAATCGTTAGCCCTTATAATACCCTCTCTATCTGTATAGGAGGATGATACACCTAATTCACTCATCCATTGTTGGTATAGTGGGTCCGCAATTGTCCTATTACGTTCCAATTCTAATGCCTCATACTTTTCTAAATCTAATCTTTCTAAATTCATATCTTATTGTTTTATTGTTTATTACTTAAATGTTATTCTATTGCCAGATACTCCACCAAACTCACCCGCATTAGCCAATCCCAACGTATGGTTAAGGAATCGTGTAAAATCCGTAGTAGATTCTAAATCCCTTTTGTATATGTTCATAGGATACGATACGTTCTTACCCATATCCCATATCCATACATCATAAGCCTCACCCTCTAATTCCTCTTTATGTATGGCTAACTTATAGTGTTTTGATTCTAATGGCTTTAAGGATACTACATCACGTGTATCAATACCTAATACATACTTATCGCCGGCATCCGTACAATAACGTATATCGAAGTAATCCGAATATAATTCCTCCATACAAGCCTTAGTGAAGTTTTTAATCTCTAATTGTTTCATATCTTAATATTTGTTTATCTTTTTTGAATACTCCTTAACTACCTCTATCTTTTGGCAATTAGGGTTAGCTCTTGCTATCTGCATCATTTGTGAATAAGATACCCCATTTATGATTATGGTATCGCCTGAATAGGATAGTATGTGTATATCGTAGTATGTTTTCATATAGTAGGGTTTATTTAATGATGGTTGAATATTCACAACTACCCGTCCTCATAATGAACCAACTCCAATCTTCACTACTTACGAACCTATCCCAATTGTTACCTTTAACCATACAACGTTTAGTAGTATCGAAGTAACATACCCCAATCTCTTTTAAACATCTTCTAACTGACGAATAGTAAGATGAAGGGTTACAATCTTTTGGGTTATCACCTAACATCTTTTTCATAATACCCGTCCAAGTGGGTTTAGGATTAGTATTCATTTCAAACACTAATAAATCATATACCCTAATAAGGTACATTTTGTTTACTGAATCGTAACCGATTTTCTCACTAAACAAATCATAATCAAAGTTTACTTTACTCATAGTCTTAATTTTTATTATACCTAAAACTACAAAGAATTTCCCATATATCCAAGCAATTGGGGTAAAATCTTCAAAAATTGTTCATAGATAATCAACGAGTTATACATATATTTTTTTATAATGGATAAACCCCACGTAACGTGTTGATTTTCAATCTAATACAGATTATGCCATTTTCCTTCGATTTAAGGGGTTCATACCCAAAATAAGGTATTTGTACCACCCCATACCCTAGCTCCTCCAGAAACACTTAATTTGATACCCTATTAGGGTATTTTAGGGTGTCAATGTTACCCCAGCGAAAAAACCCGGCTCGGGGCGGAAACGGGTCAGCGTGGGCCTCCGCATAAATTTTTTTTTCTGAGTTACAAGAAACCAGTCCCCCCTGCAACCTGTGCTACCACACGCTCTCCTGTGATTGCTATGCAACTCTTGCTGCATCACGCTCTCCTGTTATATACATATTTATTTCTATTCTTATGCAACCCTTGCTACCACACGTTCTCCTGTGATTCGTATGCAACCCTTGCTACCACACGCTTTCAGAGGTTTTAGTAAAGTGTGTTTTTGAACGTCCAGTGGGGGGGGGGTCTTATAGACACCAAAGAGCCCGGAGGTAGAAACCACCGGGCCGGTATTTATGCTACAAAACCAAATCTATATCTTTGTATATACTATATGTACTATTTAGCTATTTAGATTCTAGCTCAGGGTGTATAGTAGTATAGGGTACATATGTAGTGAACCAAGAGTTTATAGTTCTATACTTTAAGCCATTTCCATTTGCATCGTAGTCCGAATAATCAGGACCAGCTATATCTTTTATCTCACTATACAACGCCTCCGCATCTTCTTTGTGTATAGCACATAGGGCGTGTATCTTAGCCATTATCTCACGCTCTACTTTATTACCGGCCTCCCATACTGAATGGCTATCTGACATCATATAGGACCAATCGTGTCCACTCACCAGACCAATAAGGTCCTGTTTAATTGTATTACTTATACTCATATACTATTGTTTAGGGGTTATATACTATCTATGTGCTAATACATCTGAGTCATACATAGCTTCCCACGCTTTGTAGGCCGCCGAACCCATAGGTGCATTCGCATTAGGTTTAACTTCGATTTCCTCTGCATTCATATAGTTGGCCACCAATAGGGCATCTACTATCTTATTGAATGCTACCACCTCAATACCGGTGGACCTTCTTTGTTTGTTCTTTGTATTGATATACCCTCCCATAGCGGTCATAAGGGCGGCAAGCTCGTCTTGATTAAAGATACTCACCAATTTTTCAGTTGTCTGATTGATAGTCATAATAGGGGTTATTATTTAATTAAGAAATTAGATACCGCAGAGAAACCAGCACTAGCCAATTCTCTTTTGATTTCCGAGTGGTACTTCTTAGGGTACTTACCTAACACTACCGGATACTCACTCAAAATCTGATTAATCTTAACCGATTCAGTTTTGAACATCTTTAAGAACTGATTGGCCTCAGCCAACTTCTTACGATTGTTACATACGATATTGTGGGTCTTACCCATAAAGTCAGTAAAGGTAACTACTACCTGAAACTTAGGGTTATTACTCATTTTACTAGCGGCGAAATTGTTGTAGATTGTATTCATATTCTTATCATTTATTACAGAGTAAAGATAGGGGGTCTTTACCATATATCCAAGGATTTACCCAACTTTTTTTAAAAATTCTTTATTGAGAATCAACACGTTAGCCGGGCCTATTGATTATCAACACGTTAGCTAGATAGGGGCCCTAATTCCAGATTTTCCAGATTTATGTTTTTGGGGACCGGCATAACTTATAGTTTAGGGGTTATTCTATAAGTTATTTTGTATAGTGTTAATCTAAACTATAAGTTATCTATACTATTAGCCGCCTCCGCAAACGTCTTCCGCAATGTAGGGAACATCTGGAACATTGGGAACATCTGGAACATCACGCTCGGTACTTTGGGAACATTGGGTACAAGTGGGACATGACCGGCTGGTACAAGGGGAACATAGGGAACATCTGGGACATGAGCACAAAAAAAGGATACCCTATTGGATATCCTTAGTTACTTACTAACCTAACCTAATTACTTAGTTACAGTTGTATCTACTGGTGCTACTGCTGTATCAGCTGTTGCTACAGTTGAATCTACTGCTACTGCTGTTGAATCAGTTGCTACTGCTTCAGTTGAAGCGTTTCCACCACAAGCTACCAATGTAGTAGCGATTGCGAAAATTGCGATTACTTTTTTCATCTTTGTTTTTTTATTGTTTGTTTAAATTATACACTTATTGATATAACCACTATACTAAATATAGGGTTATTGGGTTTTTTAGTATTGGGACCAGCCCTTTGCCGGTCCCTTTACCTAATATATTACCCTACCCAGCTATTGCGTAATGCTTTAGCTTTCTTTAATGATGTTTCGTATTGAGAATACATTACACCATCTTCACTAACTCTAACTCTATAAGATACTGTACCAGATGGACGAGTAATCTTTTGGATGTTGTTAGATACTGTTTCGTAGATGTTACCACGCTTTGCTGTTGCTTTTGACTTATTAGCCATAATTTACTACGGTTGACCTCTCTCACCGCCAGGTTTTTGTTAATGTTGGACCCGTTTAGAATAGGTGGGCCCTAACCTTTATTTACATAAAGATATGAAATATTCCTGATATTACCAAATATTTCTTAAACTTTCTTTTTAGGCCCCATACTCATTAGCCATAATAGTAGGGTTGGCATCCTTATACCCATCAGTCAATACCTCCGCATCCGGTGATATGAAACCTAACTCTGCCAACTCATCTGCTGCCTGTTTAGCACCATTACCAATAAGGGATTCAGCTTGAGCCACATTGATGGCCTTAATAGCGAAATCTTTGTTTATATACCTCTTACCCAATATATCCGAATAACGGGCTGGACCGGCTGTGATTTGTACCAACTCTGGGTACTTCTCATTCGATACATCCGATACAGTCACATTCACATAACGGAAGTGCGGTAAAGGGTTAGCCTTATTAGGGGCTTTGAAATCAAACGATACTACCTTTGGGGTTTTCACTTTCTTAACTGCCGGCTTCTTAGCTACTGCTTTCTTTGTGACCGGCTTAGTAGTTTTCTTAACTACCTTAGCTTTGGCAGGTTTACCCTTACCCTTAGCTGTACTTACTTTCTTAACTGTCTTTGTTGCTGTCTTAGCCATATCTTTATTACTTTAATTGTTTATTACTATACTATACCTACTCTTGTCCACTCACCACTCCACTCGTTACCATTCAGATACCATTGGTAGTTCTTTTGTTTAATGTGAACGTGCGGAAGGCCATTCAAACGCTCCTTAGTTGTATTGGAGGACCAACCGGCATTACTGATGGATAACATATTGAATTCATCCAATACAGCGATAGTGTTGCCATGTAGCTTCAATCGGTACTGACCATAACACTCATCTACTTGCATGTTGGACTTCTTAAACGTTTCTTTACTTAGAAACTTATCTACTGCTTCTCTTGTGATTTTTCTCATAATAGGGGTTATTTAGAATTTAATAGCTTTGAATCCAAAGGCCTTACGGAAAGCGTTAATTTCCTTCTGCCAACATTTGTTTAGTTTGATACGTTGACAAACAACCGTACCATTAAGAGCTCCCATATACATAGCCACACTAGCGTAACTATTTTTAGTAAAGCCCACCGCATCCAATTGTTCAACGATTTCCTCCACCTGATAGGGTTCGAATCGAATACCGGCTGATACCTCATTAGAGTACATAATAGCGGTTAAGGCAAATAATGTCTTTGTCTTTGTAGTGTATTGGGAATTTACCTCCCAACCAATTTGTGTTCCTGTTTGTTTCATATTAAAGGGGTTTAATTTTTTAACCATAATTCGTACACATAATCGTACTTAACGTTTAGCTCCTCAGCAAGACCTTCGAATAAACGCTCTCTTATTATACTATCGCCAACTCCAATGTACTTATATACATCGCCACCTACAATCAATTGATTCAATAGACCGGTAAACGTTGGGGTCTCATTTAATTCCACGCCCAACTCATCCGTTGGGTACTTACTTACATAATATTCTCTTAGGGTCATAATAGGGGTTATTTAGACGATTTAAAATAATGTTCATAAACTGTCTTACCGAAAACGTATCCGATAATTGAAACGCCACTCACAATGATGGCTTCGAAAATGGTAATTGTTGTATTCATATCTCTTAATCTTATATAGTAAAACTACACATAATCCCTGATATATCCAAGGATTATTTCACTTTTTTTCGGGCCTGTTTGCTAACGTGTTGATAATCAATAAAGAATTTTTCTTAATAGACTGGAATCCACTGGTTATCAACTGGTTAGCCGGATCTGGGGTCTGGGAGGTGGGAGGGCTTAACCCGCCCTCCTCTCCCTAAAGTTACAAAGAATACTTGAGATTTCCAAATAAAAGATTACATAATTATGTACTTTTTACCCACTTTCTTTATATTAGTGGTTTTCAACCTCCTATATATGGTTCTTTCTGATATACCTAAATGCTGGGAGGCTTCGGCTATTGTTGAATATTTGTTTAATGCTGACAATATAAGTAATTGACTATTATCTTCTAATATTGTAGACTTTACTACATTTGAATTGTAGTGTATTCCAGAGCTCTTATTGAGTAAGGGACCTGTTTGTAAATCAGCCCTACCTATAAGGTATATAAGCTTTGATTCAATATCGTAGGCTTCGTGGGATGTAATAGACTCCTTTACCTTTATTATAATAGGTTCTTTGTTTTGCTCTTTTAGTATATTGATTACATTGGCTAACTCATCATTCTTTGCATTCGTAAGATGTGATACTACTCTATCACCATACCCTTTACCAACATATATTGGCATGTAATCAAATGTATAGCCATTGTATTGGAAATCACCGGGCACCAATGGATTCAAATACACATATACATAATAGGGATGCTTCAACGCATCAGTATCAACTAAGCCATCTATACTTAGATTGAAGTGTTTCACTACTGCTTCTGTTAGTAATACATCCAGAGTACAGTCCTCTTTAATAGATAATTCACTCAATGCATCGGCTAATGAGTTTGGTAGGTTAAAACATATTTCTGCCATAGTGTGTTTGTTTATATACTAATAAATATAATTGTATGTCATAAAACATAAAAAACTGACAATGTAGCTTATTGTACTATACTAAGAGCCTTTTGTTATATAATTTACATTATGTTAAGTAGGTAGGATTAATTCAATATCGTTTCATCCCACTCATTGACCTTCTCTAAGCAGGCTTGAAGCTTGGACAGCTCGCTTTGTGTATCTTCTAAAACTTTTATCTTATCAGCTATTCGGGTTTCCAATAGTATAGTAGCCCCTTTCTTTTTTCCCCAATTGCGTGGATATTGAAAACGATTCCCTATTGGTATATACTCACCCCTCATTAGTGTATGCTTATCCAGCCTATTTACAACTGGATAGTATTCGCCGGCATCATTTGTAAACAATTCCACATTACAATGCTCGCACTTATTGTACGCTATTTGTTCTCCCTTTGGCATTACTTTCTCTTTTTATAAGCCCTCTTAACGAGCTTCTCATTTTCCCTAGCCTGAATTTCGTAGGGGTTATTCTTATATCCGTACTTCAAATTATAATGGTTGTACCACCTGTATGTCTGTTGTGCATGTGTCCATTCGTGTAAGATAGTTTTTTGGACCGCTATCATTCTCTTGCAGCTAGCTAGGTTAATCCAAATGATATTATCCCAGTCGTACCATCCTAAACTTTCCTCTGTTGTATCAAATGTGAAAGCAATAGTATTACATTTAGAAGGTCCTAAAAGATCTTGAGCCCAATTCATTAACTTAGCGCAATCGAATTTCATACCCCGTTTGTTTGTTACTCTCATAAATATAATTTTCCTGAATAACAAAGATACGAATAAAATCTTATATATCCAAATCTTTTTTATCCAGCCGTATAGTATAGAGGAACGCATAACCCGCCCTCCTCACCCTAAAGGTACAACAATTTCCCGAGCTTTCCAAGGATTGTGGATAATTTATTTCCGTTTGTGTATAACTATTTCAGCCCCTCCCAGCTATGTGGATAACCTCCGATTCCGGCTAGCTAACCCGTTGATTTATAAGGGCTTAGCTCGAGTTTACAAATGTTACGGGCTTGTTTACAAATGTGGATAACTTGTGTATAAAAATCCTATCAAAATATACCAAGAAAAATTTTGCCGTGTGGCTAAGAATCCGTATATGCCTACCGTTTGATATACTACATTGAGCCTTAACTCTTATTTTGTCTATGAAGTGGTAAAAAGTGTTAATAAGTGGGACTCGAAAATACATTGACACCCAACCAAAAATTAACATCCAAAACTATCATAATACATTGGTAACGGTTTCGGGCTTGAAAGGGTATCTTTTTGTAGTAAATTAACGGGGTATCATAATAGGGTTTTGAACGGGCCATAAGATAGGCTTGTATTGGGGTTTTAAGGGTGCGTTAGGAGCATGAAAAAAGGGTTTCGATTCCCTATATATTTGCGGACCCGAACCCTTTAAAAGTGAACGTAGTGAACAAGAACCCAAGCTCCGGGCGTAGGGTTCGTTCGTCCCTATTCTCAGCCTAATAAGATAGGGTTATATACTATGTGTTAATAGAATCCAACCCAGTACTATACTATATACTATAAACAGGATTATAATTTCCTCGTTCTTATTGGTTTTATTTAATCGTTTTCCCATTCCCATCCCCTTTTAATTAACCCTCCCTTTTTAGGTTTCTTTGTATCCGTTGTATCCTCTATACGGTAATACATCCATAACTTACCTACTATATACCCAGTAAATACTATACAAGCCATCCCTAATTCAAACCCATCTATACTATACATACTATACGTTATTTTAATCTTTTGATTTGCTTTAACATATCCCAAGTACCTATTCCGGTTACGATACCTACTATTCCTATTAATACTATCATTCCTTGCTTATTTTATTCGGGCTTAGTTTTTTGGTTATCTATTTCCTCTTGGGATTGGTTTATATACCTATCCACTATATACATCCCTACTAAGTATCCTATTGCTATTGCTGATATGATTACTCCTATTATCATTATTTAGCTTTTCCATTCAAACGTTACATTCAATCCGTTTATTACGATGTCACATCTTTCGTGTCCGGCTTTTAGGAGACCCCCTTCCTTTACCCAACTCCATTGGCCTGCGATATGATTTCCAATTACACTCATTATTGTTTCGGTATCACCCATTGCCGGTCTTATACCTCCACGGATTCCACTTTCAATTTCACTTTTTGTTAATTCTTTGTACGTGCTCATATTGTTTATTTTATTGTGTTTTTCATTCGTAACATTATACCCTTAATCTGCATCTTGATTCCCTTCCCTTGTAGCCACATACCCAAGCCCTCAATCCAATTTTTGGGACGTGTTCTACTCAATTGCTTTAACCTCCTATCTAATTCGATTAGCCTCATTCGTAGCGTTTCACTTTCTACTCCCTTATTTAATTCCCTTAGTGTTTTCATTCTATACTATACTATATTGGTTTAATGTAGCTCATGCTGATTAGGCTGGCTAGTTATATTAAATATATACTATCAAGAAAAATTCCCTATCGACCCGAACCCCTATCCATCGATACCTACATATAAGATAATACAAATGAATATGAATAGACTGAAAGGTATTAATACTATATTCTTAATTATTGTTTTCATTTTTGTCCGATTTAATTATTTTATACTCAATAGGGTTACATAGTTTAGGAGCTTCTATTTCATATTCGTTATTCATTTCGTCCGTATTCCACTTAGATGTACGCCATCCCGTTACATAGATTTCAATAGCCTCATTTATTTTTTCAAATGGAGCTTCAAATAATTCCCAAATTTCATTGCCCTCTTTGTTATACATTCCATTGATTCTATGTTCACCAATATATGTATGAATTCTACTTTCTACTTTTACGCATTCCTCGGTTGTATAAAATGGTATTATATTAATAACCTCTGCTAATCCATTCCACTCTGCCCACTTTGCTTCGGTCGAATATACATAGGTTTTATCCAATATCATATCAGAATACCGTTGAACAATATCTTTACTTATTCCTATCTTAATTGGTAAGCCTCCCCACTTTTTTATATATTCCATTCGTTCCTCACCTTTTGGTATCGTTATAATATATAGTGCACATCCATACGCAATATCGCCATTTAGATTGTGATATTTATGTAAATGCTTATCCCTTAATTCCTTTCGTCTTAGTTTAGCTTCCCAAATTTGTATATCCATACCATCGGGCTTTGTAGTATAATTAACCGAACGTGATATACCAACACCACTTTGATTTTTAATGTCCTCTAATATACCATACTCTTTGCTATACTTTTTAAACGTATTATAACATATTCCCAAATATCTTGCCGCAGCTGATGCGCTTAATGAATTTTGTCTAGCATATAGTATTTCATCTTTTGTTATTTTAGTTGCTCCCAATCCTCTTTTACGATACCAAATACCCATTTTACTCTTTTGATATTGCGGTTCATCAATCAATTCAATATCATCCACTTTATCAAGCAGTTCAAACATATCATTCAATCTTTTTTTTATTATACCAGAACGATACCATCTGTATATGGTTTCATTGCTACATTCAAACATATCCATCATATTGCGTACAATACCAGCCTTATCGCCATGCTGATACATTGTTTGTATTTTTAGTATCGTATCCTTATTCTTTTTTACGAAAGCCGTTGTTATGTTTATCATATTTTATTTATTGTCCGATTTTGTTTTTCTATTCTTATAAAACCAATGTAGGTGAATACACAATACACAACTATTCACCAATATAGTAGGACCTGCCATAATCCCTATTCCGTACACTATCCACACTATACAACCTATTGAATTGATTAGCCTCAATTTATATATATTCTCTATTGTAAAAGAATATAGTATTACTGCCATCCCTATGTATCCTATTATGTCAATCATTTTGTTATATATTTT
>Ga0209599_10001138_pt1 | contig 13502 bp, 9 predicted proteins | sample Shrwel_input2_FT_FD_187534 | JGI IMG/M metagenome (GOLD analysis project Ga0209599, IMG submission 187534) | Subsurface microbial communities from deep shales in Ohio, USA - Utica-3 well 1 S input2 FT (SPAdes) (version 2) ... | reverse complement strand
GTTCATAAAAGGGGGGTAGGGGTGGGTAACTTTAGAACCCCAAGCGGAGTGTTTGGTTTCGTAAGTTCTTGTCCAACCTCGCCTTTTCCTAGGGGGAAATCGGCGGTTTCCTGGGGCTGGCTGCCCTTTCTCCGTCTCTGGGTTGGGCCTTTTTCCGGACGGATGGGGCCAAAATCAACCTAAGATGCTCACAATCAATATTTTACATATAAAAAGACCGCCGAGTCGCTTTCCGGGCTTATTTGAGGAACTTTGCAACCATCTCGCCGCCTCCTTGTTCAACTAGCAGTGACCTTGTCTCTCCCCCCCTGCCGCCCGCGGTCCTTGGCCAGCTTCCTCCTCATGGGGATTGCTGCGGGGACCGCCGTGGCCGCCGCGCCGCTCGACTTCAAGCAAGGGGTGCAGCCGTTCCTCGAGAAGTACTGCTACGATTGCCACGGGAACGACAAGACCAAGGCCGACCTCAACCTCGAGCTGCATAAGGATGGCAGTGGGATCTACCGCGATCAGCGGATGTGGCGCCAATTGCTCACGCAAGTGACCGCCGGCGAGATGCCCCCGCCCGAACGCAAGACGCGGCCGACCCAAGCCGAGATCGACGAGTTGCAGAAGCAGGTCAAAGGCTTGCTCGGCCAAGCGGTGGCTCGGGAGAAGGTCGACCCGGGCAAGGTGACCGTCCGTCGCCTCAACCACACGGAGTACAACAACACCATCCGGGATCTGTGCTACATCGAAGGCAATTTCTCCGTCGACTTCCCCGCCGATGACACGGGCTACGGCTTCGACAACATCGGCGATGTGCTGACGTTCTCGCCGGTCCACCTGGAGCGGTTCATCGCCTCGGCCAAGCTCATCGCCGAACGCGCCATGCCGACGGCGGAGCAGAAGCTCGATGTGCTCAACGTCGACGGCTACAACATGTTCCCGCGCGGACGGACCGAAGACCAGATGCGGATCTTCAACGACGCGACGTTGTCCGCGACGTTCGAGGCTCCGCGCGCGGGCGAATACATCTTCCGCGCCCACTTGGTCGGCATCGGCAACCCCGGCGACCAGGCCGCGGTCGTCAACCTCGTGGTGGATGGCAAGACGGTCGGCACGCAGACGCTGAAGGTGAAGACCAGCCGCGGGGCCGAGAAGATCGACGCCAAGGTCAAGTTGACCCCGGGCAAGCACACGCTCGCGGTGACCTGGACCAATCCGCCGCCCGACTTCCGCTCCGGGAGCCGCCGGCTCGGGACCTACCGTTATCAGTTGCTCGGTCCCACCGACACGCGCACCGAACTGCAGCGCCGGCTGGCCGATTTCGCCGGCAACAAGAAGGGCGACGACCGCGCCCGCGCGATGGTCAACCTCTTCGTGAGCCGCTCCTTCCGCCGCCCCGCCACGGCGGCCGAGATCCAGCGCTACACCAAGGTCTTCACGGCCGCCGAGGCCGCCGGTGGCTCCTGGGAGGCCGGCGCCCAAGCGATGATTTCCGTCGTGCTGGCCTCGCCGAAATTCGTCTTCCGCATCGAGCAGGACGAGCAACCGTTCGCCAAGGATGCCCACCCGATCGCGGAGTTCGCCCTCGCGTCGCGCTTGAGCTATTTCCTGTGGGGCTCGATGCCCGACGAGGAGCTGTTCGCCCTCGCGAACTCCGGCAAACTCTCCGCCAACCTCGAGGCGCAGACGACCCGCCTGCTCAAGGACAAGCGCTCCCAATACCTGGTGACGGGCTTCGCCCTGCAGTGGCTGCAAACGCGGCGCTTGGCCCTGGTGACGCCCGACGCCAAGATGTTCCCGGAGTTCGATGACGCCCTGCGCGCGTCGATGGTGCGGGAGACGGAACTGTTCATGGCCGAGATCGTGCGCGAGGATCGGAGCATCTTCGACATCATCGACGCGGACTTCACCTACCTCGACCGGCCTCTCGCCCAACTGTACGGGATCCGCGACGTCGAATCGCGCCGCGCCGGCGATTTCGTCCGGGTGACCTTGCCCAAGGGCGACCGCGGTGGCGTCCTCACCCAAGCGAGCATCCTGACGGCGACGTCCAACCCCGACCGCACGTCCCCGGTGAAGCGCGGCAAGTGGATCCTCGAACAGATCCTCGGCACGCCGCCGCCGCCCGCGCCGGCCGACGTGCCTTCCCTCGAGGGGCAGAAGCAGCTCACGGGCAATCTCCGCCAACGCCTCGAGCAGCACCGCGTCAATCCCGCCTGCGCTTCCTGCCACAACCGCATGGATGCCCTCGGCTTCGCGTTCGAGCGGTTCGATGCCATCGGTCGGGGCCGCACGATGGACGAGGGCGTCCTCATCGATACCGCCGGCAAGCTCCCCGACGGCCGCTCGTTCGCCGGGCCTTTGCAGTTGAAGTCGGTCCTGAAGGCCGACCGCGAGAAGTACATCCGCAATTTTTCCGCCAAGCTGCTGACCTACGGGCTGGGCCGAGGCTTGGAGTTCTACGACGAGCCCGCCCTCGATAAGATGGTGCTGTCGGTCCAGAAGGGCGAAAACCGCTTCTCCGCCGTCGTGATGGCCGTGGTCCAGAGCGATCCCTTCCGCCTCCGCCGCGGCACTTCGCAGGTTGAAAGCGTCCCCGCCGCCCCTAAAACCAAGTAACTCCCTTCCGCCATGATCCACGACAAAGTCCTCAGCCGTCGCACCGTCCTCAAGGGATTGGGCGTCACCCTCGCGCTACCTTGGCTCGAAAAGATGGGCATGCAAACGAGTTGGGCCGCCGGCAACACGCCCATCGCCCAGGCCGCGCCGAACCGCATGGCCTATGTCTACATCCCGAACGGGGTGATTCCGTCCGGCTGGCGCGTGCCCAATGAAGGGGCCCTGCCTTCCAAGTTGCCGCCGATCCTCGCGCCGCTGTCCGACCTCTCCAAGGATTTCTCCGTGCTCTCCGGCCTGACCGTCGACAAGGCCCGCGCGAATGGTGACGGCGGTGGCGACCACGCCCGCGCGATGGCGGCCTACCTGACCGGCGCCCAACCGCGCAAGACCGACGGCGCGAACATCAAGGCCGGCGTCTCCGTCGACCAGATCGCCGCCGCCCGCATGGGCGACCGCACGCGCCTGGCTTCGCTCGAGGTCGGCGCCGACTCCAGCAAGATGGCCGGCGGTTGCGACTCCGGCTACAGCTGCATCTACGAGTCCAACCTGTCGTGGCGCTCCGCCACCCAGCCGATGCCGAAGGAAGTCAGCCCCAAGCTGATCTTCGAGCGTCTGTTCGGTTCGGGGACCGATCTCGAGCGCGCGCGCCGCGACGCCGAACGCAAGAGCGTGCTCGACGCCGTCCGCGATGACTTCCGCGAACTGAACGTGCGCCTCGGCGCGGACGACCAGCGCAAGCTCGACGAATACTTCACCGCCGTCCGCGAAATGGAGCTGCGCATCGCCAAGGCGGGCGCCTCCGGCGCCCCCAAGCTGCCCGCCGGCGTCAAGGCCCCGGTCGGTATCCCGCAGAGCTACGAGGAGCACCTCCGCCTGCTCGCCGACCTCATCGTCCTGGCGTTCCAGACGGACACCACGCGCATCTCGACGTTCGTCTTCGCCAATGAGGGCAGCAACCGTTCGTACCCGTTCATCAACGTGCGCGAGGGACACCACAACCTCTCCCACCACGGCAACGACCCGGAGAAGATGTCGAAGATCCAAGACATCAATGTCTTCCACACGACGCAGCTGGCCTACTTCCTCAACCGCCTCAAGTCGGTCAAGGAAGGCGATGGCACCCTGCTCGACCACTCGATGATCGTCTATGGTTCCGGTAATGGCGACGGCAACCGCCACAACCACGACGACTTGCCGATCCTGCTCGCCGGCCGCGGTTGCGGTACGATCCGCCCGGGCCGCAGCATCCAGTACGGCAAGGAAACGCCGTTGAACAACCTCTGGGTCTCCATGCTCAACCGCATGGACATCCGCGACGTCCAGTTCGGCGACAGCTCCGGCGAACTGCGGAAGCTGGTCTGAACAAGGTAGGGACAGCACCACGTGCTGTCCTCCTTCGTTTGGTAAGGTTGGCACTACGTGCCAACCTAGCCTCGCCTGTTGGGTCTGGCTTCAGCGCGTTCACGCGATGGTGCTTGGCCCCGTTGGCGCGGCAGCAACAGCCTTGAGGACTGGGTCGATCGATGAATCGAGGGATGGATCGAAAAATGTGGCGGCTCCGCCGCCGCACTCCCCTCAACCCCCAACCCTCACCCCTCAACCCTCATCTAGCGCGCGAGCTTTGCTCGCGCGCTAGATCATCCCCATCTCCTCGGCGACGCTGTCGACCTTGTGTTCCACCAAGGCGAGCTTGGCGTGCAGGAGGGCGACTTCGTGCCGGAGTTGGGCGTTTTCCTCCCGGAGGGTTTTGAGTTCTCCGAGGATGTCTTCGATCAAGTGTTGGATGTTCATTGGTTTTAAAGGGTGGGGTCGTGCGAAGGAGGCCCGCGGCCACTGCACGAGGCGGCCGGAGGCGGGAAACCCGCGGGCGTGGGGACGCCCGGCGGGGGAGGAGTCGACTGGTGGACTTATCGTGAAATCAACGCGTCTCTCCGCGGCACGGACGTATGTCCGCACCGGGCTGGTAGAGGCTGTTGCGCGTGGCTGACACGAGGGTTCCATCTTCGGCGGACGCGTTTTTGGGTCAACTAGAATAAAGTAGAATCCATTGCGTCCCCCGCGGCGGGCGGTTGGAATGGGGGCACTCCCGCCATGCCCTTGCGCCTCGCCCCCTTCCTCCTGGTCGTCGCCGGCCTCGCCACCGCCGCGACCGGACCCCATGACTCTGCCATCGGACCCGACTACAAGCCGGCGCCGGAGATGGCCGCCAAGCCGGGCGTGCCCAAGGGCACGATCAAGGAATTCGTGATCGAGTCCACGGAGAGCAAGTTGTACCCGGGCATCGCCAAAAACAAGCCGGGCGAGGTCGTGCCCTACAAGCGCAAGGTCCAGGTCTACATCCCCGCCCAGTACGTGGCGGGCAAGCCGGTCCCCTTCATCGTCGTGACCGATGGCCCGTGGTACACCAAGCGCATGGCCACGGTGCTGGATAACCTCATCGCCGAGAAGCGGGTGCCCGTCCAGGTCGCGGTCATGGTCGAGTCCGGCGGGGGCGACAGCAAAGGCAGCCAGCGCGGCCTCGAGTACGACACGATGTCCGGCAAGTACGCCGAATTCATCGAGACCGAGATCCTCCCGCGCGTGGCCAAGGACTGCGGCATCGTCTTCAGCAAGAATCCCGACGAGCGCGCGGCCATGGGCGGCAGCTCGGGCGCGGCGGCGGCCCTGACCATGGCCTGGTATCACCCGGAGTGGTACCGTCGCGTGCTGAGCTACTCGGGCACGTTCGTGAACCAGCAATACCCCGAAGACCCGAAGACGCCGCACGGCGCGTGGGAATACCACGAGAACCTCATCATGAAGACGGCCAAGAAGCCGCTGCGCATTTGGCTCCAGGTCGGCGAGAAGGACAACGGCTGGGACCGGCCCGTGCCGCCGTCCTACCACAATTGGGTCGAGGCCAACGAACGCATGGCCGCCGTCCTCGCCAAGAAAGGCTACGCCTACCAATACGTCTTCTGCAAGAAAGCCGGCCACGTCGACGGCAAGGCCGTCGCCGCCACGCTCCCCGCCGCCCTCGAGTGGCTCTGGAAATGAGCGCTTAAGCGCTCAGCGGGTATCGGGTTGAGGGTCGCGGGGTGTGCTGCCTCGAGGGTGGGTTGGCACCGCGTTCGGTCCTCCTGCCTCTTGTCTCGGGTAGGGTTGGCACTGCGTGCTGCCCTAGTTGCCTCGTCTTGCCTCGAGGTAGGGTTGGCACTGCGTGCCAACCTAGCCGCGCCTGTTGGGGTCTGGCTTCAGCGCGTTCACGCGATGGTGCCTGACCCCGTTCGGACAGGCGCTCTCCCTGAATCGTTGCCTCCTACCCAAGGAGGGCGCGGCAAAGCCACGCCCCACCCTCATGCCTCTTTCAGATCCGTACTCTGTACTCGACGCCGCCGCTCCCGACCCGACCCAGGACTACCACCCAGGTTTCAGCAATCGGACTGCGCCCAATCTGCCATGCACCTAATTCCGCCTGGTCATGTGGAAGCTGCAAGCGGCACCAACGTTCGAGAGGGCGAAGAAGCGATATGGCAAAAAACGTCCCGGCGAGTTGGCGGCGGTCCTGCATAATTTGGGGCGGTTGCTTGAGCAGCTCAATGACTTGCCGGACTATCGCGCCGCGCGCTTTGGCTTCCTTCACCCTGAGCCGCATGGGGTTTGGGCCATCGATCAACACGGCCCAAGCAAGGTCCGGCTTCAAGAAACCCGCCTGTACGTCTTTCCCTCAGGCCAGGATATGACCTTGCACATTATAACTGTAGGGAATAAAAACTCCCAAGCGTCGGACCTCCAGCTAACCGCCGCGATCGTCGCCACCCTGACCCATCCCTCCCGACCATGAGTTCAACCAAGCCCCAAAAAGCGGCCAACCCGTCCACTGGCCGGACCTACGCCTCCGTGGAGGATCTCATGAAAGGGGAGGGCATCTCCGCCGAGGTTCAGCAAACCTACGCCCAACTGGTGCGGGATACCCGTGTGACGGATGGGCTGACCCGCCTCCGTCGCGCCGCCAAGTTGACCCAAGCGGAGATCGCGCAGCGTCTCGGCGTGACCCAAGCCGCCGTCTCCAAGATCGAATCCGGTCGGGATGAAACCCTCACCGTGGCGATAATCCGCGCGTACGCGGAAGCCTCGAAGCGTCCGATCGTGATCCATTTTGGTCCGCGCGTGTCCCATGTAGAGGCGGTGAAGCAACATGCCGCGGGCCTTCGGCACCACCTCGACGCTTTGGCTGCCTTGGCCCATAAGGACGAAGCCATGGCCAAGGACATCGAGCGCTTCTTCCAGGAGGCTTCTCGCGGCATCGATCAGGTGATCTCGTGCTGCCGCGAACGATTGCCCAGAAGTCCGAAAGTCGAGGTCGTCATGCAGACCCAGGTCGACCTGCCCGCCCAACGCTCCCGCGTCACGACCTAGCTGCCTCGAGGGTGGGTCCGCACCACGTTCGGTCCTCCTGCCTCTTGCCTCGGGTAGGGTTGGCACTGCGTGCCAACCTAGCCCCGCCCGATTGTGCTGCGGCCTCCGGCCGCTTGTGCCCGCCACGCATCCTTCCCGGTCTCCGGTTCCCCCTTTCTGCAGCTGCCTCGCCCGTTCGGTCCTCCTGCCTCTTGCCTCGGGTAGGGTTGGCACTGCGTGCCAACCTAGCCGCGCCCGATTGTGCTGCGGCCTCCGGCCGCTTGTGCCCGTCAAGCATCCTTCCCGGTCCCCGGTTCCCCCTTTCTGCAGCTGCCTCGCCCGTTCGGACAGGCGCTCAGCCTGCCTCCGCCACGCCCCTTCCTCATGCCGCCTCCGTCCGTACTCTGCACTCTTCTCTTCTCCGCCCCTTAACATCCCTCCTAGGCTTTCTCCCTGTCCGCTAGGACTTGACCGCCCATCTAAACTATTTAGGTTCATCGAGTATCAGAAAGGCCCTTTTGAGGGTCGGTATGATACCACCAGGAGGCCGCCGCAAGGCGGCCTCGCTTCGTTTAGACCTCTATCCAGCCCAGAGAGAGTTCGGTCAGCTTCTTGATCAACTGATGCGCCCCTTGCTCTTTAAGGTAACGGTTAGGGTGCTTGGACTGCTTGATAAGGTATGCGATCAAATCGGCGATTTGCAGTTGCCTTGACCGGTTAGACGGAAGCGACAGCGGTCGCCCGACTACACGGGCAAAATGATCCCGCTCCCAGGCGGCGGGCATCGTGGGCATTTGGTCATGGATAATGAGGAGGGCGCCGCGGATCCCTAGGCTGCCGATCTGGGCCCAGTGCTCTAGGTCGCTTAGGCATCGCTCGCCGGCGCGGTGCAGCGGTGCACCTTGGTTCTTGTCGGCAATCCAGCCAAAGAAGCGCAGCTCTGGACTCTCGCTCAGTAGGCGAAGCAGGCTGCGGACGATAAGCAGGCGGTGGTCCCTCCTCAGCCCACAGTGAACATTCGCTGCGCCCAGAAATTCAGCCGCGTGGATTTCATGATCTTCGCGTAGGCCATACTGATCTTTTGCCCAGGCCCGAAAGCCCCACAAGCGGGCATCGATGGCATGCCAATCATCACTGTGTACGGCGAACCCTGCGATGATGTAATGATGTCCGGGGGAGTTCGTCAGGCCAGGGTCGCCACTTTCGTCTAGGTAGATCAGATGCATCCCTCAGTCGACCGATGCCCTCGCCACCCAGCAATACGCTGGTCCTAGGCATCATTTTTCCGGAATCCCCCTGCCTCGGGTAGGGTTGGCACTGCGTGCCAACCTAGCCGCGCCTGATTGTGCTGCGGCCTCTGGCCGCTTGTGCCCGCCACGCATCCTTCCCGGTCCGACCCGTACTTGCGCCATGCGACGGATGGATGACGGCGCCGACACAATCGACGCGCCATCGCCGTAAACGCCGCGGATTCTTAACTCTAGGAAGATTGCTCACGGTCGGCGTGTCTGGCGGGATTGTCCGCACACCCACCATGCGTCACCTCTCCCGCGCCTTCCTGCTCACCGCCGCCACCACGATCACGATGGTCGCGGGCCCGATCACCTACACGACGCCGAACATCGATACGACGCCCGTGGGCGCGACGAAGTCCGTCTCCTTCGGTGGTGCCACTTACGTGAACAAAGGCCTCGTCGGCGTCGGCAACTTCACCGCCAGCGCGATCGATGGCCTCGGCGACACGCTCGGCTCCTTCTCCTCCTTCAAGGTCGACACGACGACCTGGCGCAAGAACGCCGATGGCTCCTACGCCGGCATCCTCTACACCTTGCCCGACCGCGGTTACAACGTCGCCGGCCTGATCGACTACGCCGCCCGCATCCAGAAGTTCGAACTCGCCTTCACGCCCGACTACTCGACCAACACCGTTGGCCAGACCCAGCTCACGCTGACCTTCAAGGGCACCACGAAGATCACGGATTTCAACGGCTCCGCGTCCACGGCGGTCAACCCGACCGGCACGACCCTCGGTAGCCTCACCAACGTCCCGGTCGCCAACGGCAAGCTGGCGCTCGACGCCGAAGGCCTCGCCATCGCTCCGAACGGCAGCTTCTACATCTCCGACGAATACGGCGCGACCATCCTCAACGTCAGCCGCGACGGCAAGCTGCTCGGTGCCATCACCCCGGTCCAGGCCTTGATCCCGCAGTTCACCCCGGCTTCCGGCCTGACGGGCTTCACTTCGCAGAACGCCGCCGGCGTCGATGTCAGCAAAGCCTCCGACCCGCTCGTGCAGACCGGTGGCCGTCGTGACAACCAAGGCATGGAGGCCGTGGACATCACCCCCGACGGCAAGTTCCTCGTGTCGATGCTCCAAAGCGCCACCCGCCAGGATACGCCGAGCAACCTCGACAACAACCGCTCCTACACCCGTCTCTTCGTCTACGATATCTCGAAGAACGCCACCCCGACCTCCCCGGTCGGCCATTACCTCGTCGAACTCCCGACCTTCAGCAGCAAGGGCGTCGGTGCCGCCGCCAACAAGACCGCCGCGCAATCCGAGATCGTCGCGCTGAGCAACAACACCTTCATGGTGCTCACCCGCGATGGTAACGGCAACGGCGCCGGCAACGCCGGCCCCAAGTCCACGTCCACGACCGCCGGCTTCGCCGACAACCCGTTGGTCTTCAAGAGCATCGCCTTGGTGAGCACCGCCAATGCGACCAACCTCGCCGGCACGGCCTATGAGACGGGTTACACCGCCGCCGTCACCGGCACCGGCTCGACGCTCGCGCCGGTCGCCGGCATCGTCGCCGCCACGACGACCGATTTCGTCAACCTCCTCAACGTCCAGCAGCTCGCCCGCTTCGGCCTCAACACCAACACCGTCAGCACCCTCGGCGTCGCGTCGTTGGCCGCTAACCCCGCCGCCGCAGGCGTGCAGGCGCAGAACATCAACTCCCTCTCCGAGAAGTGGGAAGCCCTCTCGGTCGTGCCCTGCCTCGATGCGGCCAATCCAAACGATTACTTCCTGCTCGTCGGCAATGACAACGACTTCATCACCGCGAACGGTACGATGCTGGGCACGGCCTACAATGGCGTCGTCACTCCGACCTCGGGCTCGGGCTCGGCCGAGACCGTCGAGAACCTCAACCGCGTCCTCGTCTATCGCGTGACCCTTCCGGGCTATGCCGATCCGGGTCTGGTCGTTTCGGCCACCAAACGCGCCCCCGCCATCGCGGCCAAGAATCTCCGGACCGCCCAGCTCACCGCCACCAGCTTCGGTTCGATCCTCAAGGGTCGCCTCGCCGGCGCGGTTCGTCTCGCCGCCCCGAAGATCGCCGCCGACTTCGATTGGCAGGCGGACGCTGAGGCCCTGCAGTATTGCGTCTCCGGCCTCCCGGCCACGCACGCCGCCACCGGCAACCTCCGCTGGTGGTTCGATGGCAGCATCCGCGACCTCTCCGAAGACGCCGGTGCCCTCACGCCCGGCCTGGATTCCCGCTCGAACGCCGGTGCGCTCGGTCTCGAGTGGGCCGTGGCTCCTGGTTTCGTCTTCGGCTTGGGCCTCGGCATGCAGGACGGTAAGTCGAACGGCTCCGATGGCTCCAACCTCAGCTACACCGGCCGCAGCGTGACCTCCTACCTCATCGGCCGTGGCGACGTCTTCTTCGGCAGCCTCACCATCACCTCCGGCACGCAGGACCTCGACACGATCCAGTCGGCCGGTGCCTATGGTTCGACGCCGGTGGGCGCGACCCAAGGCCGCAGCCTCTCCGCGGAACTCCTCGTCGGCGCGTCCGTCGGTGAAATCGGCGGTTGGGCGGTGACCCCGATGGTCGGCCTCGCCCGCACCACCGCCAAGCTCGACGCCTACACCGAAGCCGGCGTCGGTGGCGTCTCCTACCAGAGCCAGCGCCTCACGACCAATACCGCCTCGGCGTCGGTCGAATTCGCCAAGGCCTTCGCCCTCGAGGGTGGTAGCTGCACCCCGTTCGTGCGCCTCGGTTATGAAAGCGATTTCGGCGGCTCGGACCAGACCGCGAACGTCTCGGTACTCACCAACGGTGGTGCCGTCGGCGTCGCCGTCACCCTGCCCAACGCCGATCGCGACTACGTCACCGGCGCCCTCGGCCTCCGCTGGAAGCTCGGCGAATTCAACGCCGAAACCTCCTACGAGCACCGCACCAGCGATAACGGCTTCGCCGAAAACCGCTTCAATCTCAGCCTCTCCAACCGCTTCTAAGCGGTCGGTTAGCTGCACGCACCGGAGCCCGGCCGAAGGCCGGGCTCTTTTTGTTGATAGCAACCGCAACTGCCTCGGGTAGGGTTGGCACTGCGTGCCAACCTAGCCGCGCCTGTTGGGGTCTGGCTTCAGCGCGTTCACGCGATGGTGCCTGACCCCGTTCGGACAGGCGCCTCGCCACACTCTTGTCACATTCGTGGGTACCGCCCGCGGCAGGGACGCGACTACGTCGCGTTCGTTCGCCAACACGCGCGCATCCTCCGTTCCGATTTCCATACCCTATTCTACGCCTGATACCTGACCATCGACACCTGCTTCAGGCTCCTGGTCAGCAAGCGCCTCAAGGAAGAGTTCTCCAACGGTCGCCACTACTACGAGCACCACGGCGCTAGGGTTCCTAACCGCCCGGGCCATACCGAGCTACTTCCCTCTAGGGCAGAGATTGAGTGGCGGAACGGAGGATGGGCTGGATAGGGCTCCGAATATTATAGCTGATCGTACTTGTCGGCGCGCCCCTTGGACTTGTCGACAGGGTACTTTAGGGCATTGAGGGCTAGCTTCGCTCGTACTGCAGATGGTATGTCAATCTTGGCTTCATGCGCGAGGAGGAGTGCGTAGACGATGACGTCGGCGAGCTCTTCGCGAACCTTGGCTGGATCTGCTGATTTGGCTTCCTTCCAGAGAAAGCATTCCAATAGTTCGCCAGCTTCGATCGATAGCCCGGCGGCAAGGTCCTTTGCGTTATGGAACTGTGCCCAGTCTCGGGCATCACGAAACGCTAAGGCTTCATTCTGAAGTACGGAGATGTCGGACATGGTAATTTACAATAGAATTGCTAGAAGGGCTTAACGAGAGAGTATTTCGGCGTGCTGCTTTATCAAGGAACATCAAAGGAGTTCGTTATCGAAACGACGAAGAACGCCATCGTCGATAGGCTAGAGGAGTCCTTTAAGCGTCAGATGGGTTACGGGCCATCCGTAGCCGAAAGGCGTTCATGGCAGAACTCCCTCCGGGCAATGGCGCTCGTAGTTGGGATGTCTGGATTAAAGAATCATGGAGTCGGCATCGAGTACCAGCTGCCTGGTTCTTCCAAACGGCTCGATTTCATGATTTCTGGGCTATCCGTAGACAAGAAGAAGGAGGCCGTCATCATCGAATTAAAGCAGTGGGAAAAGACGGAGGCCGGCGATGGAGACAAGGTGGTCACATTCGTAGGGCAGCGTGACCGGGATGTGCTTCATCCATCGGTCCAGGTCGGTAACTATAGGCAGTACCTCACTGATCAGCTTGAGGTATTGCACGAAGGGAACTCAACCATCCGATTGAGCGCCTGTTCTTTTCTCCATAACTATTCATTGGAGCAGCCAGACCCTCTTTTCGACGAAAAGTTCAAAGCGGTTGTGGCTAAGAACCCAGTCTTTAGCAAAGATGACGTCGAGAAACTGGTGGAGTACTTAAATGACTTAGTGCCCTGCGGCGACGACGGCACGGTCGTTGATGAGATTATTCAGAGTAAGGCTAAGCCGAGCAAGAAGCTGCTAGAGGAAATCCATAGGGTGGTTAGAGATGACTCGCGCTACGTGCTGTTGGATGAACAAATAATCGCCTATAACCGGATTGTCTCCGAGGTTAAGCGATCTGCGAAGACTGGGGAGAAGGCCGCCGTCATCGTCAGGGGCGGCCCAGGCACTGGTAAGTCGGTAATCGCTCTAAACGTTATGGGTGAACTCTCACGGCTGGGGCATAACACGCACTACGTCACTGGATCTAAGGCCTTTACGGAGACGATTCGTAAGATTCTTGGGACACGTGGAGCCCAGCAGGTAAAGTTTTTCAATAGCTACATGTCTACAGAGGCCGGCTCCATCGATGTCATGGTGTGCGATGAAGCTCACCGCATCCGCAAGACAAGTAACAACATGTACACCAAGAAGGACAAGCGTTCCAATAAGAGTCAGCTCGAGGAACTATTCGATGCGTCCAAGGTTGCTATCTTCTTCATCGATGATCGGCAGATTGTGAGGCCTGATGAGATTGGCTCTTCAAAGTTAATCGCCGAGTTCGCTAAGGCTCAGGGTGTTCGCCTCTACGAATGTGATCTAACCGCTCAGTTCCGATGCAACGGGTCAGATGCATTCATTAATTGGGTAAATCACATCCTTAATATCGAAGTCACGGCCAACCCATTCTGGGAAGCGAGTAACCCCTTCGAATTCAAGATTTTCAACAGTCCAGAAGAGTTAGAGAAAGCTATCCATGAGAAAGTTGCCGAGAA
>Ga0209599_10001136_pt1 | contig 13521 bp, 19 predicted proteins | sample Shrwel_input2_FT_FD_187534 | JGI IMG/M metagenome (GOLD analysis project Ga0209599, IMG submission 187534) | Subsurface microbial communities from deep shales in Ohio, USA - Utica-3 well 1 S input2 FT (SPAdes) (version 2) ... | reverse complement strand
GATGGTACCCAAGACGAGGGTCAGGATGGCCCTAGAGTATACACAACACCTAGCGGAAAATACTATGTCATTGACCATTCCGATGGAACACGAGTATGCTATCCTGAATGGCTTATCGCTAACTCTGGACGCATGGATAACTTGTTGACTGCAAGCAAATATCTTAACCAAAGAGTCAGCGAAATTATGACCCGCAAACGCAATTGAGAGTGGCATTCTCTTTTTTGCACATGGGTTGAATGGTGATCAGAACATGATGAGACCAAACAAGGATCTATACAACGCAATCTATGAAGGAAGATTGGATGCCGTTGCGGCCATCATCGAGGAGACAGCAAACATTCCCGACGATGCATTGGTGATGGCTGTCGAACAATATGAACTATCCATCGCTCAATACCTGATCGATCATGGTGCCAACATCAATGCAATTCCTTCGAGAATCATGGACTCTGCGGTTATTAACGGCGAGGTAGATGTTGTCAGCTTCCTTAACAACATAACAAACATCAGCATGTAGTGCCGCATATTTTTTGACGACGACGAGGGCGATAACAAAAAAAGATGAATAGCGATGATGACTATGTTGGCGATCTGTATGACATGGATGTATGCATGCAGTTGATGGATGCCGTCAATCATCGGCGTATAGATGACGTGAGCAGCCTCATCGGTATCGGCATGCCATCGTGCGGATCACATGCTGTGACGAGGGCGATAGAGATCGGTGCATATGACATTGCCATCCTACTCATCGAACATGGTGCCATCATCGAAGAATTTAACCACCAGTTATTATCCGAGGCTGTTCATTCAGGACGAACGAATGCGGCTCGTGAGATTCTCAAGGCTGCTCGCAGCTACAAACAACCTCGAGCTGGTGCGCTTCATAGCGATGACGCCGATGTGTTGGCATTCATCATGGATCATTACGGCCCAGTCGTCTCGGTCAGTTTGGCGAATGCTATTACTTTCAGTGCGGTCAACATTGTCAAGTTCTTAGTATCTCGCGGAGAAGTTCCGAAGACCAATGACTGGAATATTTGTTCATGGCTGGTGGGCGATAGAGAGACAGAGATCTTTCGCTGCTTTCTATCGAATGGTTTCATCGGTTCCCGTATCAATCCCTATGATCATGTTGCATTCCTCAACGAGAAGCATTTATACTATCCACATCTGCCGTATGGCTTGAAGAAGATCGTTGAATGGCGATGCGGGATGGGAAGACGGATGATGCGATCACCTGCCGACGTTATCATCGTCATACCATGACCCTCGAAGACAATGGGATGACCCTCGAAGACGATGGGATGACTCTCGTTTTTTTGACGACGTCACAAGTGAACAAAAAAATGAGTGAAATGAGCGTTGAAGAGTTCCGCAGATTATACGACAGTGATCATAGTGTGTACCTGAAATACAATGGAGAATTGTTAGATGCTGTCTTAGAAAACAGGATAGATGATGTACGCCGTCTTCTTGACATGGGTGTCCCAGCATGGGCAGATGGATCATATGCTGCTAGGAAAGCGGCTGATAGAGGTTATGTTGAAATCACCCATCTACTCATGAATGGTGGCGCCAATTGTCCTGTGAGATATAGCTATAGCTTCTTGCGGTCAGCAATTAATGCTGGCCAGTTTTATCTCGCTCAACACATCTTCGAAGAATGCAAGTCAAAGAATGACTTGATGCTCAATGTGATAAATACAGACAACTCTCATGTCATGGAGTTTGTCGCGAATATATGCAGGGCTGATCACAGTGAATATATGAAGAGGATCATCAACTCTCGCGCTATCAAAGTGCTTGATGTTGTCCTTCGTACTGGAGTAGTTCCCACGGATGATGATTGGAGAATGTGTTTGTATGGCTGGGTCGGCAATGACGAGGGTCTCGTCCGTCTATTTCTGTCTCATGGATTCTTCGATAAGCGCGTTGACGTGTATAGGTATGTATCATATCTCATCGAGGAACATCTCCAACATATACCCGACAGCCTAAGAAAGATCGTCGAATGGCGTTGTGGAATGCGAAAGAGGATGATGCGATCGCCTGCCGACGTTGTCATACTCTCTCCGTAATCAGCGAATATTTTTTGACGACATGCATCATCGGCAAAAATGTGTAGCATCGAACGATTGGCACTGGCGCTCCGTAACAATGATCGTGATGCCATCACCCATATCCTTGACAATGGTTATGATATCCACGCCAATAATGTCATACGATTGGCCGTTGATGTTGATGCGTCAGAAGACGCGATGCAGCTTCTCATTGATCGTGGCGCAGATATTCATGCTGGGTACAATGATGCCTTGGTATTGGCTATCGCCCGACGACGATTAGACACAGCTCGCTTTCTCTTGGAGAGAGGCAGGAATGATCATGATTGTTGATGCCCAGTCTTTCTAGAAGCTGTCAAGTGGGACAACCCAGAATTGATACGAATGCTGTATGAATACGGGATGCCGTCGGATCTGTTCATTGGCTACGAGATATACATGGCTATAGAGAGTGGGTGCAATGGCATCATACAAACATTCATTGATCATGGAGTCTATTGTATAGATGAACGATCAACGTTGCATGCGGCATATAGTGGCAACATCGAGGCTCTCAAGATTCTCCTGAGTAACGGCGCCATTATCGCGGACAACCCTCCAGTCCGGCATGATGATAATCTTGTCCGATGGGATAATACTCAAGGACGAGAGGACTATCGTCAAGGAGTATGTGATTGGTCAAGGATGAATGATGATATTGTTCGTCTCATCATATCATATGGCTTCTTCAGTGTTAGGTTGGATGCATACAAGTATCTATCTCACCTCGATCAACGTCATCTCCAACATATCCCCGATAATGTGAAGAAGATCATCATATGGCGATGCGGAATGGGAAAGAGGATGATACGATCTCAGGCCGACATCGTCATCATCACTCCGTAATCAGCGAATATTTTTTGACGACCTGCGTCGTCAGCAAAAAACATGCCTGGTATATACACACCAAGCGACTGGTGCCCATATCGCGCATTATGCCAAATGATACAACGGGGCGATAAAGAAGCAATGACTTACATGGCGGCGAGAGTCGATGGCCCATCTTGTCAGTCACCAGCGAGATATGCTGCGTATTATGGCCACGTCGATATCCTTCAAGTACTTCTCCATAAGCTGGGGGACATTCACTTCAATAATGATGTCCTACTATATGAGGCTGTTACGGGTAATCGGCCAAGAGTAGTCAAGTTTCTTCTAGAGATGGGAGCAAACCCGGATGCATGGGGTGTGTTGGAGACATGTCGTCAAAACGGACATCGCTATGATATCGCAGATATGCTGCTGAAGTATGGGGCGACGGTATCGCCGTCAGATATCAAGGGTGCGCTGATGTGGGCCAATATACCTTTCATCAAACTCATACTCTCATACGGCACAGTAATAACCAAAGAAGATTGGAGGCAATGGGCTAAGTTCGAAAGATATGAGAATAACGATGATGCAGCGCGGTTCATGTTATCATGCGGCATCTTCGATGATAGGCTGGATGTGTATAAGTTTGTGGACGTTATCGATGAACGACATGCTCCGCATCTCCCGGATAGATTGAAGAGGATGGTGATATGGAGAGGCGGGATGTGTAAGAGACTGATGTCATATCCACCCGACATTAGCCTGACGACGGTGGACGATGGAGATACGCGATTAGGTGATGACGACGTGCGATGATGGGGCCTAATATTTTTTGATGGTCATCCCATCCTTACCAAAAAATGTTGCCTATCATCTCCGCCATCCGCGCAAACAACATCGACCGCGTCAGGATGATGATAGATGATGGTGCCGTCTTCGATGATCATATGGTGTTGACGAATACGGCATCTATGGGCAGGGTAGATATCATGCGTCTCTTCATTGATCGAGGTGTTGACATCAATCGATCTGAGTTGAATCTCTTCTATCTCGTCATTGCTCGCGGGAACTGGAAGATGCTGAGGATGCTCATTGGCGCCGGCCTGAATGTGGAAGATAAGAAAGATCTTGGTCTGAGTGAGGCTGTGCGACATGGTCACATCAAAGTAGTCAAGCTGTTGTTGGATGTTGGCTGCAATGTTAACTGTCATTCATGCAGTCCGATTAAGTGGGCGATACACAATCGGCATGAGGATATGGTACGACTTCTCCTCAGGCGCGGCTCGATGATTGACGAGTCTGTGACAATTATGGATGCGGTTGTTCACGGGCCCTTGAGTATGGTTAGATTGCTGTTGGCATATGGCATGGATCCTAATCACTGCTTCTATGAAGTGATCGTGCAGGGAGATGCTGACCGCATACGACTCTTTCTGAAGCATGGGGCGTCGCCAAAAAATATTTGGCTTCGACCAATCGGGAATGACGTGAAAAAAATAGAGCAGATCGTGAAGATCATTGTCGAGTATGGTCACTTTCATGAACGACTAGACGTGTATAAGTATGTGGGCATCATCGACGAACGACATCACTCATATCTTCCTGCCATCCTACAGAGAGCGGTGTTGTGGCGAGGCGGTATGAGGAAGCGGTTGATGGCATATCCATCCGATGTGATGTGTCTATGCTCGGAGTAAGGTGATCGCCTTTGAAGATACGATGCTCTTCCCGAAGAAGGCGCCATATGCTGATAGAGCTGACTGATATTCCAGCGAGTGTTCGCGTACATATTCGGAGAGAGATGCCAAGTTGTCGTTGGTAACGATGAAATCATATGATGTGATGAGGGCAGCGAACAGAGAACCCCTACAGGAATACACATCGGCAAGGAGTCGTAATTTCTCGGCCTCGTAGGTGATCGGCGATTCATCCATCTTTTTTCCGAAGAATTCTCTGTACTTGCAGATAGGGACGAGATCGGTAACATATGTATGATTCATGATTGATCGAGGGTGTAGATGAGAGGGGGGAATGAAATTGATACCCATAGACTTCCAAAAAATAACATGCATCTCTCTCCAGACATCTTTACGATCGTATGTGACTATCTATATCTTCGCGACATGTCATCGCTCGCTCTTACATGCAGTGAAGTGAATAGATGGGTAAAAACGAATGGCATTATCCGCGAGTGCTGCCTCGTTAAGAGGGACAGCATCTCCGGAGATATAGTCGAAGTGGCATGCCGACAAGGATATGTTAGGTTGCTAGCATATCTTCATCGCATCGGGACAGTGATACCAAAGAGAGAGTTGCTGAATGCAAGCGAAAGAGGAGATCTAGAAGTGGTGAAGTTTCTCTGCTCCATCGGCATCGATCCGACGATCCATGGTAATCGACCAATATTATATGCATGTCGACAAGGACATGTTCGTGTCGCAGAGTATCTCTATTCGGTTGGGGCAGATCCAAGAGTAGGGGATAATGAAGCGATAATATGGGCTTGTTTCGTAGGAGATATCGACATAGTGAAGTTTCTCTTGTCCGTAGGTGCTGATCCGACAACTGAGGGTAACCGCCCAATAATATGCGCAAGTCATCAAGGCTTTCTCTCCTTAGTGAGGTATCTCTACTCAGTCGGGGCTGACCCAACAGCGGGGGATAACTACCCAATAAAGATCGCCAGTTCCAACGGTTATCTCGATGTCGTCAAGTATCTTCATTCTGTTGGAGCAGATCCAGCTGTCGTTGATCATCATACGATAATGACAGCTAGCGAAGCCGGTCATGAAGATGTCGTAAAATATCTTCTTGCGAATGGGGCAATGCCATAGACTTTTTTTGATACCCTCATCTGCCATGAAAAAACATGCATCTCTCTCCAAAGATATTCGCCATCGTCCAATCATACCTTCCTCTCCACGACATTGCCGCCCTCGTCCTCACATGTCGCGAGGTAAATAGATGGGTCGACATGAATGACGTTATCCGCGAGTACTATCTTGTCATAGATAAGCCGATAGAAGGGCAAATGAATCTAGCATGTTATCATGGATATGATAGTTTGTTGAAGTATTTTCACAGGATTGGGGAGAAGTTTCTAAAACATTTGATAGGATTTGCGAGTGCAGGTGGTCAACTATCAACAGTCAGATACCTCCACTCTATTGGCATGGATCCAACATCCGACAAGGGCAGTACTCTAAGATATGCGAGTATCAATGGTCATCTCGACGTCGTCAAGTATCTTCACTCAGTCGGGGTTGATCCGACCGCCGGCAAAAACTGCGCAATATTATGGGCAAGTTACAATGGTCATCTTCATGTCGTGGAGTATCTATATTCAGTCGGAGCAGACCCGACAGCCGACAATAACTACGCAATAAAATGGGCCAGTTATAGAGGCCATCTTGAGGTAGTAAAGTATCTCTACTCAGTCGGGGCCGATCCAACTGCAGGAAATAACTTTGCAATAAATGCGGCACGTGCTAATGGGCATTATAGTATCGTGGAATATCTCCTCACAGTTGGGGCAACATTGCGGACGACAGAATAAGACTGTATTTTTTTTGGGCAGGCGGCGATGATGACGTGGCTGTCGAAAAAATGAACCCCAGCCCTCTAACCAATACTACACAGATAATGATCAACCGTCCAGATATCGCAACAAACATTGGCCTTTTCCTCGGAAACTCCATCTCCCTAAATCAGACCTCTGCAATCCTGTACAACATGTCCGTTCAAGAGAAGGCTGCTCGCGGCCTCTTCGAGGATAGCATGAAGTTTGATCCGATCATTCTCTGTCAATACCCAAGATCACTCCTATGCTTCTCTTACTCACCATACGAGTTGGCAGAGTTGGCCACCGTCGTCGGTCAGATCGAGGATCCTGTTGCATACTTTTACAAGATCATCGTTGATACCGACATCATGGGATTGGATTTCATCATCCCCATCCTATGTTCTCTTGTTAGGACCGAGAAGATGATGATGATGGAAGATCAGAGTTTGTTGATGGGCATCAAGTTCCTGACACGTGCCAGGTGCGCTTGGTTCATTGTCGACAAGGAGTTGGAGATGGTTGGACATCATTACATGAGGTGCAGTGACGGCTTCTTCATCGCCGAGTGTAACAAGGGTGGCGATATGATTGCCATCGGGGATGTTCGTGGCCAACGTAGTCTGCCTCATCTCATCTGTCTCCTGAATGCTACGAAACATGCCTCTCGTCAAACCGACATGCTCCAAGCATTGAAGGTTGAGAGAGATGCCAATGCATTCATGGAGGGAGTAAGATTGTATGTTGCCTGCATGGGTAAGTTGCGTGGGGACTTTGCCTATCATGTCAACCTCTCTGAGAGCCAACTGTTGGAGTTAGAAGGTTACTATGATCAATCGACCATCGGCGATGTATGGGGAGATGATTACTAGATGTATGCCATCGTCCGTATTTTTTTGGTCAATGGCGGCCGCAAAAAATTAGACTTCATCACTCAATGTTTCATGAGTACGTGGCGTGCGCTCTTGATAAAGGTTGGCTAAGACTAATCCGAATACGATACCATCAATGACGAGGGTGGCGATGTAGTAGAAGTACGAGTGAGAACCCTGAACGCCGAACCAATAACTGACCGGGTTGGTGAGGTCTTGTGCGATTATTATGACTACTGTTAAACGCAGAGCCCAGCCAACGATGATGAAGAGAAGGTCGGTTGCTTTCATGTAGTATGCTGTTATAACCCTCGCCAACGTCACGGCGATGGCGATGGATATGAGGATGATGAATCCCGTGCCCTGACCATGTTCGGTCATAGTACAGTTTCCGCGATAGTCACATTCTTGCAGAAAGATTGGCCCAACGTTGCCGATGTACGATGTTATCAGATATGGCGAGAATAGCGCGAGAAGATCGGCCGACATGTTGATGAGGGAGAAGACGCAGATTGCTCCGAAGAATGATCGTTGGTCCATGTTTTTTTCGGTGAATGATGTCTGTCAATTTTCTGGCAAAAAATCAACATTTATGCGCTCAATGTAGACAAATATCTTTAGGTCGTTTAATACATACGTGATAAATTGATGATTACCATGAACAAAAAAAGATGTATCTACCACCGGAAATATTTACCATTATCTCCACATTCTTGTCGCTCCGCGACATCTCATCACTCATACTAACATGCAAGGATGTGAATTGTTGGGTTAACATGAACAATGTAATCCGAGAGTACTATTTATCGTTGGGGGATGAAGGTGATATAATCGAAACTGCCTGTAAACGCGGGTATACATACCTATTAATCTACCTTCATCAAACAGGTACTCCTCTGTCATCTAAGGCAATTATTTATGCCAGTGAATATGGCCATCTTACCATCGTCAAGTATCTTCACAAGAACGGTGTTGGCATATCTGCAAATAATGATGAGCCAATAAGAGTAGCGAGTGGATATGGTCATCTTTTCATTATCAAGTATCTTCACAAAAATGGTGCCAACATATCGGCAGTTAATGATGAGTCGTTAGGATGGGCAAGTTGTAATGGTCATCTTCACGTCGTCAAGTATCTACACAAAAATGGTGCCAACATTTCTGCGAATAATAACGAGCCAATAAAATTGGCAAGTATTAATGGGCATGTCTCGATCATCAAGTATCTTCGAAAAACTGGTGTCAGTATATCTGTGGACAATGATGAGCCGATACGATTGTCCAGTAAACATGGTCATCTTCCAGTTGTCAAGTATTTACACGAACATGGTGGAAATATATCGGCAAATAATGACGAGCCAATACGATTGGCAAGTCAACATAATCATCCCTCAATCGTCGAGTATCTTCATGAAAATGGCGCCAGATTATAGGTCTTTTTTAGGACAGCATCGGTGAGAACACCAAAGACGATAAGATGGGCACCACAAAGATGAGAACAAACATTCTCGATGATGAGCCGACACTCGTATTTTTTTGACGATGGGATCCTGTCCACAAAAAACATGAACACAACCCTCGGTATCTACCTCAAATCCATCGATGCCGCCCATCCAACTCGAGTAGACATCGTCAATCTCCCTGCACTCCTTGTGGCTGGAAAGTATGAAACGGATGCGAAGAGCGGCAAATACATCCCTACCCTTGGTAGCGCATATGCGATGAAAAAATGGAAGAGTGGCCATGTCGATGCCATCGAGAATATCATCGACGCCATGCCATGGACAGTCCTACACTCTTCGATAGACAGGAGAGATACTCTTTACGTCCCGATAGATAGTCTTTACTCTGCTATATCATGTATGGGCATAGACCGATTTGATGCATTCATGAGGGCTGTCAAGTCTACATGTGGGACTTATGAGAATATCATCATGGCCGAGAGAGAAGGACAGGCGCAGTCTATTCGCGAGAGAGTGGGTAAGTTTATGCAGACGATCAACGAAGCTGCATATGCCGTCATCAATGATAGGAGTGTGTAATGATGAAGTGCATGTAGTTTTTTTGACGTCGGCGTCCATCATCAAACGATCCTCTTCGTCGCGACAAAAAACAGATGTATATCCTGATCTTTCTTCCGAACATACCGTCGCCTGTCATAATTCTTCCCCATGAGAATGATGCCCACTTTGTGACGGCGACCGATGGTGATCCGGCGCGTATTATTCCACCGCATTACGACGTGCCATTCCGTATCACGACATCATCCATCCTCGCCTTGTCCCATGCGTCCCTCGTCGAGTACCTAGACACAATCCCCCTATCTTCGCATGATGACGTCCCGCTATCGGCGATAATATCTTCTCCACTCCTCGTCATCAACATATCCCCAGAAGACGACACGTCATCCTCGATAGTCACAGATGACAAGGGCTATAACATCATCGTCAGGAAAGCACACATGACGATGTTGACCACCGACTAACATTCGCGGACATCATCATCGTTGAACACCATCCGCTCACATTTTTTGGCCATCATTCTCATCATCGGACACCCTCCCACCATCGTCGACCAAAAATCATTTAGAAGTATCCTATCTTTGCCCTTTTTTTTGAGTACGATTCCTACGCCAACTTTTTTGCGACGGGGTTACGGCAAGAAATCATCCCCAAACAGCCAAGGCCGACAATGGGCAACGTGGCGGGGACACTCGATGACGACCCTCAACACTCCAACAACCACCCATTGACGACCCTCGACCATGCGGTGACTGCTCGATGACGACGAGCAACACTCCGACGACTGCTCGATGACGACCCTCAACACTCCGACGATCACTCGATGACGACCCCTCATAACATGCCCATTGTCGGACATGACCAGTTTGGCGACAAAAACAAGCCCTCAACCACCAAAAAATCATCCAACAATCATGACCAGTTGACCAAAAGTCATCGATCTCCGTCGGGGGAAACTGGAAAAAATCGGAGGACGGTCGTGAGTTTTTGAAAAATTTTTGGCCTCTCATCCCTGGAATTTCCCAAAACAGCTATGTCCCAACTGCCTGCCGGCAACGAGTAGCGACCGGAAATCGTCCCCAAACCGCCAATGATGATGGGCGGCGACGATGAATAATGTGGGAGTGGACACTCGATGACGACGAGCAGCATGGCAGTAGACACTCGATGACGACGAGCAGCATGGCAGTAGACACTCGATGACGACGAGCAGCATGGCAGTAGACACTCGATGACGACGAGCAGCATGGTGGTAACCGCTCGATGATGACCCACAACATGGCAGCAACACAGCAGTAGACACTCGATGACGACCAACAACATGGCAGCAACACAGCAGTAGACACTCGATGACGACGTAGTAGTGAGAGCAACACAGCAGTAGACACTCGATGACGATGCGGTGATGGTGCATGATGTGAAGTAGACACTCGATGACAGCCCACAATACAGCAGTAGACACTCGATGACTACCAACAACATGGCAGCAGCACATCAGTAGACACTCAATGACGATGCGGTAATGGGTGCAACATGGCAGTAAACACTCGATGACGACCAACAACACATCAGTAGACACTCAATGACGACGTGGTAGTGAGGGCAACACTCCAACAACCGCTCGATGACAGCCCACAACACAACAGTAGACACCCATCGACGACCCTCAACACTCCAACAACTGCTCGATGATGACGGGCAATGACCCTCAATCGCCCAACAACGACCCCACACAACATGCCCATTGCCGGACATGACCAGTTTGGGGCGAGAAATCACCCCTCAACCATCAAAAAATGTCGGTCCGATCATGACCAGTCGACCAAAAGTCATCGATTTTTTGTCGGGGAAACTGGAAAATTTTAGAGGATGGTCTCCAGTTTTTGAAAAATTTTTAGCCCTCCATCTCTGGAATTTCCGAGAATGGTCATGTCCCAACTGCCTGCCGGCAACGAGTTGCGACCGGAAATCGTCCCCAAACCGCCAATGACGATGATGGTGCATGATGTGAAGTGGACACTCGATGACGATGTGGAGATAGGTGTAACATGGCAGTAGACACTCGATGACGACCCACAACATGGCAGTAGACACTCGATGACGACCCACAACATGGCAGTAGACACTCGATGACGACGTGGTAGTGAGGGCAACATGGCAGTAGACACTCGATGACGACCCTCAACATGGTGGTGACCGCTCGATGACGACCCTCAACATGGTGGTGACCGCTCGATGATGACATGGTAGTGAGGGCAACATGGCAGTAGACGCTCGATGACGACCCACAACATGGTGGCGACCGCTCGATGATGACGTGGTAGTGAGAGCAACATGGCAGTAGACACTCGATGACAACCCTCAACACTCCGACGACTGCTCGATGATGACGAGCAACACTCCCTCGACCATCCAAACAACGACCCTCACAACATGCCCATTGCCGGACATGACCAGTTTGGGGCGAGAAATCACCCCTCAACCACCAAAAAATTACCCAACAATCATGACCAGTTGACCAAAAGTAGTCGATTTTTTGTCGGGGGAAACTGGAAAATTTTAGAGGACGGTCTCCAGTTTTTGAAAAATTTTTGGCTCCTCATCCCTGGAATTTCCCAAAACAGCTATGTCCCAACAGCCTGCCGGCAACGAGTGAGGACCGGAAATCGTCCCCAAACGGCCGAGGATGATGACGAATGATGGTGCACGATGTGAAGTGGACACTCGATGACGACCCACAACATTGGAGTAGACACTCGATGACGACCCCACAACATGGCAGTAGACACTCGATGACGACCAACGACGTGACAGTAGTACAGTAGTAGACGCTCGATGACGACCAACAACATGGCAGTAACACAGCAGTAGACACTCGATGACGACCAACAACATGACAGCAGCATAGCAGTAGACACTCGATGACGACCAACAACATGACAGCAGCATAGCAGTAGACACTCGATGACGACCAACAACATGACAGCAGCATAGCAGTAGACACTCGATGACGACATAGTAGTGAGAGCAGCATGGCAGTAGACACTCGATGACGACCAACAACATGGCAGCAGCATAGCAGTAGACACTCGATGACGACATAGTAGTGAGAGCAGCATGGCAGTAGACACTCGATGATGACATAGTAGTGAGAGCAGCATGGCAGTAGACACTCGATGACGACGTAGTAGTGAGAGCAACATGGCAGTAGACACTCGATGACGACGAACAACATGGTAGTGACTGCTCGATGACGATGTGGTGATGGGTGTGATATGGTAGTAGACACTCGATGACGACCCACAACATGACGGCAACCACTCGATGACGACGCGGTAACAGGTGCAACATGGCAGTAGACGGCTCGCAGTCGAGATATGACGGGGCCATTCATCGAAAAAAATGGGGACAGTCATTGGAGAATTTTTGAGCAGTCATCAGCGCAGTGGTCGGAGAAAAAGAAAGAAAATAATTACCTGTGATTGACCCACCATAAACCCATCCCGACACGACCCTCTGGTACGTCATCGCCCGACGATTGGTGACCATCGGCCGACCATGACCTCGCCATGATCGGCCATCGCCCGACTACGATGCGACCATGAGTGACCATCGCCCGACAATTGGTGACCATCGGCCGACCACTGGTTGACCATCAGTGACCGTCACCCGACCATGACCTCGCCATCGGCTGACCGTCACCCGACCATGACCCGACCACCTGACCCACCACGACCTGACCATCGCCCGACCCTGACCCACGAGGTGTGCACATGACGGAGCGAGGGGCAAAAAAGGATGGGTACGTGGACGACTCGTCACCGAGCGGTCACCGGTTGGGGCGAAGCCCTCGTCATCGGGTCGCGACTGGCTCGCTATCGGTTGCGGCGACCGCCGATCATGACCTCGTCACTGGGCGGCGACCGCCGATCATGACCTCGTCACTGGGCGGCGACTGGGTCGTCGTGACCTCGTCACCATGTCGTCGTCGGCACCGCCGTCATCTGACCACCGCGGCCGTCGCTGACTCGTCGTCGCGTCGTCATCGTCTGTCATGGTGGTCCATCATCGCCGGCAATTAATTTCGTTCCAGCTTTCTGCTCTCAGTATAATATATAAGTTATCACTATCGATAGTGATAACTTATATAT
>Ga0209599_10001135_pt1 | contig 13532 bp, 11 predicted proteins | sample Shrwel_input2_FT_FD_187534 | JGI IMG/M metagenome (GOLD analysis project Ga0209599, IMG submission 187534) | Subsurface microbial communities from deep shales in Ohio, USA - Utica-3 well 1 S input2 FT (SPAdes) (version 2) ... | reverse complement strand
CGGCGCAAACAATTCAAAAAAGCGAAATTACGTTGGCGCATCTCAGGAGGCTCACGAAAATCATTAGGCTGGATACCGTTCAAAGCATCGGGTGTTAGCTATCAAAATGGTCAAATGAAATATGCAGCTCAATTTTTTGGCGTGTGGGATAGTTATGGCCTATCAAAATACACGTTTAAAACTGGCTGCTTCACCCAAGATGCACGAGGCCGTTGGTATATTTGCTTGGTGGCAGAATTAAAAGAACCTGTTGTTAAGGCTCAGCATAAAAGTACTGAAGCGATAGGTATCGATTTAGGCCTAAAAGACTTTGCCACGCTCTCAAATGGTACAAAAATAGAAGCGCAACGCCTGTATCGTCAATCCGAAAAGAAGTTAGCGATAGCTCAACGAGCGCGTCAAAAGCAACGAGTGAAAGCGATACATGCCAAAATCAGAAACGCCAGAAAAGAGTTTCATCATCAATTAAGCCGCCAATTAGTGAATCACTATGCAGCGATATTCGTTGGCAACGTCAACGCCAAAGGTTTAGCGCAAACAACGATGGCCAAATCGGTGTTGGATGCAGGCTGGACAGCGTTTAGAACCCTACTCAAATACAAGTGCGAAGACGCAGGGGTATGGTTTGAAGAAGTTAACGAAAAGTATTCCACCCAAACCTGCTCGTGTTGTGGCTCGCGTCGCGACAGTCCGAAAGGTAGAGCAGGACTTGGAATAAGAGAATGGACATGTGGTGAGTGTGGAATCACTCACGACCGTGACGTAAACGCCGCCATGAACATTCTCGCGCTCGGACATGAGCGTCTCGTCGGAGGAGTCACCGCCTCTTTAGGGCGGTGAGGATGTCAACCACCCGTAAAATGCAACAACCAGTTAAACACCCATCATTAAGCTTTCATAAGAAATATTTAAGCCATCATGCAGTCGCTTCATCATTCGTAAACTCAAACCGCGTTTACGATTCAGTACTTCGGATACTCGACCACTTGCGCCAATATAAGGTTCTAAGTCTTTAGCGGTTAGTCCTTGTTGCTGCATTCGGTATTTAATGGCCTCTATGGGGTCAGGTAATGAAATCGGATAATGTTTATTTTCGTACGCCTCAATCAGCGTGACTAAAATCTCCATTTCATCGGCTTCGGGCGTGCCTTCTTCGGCTTGAAATATCGACTCTAAACGCACAAATGCCGCCGTTAAGTCATTATCATTATGAATGGGTTTAATATTCATTGACGGTCTCCACCTCAATTTTGTCGTACTCGGCATGTGTTCCTAAAAACTTTACCCAAACGATCCCTGCACGATATTGTATCTCGACCACTAAGCGATATTTATTACCTGCAATGTTAAAAACAACACGATTATTAGCGCAAATACTGGCATTACCGATGTGTTGTTTAAGGTCGTGCGGCGTGTGCCAATTGGCTTTCGTCACTTCGTCGTGCCACATTTCTAAGGGCGTTTTAGCATCTTCACGGCCTGACTGTAGCCAAAATTGTCGTAAAGAACGTCGCGCTATCACCCTCATCGTGACTATTACTCTTGTTTTTTTGATTTTATCCCGTTGTGGGAGATTTGGCAAAGAGTTTTGAGCTTGCCAAGTGAGTATCTACGATTGAAACGTCCTCTGCCATTCGTCCCTATCAAAACCTAATTTAATCACACCATCATCTAACACCAGCAACGGTCGTTTAATCATGCTTAAATTTTGCAAAATAATGGGTTTAATAATTTGATTATTCAGTATATTTTTATCTAAGACTAACTTACGCCACGTTGTGCCTTTTTGATTGACAATGGCTTGCCAACCTAAAGTATCAAGCCAATGGTTGAGTGTGTTTTCGTCTAAGCCTGATTTTTTATAATCGTGAAACTGATAAGCAACGCTATTTTCATCAAGCCATAAAAAGGCTTTTTTCATGGTGTCGCAGTTTTTAATGCCGTAAATGGTGAGCATGGTGATCTCCACATAAGCCGTAGCCCGTAAGGATTACGGGACAAATCAAAATAGATACTAGATGGTTTTTTGTGGATACATATGACCTTCTTCGGGTTTTTCCTCATAATGCTCTAGTCCTATTTGGTCTAAATCATTTAGACTCATAATAGGCGCATACATAATATCCAGTATATTCGTCGTTCTTTTCCATCCATAATACATCTCGCCAATAGCGCGTTTCATTATTTTATACAGTCTTATTTTTGATAGGTCATCAAAAACAGGATTATTATTGGAATAATTCATCAACCTATGTAAGGAAACAACGGATGTATTCAACTCTTTATTATGTCCTGAAAATAGAAATCTCAATGAGCCCTGTTTTGAATTAATATCTTTTGTAGTTAAAATTAAAAAATAGGTGTCTTTTTTGGCATCACCAAACCTTCTAATTATTTTTTGTGATTTTTCTATTACATCTTCCATCATTAATTGATTCGTTCCTACTAGTTTATTTGCGTGTAAATCGCCTAATTTCACAGATGCCTTAACCCATAGCTTCATGTCTTCTGCCATAAAATTTGCTACAGATGCCGCTATGTCTTCAGGAAAATCATCCATTGGTACAACATATACATCAACTTCATCAGGATTGTTTTTTAACTCAATTGCACAAGAGACGGAGCTAATCAGAAGAAACCAAAAAAATATAATACAATTTTTCATGTTATGTCCTTATAAGTATGAGTGTTTGGTCAAATATGTTCTCAATGCGTAAATGATTAGCATGTTTATTTCTCAATAGGGGCGCACTTGTGTACGCCCTTTGTCTTATCAGCGGCGATTAATCCACCCGCAACAATTCATTCAACCCAACTTTGCTACGTGTTTTCGCATCGACTTTTTTGACAATCACGGCGGCATACAAACTGTATGTACCACATTTAGACGGCAAAGAACCTGATACCACCACCGAACCCGCAGGCACACGCCCATAAGTGACTTCACCTGTTTCACGGTCAAAAATCTTCGTGGATTGGCCAATATATACGCCCATCGACAACACCGAGCCTTCTTCAATAATCACACCTTCAACCACTTCGGAACGTGCACCAATAAAACAATTATCTTCAATAATCGTTGGCCCAGCTTGTAACGGCTCTAAGACACCACCAATACCCACACCACCCGACAAATGTACGTTTTTACCGATCTGTGCGCATGAGCCAACGGTTGCCCATGTATCAACCATTGAGCCTTCATCAACATACGCGCCAATATTGACGTAAGAGGGCATTAACACAACATTACGGGCAATAAAGCTGCCACGACGCGCAGTCGCAGGCGGCACAACCCGAATACCGGATTCACGGAACTGTTCAGCCGTCCAGTTAGCAAATTTGGTCGGGACTTTGTCGTAATATTGCAGTGCGCTACCGCCCGATAATGGCTCGTTATCATTTAAACGAAACGATAATAACACCGCTTTTTTTAGCCATTGATTGACCACCCAATCGCCGTCAATTTTTTCGGCAACACGGGCTTTACCGCTATCTAATAAGTTAAGCGCATCGGCAACGGCATCACGGACATCTTGTGGCGCATTCGTCGGGCTAAACTGCATACGGTCTTCAAACGCTTGGGTAATTAAATCAGCGAGGGACATTGGTTTCTCCAGTCAATAAAGCAATGATTCGTTCAGCAGCCATGACACAATCGGCAAGAGGCGCAACTAAGGCCATGCGAACATAGTTTTCAGCAGGGTTGGGTTGATTGTCGGCGCGGCCTAAATAACGACCTGCCAACACGGTAATATGCGCGTGCTCATAAAGCATTTGGGTAAAACTTTCGTCAGTGTGATTTTCAGGTACTTTTACCCAAAAATAGAAACTGGCATCGGGCATGGTTAATGGTAAATACGGATTCACCATCGCATAAAAAATGTGAAACTTCTGCCGATATTGTTCGCGATTGGCAATCACATGATGTTCATCTTGCCAAGCCGCTACCGAAGCCCATTGATGTTGCACAGGCATCGCCGCACCATGATACGTCCGATACAGTAAATACGGTTTCAGTAATTGAGCATCGCCTGCGACAAATCCTGAACGTAAACCCGGTAGGTTCGAGCGTTTCGATAAGGAGTGAAAAACAACACAGTTTTTATAATCATCACGCCCCATTTCGGCACAGACTTGCAGCAAGCCTAATGGCGGATGCGCTTCAGCAAAATACACTTCTGAATAACATTCATCAGACGCAATGACAAAACCGTAATCATCACTCAACCGAATCAGCTTTTCTAAGGTATGACGAGGAATGACCGCCCCTGTAGGATTACCCGGTGAGCAAATAAATAACAGTTGGGTACGTTGCCAAACCTCGGCAGGCACAGCATCAAAGTCAGGATTAAACTGATTTTCGGCCAAACACGGCAAATAATACGGTTCTGCACCTGCTAAAAACGCTGCGCCTTCATAAATTTGATAGAAAGGATTTGGCATGACCACTAAGGGCTTGTCTTCACGTTTAATCACTGCCTGAGTAAAAGAAAACAAGGCTTCGCGAGTGCCACTGACGGGTAATATTTCGCTATCGGCATCAACACTTTTTAGTTGAAAACGGGTCGTTAGCCATGCAGCAATGGCCTCACGTAACTCAGGAATGCCTTTGGTCGTTGGATAAGTCGCTAAATGTTTGGCGTGTTGCTGAATGGCTTCCATCACAAAGGCAGGCGAGGTGTGTTTAGGCTCACCAATCGACAACGAAATCGGTTTTAACTCCGCAGGCGGCGTTAAGTCTTTCAATAAATTGCCCAGCTTTTCAAAGGGATAAGGATGCAATAACGACAGATCATTGTTCATTTTAAATCACCGTGTCCAGTTGTTGGCGCAGTGTTGCGGCTAATTGTTGGCAAAGTTCAGGGTTGGCAATCGGGTGACCTTGTCGATCACTGATGAAAAACACATCTTCGGCTCGTTCACCGAGCGTGGCAATACGCGCACTTTGCAACGTGACACCATGCTCCATAAAAATCAAACCAATTCGCGCTAATAAACCCGGTCTATCCAGAGTAATGACTTCGAGTGAGGTTTGCTGTTTTGCTATGTCGTTACTGATATTGACTTCGGTTTTAACACTAAAATGTTTTAATGCCCGTGGCAGACGTTTTTGGACAATGGTGGGAAATTGTTCTGGGTGAGATAAGGCGTTAACCAAGCTTTCACGAATCTTCTCTAAACGATCATTATCGGTAATCGGCGTATTATCTTCATCCAAAACAATATAGGTGTCGAGTGAAAAATGACTGGTGGCGGTAATAATCCGTGCATCTAACACCGTTAAATGTTGTTGGTCTAAGGTCGCTACCGAAGCCGCAAACAAATTGGGTAAATCTTGGGTATAAACGAATATCTGTGTCGCGCCCTGAAACTGATTACCCAAACTTTTCTGAATAGCAACTAAGGGAGAGTTGTTATTACCATGATTTAAAATCGCGGAAGTATGCCAAATAATCTCATTCGCGCTTTCACGTAAAAAATAATCATCGCCTAACTTATCCCAAATAGAGCATACCGCTTCCTCACTAAAACCGTCAGTTAATAATGTTTCCATCGCAGTGATGCGTGTTTCGGCAATTAACTCATCATAATCAATTGGGTTATTTAAGCCACGTCTTAAAGCACGGCGCGTTTGTTGATATAACTGCCGTAATAAAGACGCACGCCAAGAATTCCAAAGTTTAGGATTCGTGGCACAAATATCGGCAACCGTCAGGGCATATAAATAATCTAAATGAATAATATCGCCGACATGTTGCGCAAAATGATGAATCACATCAGGGTCGGCTAAATCTTGTTTTTGTGCCGTCATTGACATGATTAAATGATTACGCGTTAACCATGCGACAATATTGGCACTACGTGTTGATAATCCATGCGCTAAACAAAACTCAATGGCATCGACAGCACCCAATTCTGAGTGATCGCCGCCACGACCCTTACCAATATCATGAAATAAACCCGCTAAATATAATAATTCAGGCTTGGGTAATTGTTGAGCGACATCAGTGACCACAGGAAATTTTTCACGGCTTTCGTCATAGCGAAAACGCCGCATATTTTTAATCACTAATAAGGTATGCGCATCTACAGTATAAATATGAAATAAATCATATTGCATTTGACCAATAATAGAACCAAAAGCAGGTAAATACTGACCTAATACACCATAACGCTTCATTTGTCGTAGTGTCGAAAATAAGGCATGAGGCGCGCGCAATATCTCCATAAAGTAAGCACGATTTTGTGGATTATGACGAAACGCTGCATTTATTTTACGTGCTTCGACCATAATTAAACGAATGGTACTGGCTCTCACCCCTAGAATATCAGGGCTTTCCGCCAAAATAGAAAAAATTTCTAATAGTGCCGATGGGTTTCGTGCAAATACTTGGTGATGAGTGACTTCAATATAATTATCACGTAATTGAAAATCATCACTAATCGGAATAATAATAGCTTTTTCGTCAGCTCTTAATATCGCTTCATCAAAATATTGTAATAACATTTCGTTGAGCATCGAAACGGTCATGGCAACGCGATAATAATCTTTCATCACTTGCTCAACCGCACGACTGGCACTGTTGTCGCTATAACCTAAGAGAGTCGCTAAGGTGCGTTGATGGTCAAATAATAAACGGTTTTCGTTGCGTTTAGCGATGTGATGCAGCGCAAAACGAATTTTCCATAAAAACGTTTCACTCTCGATTAATTTTTTATATTCAAATTCGGTTAAAAAGCCATGGGTTACTAAGTCATATAAATTAGTGGTTTCAAAATGACGTTTTGCCACCCAAAAAATCGTTTGAATATCACGCAAACCACCGGGCGCATTTTTAAGGTCAGGTTCTAGATTGTATTCGGTATTGTGGTGTTTGGCATGGCGGGCGATTTGTTCATCGCGTTTGGCTTCAAAAAAAGCGGCATCTGTCCATAATGGTCGAATTAGGGCTAATAAAGTTTGGCGTAACTCATCATTGCCACAGAGGGTACGCATTTCGAGAACATTGGTGGCGATGGTGACTTCTTCACTGACGCTTTCCACACATTCACTTAATGAACGGACACTCGATCCTACTTCTAAGCCTAAGTCCCAAAGCAGGGTAATAAATCGGCTAATACTTTCTTTTAAGGTGTCGGGTAGTGGGTCATGACCATGTAAAACCAGTACATCAATATCCGATTCTAAATGTAACTCACCACGCCCATAGCCTCCGACGGCTAATAATGCCAGTTCACTTTCGAGGTGAAGGCCAAAATTTTGCCACGCATGCGCTAAAACACTATCTACGGCTTCCGCACGCGCTTCAACTAATAAACGAACCGATACTCCCGCTTCAAATTTTGCCCACAAGCAGTCTTGAGCATTTTTTAGTAATTCTCGGTAAAGGGCAGGGGTCACGTTTTCGGTTTGTAGGCGACTACTATCAAGAACGTGCGGCGTTAAGGTCGGCGGTTGCATGGAAATAGCCTGTATAGGGTTTAAAAGCAAATGTACGTATTGGAAATTAAGGACGATTCGTTAATCGTCCCTATGAGCTTAAGCAGTTAAAAAACTCAAGTCTTCATCAGGACGAGCGGTGAGCACTTCTACGCCTGTTGGGGTCACTAAAATCGTGTGTTCCCATTGGGCTGATAGTTTGTGGTCTTTGGTGACGGCTGTCCATTTGTCAGGTAACATTTTTGTATGATATGTCCCAGCATTAATCATCGGCTCAATGGTAAAGGTCATACCTGCTTCTAATGCCATACCTTCACCTGCTTTACCATAATGCACAATTTGTGGTTCTTCGTGAAATACTAAACCAATGCCATGACCACAATAATCACGCACCACCGAAAAACGATTGGCCTCGGCGTGTTTTTGAATCACTGCGCCAATATCCCCCAACCGTGTACCAGGTTTAACAATTGCCAAAGATTTATACAAACACTCTTGGGTCACACGAATGAGGCGGTCGGACAAAATAGAACCTTCGCCAACAGTAAACATTTTTGAGGTGTCGCCGTGATAGCCATCTTTAATGACGGTGACATCAATATTAATGATATCGCCATTTTTCAGGACTTTTTTATCACTAGGAATACCATGACAGACCACATGATTGACTGAAGTGCAAATACTTTTAGGAAAACCACGATAGTTTAACGGCGCAGGAATCGCCTGTTGAACATTAACAATATAGTCGTGACAGCGTTTATCCAACTCTTCGGTAGTGACACCCGCTTTGACAAAGTCGCCAATCATCATCAAAACATCGGCGGCTAACTTGCCTGCAACACGCATTTTGGCAATTTCTTCATCAGTTTTTAACGATACGCTCATAAATTTCCACGTCACGATTGAGGCTAAAGGTACAATATGGTATAAAGCCGCGCTCGATTCGGCAAATGCCAAACGAGTTTTTTTGTAGGATTTATCCAAACCGCTATTTTACGTGACTTTCGCGAGTAAAAAACCGTACAAAACGGCTTATATTCAATAATGTTTACTATAAAGAGTGGGCGATTTCATCCATTTTTATAAAACGCACATACATCGACACAACTATTGGGTGCTTTTTTCGTCGCTTTGTTAAGACAGGCAATGAACAAAGTCGGTAGTTGGGATGTGTGGAGGCCTAACCCTAACTGGAGTTATCATGGCACAAGTTTCTATGCGCGATCTGCTACAAGCTGGCGCACATTTCGGTCACCAAACTCGTTTTTGGAATCCAAAAATGGGCAAGTACATTTTTGGTGCGCGTAATAAAATTCATATTATCAACCTTGAGCATACTGCACCTGCGTTGAACGAAGCCTTAACTTACGCTAACGGTTTGGCATCGAAAAAGAACAAAGTATTGTTCGTTGGTACTAAACGTGCTGCTGCGGGCATCATCCGTGCTGAAGCACAACGTTGTGGTATGCCTTATGTTGATCACCGTTGGTTAGGTGGCATGTTGACGAACTGGAAAACCATTCGCCAATCCATCAAACGCTTCAAAGAGTTAGAAATTCAAGCCCAAGACGGCACATTTGCTAAATTGACCAAACGTGAAGCGTTAGAGCGTACACGTGAAATGGCTAAATTAGAAAAAAGCTTTGGCGGTATTAAAGATATGGGTGGTTTACCTGATGCTTTATTCGTTATCGATGTTGATCACGAAGCCATTGCGATTTTAGAAGCCAAAAAATTAGGTATTCGTGTGATTGGTATCGTTGATACTAACTCTAATCCTGATGGTGTTGATTTGGTTATTCCAGGTAACGACGACGCGATTCGTGCCATTCAATTGTATGCAGGCTCTATGGCTGATGCGATTATTGAAGGCAAAGAATATGCAGCATTGCAAGGCGGTCGTGGTGCAGAACCAGAAGCCGTTGAAGCAGCACCTGAAACAACAGCGTAATCTCAATACATTATGCTGAGGGAAGGGAGCTTGTCTCCCTTTCTTTTATTGATTAGTCCTAAAGAGGAAATGAACATGGCAGCTATTACTGCAGGTCTCGTTAAAGAATTACGTGATCGTACTGGTTTAGGTATGATGGAATGCAAAAAAGCATTAACAGAAACTGATGGCGACATCGAAGTGGCGATTGATAACTTGCGTAAATCAGGCGCAACCAAAGCCGCTAAAAAATCAGCCAACATTGCTGCCGAAGGTGCAGTACATTTTGCTATCACGCCAGATAACAAAACAGCGTTAATTTTAGAAGTTAACAGCCAAACGGACTTTGTTGCTCGTGACGCTAACTTCACCGCATTTGCGAAACAAGTAGCAGAAGTGGCGTTGGCTGCTGGTGTGACAGATGTTGCAGCCATTGCAGGTTTGGCATACGGCAATGGTCAAACCATTGAAGAAGCACGTATCGATTTAGTACAAAAAATTGGTGAAAACATCCAAGTTCGTCGTGCTATTTTGGTTCAAGGTGATGTCGTTGGTACGTACATTCACGGTTTGAAAATTGGTGTTGTTGTTGCCTTAACAGGTGGCGATGCTGAATTAGGTCGTGATATTGCGATGCACGTTGCGGCATCGAATCCCATGGTTGTTAATCCAGCCGATGTGGATGCTGCCGTGTTAGCGCGCGAAAAAGAAATTTATGCTGCTAAAGCGCGTGAGTCTGGTAAGCCTGAAAATATCGTTGAAAAAATGATTGAAGGTAGCTTGAAAAAGTATCTCGCTGAAGTCAGCTTGGTAGAGCAAGCCTTTGTTAAAGACCCAGATGTGAAAGTGGCTGACTTGTTGAAAAAAGCAGGTGCTACGGTTGTTAGCTTCATTCGTTTAGAAGTTGGCGAAGGCATCGAGAAAAAAGAAGTGGACTTTGCTGCTGAAGTAGCAGCACAAGTAGCCGCTTCTGCTAAATAAGTTTCCAGACTTAGCAACAATGCCCGCTTAATGCGGGCATTTTTGTTGGTGGCAGTGAACAGAGTCGCTGTTGTTGTGAGTCAGATATGATACAGTCCCGTCGTAGCAAAACGTGGAAAAATAAACATGGAGCTTCAGCACTTGTATCAACAATGGAGTCGATGGCTAAGTTACTTAGGTCTATTGTTTTTGAGTGTGACGGTGTCTGCCGTTTCTGCACTAGAACTCACCGTTGATGAGCGAGCATGGTTAAGTGAACACCCCATTATTCGTGTCGGTATTGATCCTGCGTGGCCGCCTTATGAGTTTTTAGATGCCAAAGGGCTGCATCAAGGCATTAGTGCGGATTATCTTGCGTTAATCGCTCCACAGTTAGGCGTTAAATTTGTTGTTGGTGCGGCGGAGCCGTGGTCAAAGACTCAACAAAAATTAGAACATAAAGCATTAGATATTACCCCCTCAATTACCGAAACACCGAAACGTCGTGAATTCTTAAACTTCACCCAGCCGTATTTATCCTTTCCTGTTGTCATTCTGACTCGTGCTAATGAGCCATTTATTGGGCAATTGGAAGATTTAAGTGGTCAACGTGTGGGCGTAGAAACGGATTATTACACCGATGATATTCTACAAAGTTCTTATCCCAATATTACGCCTATTCGTTATCCATTTTTAACCGATTTATTATCTGCACTATCTTTAGGGCAGGTTGACTATATATTAACAAATCATGCCTCTGCGTCGTATGCGGTACAAAGTTTACATATTACGGGCTTAAAGTTAGCGGCGATAACACCGTTTAATTCACCATTAAGTATTGGTGTACGCCAAGATTGGCCGATATTGATTACGATTCTGAATAAAGCATTAATAGAAATTAGTCCAAAACAACATCAAGCAATTCGTGATAAATGGTTAGGCGTACATAAATCAAAAAATGATATTGATGATATATGGCGAGCGCATCCTGATGTGATTTTATTAATGGTTATTGTTAGTTTTTTGGTATTAGTTGGTTTAGTGGTTTTATATTTTCGACATCGTTTAATAAAACGACAATTAACAGCACAAAAAGCACAACTAGATTTAGCCGAGAGCGAAAAGCGTTTTCGTTTGCTGATTGAACATGCCCCCATTGCCTTTGCTATTTTCAAGGGTAAATCAGGGGTGATAAAAATGTTAAATCGTTGTTTTGTTAATACATTTGGTTATAAGCCAAATGAACTTTACGATGTCGAAGATTGGTGGCGATCGGCGTATCCTAATCCAAGCTATCGTGAAGAAATTAGAGTATTGTGGTTTAATCGTTTAGATATTGCAAAAAAAAATCAGCAGAATCTTTTACCGATGGAAGCGACTGTACGCTGTCGAGATGGCAGTGAGCGTTATATTCGTTTTCATTCTATTTTAATTGGTGATTTTAATTTAGTTGCATTTATTGATTTAACAGATCAAAAAAATAATGAAACCGCTTTAATGGCAGCAAAAGAAGCGGCTGAACAAGCAACACAAGCAAAAAGTTTATTTCTAGCCAATATGAGTCATGAAATCCGCACACCAATGAATGGTATTTTAGGACTCACTGCATTATTAGTTAAAACGGAGTTAAATGAGCGTCAGCGCGATTATTTGAATAAAGTATATAGTTCAGGTGAGTTTTTATTAGGTATTTTGAATGATATTTTAGATTTATCGAAAGTCGAAGCAGGAAAGTTAGAATTAGAGTCGCAACCGTTTAGTTTAAGTCAGTTATTAGAGCCTTTGCGTAGCTTGTCATTAAGTGCCACACAACAAAAACCAGTCGAAGTATTCTTTTATATTGCACCTGATGTGCCAAACGTATTGGTTGGAGATGTGTTACGGCTTGGTCAGATCATGACGAATTTACTCGGCAACGCGATTAAATTTAGTTCAAAAGGCGAGATTGAAATAGGTGTTTCCTGTCTGCCCAGTAGCGAATCCAGCATTAAATTGCATTTATGGATACGTGATACAGGTATTGGCATGACATCCGAACAGTTGAGCCATATTTTTGAGGCATTTAATCAGGCGGATACCTCAACGACTCGTCGTTTTGGCGGGACAGGATTAGGTTTAACGATTTGTCGGCGTTTAGTGGAGTTAATGAACGGGGAAATACAAGTCACTAGTAAGCCTAATCAAGGCAGTCGTTTTGATATTTTTGTGCCATTAGATTTGCCCAGTGCCGATCAACAAGAAGCTGTTATTTCTTCCCGTAAATTATATGTGTTAATTGTTGACGATAATCCTCATGCCGCGATTGCTTTGCGTATCTTGAGTGAGCGTTTAGGTTGGCAAGCGGATGTCATGACAAGTTTGTCGCATGAGCAGCAAGCACTCACCCATGCTTATGATTTTATTTTGTTAGATGCTGATTTTGCGGATGATCTTCATAGTACCTATTTACCCAATAATATTCCTAAAGTGTTATTACAAACTCCGTGGCAAGAAAACGATCCGATGCTAGGCGGTAATGTTGTTTTTACACATACCTTAACAAAGCCTATTTTAGAAACAACACTGCAAAATTTGACGTTAGCAGTGGGTACTAAAATCTGTCAAATAGAAGAAAAGCCCTTATTAACCCATCGAATTCTTTTAGTAGAAGATAATACAATTAATCAATTAGTGGGTGTTAGGTTATTGGAAAGCTTAGGTGCGGAAGTGGATGTTGCTGAAAATGGTTATGTCGCATTAAGTTTATTACAACAAGTCGGCAACTATTACGATGTGGTGCTGATGGATTTACAAATGCCCGTTATGGATGGCTTAGAAACAACACGTCAGTTACGCATGATTGAACAGTTTGCCGATTTGCCGATTATTGCCATGACGGCAAATGTGATGGCTACCGATAGAGATCAGTGTTTTGCCGCAGGTATGAATGACTTTATGAGTAAGCCGATTCGCCTACAGGAGTTGCGTGAAAAAGTGTTGCAGTGGTCAAACCTGTGAACAGTGAACAGTGAACAGTGAACAGTGAACAGTGAACAGTGAACAGTGAACCTTGACGAAAGCACTTATCGTGTCAACAATTTTCTGATAACTGATAACTGATAACTGATAACTGATAACTGATAACTGATAACTGATAACTGATAACTGATAACTGATAACTGATAACTGATAACTGATAACTGATAACTGATTGTATTTCTG
>Ga0209599_10001132_pt1 | contig 13603 bp, 17 predicted proteins | sample Shrwel_input2_FT_FD_187534 | JGI IMG/M metagenome (GOLD analysis project Ga0209599, IMG submission 187534) | Subsurface microbial communities from deep shales in Ohio, USA - Utica-3 well 1 S input2 FT (SPAdes) (version 2) ... | reverse complement strand
GGCAAGGGTTGGAAGTTCCAGTATACGGCGGTTCTAGCACGCCAGTCGTGGCTCTTCAATCAGTTCAAGTATCTCTGTGAGCTCCGTGATGTCCTGGAGGCATCGCCTGCACGTGATGGTGGACTGGAAGTCGCACTCTGGATTGCATCACTGTTGAACACGGTACAGTCGGATGGCACGCATCTGATGAAGGCGGGGCCAGGCTATTTTCTGAACAAGGGGTCGCAGGTGCTGCAGTCCCGTGTGCAGAGATGGTTGAATACGCTGGCAGTTCCCGTGGTACCACCGTGTCCGATTGGTAAGATAGCTACCCCACAACAGCCTATGAAGAAAAAAGCGACATGAAGAAACCCAGAATCAGTCCCGCAGGAAGTGTCACCATAGTAAACCATGGTAGCTGTGCAGCATCACCATGGGGATCCACAGCGCCGGCTCCGAGACCCACCACCAGCGGCAACAGACCCAATACTAAACCATAGATCAGCCACTTGAAGTTCATCTTCTGATCTATTGTCTGAAATTTAGTTGCGATCCATTACTTCTGACCCTTTTCCTCTTCATGTTCACTTTCACCACCTTCACTTCCCTCACACTCACTATCCTCCGAATCCTCACTCTCATCATCTGACACAAACTCCACATCCGCCTTTGCATTGTATGCATCGCAGCGATCACTGAGCTCTAGCACGGCAGCTGCATCCGGATTCTTATACGAATCAAAGATAACACCGACCGCACCAGATGACTGCAACTCCAGCCAATCTGTGACCGCCTTCTTCTTCTCTGACCAGACATAGATGTCCACCCAATCCTCATTCGCCATGCATGCAATCTTGCAAGGGTAGCCCACCAGGCCGGTCACAACCGCCTTCAAAGAAACAGACTGGTCATCTGTTGCTGTGTTCGCCGCGGCTGCTACTGCTGCTGCATAGTGTGATGCCATCTTTCTAGTCACTGTCAGGTGACACCCTCTTTATATGCCGTGCAAACATGCCCTGTTACATGCGTAAACACTAGCACTATGTAATGGGAAACTCCTGTACGCGCTCCACTGCAATACACCCCGATGACGATGATGGCGACTTTCCAGCATACATGTGCAGAAAATGTCACCTTGCAGCCGTGGAACTGCAAGAGCCAATTCGGGGTTCAACGCGCTATAATCAGCAGTTCATGTGTCTAGAATGCGATGCTGTTTGGAATGGACAGCGGAATGTGGATCCCAGTAAGTACCACACCAAACCCTTCAGTAGCTCACTACCAGAGTCGCAAACATGAATAACGTTATCACCGCGACCTGGAGCCATTGGGGGAAGACCGACGCGACAAGCTGGGTGGTCAGCAACCATACAGACGCATACATAGAGTCACCAATCGGCGCTCCTATGCCAACATCTTTACCATACCGCTGGAAGAAGTCCACATACTTATTTTTGAGCGGCACGCGCTGGATGATCTGCCAGAATGTCAGGTCACCAATCCACTGCACTCCAATGAAGCCAGCAAGGCGCTTTACCCAATCACCCCATCCTACAGGTACCCCTGTACCCGCAACAGCTGATATTCCCTGTTGTGCAATCAGAAGCAGGAAGGTGCTATAGATGTAGTCGCCGAACGCTACAATCGCAAACGGGAACTTCTTGTGATTATAATACTCCTGTGTCGTGGAGGCTTTGAAGATCGCGGGCAACACATAATAGGAAATCGGCTCCCATAACGCATAGGCTGCGGTCCATGCCAGCAATGTCTCCCACGAGAACGACCAGATATTCGGTGAGATCATTTCTTATTTGGGTCAGGTATTTATTTTGGATACAGTCTAAACAGCAGTAGTTTTACCTTCACAATATGAGTATATGCGTTCACGGAGGCGGAATCTGTGTGGCAATCAGCTGCCCATGCAAGATGACGAAACAACTGATTGATCCCAATGCACCACCGTGTATATGGTGGAGTGATTATTTGAAGTCCTATGATGTGAAAACCAAGTTAGATACCCCTGATACAATTACGGACTACAAGACACTCCTGGAACAATTTGAGCAGAGTATGCGCCCTGCAGAACCTACTACTGACAATCTCCAACCAGACAAATAATACAGGCCTTCACATGTGTTGGTTTAAACATGTCTCCCCCAAGCCCACACCATACATGGACGCAACATATGACGGATCAGTCTCCGCATCTGTCGGTACCGCAGTCGGCAACGATACCACAGGTGCCTCTATTGAGGTCTCTGCCAAGACCGGCACAGTTGCCTCCATCTCAGCCGGCCTGGATGGCAACAATGTGACTGCATCCGCCAGTTACTCTGATACTACCGAGGCCCACGTGACGGCCACTGCTGCCGCAGGATCGCATGGTGTTGGTGCTAGTGCAGGTGTAGATGCCTACGTGAAGTCGGGTACTGAGGCCAGCGCATCTATAAGTGCGGGGCAGAACGGTATTGCAGCAGAAGGTGGTGCCTCTATTGGTAACGCAGCAGGTGTTGACGCAACCACCACCCTCAATGGCCGTGCTGGATCTGTGACCGCGGGTGCCGGTGTCAGCGTGGGAGAGCATTTCGAGGCCGGCGGCGGCGGTGAAGCCACATTCAAGAATGGCAAGGCAACCGTGGCAGTCAGTGGTGATCTGGCCGCTGTGGTGGGCCTAGAGGTTGATGTTGGTGTGACTGTGGATACAAAGCAGATTCAGCATGATGCAACGTCAGTGATCAAGGCTGTTCCTGTAGCGGAGAAGACCACTAAGGAGGTTATCGCTAAGGCACCAGAGGTAGCGAAACAGACCAGCAATGTCATCGTTGATACAGCAAAGAAGACAGGTAATGCAATCTCCAGTGGTGCCAAGAAGGCGGGTAACTCTATTAAAAAGGCATTCCGGTTATAGAAATGTCCAGTAATCACCGTGGATCTCTGTATGTGAGCAGCCCATCGCAGCGCAAGACTTCCTCCAGATCCTCAAACCGTCGGTCATCCTCCAGTCGTAACACCCGTCGCAACTCAGCTGCTGCCGCTTACATCGCATCTGTAAATCGCTTTGTCAGTGCATTGAAGCGCAGCGACGATCTCAAGAAGCGACTCCTAGATCTACTGGTGGAGAAGGGGCGTGAGTATTTTGCCTCAGACAGAAGCGGATTTGCTGGCAATGACGAAGATATTGAGGATATGTATCAGGACATCAAAGTTCTGAATAAGAAAGCGTTTATTGCAGATGTACGTGAGAATCAGGGTCACGACGATGAGACTCCCGATGATGAGGTGATCTGGGGCGATGAGGCATCGTTTGACGACTCTTTTCGCCATGCCATTATCATTGACATAACCGACATTTATAATCCCACGACAGTTGATCGCCCTGATCTGCTGAATGTCACCAACGACTATGTCCTAAAGTGGAAACAGGTGCAGCGTCTTCCCACCACTCTAAAGCCATTCCAGATAGCGGTTCATTCAGACGGAGGCAATGCAGCCGTGTTCTTCCCAATACCCACCTTGAAAAAGTGACTGCCGGTAACTACAACACCGATGTTGCCACAAGATCATACAATGACAGATCACAAGAACCAAATTATCGCAGAGCTAGATGTGCTCCGTCGCATCTCCGTCACAGAGACTGCTGGCAACTTCAAGGCCCGCTCCTATGCCGCTGCCATCAAGACACTCCAACAAATCCCAGGGCCCATTACAACCATTTCTGATCTGCCTGCATCCACGAAGGGAGATGGACTCGGTAAGGAGATCCGCACCAAGATTGAGAAGATTATCACAGAAGGGCGCCTGAATATCTCTGAGGAGGCTCGCGCCAAGGCTGTCGCCCTCGAGGCATTCCAGAATATCTATGGTGTTGGCCCCAAGAAGGCGGAGGACCTGATGGCCGCGGGCTACACCACGGTTGCACAGCTTTGCGATGCAGCAGCAAAGGACCCCAAGCTGCTCAACAAGAACCAGCGCATCGGTCTCACCTACTATGATGATCTGCTACTCCGCATTCCGCGTGCAGAGATGGATCAACATGCAGACACGCTCATGGCAGCCAAGCCAGCAGCTCTAGAGGGTGTGATTGTTGGCAGCTATCGCCGCGGCCAGCCGAACTCCGGTGACATTGATATGTTGATTCGCACCGCAGATCCGACGGTGGATGCAGGTGCAGCACTCCGTGACTTCGTGGCCACACTCAAGGCACAGGGCTACATCAAGGAGGTGTTGGCACAGGGCGACCACAAGTGTCTGGCGATTTCACAGCTGCCTGGCTCTCCTGCACGCAGGTTGGACCTGCTTGTGACCCCACCAGAGGAGTTCCCCTTTGCTGTGCTCTACTTCACTGGCTCCGACACCTTCAACGTGGCCATGCGATCATATGCACTGACCCGTGGATTCACTCTAAACGAACACGCACTCACACATCTGGCCACCGGCAAGCCCGTCACCGGTATCAAGTCAGAGCGTGATATCTTTGCTGGCCTCAAGGTCCAGTGGCGGGAGCCACATGAGCGTACCGGTGCCGCTGCATTCCAGCCGATCTAAATGTAGCGCCGGCGTGTTGTTCGTTTTTTGGGACCACAATCCATCATACGACCAAAAATAGCACATCCAATGCGTGCACCCGAATGACCCGTTATATGAGAGTCATCGTGACCACCAAGCCCCAGGTCATCTGGCCCTTCATGTACAATGAGAGTGCGGCCCCATAGATCCGATGGGCTCACACCCTTCAGCATGTAGGTTGCCTTGAACTCTGCCTTACCTTCGGGTATCTCAATATTTCCCAAATCACCAGTGTGACGTGACCCAGAAGAACCAGGTGGGCCGCCATGTGAAACAGGCCGACCAGTATGCCAGTGTGCACACGCCCCGCTACATCCCTTTCCACGCAGATCACCCGCAACATGAATATGGAATCCATGTGGGCCCGGTGGAAGTCGTGTGAATGTCACATCAAGACGTATCCCATGCCCATCCCGTATTGCAACAGCAGACCCCTGAATGTTCGGCTGTTGGAATACTGCTACTGCACCAGACATCTACTATCTGTTTATATAGAAAATACATGCTCTGATTCAAGCAAGCTCACCCCATACTTTACAGGACCCCCATGCAAACTTTTTCTTGCGATGATAGTCGATAGAAGTCACAGCCCCTTCATATTCATAGTCTATAACAGTGTGTACCTTATGGACTTTGCATGCATGGCGGAACTGATCAACAGAGAGCCCCTCCTTTGTTATGGCTGCCGATGTCTTCCATCTCTCACATTCAGAGCCCTCTTTTGGTTTTGAATCAATTATATAGCCGAGGGGTCGCAGAGATTCCAGGTTCTGGTGTGTGAGAAAGCGAACATCAATGGGGCCATTCACTTTCTTGTACTGGATCTTGATTGTATTGCCTCTTAAATTGAGACGTTTATGGAAGCGTGGTGTGATCATATATCTCCATGAGGCTACAATACATCCTCCTAATATTGCTACCATTACAGCAAGTGTACCATCGTCCTCGCCATCACCACAACCTGATGTCATAAACATTGGATACGGTGTCATAACAGAGTAGCTACGGCGTGACATTACTGACATACCCACAAGGCCTAAACACATGGTCACCTTTACATAGTAAGATGCCCAATAAACCTCGTGGATTCATCCTGAAGGCCGACAAGATCCGCCATGCCGTTGCTGAAGACAGCGATGATGATGCAGAGGTCGAAGAGGAGAAGAAGGACTGCAAGATCACCCGTGAACACAATCACGTCTATTTCCATGCAGAGGTGGATCGCGACAATATCTTCGAGCTCGTGAAGCTACTTCGCAAGGCCGAAGAGGAGTGCCTGATTCTCGGTATTCGTCATGGGGTCCGTGACCTGCCCATCTATCTCCACATCAGTTCATTCGGCGGCTACGTCTCTGATGCATATACGGCGATGGATGCCATCCAGGCCTGTCGTGTGCCCGTCTATACGATCGTGGAGGGATCCACTGCATCGGCCGGTACGCTAATCAGTGTTGTGGGAAAGCGCCGCTTCATCACACCCCGCAGCAATATGCTGATTCATCAGTTGTCTGGCGGCTATTGGGGCAAAATGGTGGAGCTTGAAGATGAGTTCCAAAATCTCCAGGATACGATGACGCAGATCCGCAGCATTTACAAGGAGTACAGCCGTGTGCCCAAGAAGGAGCTAAATGAGCTCCTGAAGCATGATATCTGGTGGGATGCCGACAAGTGTCTGGCCTACGGGCTGGTGGATGAGATCTGGACGGGCTCTGCGAACTGATTGGATCCAAGTGCAGTCAGGGCAATCACGGCTTCCTGTACAAACCGCCCCTTGTGAGCCATCAGCACAAAGGTCAACATGATATCTGATCGCAGGATCTCTTTGTTAGAGGGGCGTTTCACAAAGTCAACCAGGTTCACCAGTGCACCCACATTCTCTGCATTTACACGCGCCGAATCCATATAGACCAGAGACCGATGGATCCCCACATCCACCATCCACTCAGCCCAGAGCCCGTCACATGCCAGATTGCTGAGCATCCAGCAGATCTCCTTCCGTAACTCATCAGATACTGTGAACTGCAGACGTTCATGAACAGAGCGTAGGAAGGGCAGTGCCTTTGACTCCGCCACACCGGCCGCACGAGTTCCTGCCATAGCCAGTTCACCAATGGCACGGATAAGCACATGCATCTGTTTTGTATCAGTGACTGCAGAAAAGAGCTGCATGGCGGCATGAAGGGGTACCTCCTCCACCTGCATCTTGCCAATCTGTTGAATTAGGCTACACAGATGCTCCCGCATTACCGGCACCTCCGACCAGCGCGCCGCAACAGCATCTACCATGCGACTGATTGTCTGTATATCCTGGGGCCTGATGCCTTCCTTGTGCATGTAGCAGGTTAGAAAGTAGGCAGCCGACTTTACCAGTTCCACATCTGCACTACAGAGTGCCACCAGAGCAGCATCAAAGGGGTTATCCTGTGATCTATCAAAGGCTGCACTACGAACACTCTCTTCATCTGACACCATCATGATCGCTAGAGCCCAGAGTGCGCTGGATTGCGCGATCCCAACACGAGATGCTGCCGTCTCTAACGAAGACATCTCCAGTTGATTTGTAATAAACTCTTGTAGAAACGCCGCATTTACAGATACAGTCTCATTCATTACTGCATCTGTAACGTGATCATAAGAAGTAGCCATCGTACAACGGGCATACCCTGTTATGACATAGTGTCACCTTTACATTATATCTCTTTATGCTCACATCCAGGCCAATCATCATCCGATGTACCAAATGCAGGTGATGGCATTTCAATCGGCAGAGGACTCTGAATACGCCCTGGTGCAAATCGCAGAATTGCATTATTCCATAAACGACTTATATGACCGATCAATGTTTGGACAATGTTGTACATTCTTACTATAGTTTTGACAAAATCGGATCTGATATCCAATCAATACCAATAGATAGATAAATATCCTTGAGCTGATTTATATGAATTGGGTTTGTTATTGAGAATTTTTCTCCTTCATTCTGTTTAATCCAAATAAGACGTACTGCAAGTGCAGGAGAAATTGCCGATGTTCCGGTTAAACTTCCTACGAACGGTGTTGCGTATTGGTTGATTGTAAGAAGAATACTAATCATACTGTCGAAACTCTCAATCACGTTAAAAATAGAACTACTTACATATTCTAATACATCGGGTGGCTGAATCGATACTTTTGCACGTGATCTCCCTGAGGGGCTACCCCCGTACATTTCGGCCATCTTATTATACCCGAATATTTGATAGGATTATATGCCGAAAAGTATCTATGGTGTACCGCCAAGTGGGCCTGGAAATGGGGGTGCAACCATTGATATTCGCCCCCAGCTAGATAAAATTATTGATATTAATCTTCGTATTGGTAGTATTATGACACAGATTCAGAACTCACAGAGTATTGAGGAGAAAGGTATCCTTATGAAGCGCGTGAATCTATTGCGTAATGAACTGTTAATGTTACTTGGGCGACCTGTTGTCCCTGTACCTGATCCTTCTCCTGCACCTGCACCTGCTCCTGTACCTGATCCTTCTCCTGCACCTGCACCTGCTCCTGCACCTGCTCCTGCACCTGCTCCTGATCCTGTCTCTGATCCTTCTCCTACAGGAACCGACTAATTATGACTTACATGCCCCGCAGCATATTCAACTCCAATTGAATTGCGGATATTATCTCGCAGGCTCTGATTTTTTACCTCAAGTACCTCAATGGAAAAACTAAAATTTGTCTTGCATAGATCCAATGTATTCCCATAGGGGTCAAGTAATCGAACATGCAGTCGTGAGAGATCTGTTGGGCTGGGGAATACCACCTCCTTAATATGCTGCCCTGCATAGTCATCGAATGACACAATATTCTTATTTTCGCGCAACAAAAATTTACCAAATGCACTAAACTCATTTTCACCAATTGTCTGGCGTACACACTTGTAGTCATTTAGGCACATAAACAGATATGTATCTCCTGCAAATGATGCTTGACACGATGATTCAAGCGAATAGTCCCCGGCCGAATCGGCGGTTGACTTTATAATCCCACGATCAAACCCCAAGTGAAACCCCAAACCGTAGTCCATTACCCGATCATAGCTATTATAAGCAGTATCCAGGGCGAACTTATTTTTCCCACCTGAGAACGTGAAGTGACCTGTTACAGGGTCAAATGCTACTTTGAGCCATCGCACGGGAGACCCCGAGATATCCAATGCAGAGGCCAACGCAGTTTCCATATCATACGCGTTATAGGACCCATCTTCCAGTTCAATTGCATATGCCAGTGTTTTTGAAGTGGCTGGATCAATGTAAAGTACCCGGAAAGATACATTCTTGCGTTTGTATGTGAATGTGTAGTAGTTGTTGGGGAACTCAAACGACGTAATACGAATGCGGATAACGTTCCGGATCGGCGATAGGAGTTGCAGTTGGAAATCAGCAGGGGGTGTTGATTGTGGGTTTAATCGAAATCGCGAATCAATATTAATTATATGACGCGTTACATCATTTGCCCGTAACTGAAGCGGTAATGCCGACATATCCCTTATTTCATGGTGGTGGCTTTATTTGCCTCAAATAACCTCTTTAAAAATTGCCCTGCCAAAAAAACCCCAGCAGTGAGTATAAAATGGCGACTCTCCCTCTTGGCAGTGGTCTTGGTATCAATGGTTATTATGAGGCAAAAGTTGCATCTGCCACCACAAGTGTTGTTGGCGATAGCGTAGCAGTTGTAGCCCCCTTCGCTGCTAATGCCGCCGGTACATCCACCGCTGGCGTTGTTGCGCAGCAGGCTGATCAGATTATGTTTGGTGGTATCCATGCGGTGTTTGAGAAGGTTCTTGATGAGAGCCAGGCGGTTACTCTCCTGAACTCTTTCCTTATCACGGAGCAGAATGGTAATGCACTCCTCCCTGACCATGCCGATGACAAGGACCCCAAGTTTAATGTAGATATTGTCAGCGATGTATCGGGGTTCAAGTCTGTGCTTGAGGCAATTATTACCACTGCAGATGAGGTATATGGCTCTGCTGATGTATCTGGCAAGAAGGTGAAGTCATACCTGGAGGAGGAGATGCGTGTGCAGATCGTGAAGCAGCTGTCATCCTCTGGATTATCGGATATGCTTGAGGCTAGTAACGTTAGCAATGTACTTGTATCACTTAATGTGCCTGCAGGTTCTGCTGATATGGCCTCCAAGATCGGTGCCCCTGATGCCGCTTCTAAGCGTAAGCTGTTCATGACACAGATCCCCATGAGCACTCTTACTGCATATATCCCCGAGAATGCTAAGAATGTTAAGTTCCTCCCTATGCGCGGCGCTGATTCTATTACATTCATCTATGACCTGACGGTGAGCCCTCCTTCTCAGCTGGATCTTATTCAGGCGGCCCCCGCTGCTTCAAATCTTCTTGGCGATAAAACTTCTATCAGTTCTTCCGCATATTCCTCTGGCATACTTCCTGGTCAATTCCTCACAACGAATGTTGTTCGCCGTGTTGCGTTTGTGGCTCACCTGACCGGCATCCCTGCCTATTTCCTGCGTGATTCTGACACTGGTAAGCTGGAGACATCTGCCAAGCGCATTACCGACAAGGCTAATGATTTGTCTGGCTCACTGGCTGCCCTGAAGTCTTCTGTAAAGGCTTTGGAGAATGTTGTACCTCTGCAGCGTGAGATAAATGAGCAGGCTGCCCGCAATGCATATGCAATGGCCATGCCTGCATACCTCGCCTTGGATATTTCTGAGGAGATATTGACTGCCACTGTGAATGGCTACAATGCTGCCACCAGTGGCCTGATTGCACTTGCAACAGGTGATAAGAATACTGCTACTACTGCTGCTGGTAATTTTGAGCAATTCTATCTTACTGCCAGTGCTGATTATGCACTGCACCAGACACAGCAGTACAATAAGGGGGTTGCTATCGCATCTGCAGCACTTGATCTATCTACTGCAAGGGTTATCTTAGCGGATGCATCTGCCAATAAGGCATCTGCAAATTTGTCATATGATCAGGCATATGCTGCCGCACAGGGTGTTGATGATTTTATTGCAGATGAGGCGACAGCACGCGCTGCATATTATAACGCCCTTGAGAATGATGCTATGGATATCTCTTCTAAATATATTGGTTTCAAGGAAGCAGCGGCAACACTGGGTGATGCTCAGTTTAAGGCAGCCCATCTTCAGGAGTATGCAGATCGTAAGACTGCTGCTGATCAAGCATATTCAGATGCTGTACAGTTAGAATCTGAGAAGGTATCTGCTTTAAATTCTGCAAATGGCATAGCTGTGCCTGTAGACCCTACATTGGCAGCGGTAAATCAGAAACATACTGATTGGCAGAATAAGGTTGCCCTTGAAACGGCGGCACAGTCTGATTATGACCGGTTAGTCAGAGAGAGAAATGCCTTTGTGTTGGATCTTTCAGCGGCCACTGCTGCCCTTGCTGCTGCAACTAACCCTAAGACTGTCCTGGATAGTGCCATTACTTTAATTGGTACACAGGCAACTAGATATGATACTCTCAAGGCGCTGGTAGATCCTCTCTCCGTGCCTGCCAAGACAAGTGATGCCACACTTGTAACCCCCCCTGGTGAAATGTTATCTGGCCTCAATACAGCATCCTTGGGGTCGGCAATTAGCGCCTACAATACCGATGCAGCCAAGCACAACTTGGCCAAGGAGGCCCATACGTTCATTACTACAACCCCCATTGCTACAAAGATCCGCCCTGCTGGTCTCAAGCAGGCGTAAATGCCCTCTCAATAGTATATATATTCTTTTCCGACTAGACAATGTATAGTCAGATAATAATATAGTTATACAAACTCATATCTGCCACATGAATGTGGTGACGTCTTGCTTTAGAAGCCTGAGAGCCTCTAGGTCACCAGCTAATCGTAGTGCCGACATGATGAACCCCGCGATCTGACGCATATGTGTAACCCGAAGACCGCGTGTAGTTATCGCCGCTGTTCCAATGCGGATACCTGAAGGTTTCAACGCTGAGGCATCACCAGGAATTGTGTTTTTGTTTACTGAGATACCTGCCAGTTCCAGTGCTCGTTCTGCATCAGCACCTGAGATGCCTCTTCCTCTCAGATCCACCAACATCAGATGATTCTCTGTGCCACCGGTTACAATCGTGAGGCCTCGCTCAACTAGAGAAGAAGCAAGCGCCTGTGAATTTTCCCGTACTCGTTCCATATAGACCCTGTACTCAGGAGTTGCTACTTCCCGCATCTGTGTGGCAATCGCCGCAATCTGATTCTGGTGTGGCCCGCCCTGCAGTCCAGGAAACACCGCATCACGGATCCGTTGTACAAGACCAGCACGACTGAAGATCAGTCCCGCCCGTGGCCCACGCAGCGTCTTGTGAGTTGTCGTTGTCACCACATCACACCAAGGGAAGGGTGAGTTCATTAGCCCTGTTGCCACGAAACCAGCAATATGCGCAATATCCGCCATCAGATAGGCACCTACTTCATCGGCAACGCGACGGAAGCGCTCATAGTCAAAGTCCCGTGAATAGGCTGATGCGCCGACAATAATTAGACGTGGCTTGTGCGCGCGTGCAAGTTCCTCCATGCCATCATAATCAATCAGACCATCGGGTCCAACGTGATATGCCACACTCTCAAAATAGATGGAGGATGCCGATACACGCCTCTTCGCAGTCTTGAATCCATGTGTCAGATGTCCGCCATCCGGTAGATCGAGCCCCATGATCATGTCACCCGGTTTCAGGAGTGCAGTGTAAACAGCAAAATTGGCAGGAGAACCCGAATACGGCTGAACATTGACGGACCACTCGTCCGCCGAAAGGTGGAACGCCGCAAGCGCCCGCTTCTGTGCCAACAGCTCCACACGATCAATCACCTCATTTCCACCGTAATAGCGTGCACCTGGATATCCCTCTGAGTACTTGTTTGTGAGGATAGAGCCTAGACACTCCAAAACAGCAGGCGATGTATAGTTTTCAGATGCAATCAGTTCAATAGAGGCGCGCTGCCGCTTGGTCTCCTGATCAATCAGAGTATGTACTTCGGGATCGACTTCCTTGAGAGATTGCGATCTCTGCTGTGGCATCTGATATCACCCTATCATTTTTAGTTGGTTTTCTTACCGAGCTTGAGGACTACAACATCGGGGCTGGACCAGTATGCGGCCTCCTCTGCAGCCCGCCTGGCGAGGACAAAGTCCGGTGCAATGCCCGTTTTACGCCATGCCTGGAGTGCCGCCTGGCGTTGCTCAAAGCGAACCTCCTCTGCACACCAGGTGACTGCCCGCTGATACTCCTCCTGTGAATCAAGCCCCTTAAGCGCCTTCTCTGCAGCATCAAACGCCTCTTGCGCCTTCCGAAGAGGCAGAGTGGGCCCACCGCCAACCCGCTTCCAGGTATTCTTCTCCGACTGCTCCTCTGCCAGAAGCACATCATCACGCGCATGCTCAAGTGCCTTCAGTAGTGACCCCCGCTTTATCTGGTACTCTGCTAGTCGCCAGATCAGCCGCCCCTCTAGAGAGACAGTGTCTGGTGCAGCTGCCTCCTCCTCACAGATTGCCGTCTCACACTTGGCCAGTGCACCCTCCTCTGCCTCCAGCTTCTGGCGCGCGATCGTCTTCTTGTAACCGGCAGCCTCTGCCATCTCCTTCTGTGCTGCAACAACGGCTGCGCGCAGTGCAGGAAGCTCAGTCCTCTTCTGCAGAATGTGCTTCGCCGCCGCAATACCCTCTGTCGTACGTGTTGTCATGGTGGAAGTCATCGTATTGATCCTGTGACTGGTGGGCTATAGGTCATGTGGCGTCAACTTTTTGAGTACCCTCACCCTGCAAGAGATAGTTGTCTGTACATCCTTATTACATAAGCATGTATAGAAAACAAAAACGACAGCAGCAGGAATCGAACCTGCGCATGGGAACCATATCAGATTTCAAGTCTGACGCCTTAAACCACTCGGCCATGCTGCCCGTGGGAATCGAACCCATTCAGGGAGTAAACCCTAAAAGCACAGTGCTGACAGACACTGCTGCTCAACCATGAGCTATTTTGGTCCATGTGAGTATCAAT
>Ga0209599_10001131_pt1 | contig 13617 bp, 13 predicted proteins | sample Shrwel_input2_FT_FD_187534 | JGI IMG/M metagenome (GOLD analysis project Ga0209599, IMG submission 187534) | Subsurface microbial communities from deep shales in Ohio, USA - Utica-3 well 1 S input2 FT (SPAdes) (version 2) ... | reverse complement strand
CTGATTGAAGCTTTTGTGCTGCGGGAAGGTACTGATTATGGCGATACTGAACTGAGTCTGGCTGATAAAGTAGCCCTAGTGCTGCGCCAACTCCAGCAAGGTGAAGTGGTGATTTGTTACTCCGAACAAGAAGAAACTGTGGATTTGCTGACCGCGAGGGACTATAGGAAATTAGCGGCTAACTTGTCGTAGCGCCTTGATTTCCGTGACAACGCAGAAGCTCAAGCCAATGATATTTTTTTTGCTGCGAAAATGTTGGCTGACAATTACCGAACTTTAGGGAACAAACTTCCTAATCTTACCCAAGAACAGTTAGTTCAGGCAGCCGCCCCTTCCTATAACTTCGGTACTGGTAACATTTCAGGGAACCCAAATACGATTGTTCAGGGAAGCTCCCATAACAATTATGGCACTAAAGCCTTATCTCTAATGGATTGTTTTAACTAATGAAATTATCTTTAAGTATACCAAATAAGTTTAACTGGATAGGCCCATTATGCGGCTTCATGCTACTTTCATCACATGGTGCAGCTGTCGCTGAGTCAAAAGTGCAAATCGATAAAATAAATGACCAGAATTTAACCCGTGTCCTGCTTGATTTTAAAGTCGTAAAGTCAACACCCTACACCAAAGAGTATGTCGACTTAAATGGAGATGACATACCCGAGGCTATTGTATATTTAGTCGGCCCTCACTGGTGTGGCTCTGGAGGCTGTACATTGCTGATTTTGAAACAAGAGAGCGGCAAGTGGAAGGTTATATCAAAAATACCTACAGTAAATACGCCTATTCACATTCTGGCTTCAAAAGAACAGCAATGGCAAGATCTTTCAGTGATTCAAGTTGGTGGCGGAGAGCTAGTGCCCAAAACGGTGTTAATCAACTTCAAAGCAGGTAAATATGCCAAAAGAGGTCCTGTGAGTTTGGAGCGTTTACAGCAAGGAAAAGTTGTTATTCCTGAAAAACCGCAGTGGTTATTTATGGATCCTGATGCGTAAGGATTGAAATTAATTCAGTCCAGAATGTAGATTTATAGGGACAAGCCTTATGCTTGTCCCTTTTTTATTGTGCGTTAAGCATGACACCTTGTGCGTTAGCGCAACTGGTTGGTATTGTTAGTTGGCTAAAAATCGTTGAGAAACGCAGGCCTCTTCAACTTTTAGGCAACACGCTGAAGTCTCAAAATTTTCGAGTGCAGCCATTCTTATATTCCCAGAAAGGTCCGCTTTCAGTGAAAAGCAACGATTCGAATAAGATCAGAACCACCATCAGCAATTGGCACAAACCTATCCAACGCTTTTGGCACCGTTCAGCGAGTCGCTTTAAAATCAGTGGTTTGAGGTTTTAATCGCGTGGCGACCAGCGGGAGTGTTTGAGGTCGCCGACGCTAGTCGTGTGACGCCCAGGCAGCGAGTTGCGCCAGCGCTTCAAACTGCTGATTTTATTGCGGGCTTTACACGGGCAGCGCCCTGTCCTTCGGACCAGCTAAAGCTGTTCAGCGCAAGCGCTGTCGAGCGATCCGGGGTCGCCTTTTCTTTGGTCTCTTTCTTTTGGCGAAGCAAAAGAAAGAGACTCGCCAAAGGCGAAAGCTTTTAAAACAAAGCCAGCAGCAAGCGAATAAAACCAGTCGTGTTCACGACCACAATGTCCGACTGCCCCGCCGCTTCGCACCGGGTCGAGTCAGACCTAAGGGCGATAAATGTAGGTTAGGGTCAGGTCTTGCTTCTTGCCTTTTTAGCCAGATAGCAAAAGGCACCACCTGACCCTGAGTGATCCTGCTTTAATCGTTTCCAGCTTTCAGGTTGAAACCAGGCAATACCGATCACGATCTCATTGTCTTGCACTGATACCTCCAACTGAGAAAACCATAACGCGCAGCGCGTACGCGTGCGTGAACTTGTGAGCGTTGTAGGGGTCGAACACCGCGAATGACGCAATAACATGGACTCCCCCTCACTATCCGGCATCAAAGTGCCACACTGATGGTGTTGAAACAAACAGTCACAAGTGAGGGGAAGTCGCATGGAACAGTCTATACGGTGTGGGCTCGATATTGCAAAGCTCGTGTTTCAAATTCATAGCGTAAATGCTAAATCCGGTGAAACTGTCATGGTCAAAAAGCTAGCCAGAAACGAAATGCTGCGCTATTTTGCCAATAAACCACCGATGCTTATCGGCATTGAAGCCTGTAGTGGCGCGCATTACTGGGCGCGTGAGCTCACTAAGCTTGGCCATACGGTAAAGCTGATGACACCGCAATATGTTGCACCCTATCGGCGTGGCGGTAAAAACGATGCCGATGATGCAGAAGCCATTTGTGAAGCGTTAGCCAGACCGAATATGCGCTTTGTTGCCGTTAAATCAGAATCACAACAAGCTGTGCTCGTCATGCACCGTATGCGCGACCAGTGGGGGCGGGAACGTACTTCACTGATGAACCAAATCCGCAGCTACCTGCACGAGTTTGGTATTGTGATTAATCAGGGCCGCGCAGCACTGGCTAAAACGTTGCCTTTGGTGGCTGAATCGGAAATCTTACCGCTGCTGTTTCGCCAGAGCATTGCCGACCTAGCAGATAGATTAACCGATTTAGAGACGCGGATTACAGCGCTCAACAAACGGATTGAAGCCTGGAGCAAACAAGATACCATTGCAAAAGCCTTACTTGAGCTCTGCGGTGTCGGTAGCGTTACCGCAAGTGCTGCAGTAGCAACAGCCGGTGATGTCTCCGTATTTAAAAACGGCAGGCAATTTGCGGCTTGGCTGGGTTTAGTACCCAAACAGAATTCATCCGGTGGTAAAACGCAACTCGGTGCCATTACTAAACGTGGCGACCGTTACTTGCGAACACTCTTGGTTCAAGGTGCCCGAACGGTGATGTTAGCCGCCAGCAGAGCTCAAAAGTCCACGCAAACAACACCCATGTTCGAGTGGATTTATAAGCTGCAAGAGCGACGGCCAAACAATGTTGTGGCGGTCGCTATCGCCGCAAAACAAGCCAGAATGCTCTGGGCAATCATGGCAAAGCAGCAGCGGCAAGATGCTTTAGGTTTAGCAATATGATGTAGAAGAAACATAGTAGTAAAAACAGTAAGTTAACAATAACTCTCAACCAAAGAATTGCACTACAAAGTGGATAAATAAAGCGGCAACGACCGTGCACAGGAAGGGCCTGATAACAAGCCCGGTATTCATTACCGTTGACGCGATGAGGCACCTGTGCGCGAAAGTTATCAGGGCTGGAGCATGGCAAAACCATGAATCTCACGAGCCGAATAGACGTTTGCAGTCATTCACCGCAAAATTTGATCACTTTGTGCTTGCAATAGAGGGGGAGTCCATAGACGGCTTGTTATATGTTTTCCTTTAGAGCCTGATAATAAGTGCTGACCAACGAAATGCTATCTGGGTACTTTTTATCGAAAGATTCATAATAAATATTTACGTACTCCGAAGATGAACAAAACATTTTCTCAACAAACTCAGGGGTATTATGAATAGCATCGAGTAAATCAGCGAGAACTCCAACTTTGCTATTCTCATCAACACGATACAGTTCATTTCTCGCATATAAAATCGCAGTTTTAACGACTGCAAGATGTGCGTACTGCTCTTTACTTAACTGGTTCAACTGACTGTCTCGTTTGACATATAACGCCCAAAACAGCGGCGCGTTTACGCATCCGCCTGATTTTATTTGTTATATGCTGGCACTTTAAAACTTTGATTCATCTTTAAGTTTGCTAATGCTCTAAGCTCTTTTATTGAGTTGTGCTTACTGACGATAAAATCATAACTCTTAATTTCTTCTCCATATTTCCAAAACTTTAGCTTACTTGGCTTTTTTGGAATGGGAGAAAGCGGTACTAGGATATCTTCTATTCCATCAAATACCAGTCCTTGAGTGTTAGGGTAAACGTTAGTTTGCCAATAATTTTTGGACTTCAAACACTCATCGTTTTCTGGGGGGGAATCCGAAAAGATATGGAATATCACTGGTTGTGGAAGCTTATTAAACTCCAATACACCTTTGCCAAAAGGATCGCCAAAATATGCACATTGAGAACCTTTCCAGATAAACCTTAAAGTAACTTCTTTTTTCTTTGCTATGTCTGGACGTTTAATAATTGCACTAAAGTTCGCATGCTTTTCATTATCGTTTCCAAATATTTGTCCTGATTCAAGGATCTGCTTTGCCTCTTCTACACCTGTCATGTGGTATAGGATAGAAAATTCTTCGTAATATTTGGATTCAAGAGGGATGATAGTCATAAATTCCTTTGCATATAACGCTTAGCTAACAGGTAAAATTAAATAAGCTAAAATCGAGCGAAGCGATGAGCTTATTTAATTTTGTCCTAGTTTAGCGCCTTGTTATGTTTACTTTTTCTTCAAATAACCTTCATTTTCCATGCACTTTCGTGCTTTTGCATATGCTTGATAATTTTCACCCGTAGTTTCTACAATTACAGACCTTTCAGCTCGAATAAAATCGCATTTCTTCATAGCTAAACTAAATTTAGCTTCATCAGTTACTGCCGATTTATCAGAGTTTAGCCACCCTCTTGAAGTTTCTGAGGTCGATGCACATGCTGAAAGCATAATGCTCAAAATTGTGACTCCAATAACCTTTCTCATATATTCCTCGTAAACATAACGATTAAGCTAAGGGGCGGGCTTTAGCCCGTCCCAGTGAGCGAAGCGAACGATTTGAGCGCATTGTTATACGGCAATCACATTATTGTTGTTATTGATCCAGTAATGCTGCAGCCATATTTTTCTTGCAATAATTTTAATTGCACCCCGGTTTTTCTCCGCATGACGCGGAGATAATCATCTAGGGCTTGGTAGTCATTTGAATTTTCATTCATGACTTCCTGTGCAATTTTTCCTAGCGTTGTAAATATTTTCTTTAGTTCTGGATCAAGTTGTATTTTTCTTGATTCGCGGTTAATAAATTGTCTCAGATCATCTAGTGACTGAATTACGTATTTTGGGTTTTCATAAAAACTATCTGTATAAAATACCCCTTTGGATGAGACCTCATCAGCTAAAGCTTGGGCTAGCTTAAAGTTTTCAGTCTGCTTTCTTAGGAGTGGAAGAGGGCTTCTGTGAGTGCGCAGCAGCCCCGAGATAGTCTTTTCGTGTTCTTCTTTCCATTTGTAAAGCGTTTCTTTGGGATAGTCTGCGCCATTGTTTTTATCTGTTAATGTGTGGCAGTTAGCGCAAAGCCATATAGCATTTTCGATGCATCCTAATGCATGAGAATCAGTTTTTTCATGCCTTGCTGCAGCACTTTTTTCTCCAATTATATGCGCCGCTTCACCTAGCTTATATTTCAAAGAGTTGTCGGTTATAGATGGGCCGATTGTTAGTGTATTACATTCAGGGTTATTGCATATGTAAGCTGACCTGTATGCAATCAGTTCTACGATTTTTCGATCAAAAGCCATACTAGCTCCTTGCTATATAACACCCGCAGCACGGGCAAATTTGGAGCGCAGCGGAAAATTTGTCCCAGTGCCTACGTTTGTTAGCCATGTTTATTTCTTAACAGCAATTACTGTTAATGTTTGCAGGTCTTTAAAGGGGTGAGCATTTATTAAAATTTTCACTTCTTCGTTTACTGCAATACTGTCATCACCAGTGCCTTGTACATATAAATCTTGACCATCCATGCTCACTAAATAACCTCTGTACTTTAATCCGTTGCGGCTCATTTCTGTTACGTTTTTTACTACTGCGTAATTTTCTTGTTTATATGAGTCCATATTCGTTTTAACTGTGTCTTGCATATAGTTGTAATACGGCAGAACCCAATAAAGTGATGCCAACAGCAATATGTGGAAAACCACAGAAGTTGCTATTAAATATTTACTTAGGAATTTCATCTATACATCCTTGTTTGAGGTGTGGCTAACGCAAAGCACACGGGCGACAAAAACGCGTAAGCGGGTTTGGCGTCCCAGCGATCAACGGGAGCGATTGCTGCGTATTGTTAGGCACGATTTATAAGGCCTGCCGTTAAATTTATTAAATATTGTTCCAAACCACACTCATCATTTTGTCCTGAATCAAAGTCGCATGACATTATTTTCATCACCGATTCTAATCCACCACAACAATCAACTAATCGTTGAATCAGCCTGGTTTCACCTGCGATAAGGGTGACATCTTGATCTAACCTACAAACCCAGTTTTGTTTTTGAGAAAAAACATAGTGGTCTGCCGTAAACCGAAAATCATTGCCCAAATATAACAAGAGTGATTCACGATTAGGTTGAACAAATACAGGTAATTTATCTAGATTAAGATCTCCGAATGAAATGACCGCGACTTCGAGACCATTTTCAAACGCCAATAACGTATCCCATAAAAAGTCAGGAGCCAGATCAGTATAAAAATTACGATCGAATGCAAGCCCTGACCAATCACGTTTAAGCAAAGGCATCATTGGCGGATAATCAGGTCGCAAAGTATCAGAAATAAATTTCTTTGGTTGCTCAATCATACCTGCTGTCTTGAAATCCATTTAGTGCCTAACTATAAGCACAGGGGCGCGAACTTGTGAGCGTCCCGCGGCCGCAGGCCGCTACTGCTGCGTTTTGTTAGCAACCCGTGCAACAAACCACACCAGCCGTGCAATTTAAAAACTTGCGGCTGCATTGCATAAAAACACCATGCTACCGCCCGGATCGTTGGCGCAAGACGCCAACGGTTTGAGTTACTTTTAAGTGCCTTGCCAAGCCAGTTGAACCAAGAAAACCGGCATTGTAATAACGAACGGGCAAAGCCACCGAACGTACCGAAAATGCGCATTTACACCGAACTTTGTTTTTGCAAGCTAACGATGCCCGCAGCGGGGAGCGTAGCGAGTCCAGCAGCCAAAGGCTGCGTGCTGCCGGGCCTTGTTATGTGACGACTCGAAAGCCTATCTTATTCTTGAAATTCCCATGGGATTTCCTTTTTGAACAGCGCAATTGCTTGCTCAACAAGCTCAAGATCGAGTTCCTTTTTGTAAAGGGTTACTTCTCTGGTCTTTTTAGTGTCATCTCGAAAGACTTCCAGAAGCATATTGTTGCCAGAATAAATCTCAATTCCGATTCCATCCCGGCTACCAACATCACTCGCTACAACGTACTTTTCGATCTTGGGGTATTTATCCATGTTCGTTACTCAGCGATCCCCACATAACTATAAGCACAGGGGCGCGAACTTGTGAGCGTCCCGCGGCCGCAGGCCGCTACTGCTGCGTTTTGTTAGCAACCCGTGCAACAAACCGCGCCAGCCGTGCAATTTAAAAACTTGCGGCCGCATAACATAAAACACCATGCTACCGCCAGGGTCGTTGGCGCAAGACGCCAACGGTTTGAGTTACTTTTAAGCGCCTTGCCAAGCCAGTTGCGAAATGAAAACCGGCGTTGAAGTAACGAACGGGTTAAACCACCGAACGTACCGAAAATGCGCATTTACACCGAACTTGCTTTTGCAGGCTAACAATTTAATAGAAGGCACAAAACCCGCGAGACGGAAATTTTTCTGCCTTCTTTCATGAATTTTACTCAAACAAACTTAACCTTTTAACCACATTAAATCAACCACTTCCATTTAATACAACCAAATTAGAAACGAGATGGAACGATTTCGTGCCCGCGAGACGGTGGAAAAAATACTCAAACAAACTACTGTATATAAAAACAGTTAATATATGGGGGATTTATGGCGTCGCCATTTTTGGATTTTGTCCGTGAACGTATGGTGTTGCAGCGTTATGCCAAGCGCACTGTGGATATCTATTTATATTGGATAAAATTCTATATTTTGTACCACAAAAAACAACATCCGGCGGAGTTAGCCGATCCAGAGGTTGAACACTTTTTGTCTTATCTTGCCAATCAACGCCATGTGGCGGTCAAAACGCAGGCAACCGCCTTAAATGCCCTCGCCTATTTATACCGACATATTTTGCACCGCCCTTTGGCCATTCAGTTGGATTTTAATAAAGCCCGCACCCCGCAAAAATTGCCGGTGGTGCTGACCCGACTTGAAGTACAGCAACTGCTGTTTTGCATCGATCCGCGTTATAAACTGCTAGCGCAACTGCTGTATGGCAGTGGATTACGCTTAATGGAAGCAGTGAGGCTGCGGGTCAAAGATATCGACTTTGACTATCTTTCAGTGTTGGTTTGGCAAGGTAAAGGCAATAAAAACCGGCGGGTGACCTTGGCTCCCGAGTTGGTGCCCGCGCTGCGGGCACAAATCAAAAAAGTAGCCGACTATTTTCAAGCCGACATACAACAAGAGGCTTACGCGGGCGTTTGGCTACCTTTTGCCTTGGCGCGAAAATATCCAGCCGCGCCAAAGTCGCTGGAATGGCAATATCTGTTTCCGTCTAATCAGCTCAGTCGCGATCCGGAGTCCAACCTGATCCGTCGTCATCATCTGGATGAAACCACTTTACGTCGCGCCATCAAAGCCGCGGCTTATTTGGCAAAAATCCAAAAGAACGTTACTTGCCACACCTTACGCCATAGTTTTGCCACGCATCTACTCGAAGCCGGTGTCGATATTCGCACCGTGCAAGAGCAGCTTGGCCATAGTGATGTAAAGACCACGCAAATTTATACCCATGTGTTGCAACGGGGCGGCAATGCGGTGAAAAGCCCGCTGTCGTTGTTATTACAGTCGTAAATGTGCGCCAACGACCATTGTTGAACCCATCAACTGCGAAAACGAAGTTGTGTCGAATTCAATTGGTTAATTTTTTCAGTTCTTTACGGATATCTTTTTGAGTTGAACGTTCGGTCGTTATCTCTAAAGCTTGTAGATAACTTTTTACTGCAGTTTCTTTATCTGCGACATCTTTGTTAAGTTCGGCATAGGTCATCAAATAATCGACATATTGCTCATCTCTTACTTTATCGCCGCTCAATAATAAAGTAAGCGCTTCAAGTGCTTGATGTTTGTCACCGTGATTTTGTAGTGCAAGATAAGCCGAAGACATACAAGCTTCCTGCCATTGTGGCAGCTGATCTACTGCAATAGTTTTTATTTTGCAGCTATCGACAAACAATTGCTGAGCATGCGTTTTATCGGAAAAAGTCCACAATAAGTTTGCCGCTCGATTCATTAATACCACATCCTCATTAAATTTTGACTGGATAGTAGTGACCGTTTTTTTGGCTTCATTGGCGTTTTGCGTATTCTGCAAGTAATCCATCAACGCCAGGTAGTAATAATGTTTATCAAGCTTTGCCAGTTTGTCGAGGATGGCTTTTGATTCTTTCTTATCAGAATCCAAAAAGCCGCTTTCTATAGCGAGTGCTTTTGCCGCTTCAACCAAATATTTCGGATTTTCCGGCTCTAATTTCGCCGCAATAATAAAGTTGTTATTCGATTTATCCACCAATCCAAGTTTATTAAACAAACTCGATTGCTCTTTTATTTGGAACCAAAGCTTTCCTGCAAAATAACGCACTTGTGCGGAGTCAGGATGACGTTCAGTCAAGGCTTCAAGTTGCGCTTGCTGGTCTTTTTGATTGGTGGCAACAGCAAGCGCAACCTCAAGGATCTCAACTTTGACGTCTTTACTTTCGATTGCCTGCAGTTTACTGGCAAGCAACTGATATTGTCGCTGATAATAGGCTTGCTCAAGTTCGCTGAAACTATGCTCAACTGGTGACGCTTGGACAAACGCTGTGGAGCAGATATACAAAGCACCAACGATCAATCTAACCCTATCATTTATCATCTGATATTCCTTGTCTGCGCTGGTTGAGTGGGTGGGTTTGTCATTTTGCAATTTTGCGCTAAAGCTTAAACGACACGCCAGACGAAACCAACCCTGCGAACCACCACCTTTTTGTAACAAAAAACTCTACAATTTTTCAAATGGCATGTCCGGTGTCGTTGTTGCAGTCTTATTGGTGCGAGTATTGATTTAAAACAGCTGCTTTATGCCGAAGTGAAATGAAGATCTTTGCCTAGCGACTCCTGTTTGTTTGCAAAGACCGGCACAAACTTACAGTCTGTTTTTATGCTTTCCATTGCCGCATTTCGCAAATAAAAAAACCGGCGCTTTCAGAAGCGCCGGTTTTTATTTTAGTTCGTTAACGAACTGATTTTACGAACGGTAATCTTCCGGGCTTGGGCAAGCACACATTAAATTGCGGTCGCCATACACGTCGTCAATCCGTGTTACTGTTGGCCAGAATTTATTGTCGGCAACATACTGCGCCGGGAAGGCAGCGTATTGACGGTCGTACACGCGGTCCCAATTGGCGTCGAAAATGTCGGCCATGGTGTGCGGGGCAAAGTGCAGCGGGCTGTTATCCGCGGTCCATTCGCCTGCTTCTACCTTGGCAATTTCAGCCCGGATTGACGTCATCGCTTCGATAAACTTGTCCATTTCCACTTTTGATTCAGACTCAGTTGGCTCAATCATCAGGGTGCCGGCCACTGGGAATGACATGGTTGGCGCGTGGAAACCGTAGTCCATCAAACGTTTGGCAATGTCCATTTCGGTCACGCCAGTGGCTTCTTTTAACGGACGCATATCGATAATACATTCGTGTGCCACCCGACCGTTGGTGCCTTTGTATAACACCGGGAACATTGGGTCCAGTTTGGCTGCCATATAGTTGGCGTTCACAATTGCCATTTCAGTAGCTTGACGTAAACCGTCACCGCCCATCATTTTGATGTACATCCAGCTGATTGGCAGAATGCCAGCGCTACCAAATGGTGCTGCAGACACAGCACCGTTGTTGGCGCCAGTGCCTTCAATTTTCACGACTGCGTGGTTTGGCAGGAACGGAGCCAGCTGTTTTTTCACGCCGATTGGACCCATACCCGGGCCGCCACCGCCGTGTGGAATACAGAAAGTTTTATGTAAGTTCAAGTGCGAAACGTCAGCACCGATAAAGCCTGGTGAAGTCACGCCCACCTGGGCATTCATGTTGGCGCCGTCCATATACACCTGACCGCCGTGCGCGTGTACTATGTCACAAAGTTCGCGAATTGACTCTTCAAACACGCCGTGGGTAGATGGGTAAGTCACCATAATGGCCGCTAATTTGTCTGAAACAGCTTCGGCTTTGGCTTTTAAATCTGCCATGTCGATGTTGCCGCTCTTATCACAATCCACCAACACCACTTCGAAGCTGGCCATAGCCGCTGTCGCCGGGTTAGTACCATGGGCTGACACTGGAATTAAACAGATGTTGCGGTGTGAATCACCACGGCTTTCATGGTATTTACGGATAGCGATCATACCGGCGTATTCGCCTTGTGCACCTGAGTTTGGTTGCATCGACATTTGATCATAACCAGTGATATTCACCAGCCAATCCGCCAGTTCGCCAATCATCTGGTAATAACCCTGCGCCTGATCTTTTGGCACGAACGGGTGTAATGATGCAAATTCTGGCCAGGTCACCGGGATCATTTCGGCAGTGGCGTTTAATTTCATGGTGCATGAACCTAACGAAATCATCGCATGGTTCAGGGCTAAGTCTTTGTTTTCCAGCTTTTTGATATAACGCAGCATTTCAGTTTCGCTGTGATACTGGTTAAACACCGGGTGTGTTAAGTACTTAGACGTCCGCACTAAATCGGCTGGAATTGAAGTAGAGCCGTTGGCGACAATAGCCGCGTCTAACGCAGCTACATCTAAGCCATGAGCTGCACCCAACACGATATCAAACAGTTGAGCGATATCAGCGGCTGAGGTTTGCTCGTGGAAGCTGACGCCTAAGGTGTCGGCCAAATCAGTCCGTAAGTTCACACCAGCAGCTAAAGCGCGGGCAATCACTTCACTACGGTTAGCAACACTGAAGGTGATAGTGTCAAACCAGGTGTTGTGCGAAAGCTTGACGCCTTTGGCCGTTAAACCAGCAGCAAAGACATCGGCAGAGCGATGAATGCGCTCAGCGATGTTTTTCAGGCCAGCCGGGCCGTGGAACACGCAGTAGAACGAGGCCATATTGGCCAGTAAGACCTGAGCGGTACAAATGTTCGAGTTGGCTTTTTCGCGGCGGATATGCTGTTCGCGCGTTTGCATCGCCATCCGCAGCGCCTGATTGCCACGACGATCTTTCGACACACCAATGATGCGGCCTGGCATCGAGCGTTTGTAATCATCACGGGTGGCGAAAAACGCTGAGTGTGGACCACCAAAGGCCATTGGCACACCAAAACGCTGGGCTGAACCGACCACAACATCTGCGCCTAATTCACCTGGCGATTTTAACAGCAACAGCGCCATTGGATCTGTCACTACAGCAACAATGGCTTTTTTCGCTTTTAAATCAGCAATCAACTGTGCATCGTTGCGTACTTCACCTGTGGTGGAAGGGTATTGAATTAAAGCACCGAACACATCGTGGTTAACGGCGTCAGCTGCTTTACCGACGATAATTTCAAAACCGAACATGTCGGCACGGGTGCGAACCACGTCAATGGTTTGTGGATGAACGTCATCAGCAATAAAATAAGCGTTTGCTTTGTTTTTGGTGACGCGTTTGGCCAGCGCCATGGCTTCAGCAGCGGCAGTGGCTTCGTCCAGCAGTGACGCAGACGCTAATTCCATACCGGTTAAATCTAATGACACTTGTTGGAAATTCAGCAGTGCTTCTAACCGGCCTTGTGCGATTTCTGGCTGGTACGGCGTGTAAGCTGTGTACCAACCCGGGTTTTCCAGCACGTTACGTAAAATCACATTCGGTGTGTATGTTGGGTGATAGCCCATACCGATGTAAGATTTGAACATTTTATTTTTGCTGGCAGCCGCTTTTAAATAGGCCAGCGCATCCGCTTCTGTGGTCGCTTCGCCAGTCGCTAACGGCGTCGTCAAACGGATACCGGCAGGTACCGTTTGCGCGATCAGTTCTTCCACGCTGCTGACATTCAGTTCAGCTAACATGGCCTGAGTCTCTAAAGCGTTCGGGCCAATATGACGGCCGATAAAGTCAGTATGGTTCGCAAGTTGCGACAGGGTTTTCACAGAAGTGGTCATGCCTGGAATTTCCTAAAAAGCTTAACGGGGGCAACGAATTTGCGTTGCAGACTTAGCAGTTACGCTGCCAAGTTCTGTTTGGGCTAGTGCGTTGCTTATTTAACTACCTTGAAAAGGTTTACCTTTTCACTTATCCATTGGCAGTCATAACCGCCAGGGGATAAACAAAACCCCGCATTTCGGCGGGGTTTCAGTGGCCCTTACGGGCTTATTCGGCGATAGAGGCGGCGTATCCGGCGGCATCTAACAGCGCAGCAACTTCGGCTTCGTCAGCTGCTTTAATCTGGAACATCCAGCCATCCGTGTAAGGCGCGCTGTTCACTGTTTCCGGTGAGTCATTCAGTGCATCGTTCACAGCCAGAATTTCACCAGAAATTGGCGCGTAGATATCAGAAGCGGCTTTTACCGATTCAGCAACTGCCACATCGTCGCCCTGAGCAACAGTGTCACCGACGTCAGGTAATTCCACAAACACCATATCACCTAACAGGTCTTGGGCGTGTTCAGTGATACCAACAGTGTAAACACCGTTACCTTCGCTGCGAACCCATTCATGTGATGAAGCATATTTTAATTCTTGTGGGATATTGCTCATGATTTTT
>Ga0209599_10001130_pt1 | contig 13623 bp, 13 predicted proteins | sample Shrwel_input2_FT_FD_187534 | JGI IMG/M metagenome (GOLD analysis project Ga0209599, IMG submission 187534) | Subsurface microbial communities from deep shales in Ohio, USA - Utica-3 well 1 S input2 FT (SPAdes) (version 2) ... | reverse complement strand
CATGCCGATCAGGAGTTGACTATAATTATCCACAAATTTGCTCAATCACGCAGGATCACCTCATGGCTGTTCGTCACATCCGCCTTTTGATTTTAGGTTCAGGCCCCGCGGGTTACAGTGCCGCCGTGTACGCCGCACGCGCCAACCTTAACCCCGTCATCATCGCAGGCATGCAACTCGGCGGCCAACTGACCACTACCACTGAAGTCGATAACTGGCCGGGCGACCCGCATGATCTGACTGGCCCTGCGCTGATGGAGCGTATGCATGCCCACGCCGAACGCTTCGGCACCGAAATCGTGTATGACCACATCAACAGCGTTGATTTTTCGCAGCGGCCATTTCGTCTGGTCGGTGATAGCGACGAATACACCTGTGATGCGCTGATCATCGCCACCGGCGCAACCGCGCAATACCTCGGTCTTGAGTCTGAGCAAGCGTTTATGGGTCGCGGCGTCAGTGCCTGTGCCACTTGTGACGGCTTTTTTTATAAAAAACAACCGGTCATGGTGGTCGGTGGCGGCAATACGGCGGTCGAAGAAGCTTTGTATTTGTCCAACATCGCCAGTCACGTCACCCTCGTGCATCGCCGAGACAGCCTGCGCTCCGAAAAAATCCTACAAGACCATCTGTTTGCCAAGCAAGCCGAAGGCAAAATCTCGATCATCTGGAACCATCAGGTCGATCAAGTACTCGGCGATGATCGCGGCGTGAACGCAGTCCGTATCCAGCACACCAACGACGGCAGCAGCCAAGACGTTGCGGTACAAGGCTTGTTTGTGGCGATTGGGCACAAGCCAAATACAGGGATTTTTGACGGTCAGTTGGCCATGCAAGACGGTTATTTGACCGTGCAAAGTGGCACACAAGGCAACGCGACGCAGACCAGTATCGAAGGGATTTTTGCAGCCGGTGACGTGGCTGACCACATCTACCGGCAGGCGATTACCTCGGCGGGTTCGGGCTGTATGGCCGCGCTGGATGCCGAAAAATACCTCGACCAACTGAGCAAGCAGGCACACTAGGGTCTGTTGAACGTCTCCCCTCGCCGCTGTCGTCATGGCTGCGGCGAGAGGACTTGCCCGAGCACCTCAGATTGAATAAACAACAAGCATTCATGACGTTTGATCGTCTACCGCCCTCGCGCTACGATTTTCCCAATCCGCTACAGGCTGATCCTGAAGGCGAAGGGCTAATCGCAACCGGCGGTGATCTTGCGCCGTCCACGATTTTTGCGGCCTACCAAAAAGGCCTGTTTCCGTGGTTTAGTGGCGATGAGCCGATTTGTTGGTGGAGTCCTGAGCCGCGCTGTGTGATTTATCCAGAGCAGTTTAAGCCGAGTAAATCACTGCTGCGCCAGATCAAAAAAAACCAGTACCAACTGAGCATCAGCCATGCATTTGAGCAGGTGATTAGCGCCTGTGCCGCAACGCGAGAATACGCCGAAGGCACATGGATCAGCCGCGATATCATCAATGGCTATACCGGCCTGCATAAAGTGGGCTTGGCGCATAGCATCGAAGTCTGGGACGCTGACACGCTGGTCGGTGGGCTATACGGCGTGCAGATCGGTCAGGGTTTTTTTGGTGAGTCGATGTTTAGCTTACGCACCGACGTGTCGAAGATGGCATTTTTTGCGCTGATGCGCTTGTGTGCTGCATCTAAGCTGCCTTGGGTCGATTGTCAACTGCCCAACGATCACCTGATGAGCCTTGGCGCGACCACCCTGCCGCGTGCGCAGTTTTTACAACAATTGCCGCGCGTAATTGCCGCACCCGCGCCGGATTGGACGTTGATTCGGCAACAACGTTATGACATTGTGCAATTATTAGACGAGCATCTGTTTTTGTTGTGAAACATCGCGCCTTGCCCTATTGCTTAACCACATGGAAATGTTTACAAGTCCAATATGAAGGACATTCAGTATTACATTACACCGCCACATCGTTGTAGTTATTTAGACGATCGCTCGGCGCGCATGGTGTTTATCGACCCGCAGCAGCCGGTCGATCAGCTGTCGTTGTCTGAATTGTCGCGACAAGGTTTCCGGCGCAGTGGTGATTTTATTTACCGCCCCGAGTGTCATCACTGTCGGCAGTGTTTGTCGGCGCGGGTTCCGGTCGGTTTATTTGCGCCCAATAGCAGCCAAAAACGCGCGATCAAGCGCAACCAAGACCTGCGCATGGAGATTCGTCCAACGCGTCAGGCCACCCAAGTGCATTATCGGCTATACGAACGCTATATCACGCAGCGCCACTACGACGGCGATATGTATCCGCCGAGCCGTGAGCAGTTTGATAAGTTTTTGGTCGAAAGCTGTGCCAATAGTTTTTTTATTGAGTTTTGGTTGGCAGATCGGCTGATGTGCGCTGCGACCTGTGACGAGCTTGATGATGGGATTTCGGCGGTGTATACGTTTTTTGATCCCGATGAAGTCAGCCGTAGCTTGGGCACGTTTGCGATTTTAAAACAGATCGAATGGGTCAAACAGCAAGGCAAACCGTTTGTATATCTTGGCTACTGGGTTCCTGAAGCGCCGAAGATGAACTATAAAATGCAATACAGTCCACTGGAGATTTTGCTGGAGGGTCGTTGGCAGCGCTTACTGCGGCCGCTCAATCCAGAGGAAACCTTACAACTGACCCGCACCTTGTCGCGGCCTGAGAATATTTCGGATTATCGGCGCTTTCGTTAAGCTGGCAGAATACCGCCTAGGTAGGATTCTTCGATGACACTTTAAATCAAAAAATTTAGCCAAACCATTTTAGCCAAAGATGTTGTCGCGTGTCAGTGCCATCACCGCTGCATCTTCGCGGCCAGTCGCGCTGGGATAGTAACCTCGCCGCTGTCCGACTTGATTAAAACCCAGTTTTTCATATAGCCCAATCGCGGCTTGGTTACTGACCCGCACTTCCAAAAACACCATCACGCAGCGCTCACCGAGTCCGGCCAACGCCTGCTCCAGCAACATAAATCCATAACCTTTGCCTTGCTGAGCAGGATCAATCGCCATCAGCAGCAAGTTGGCTTCGTCCACAACGGTCTGCAAAATACAAAAGCCGATCACCTGCCCTGCCTGCTCTAGCACGCTGCAATGCGAAGCGCTGCTCAAGCTCTCTAAAAACTGTTGCTTCGTCCACGGATGAAACTGCACCTGCCGCTCAATCGCCACCACCGCATCGAGGTCTGTGATTTGCATCGCACGAAACTGCATCATAGGGGTCATCGGCTCATGGAGATGGCGGATTATAGCGAAGTCTTTAGGTAAAGATTTGAGCGTAATTGGTATTTTCGGTTGGCTTACCGCTGTAAACGGATCAATATTACAGTCCATCACTCAAATCAGATCAGCGTATGAACGATTTTTTTGCGGCGTATGAGAGTGCATTTTGGGCGTTATGGTTGGTGGTGTTTACAGTATTTGCGCAGGGCTTAATCGCGGCCGCCGTCAAAGCCAAGCAACCAGATGCCATCCCCGGCCAAATCCCTGATGGCTTGGATCATCACAGCATCGTGTTTCGCACCAGTCGCACGCATTTGAATTCACTCGAAAATCTAGCAGTTTTTTTGGGCAGTGCGTTTTTGGCGATCTTAGTCGGCGCGGATCCAACGTGGACGGCGGGCTGTATTTGGGTGTATGCGTTGGCGCGGCTGGCACATATGGGGCTGTATTACACGATTGCCACCAACAAGAATCCGAGTCCGCGCAGTTATTTTTATCTGATTGGAGTGTTGGCCAATCTGGCGTTATTGCTGCTGATTGCGTTTAGTTTATTCAACTAATCTGGTCAGCTCTCGTATTTGGGCTACAATATCCGCTATAATCGCGCCGCTGTCATCAATCACAGCGGTTTAGCCTTGCGGGATTAGTTTAGTGGTAGAACGGGAGCTTCCCAAGCTTTCGGCGCGAGTTCGATCCTCGCATCCCGCTCCACATACATGACAACATACACCAAAATACAGCAACTAAATTCATTAAAAGCAGTAACTTACAACGAAATCTTAGCATTGTTTAACCACATATAACATCGTATCAGGCAAGCCTTTGAGGACATCTATGAGGACATTTCGGAGTTCGATACACTCTGTGTCCTTATCAACCTCGAGTGGCTCCAATATGTCTAAACAAGTCAAGCCCTTAAGCGCCGCAGAATGCAATCGAGCCATGCCGCGCGACAAAGATTATCCGCTGACAGATGGGCAGGGTTTATTGCTGCTGATACGCACCACCGGCAAGAAGACATGGCAGTTTAAATACAAGCGTTACACCGGCAAAGACGGACGCATGACCCTCGGGGACTACCCCATTCTGTCCTTAAAAGACGCTCGCCAAAAGCATCGAACACTACTCACCCAACTGGCCAATGGCATTGATCCAATCGACCAAAAAAACGCTGAGCATGCCCAACAAAGTAGCGAATTTCATTTTGAGAATGTGGCGCGTGCTTGGCATGCCGCATACGTCAAAACCGGCAAATGGCACGAACACACTGCCCACTACACCCTTAAGGCACTTGAGCGCTATGTGTTTCCTTCAATTGGCGCTAAACCCATCGACACCATTAAACCACGCGACCTGAATCTGGTACTGAGCAAGATTGAAGATCAGGGTTTGGCTGAAATCGTTAAAAAGACCCGTCAGCGTTTTGTCAGTATTTTTGCTTATGCTATTTCGAAGGGCTACATCGAGTTAAGTCCAGCCTATAGCTTAAAAGACGCGATCATCGCCACCCGCAAAACCCGACACCATCCCAAGCTGCCGTTAGAGCGCCTACCAGAGCTATTTCAGCGGCTGCGACAAGACCGTGCTCTACCCGTGACCAAACTCTGTTTAGAGCTATCGCTGCATACCTTTGTGCGTTCAAGTGAAATGCGCTTTGCCCGCTGGAGCGAGTTTGATCTGGACAAAGCGGTTTGGACACTGCCTGCAAGCCGTGAAAAAGTCGACGGCTATCGTTTTTCAGATCGTGGCGCAAAGATGAAATCGCCGCATATGATTCCGCTATCGCCGCAAGCTGTACGCATCCTGCGTGAAATCCATGCCTATAGCGGCATGACCCAGAACGTATTTCCCAAGCATGGCGATCCGCATGGTTTTATCGCAGATGGTACGGTCAACAATTCGCTGCAACGCATGGGTTACAACACACTGACCGAGGTCTGTGGGCATGGGTTTCGTGGGATGGCCTGTGGTGCATTGATCGAAAGCACCTTGTTTAGCGAAGATGCAGTCGAAAAACAAATGAGCCATCAGGAGCGCAATTCGGTGCGACAGGCTTATGTGCATCATGCGAAGTTTTTGGATGAGCGCAAGATGATGCTGCACTGGTGGAGTGACTATCTGGATGCCAATCAGGAGCAGTACATCAGCCCATATGATTTTAGCGCACAGATCTTTGAGAGAGCAAAAACGGGCTTGATCGACATGAAGTACGCAATGCTGCTGAAGAAGTACGCTTAGCCGATACGCCTGCATGCTCAACCGCCTCTGGGAGCTATAACTGAATCTGGTGTTTGACACTCAAGCGGCATATCTGGTTGATTGTGAGTTAGCACAACCAACAAGCAACCAAGGATACGCCACCATGAACGAGAGCAACCTGATTGAGTTCACCAGTCGAGAGTCGAATGCAGACCCACTCACCGAACTGCTGCGCCAAGGGGCACGCCAACTGATCCAGCAGGCGGTGGAAGCAGAGCTTGCCACCTTTCTCACAGGGTTTGAACAGCGCAAGCTCAGTGATGGCAGACCTGCCGTCGTGCGCAATGGCTATTAACCTGAAGGCCAGATTCAAACAGAAATTGGCGCAGTCTCTGTACAGATTCCCAAGCTACGCGCCAAAGACGGTAACCCTGTCACCTTCCGCTACGCACTCGTACCCACGTATGTGCGTAAAGCCCGCAATTTAGAAGCCGCCTTGCCATGGCTGTACCTCAAAGTCATCTCTACAGGGGAAATGCACTCGGCCTTATCGGTATTGGTGGGTACTGATGCGCAGGGTCTATCGGCCAGCACCGTGGCACGGCTCAAAACACAGTGGGGACAGCAATACCAAGCATGGTGTACCCGTCAGAGCAATAGGGGTATCTGTGGGTTTATGGGATCTACAGCGGCCTACGCGCCGAGGATACCAAGCTGTGCGCATTGGTGGTGATTGGTGTGACTGCCAAGGGTCACAAACAATTTCTGGCGATTGAAGACGGTGTTCGGGAATCCACCCAGAGCTGGTGTGAGGTGCTACTTGGCCTGAAGACACGCGCCAAGGGCTGTTTGTCACGGGCTGGAATGTTGCAGATGATGTTCAAGCTAGGGCAATGTGCCCAGCAAAACTGGCGCCGTTTACACGGCTTTGAAGAGCTGAACCAAGTGATCACAGGCGTCAAGTTTAAAGATGGCGTTGAGGTCAACCAGAGCGCCGCTTAAGTTGGCTGAACACCAGATTTGACAATAGCTCCATCTATTTAAATAAAACGCCGATAATCGGCGTTTTTATTTTCCAATATACCATCTGTGCAAACCTCTGTTTAACAAGCACCAATTGCTTAATTAAGAGAGACCTCATATGCGCCAGTTTGAGCATTCTTTCCTACAACTACGTTGAATAAAGAATAGATAGGTGTGTCACCAGTTTCTCGTCCCAAAGTAACATTTTTCGTTCCTAGAACACCACCATTAGCTGACGCTATTTGAACAGTGGCAGTTCTACCAGTCGCGCCTGCATAATTAGCGACTGCAACTCTATATGTCCCCAGCTTGAGTTTACTAGCATCACAGGATGCGTAGTAATGCTCTGGATCGACTGTGCCATTAGTTGTATTATCTTGATCTAAGAATCCAGAATTACCTGTAGGTGATTGATAATAAACATGCGCTCCTCCAGACGGCTCAAATGTATGTAAGTCTACATCTCCAGAACCATTCCAACTTAAAGTAGCGGTAAAGAATCCATCAGAAACTTTTTTCTCTGGCGCTTCTACGGTTGATAGCGCATCATTTATGTATGCTTTGACCTTAGTTGACGTGGTTAGATGTGGATTAAGGTAAATTTCCAGAAGCCCATGTCCTAGAATGTCTTCGAGGAAATTTAATCCCGCTGGTCTGACAAGGTATCCTGGTATTGTGTCGGTAATCCTAGCAACAGTTCCTGCGACTCTTAAGCCATTAATAACCAAGTCTTTATCTGCTAGTACATGAGTACCATTAAGTTTCGGAGAGGCTGGTGCTATATGAATCACTTTAACTGATTTTGATGTAACTTGTGTTAATGCATAATCGTAAGCCGCATTAGCAAACAAATTTCCTTGAGAGTGTGCTACAAATACAAGCTTTTTCCCTTGTTGAGTCCACTCAAGTATACGCCCCTTCTGCTCAGCATAATTCTGGATAGTAGGTGGATTCGCAAGCAACGTAGTCAGATTATTAATCTTTTGAGCTTGAATTTGATCTATCACAGACTGTAAAACTTCTTTATAAGCAACAGCGGCAGTTGTTAAATTTCTCCACCAAGAGCCATTCCCTCCATTTAGAGCATCAAAAAACAACTCAAACTTATTAGAAACAATAGAATCCTGCTCTTTTAGCCTTTGTTCAAATGTTTCCACAAAATCCTCAAAGCCTTCTGTATAATTATAGAGATACTCATACTGAATATTATCTCCCTTTGGCGATGTCCTGCCATGTATTACCTTTAAGTAAAGTAAATTGATACGAGCTTGAGCCTCTGTTGTTTGTACGCCATTGAAAGACGCAAAAACAACGCCATTATTAGTACATATGTCATCTGCCGCAAACACTGTACTCATACTAAAAACGGATACTGAAGGGATTAGTAAGAAGAGAATAAATTTCTGCTTGATTTTATTCACAGCTATCTCCTTCGGTCAAAGCCGATGAGGTTCCATCTAAGGCTTTATTATACTTTAAGTATGCTAATAATCTGGCTTTAGTGTTTGTCGTCAGCGATTCTAGCTCTTGCACTACTTTTCCCGCTGATTTGTCAACAGCATCAACCCCTACTTTACTAAAGACACAATCAATGCCTTTACCTATATCCTTACTGACTTTCTTCACAGCTTGCATATCAGTGATATCAACAGTTAAAGATGATTGAAATCCCTTAGAAACTTGATTGAGTGCCTTTTTTTGATCGCCAGTATATGATGACTTGCTAATGTAGCCATCTATATCGTCTCGAATACCATTACTATTTGAATCCACACCAACAATACTATTTGTACGATCTAGAACAGGTAATTTACCCTCTTTCTCTAGATCATCTATAATTGCTGCTGTTGTTTTGGGTGGTGTTGGTGTACTTTTTGACGGTTCATCAGAACCCTTATCTCCACCACAACCAACTAAGGTACTTGCAAGCAGCAAGTACAAAATAAAAGCTTCTCTTTTCATACTAACTCCAAATTCTTAAGTCGCCTTTAGACTATACACATGCCACTAAAAAACACAACAAGGATTTACACTATTAGGCCTTAGATGAGGTTTATCCCGACAGCAAGCAACAACGCTGTTGGGTGCATAAGACCGCAAACGTGCTCAACTGCGCGTCCAAATCGGTACAGCCCAAAGTCAAAGAAGATCTGGCAGGCAGAAACACAAACGAACGCATATCAAGCCTTTGACCGCTTTGAGTAACTGTTTGTCGCCAAATACCCCAAAGCTGTGCAGTGTTTGCACAAAGACCGCGATGAGCTGTTGGCGTTCTATGAACTTCCAGCCATGCACTGGCAAAGCTTACGGACGACCAATCCGATTGCATCAACGTTCAGCACGATTCGTCATCGAACCAAACGTGCCAAGGGCTATTTGTCACGGGATGGGATGTTGCAGATGATGTTCAAGCTAGGGCAATGTGCCCAGCAAAACTGGCGTCGTTTATGCGGCTTTGAATACCTGAACAAAGTGATCACAGGCGTCAAGTTTAAAGATGGAGTAGAGATCAAACAGAGCGCCGCTTAGTGTCCCTGAACACCAGATTTGACACTAGCTCCCGCTCTGGTTGGGCATGCTGTTGCGCTGGGATTGGAACTGATCAAAACAAACTATATTGCCTCAAACAGAATAGCGGCTATCTTCCCTATGCAGATGACCATCATGAACGAACAACAACTCCGTATTGAGCAGGCCAAGCGGATTGCTCAACTCAAACAGCAAGGTGCAACACCTGAGCAGATTCAAGCCGAGATGGATGCCATCGTTGATCAGTATGTCGCCCAACAAATGGCCAGCTCACTGCTATCGCCTGAATCCACCAATGCCCTATTGATGCAGGCATTTGCCAACGCCAACACCAGTCAGTTCGTCAATCACGAACACACCGAAGCTGAACTCAAGCAGCATGTTCAAGCCCTTAAAAGTCAGTCGCCACTGGCACGCGCCGAGCGTCTGCTGATCAGCCAAGCCGAATCGCTCAATACGATTTTTTGTGAGATGGCGTTTCAGTCAGCCAGCAAAAGCAGCCTGCGTGAGCGTGAAATCTTGATGCGCGTGGCACTCAAAGCACAGTCACAATGCCGCGCCACCCTCGATAGCCTTGCGGGTCTCAAGCAGCCGTCTGTGGTATTTGCCAAAACCGCTAACATCGCCCAACACCAGCAAATCAACCAAGCGACCAATCAGCAGATCAACCAGCCCAATCAGCAGCCTAGCCAGCAGCCAACAACTCAACCGCTTGGCCAGCCCGCAGCTATGCCGCGTACCAGTAGCGCAACCGCGAAGACGATCAGCCAACAAGCACAGGCTGCCCTGCCCATCCAAACGGTTTTGGCCGAATCACTACCCATCCACACCACCAAACAGGGGGCAAAAACGCCGTGCTGAATATAGTTTGTTTGGGTAGGTTTTTTTTCGAGAACGCGGAGATTTTGCAAGATGAGCAGTAAACACTGGTGGACGGACGAACGTCGGCAGGCACAGCGCGAGCGGATTCTTCAGGTAAAACCGTGGCTTAAATCAACTGGCGCGGTCACGGCAGAAGGCAAGGCAGTGATCAGTCAGAATGCGTGCAAGGGGCATCATCTGGAAGAGACGCTGGCATTGGTAGAGGCCACCCAAAAACGCCTTAAGCGGATGGAGCGACGTAATCGTCAGTCATTAGAATTTTTGGGATTGGATTATGATGAGTTGCTTGCGGCAAGTCGTGCCAAGCGAGAGCAACAATAGGTCATATGGGAGAGTCCGCTTGCTGCCGCCTCGTGGACTGAAGGCGCAAGCACCCAAGCGAGAGGTCAGCGCGAAGCGGACTCAAATCAGATTAAGCCTGCGTGATTAGATTGTCAAATCACGCAATCTCCCACCTCACTTATACGGTGACGGGGTAAGGCCATAACACTTTTGCGGTGTTAAACAACAGTTCAGCACGCTTAACGATCGCGTCTTCGTTCCACTCTGGCACGTTCTGCGTATCCTGAAAATACGCATTCAGGCTGAGCAAGCTGTTCTGGGTGATTGCTGGTCTTTTGTTGGCGAATACATCGTTTTGCAGTGATGAATTTAGGGGTGCAGTGACCAGTGTCAGGTTGCCAATGCTGTGCAACAAACGCTCGCGCTTTTCACGGTTTTCAGGCGTATCTTGATCATCAGCAAATGGATAGTTGGTCTGCCATGATTGCGGCAACACATGCTCGATGCTCAGCTGAGGCGGCAGTGTTAAATATTCGCTCTTGTTGCTGCGTTGCGCCTGTTCAAGCGACTCCAGCACCGCTTTCACTTTGTTGTTGCTGCGACCGATATACACGCGACGACATAGCCATGCATCCTTGAACGCGGTGTCATTTGGCCAAATCTGCGACTCACCAGACAGCTTGAGCAAAGCAGCAGCCAAATCAGCAGCACTCGCTTGGCCTGCTTGCTTAAAGTCACTCAAAATTTTAATAAAGGTTTTGTTGTAGTTCTTGGTGTTAAAACCACAGACAAAACGTCGAATCAGATAGGACTCCAGCACATCCAATACGGCATAAAATTCAGCTGAGTCTGGCGCGTGGCGCTCCAAGAAGAACAACACCAGCGGCGCAATCGTTCCTGTATCAAGTTGCTTTAAGCGTCGACAAAACAGCCCGAAACGTGTCTGCTGGTTCGGGATTAAAAACACTTCAAAGTGCTGTGCGACGGTGGTCAGGCGTTGGAGCTCTTCGTCCACCTTACGGTCGTCACCACTGATCCACCACTCTTTAAATTCGTCAAACACATGACCAACCTTAAACTCTTCAGCTTTACGCAGCACAACATAATGATACAGCAGCAGGTCTAGGCGAGTGTTTTTTAGGCGACCTTGGGTTTCTTCTTGTCGCCAAAACTTCAGGGTTTTCTTCCCTGTTCCGCTCTCGCGCTCATCAAAGTTTTTCCAATAGTTGTCGTAAAGCTGGTCAACAGCTTCCCCCTTACGAATCGCGTCCAAAAAGATAAAGTTACGCACGAGGTCGCTCGGTTGTAGCGGTGCGCCACGAGCATTCAGGGTTTCAAAAATAATCTGTGGGTCGTCTTCGTCTTCCAGTTCGAGGTACATGACTTGCACGGCTTGGTTCAGCGTATCGTGCAGCAGTTCGGCACGCTCGACCGATAGGTCTTCGGTGGGGTAAAAACACTGAATCTGGTTTTGTTTGTCGATGGCGTGAATTGCTGCGTCACTGAGTGTTTGCCCCGACTGGGCGTTTACTTCCTCTTCAAAACGGTGGCCTTTGAGGTAGCTGTCGATCATCAGGTAAAAATACAGGTAGGTTTGCACCATCAGTGGCCGTGACCACGTATCGCGCTTTGTTTTGCCTTGTACGGGGTATTGATCGCACACTTGGTCGAGGCTGGCCAGTTTGTACAGGGCTTTCATGTCTTCACGCCCTGCATTGGTGGGCATCAGTTTCATGCTGTCGTCTGGGCTGCCAAAGCGTCCAGTGTTGTAGTGCAGTGGCTTGAGGATGTCGTTTAGGGTGTCGTCTTGTAGCGGTTTAACCACGTCCCGAAAGGCTAACAGTAGAATCTGTAAGGTGGTGAGGCGTTGTTGGCCGTCGATCACTTCGCGGGTGCTGATGCGGTTGGATGTTGTGCCGGTTTTGAGTTCGGTGACGACCAGTGTGCCGAGGAAGTGTTTCCGCAGAGGCTTAAGTTTGTTGGCGTTACCGACGGCTTGCGTGTCGTTGCGGTATTCTTCAAGTGCATCGACCCGTTCGATCAGGTCTTGCCAGAGCGGTGCGACGTGACGGTTGAGTGTCCAGACATAACCGCGCTGAAACAGTGGGATGAGGTATTGCCCACGGTCATTAAACAGTTCGGTGATGACTTTTTTGTACGGTTTCATGCAAATATTTCCTTGGTTGGTGCATCTTTATGGATGCGTGGGTTGTGCCTTACTTGGCGGTCTGTGCTGTAGATAGTGTCATGCCAGTGTTTGTTCGATCAGGGTGTCGGTGAGTTGTAGTTGCAGTTGGTTGGCGGTGTGGATGCGGGCTTTGAGTTGGTCGCAGAGTGCAAACAGGGCATCGACTTTGGCGACGATGCGGTGTTGTTCGGCTAGAGGGGGAAGAACTACAGTAGTTACAATAATTTTTTCGCGTGAAATATTAGGCTGTGCTCCACCTGCACCCATTCCAATAAATCTTGATTTGGATGCTTTTAATAAAGTCAGTAAATAAATATTTGTGATTGCACCATAAGAAGTACACGCACAAACAGCCTGATTTGTCGTACCTTGTATTTTTAAAATAGAAGCCTTACCAATTGTTGCACCGTACATTGCAATCAGCACGTCACCAGCGCTATTCAAACGGAGTGAACACTCCTTCAATGCTAAATCAGTAATTGTTTCTTCAGATTTTTCGATGTAATCGCCAGTCAATTCACCTGATTTGAACCAAGGAATTTCTCCGCCATAGTAATCTGAATTACCTCTGGCGGGGGTCGCACCAGCTCCCCAATCGCCCAAAGAGCCTAACCTCACCCACTCCCAACCTTTTGGCAACTCAAACGGCTTTTCATCCTCACCAATCGGCGGCAACGGTTTTTGCTTCTTGATTTTGCCGTCTTTAATCAATTTGGCTTTTTCCGCTTCGATGCGCTTCAGCAACTCACTAGCAGGTTCATCGCTGGCATCTTGCGGCACAAGCTTGCCACGCACGGCCAGCTCCAAAATCAACTCACGGAGCTTCTTTACCCCCACCAACTCAATCTTACGACTACTACCACGCCCCGCCGTAGACCGCGCCCGAACCGCACCCGTCCACAAATCTACGTTGTCTAATAAAGCATTGCTCATTGACCAACCTCCCCGTCAGTCGCCGATGCAGGCGCAAGTGCCGCCGCCAAAACCCCCTTAATCTGATCGCGCAACCCCTGCATCTCTGCCTGTTGCGCCGCATACAACGCCAACAACTCATCAGGATCATGGCTCACCTGCTCAGCGCGGTGTGGGTTCTTGATGTCCAAATTATAATTACGCGCCACCACATCCGCCGCAGACACGCACCACGCCTGCTCAGACTCGACCCGACTAGCAAAACCATCCGCCGCACTGCCCCACCAATCAATCTCGGTCGCAAACTCCTCGAAGCGGATCGGCTTGGTCTTGTTATAACTCTTGACCCCATCCGGATACGGATGCTCGTAATACCAGATGTTTT
>Ga0209599_10001129_pt1 | contig 13628 bp, 15 predicted proteins | sample Shrwel_input2_FT_FD_187534 | JGI IMG/M metagenome (GOLD analysis project Ga0209599, IMG submission 187534) | Subsurface microbial communities from deep shales in Ohio, USA - Utica-3 well 1 S input2 FT (SPAdes) (version 2) ... | reverse complement strand
ATTGTTCCTTTTGACATGGGACGCATATCAACGCTCTTTAATACACGCATACAAAATCAGGCTGTATCGGTGTTGGCGCAGGAATACAAAACGTCGCTGGTGGTGTGTATCGATGACGATGCCGATGTGCCTTGGCTGTTAAGCATGAGCATGGATTACCACTCGCCAGCCGATAGTGACACGCCAGTTGCTACTGATACCCTTTTATTTGAAGAATGATAGGAACAAACATGGGATACCAAAGCACCGATAAAATTCAGCTAACAACGGCATGGGAGCAAATTGCTGCGGCCAATGAGCCTGTGTTGTTTCAGCGTGTCAGTGGCTATGAGGTCATTTATTTAGTTGCCGAAGATGAACCTGAAGAAAATAGTGAAGACGGCCACCGTTTAAATGATTATTTGCCGCTGAGCTTTACAGCCAATAATCCTGTGTGGGCGCGGTCTGTGGGTGATTCTGTTTTGCTGGTGAGTTTGGGTGATAAGAATCCTGTCATTACCGCCCCTCAAAAAGGCACATCCTCTTTAGCATTGGCGTTATCTGACGAGTCAGTTTTTGTATGCCACGGCTTTACATTACCCGCCGCAGGGAGCGGGATTTATAATCAATACCAACTGTGGAACCCTGTTGGTAGCGGCGTAACTCTCGTTGTTTACGGCAATGCAACATGGGCTGTAGGTGTTGTTTCGTATCAGATTAACACCCAATCTACTGAACTCTCTGCAACTCAAGCCAACAAAAGTATCAAAAATACAACGATAGGTTCTTCTGTTGCTGCTCAAGCAAAAATCTATACTGCGACCACTAACACTGTTCCTGCCGCAGAGCAAATTTTTGAAGCATCAGTCAATACACAAAACCCAAGCGGCGGCTCTGTTTTATCGACGACAGTGAGCTTTACTATCAAGGAAGGACAAGGTCTAACGTTTACTCAAAAAACTGCCAATATCGCACTTAACGCCTTTGTGGCTTTTGGGGAAGTCAAAAATGATTAGTCAATATCAAATTGATGTCAGTTTGTTTGTGAGTAAATTCCAGCCACAAAAAACGTTTTTTGTTAAAAATGAAGTATGGGACGGGGATAAAACCATCGCCAAACATACTCTTTTTGCCGCATCCAAAATTGGTGAGTCAGTCTTTATTTCAAGCGCGACAACATCAAGTGTAATTGAGAACTTTGCACTGATTGACGCTAATCAACATGAAGATGAAGACTCAGCTATTGTCGATGCCTTGTTTTCTATTAGCGCAGAATAGTTGTTTTAAAGACTGGAAGATAACATGGCTAACTTTACTGAACAGTCCCTATTTACGCTTAACATCCCTGCCCTGCCTCGTTTTGCAACAGGCTGGATACAGCGTTTTAATTCCGCAATGCAGGGGCTGGTTAATCGTACCAAGTATTTAAAAGATGAGTTAGATAACAAACTGGATGTGGCAGACTATAATCCTCTTTTTAAAGGGATGCATACCAGTCTATCCGCGCTTAATATCGCGTTTCCTACGGCGGCGGTGGGCAGTTATGCTTTGGTTGATGCGGGTGAAGGTGCAGATGCTATTTTTTACTGGTTTGATGTTGATGATGGTTGGATAACTAACGGTGATAGTGTTTCATTATCTAGTACAGACGCTTTGGTGGAAGGCTCAAGCAATTTATATTTTACTAATGCGCGGGCAATCAGCGCGGCGGCCAGTGCGTGTGTACGTTATGACCAAAGTCAAAGTCTAACCGATATTCAAAAAAATCAGTTTCTGACAAATTTAGGATTAAGTGAAAATATTAATGATAATTTAAGCGTACAGTCGAACTCTCAACACATGATATTTTTTGATGATTTTCTAAATGTAGAAATTACAAAAACGTATGCAGCAACAGTATCTGGAGTTGACGAAATTCCTGTCTCGGCAGCATCCGCAGCGGCGTTAAACTGGATTGGTGGTATTCGGGTTTTCGATTCAACAAACGGTGGATATTATCGTGCTAACTGCCCGAACAAGACAGCAGGCACTTTGTTCAACTTTTTAGAGCAAAACAGCACGATTAATTTTACAACAGAGATTTACATACCCGTCACAGCAGAAGCCCCCGCGACTTCGGGCAATTATTTTGTCGGAATCGTTGCAAACCACCCATCAGATGTCGGGTTGACTGGAGCAGTTGCGCTAGTCGTGTGGGATGTAAATAGCGCGAACTGGCGACTACGCTTAGCGAACGGAACTTTTGTCGATACTGGAGTCATGGCATCAAAAGGCACGAAATTCAAAATTGAGGTCACGCAGGCTAGCGACACAGTGCTAGTCAAAATTAATGGTACGACCGTTGTTGCTGTCACGGCGAACAGTATTAGCGAGTCCGCGGTATTGCCTTGCTGCGGATTTACACATGCAGGTACAACAGGCGTGACTTATGAAATTTGGCAAGATTATCACGGTCTAAAATTAACATTACAAAGTAGTAGAACCAATTTTGGATTCTCTTAACTGATTTACAACGCAGGAATCCCTTCCTCCTTACCCCTCTTTTTACTCTTGTATAAGCTGCCAAAAATGCACTTATGCAGGAGTCAATAATGACCAACCCGATTACTTTTAGTGAAATTCCCGCCAACCTCCGCAAGCCAGGGGTTTATATGGAATTTAACACAGCAACAGCAAACCGATTACTTCCTGCCAACAACCAGCGAATTTTATTGGTTGCCCAAAAACACCCCGACGCACAACAACCCGTCTTAACCGTATTTGACGTGTACAGTGCCGACCAAGTGGGTGTGAGTTGTGGTTTTGGCTCATTGGCACATCGCATGGCCAAAGCGGGTATCAAAGCCTACCCCTATGCCAATGTACAAATGATTTTATTGGACGATAGCGAGTGGCCAGCCGCCGCCGAGGCTGATATCACCTTAGCATTTGCCGAAGAAACCTCGGCAGCCGTATCGAGCGGTAAGGTCAATCTGAGTATTGGGGGTGATAGCTACGTGCTGGCTGTTGCTCAAAATGATAACGCGGCTACTATTTTAGAAAAAATCGAAGCAGCGATTAATAATGATAACGACTCGCCTGTGACCGCTGTTTATACCTCAGGGTCAACGCTCACCTTGACTTTAGAAACGGCGGGCTTGGTTGCTGAATCATTACCTTTATCTATCCGTTGTGATGTTGCCAACATCACTTTAAGTATTCCCGCCACGCCTGACGTAAGTGCATTAACCCACCCTAACGCCGATGATATGCAAGCGGCATTAGATGTTATTTTTGCGGCGGGTCATCAAATTTTGGTTGTGCCATATTTGCAAGATGACGTTTTGTTGGCTGTTCGTGACCACCTTGATTTAGTGGGTAATGGCGTTGAACAGCGTGGCGCGATTGCTATTTACGCGTCTAATGATGATTCTGCGGCAACGGCCAAAACACGCATGGAAGACTTAAATCCTAAGCGCATGGTGGGTGGTTATTTGCGTGGGGTGTCAAATTGGAGTCCAGAAATTGCGGCGGCTTTGGCCTTTGTAAAATCTAGCGAGTCAGACCCTGCTCGTCCATTAAATGGCTTACCTTTATTAGGCATTGCCGCGCCTGACGTAGGTGATTGGATTGGGCGCACGGAGCAAGAGGATTTGCTTAATCACGGTATTACACCGCTTGAGGTTGGCGCAGGTCAAAAAGTGCTAATTGTGCGCATGATTAGCGGTTATACCACTAACGACTTGGGCGTTCCTGACCCGTCTTTATTGGATATTACCACGATTTGCTCGTTGGATTATGTGCGTAAGTCATGTCGTGAACGTATTTTGCTGCGCTTTCCACGGGTTAAAAACTCAGCTAGTCGCCGTCGTGCGATTCGGTCTGAATTGATAAACGTGTTAAAGCAGCTTGAAGAATTAGAAATTGTGCAGGACGTGACAAAAAACAAAGACTTATTGATTGTTGAAGAGTCGCCAACCGACCGTACTCGTTCTAATGCGCGTATTCCTGCTGATATTGTGCGTGGCTTGCACGTATTGGCTGCCGAAATTGATTTGTTATAAGGGGTAAGTCATGACCGAACTTGTTGGCTCAATTATTATGTCGGTGGACGGTGATGACGTAGATGTCGTCAGTGTCAGCCCAACCCGAAATACAGGCCGAAAACCTGTTAAAACCATGAATCGGACAGGTCGAACGACTGGCTTCGCTAAAGGCGTTTCCGACATTATGATTAAAGTCACTGCCGTAGTTGACCCTACCAAGCCGCGTAATTGGGACGCTATTGAAGGGGCTAAAATCTCTATTGAAAATGAGGACGGCTCATTCCGTGAGTCATATTTAGGGTGCGGCACAGTGAGTGTCGGTGAGCAATATACTGTGGATAATGAGGCACGTATTGATATTGATATGTACTCACTTGACCATGTTGTGGAGTAATCATGCAAAAATTACAAATGATGGGCGTATTGCCTGTGGGTGTGTTGGTGAATGGCAAATTATGTAACGTGGTTACACTCCGCGAGGCGACTTTGCGTGACGGTTTAAAAGCCGATATTGTTCCCGATAATACCGATGCGTATTACCCTAAGTTAGCGGTTATTGCGTCATGCCTAACGATTGACGGTGTGCCACCTGAGCAAATTACGCATGACTTTATTATGGACTTAGATTTAGAAGACGGGGAGTATTTGCTTAATCTTAAAGCAGAACTGACCGCAAAGAAAAAAGAGCAAGTACAAGCCGCCGCCCTTTTGACTCCGTAGTATTTGCTCTGGTGGGGCATGGTTTTAGTAAAGCCGATATTTACGCCATGCCCGAGTCGGAGTTTAACAATCATGTGGACAGTTTTATCAAAAAACACGGCCTTAAAAAGTCCCCATCCCCTCAAAGTCAAACACTTGTCTCTAACCGCCGTAAATCTAAGCCCTCTAAGCCTTGACCCTAAAGGAGCATGACCATGACTAACAATGTAAGCGTGAGCTTGCGGGTTCAATTACAAGGGGCAGCTACCAAGGAGCTAACGCAACAGCTTAAAGCCTTACGTGGCGAGATGTTGGCGGTGTCTAATGTGTCCACCAAGCTCAATACTGACGTGCTTAAATTGGCGGCTGGCTTTAAGTTGGCGATTGTCGAGGGGAAAGGTTTAACCAGTACGTTGGCGCAATTAACAGGTCAAAGTACGTTATTGGGTGGTCGGTCGCGGACGTTGGCGGGTGACGTTAACTTGGTGGGACGGAGCTTGCAAAACGGGGCGCGTGATGCAGAGCGGATGCGCCGTGAGTTGGAGCGTTTGCGTGGGGTTAATCCGCCTCGTCCTTTGCCGCCAAGTGGGGGTTCAGGTGGCCGCGTTGGCACAGGCGGTGGTTGGGGTGGCACGGCGATGGGTTTTGGTACAGGTGCAATGGCAGGCTATGCTATTGTACGCAACCCATTAGAACGCGCACGTACCTTTGAAACACAAATTTTTGATGCGTCTACCAGTATTACGGGCGGCTACAAAAATATGTCTGACGCTAAAGTGAGGGAAACCAATTTAACACTGGCTAAATATGCAAAAGATGCAGTTCGTCAGGGGCATGGTACGGTTGAAGGCATTGGTGATAGCGCAGGGATTTTGGCGGCTTCGGGGCAATATCAAAATGTGAGCGACCTTAAAGAGCCATTAAAAGCGATTGCTAAAACGGCTTTTGCGGCAGGTGCGACCGAACAAGATGTTGCATTATTAACAGTACAAGTTAAAAACTTCGGTATTGCAGCTAGTAAAACACAAGCAGCTTTAGATAGAGCTGCCGCTTCAGGCTATTTGGGCGGATTTGAATTAAAAGATATGTCAAGACTACTACCAGAAGTCTTACCTTACGCAAAAATGGCGGGCTATAGCGGCGAAGAAGGTTTAAATAGAGTCACTACTCACATGCAATTGGCTCGAAAATACACAGGTATTCCCAGCCAAGCCGCAGACAATATGCGCGACTTGTATAATTTATTCTCTCAGCATCATTTTTCATTATCAATTGGTAAATTTATTAAGCCTGAAGCGGGAGACCCTATTAAAAAAATAGGTTTACGTGGTAATCGTGCAGGATTCGACATTACTAAATACTTAGCTGACCAAAAAGAGCAAGGTGTTGACACGGTAACGGCTGTTGTTAATTTGATGAATAGACAGCTATCTAAAAACCCTCGGTTTGTCGAATTGCAAAAACAAATTGCCGAAGCCGAAAAAACAGGCAATACAAACAAGGCCACCCAATACAAAAAAGAAGCCGCTAATATTGTTGCACAAGGCGAATTTGGCAAGATATTTCACAATCAACAATCGCTATCTGGTTTGATGGCTATTATCGCTGGCCTAAACAGTGGGGAATTTGCGCGTATCAATCAAGGCTCATGGAATGGTGTTGGTTCTGTTAGCCGTGTTGCAGGATTTAAAGGCGAAATAGAACCCGCTCAAGCTCATGCACTACAACAAGAATCTATTTTAGCTACGATAAGAATCTATGATTCGCTCAAAGAGAGGCTTGGCACATTTGAGGGCGGCCTACAAAATACAATGGAAGCTAACCAAGCATTAGCCGCGTCCGCTTATGCTGCTGCCACTGCATTAGGTATATTTGCGGCCTTTAAATTTGGCAAAGGCATGATGGGCGGTGCGGCAGGCGCAGGCGGCGCATTAGGTGGTGCAGCGGCAGGTGCTGGCTTAGGGGCGGCTATTTTAGGTGTTGGCAAAATGGGCGTTGGCGCATTGTTGTCAGCAGGTGCGGTAGGTATAGGTACTGTTGCGGCTGGTGTTGGCGCGTTTGGTTTGGGTGGCTATCAGTTTGGTAAACACATTGTTCGACCGATGATAGATGAAGGTGGCGCAACTGATAACTGGATTGGTGAAAAAGCCGCTTGGTTTTTAGGGCATGGTTTTGGTAACGATGACGCACTAAACGCACTAAAAATAAATGAACAATTGGCAAATATCCCTCCCCCCAATGTACAAGTTAATGTCAGTTTGGACAGTCAACAAATTGCTTCAAGCGTAGAAACTCAAATCACACGACAAGCTCAACGCCAGTAAAACGGCCTTTGTGGCCGTTTTGTCTAAGCGGAATATCTTCCTCCTTACACCTTCTTTTATATAGTCATAAGCTAAACGCCTCAATTTGCGACTTTTTGTCGCTTTTAGGTGATTTATGGCTTGGCGCGATACCTTACAAAATGCCAGTTTTAGAGGCGTAACCTTTGAATTGTTATCAATCAGTGATAACAACCAGCAACCGCTTGTATTACATACCGTACCCTACACCAACGGCGGCAACATTGAAGGCATGGGCTTTGACCCTCAATCATTTAATTTTTCTGCTATTTTTTATGGAGAAGATTATGAACTACGTTTAGATGCGTTTGAAGTTGCCCTACGCCAATCGGGTGATGGCGAGTTAATTCACCCGATTCGCGGCTCTTTGACCGTTAAAGTGCAAAATTACGCGATTAAGCACTTAGAAGAAGAAGTCGAAACGGCGCGTGTTGATATTGTCTTTATCGAACAAGGCATTATTACCGAACTCTTTGCAGTCACAACCGCCGAGCAATCCATTGAAGCTCTCGCTGAAGAGGGAGAACGGGTGCTAATAGCCGCTAACGAACAACTGGCCTCAGAGCTTGCACCTATTACCAACTCCCCTATTTTTGCCAACAAACAACGTGCGCTGCGCCTTGATAAATTGATGCTAAAAAGTCTGCAAGACCTACGCAAGCAACTAAAAAATGCCATTTCAACCTTAGAAAAAATCGTTAATACACCTTACGAATTTGCATCACAAATGGCTGGCTTATGCGATGGCTTAATTGACTTACGCGCTTTTGATGCCGACATCATGGCCGCAAAATGGCATAGCTTGCGCAGTCAATTTAAAAACATTTTAAGACTGCCTAATGACGGTCAATCACTCAACACCGCTCAACAACGTGATAATCAAAAATTACGACATCATTTAGATAGCGTGGTATTGCGTTCGTGTTTTATTGCCGCGAGTCAGTTATTTAGCTCAGATATTGCCGAACCAACCTTAACGCCCATCGAAATTGAGGAAATATGCAACACGCTGCGAGCAGATGTTCAGGCTCTGATTGACGATTTGCGCTTGTTTAATACGCCCTTGTCTCAAGCTGATTTAGCGGTCATTGATAGCCTAAAAGCGGCTGCTTACGTTGCTCAAAAGACAGGATTGCTTTTGCTCGCTCGTAACCCTCCCTTGATAGCCCGCACTGTTAAAAATGCAACGTCATTACGTTTATTAGCCCATGAATGGTACGGCGACCATGCCCGCGCCATCGAGCTTTTACGTCTTAATCCCCAAATTCGTCAACCTAATTTTATTGATGCTGGCGAGGTGTTAAATGGCTACGCACAATAACGTACTGGCTTTAACTATTGACGGTAAAGCTCATAGCGCGTGGCAAAGTTATGAAATAGACAGTGACTTGTTGATTGCCGCCGATGCGTGGCAATTTGAGCTTCCGCCTGCCGCTTCATTATTGCCCAACTATGTTGACGTTGGTAAAAGCATCAAGCTAACGCTAGATGGCGAGACCGTTTTAACAGGCGTAATAGATGATATTGATGAACCGATTGGCAAAGACAAACGCACAATAACCTTGTCAGGCCGTGACTTGGCAGGACAGTTATTAGATTGCTCCGCGCCTATTTTTGATGGCCAAGAGCTTAATCTTAGCCAAATTTTAAGCCAATTTTTAAAGCCTTTTAACACTCCCTATGACATTGAAGCCCCTAGCACCGCGATTAGACAAAAAATTACGGTTGATGTGGGAGAAACTGTGTGGGAGGCCATTAGTAAAGCCGCCGAAGCCAATGGTTTATGGCAATGGTTTACCCCCGATGGGGTATTAAAAGTGGGTGAACCAAACCCAAAAACCGCCATTGTGGCGCATTTGATACTGCGTATGGACGGTGTGGGTAACAATATCGAAGCCTTAAATCGGCATCGTAGTTTAAAAGACCGTTATAGCTCTATCACGGTGATGTCTCAAGGCGGGCAAGTACAACCCACTTTTTATCAAGATGTAGAGGGAACGACTGAGAATGAGTCGGGTAATAGCCAACCTAACATCACGGCCACACTGTCTGATAAAGGGCTAGGCATTTATCGCCCCAAAATTGTGACGAGTGGTGACTGTGAAAATATAGCGGCGGCACGTTCTAAAGCAAAAAAAATGATGATTGATGGCCAATTAAATGGCCATACCATTACCGCGATTGTTAATGGCCACTACACCGAGACGGGTGTTCGCTGGCAACCTCGTCAACGTGTCACTTTACTCTCTGAGCCTCATGGTATTGATGGCCTATTTTTTGTGATGGGTCGTAAATTTAAGTTAAGTCGTACAGGCGGTAAAACTACCGAATTAAGGCTTAAACAAGATGGTATCTGGCAGGTTGACCCTTTCAAGGCCAAGACTAAAGCGCGTAAAAGTAAACAACCCAAACTTTATCAGGAGATGACTTCTCCATGATAAACGAACTCAAAAAAACCATTGACCGCGCTTTAAAACAAGTTCGTCCCGCTTTTCGTGGTGTCACTAGTTTATTAAATACGGCCAGTCAAGTGAGCGTGGCACAAATCAAAGGCGTGGCCAGTGAAGTCTTAAATAATGTGCCTGTCTTTCAACAGTTCGGTTTTACCAGTGCCTTGCCTGATAGCAGTGATGTCATTGTTTTGCCGCTTTTAGGTCGTAGTGGTTTGAGCGTGATTATCGCCAGTGAGAACGGCAAATATCGGATTAAAGGCTTGGTTAAAGGCGAAACGGCACTTTATAGCGCGTTTGGTGATTACATTTATCTCAAACAAGGGCGAATCGTTGAAGTTAAAGCGGGTTCTAAGTTGTTGGTTGATGCGCCTGACGCTGAGTTCAAAGGCAACTTAAAAGTGCTAGGCAATATTGAGTCTAATGGTTACGTCAAAGACGCTGGCGGCACAATGCAAGAAATACGCGATGTCTATAACGATCATGGCCACGACTCGGGTGGTGCCGCTCAACCTAAGATGAATTTACCATGAGCTATATCAATCCACATACAGGCGATTACGTCTTAGAAAATGGCAAAGCCAAACCTGATCCACGTAAAGGCTTGGCTAATGCGGTTTATATGCGTTTGCTGACTCCACTGGGAAGTTGGTGGGTTGACCCTACTTTGGGCAGTCGTTTGCACGAATTATATCGAGAGAAAGATGTGCCGCGAGTGATGTTGCTTACTAAACAATATGTCATCGAAGCCTTAACCCCCTTAGTCAGCTCGCAGCGTGTTAAAAAACTCGATTGTGAGGTCTTTAGACCAAACAATGGTCGCTTAGAGTTTTATGCACTCGTGACAACCCACGAAGGCGAAGAAATTAAGTTTAGAAAATTTATACAGGTGGGAGCATAAAATGCCGTATATCACTCCTAATTATGCTCAGCTCGTTCAAACTCAAAAACAAGAACTTGCTAACTTAAACCCTGATTTGTCACTCCAAGACGATGATGATGAAATGGTTCGCGCTCATGGTGTGGCCGCCGTTGTTGAAGGCGCATATCAACATCAACAATGGATTTTGCGTCAATTATTCCCTCAAACGGCTGAAGACGAATTCTTAGATTTTCATGCCGAAAAAGCAGGTTTAAGTCGTAAACAGGCGGTTGCCGCAACAGGCTCTATCCAAATAACGGGTACTGAAGGTGCAGAATTATCTATCGGTTCAGCGATTGTGCGGAGTGGCTATACATGGATAACCACCTCATTAGGCATGATTGATGACAGCGAATTAGCTACCGTAAACGCGATTGCCATGACAACAGGCACGGTTGGTAATCTTGCCGAAAATACACCCGTGACCTTAGCCTCCGCACCTTCAGGTATTCAAAGCCAAGCACTCGCGTTAGTCATGTCAGGTGGTACAGAAAAAGAAAACGATAACGACTTACGCGCACGTATTTTATTTACCTTACAAAACCCTGAAGGCAACGGCACAAAAGCAGATTATAAACGCTGGGCAAGTGGCGTTTCTGGGGTATCTAGCGTTTACGTTTATTCTCGCCGCCGTGGCTTGGGAACGGTTGATTTATGTATCGGTACAGTAACGGGCTTACCAAGTCCCACGCTCATTGCCGAAGTACAAGCCGCTATCAATGCTCAACAATCTGAGCCTGCCGATTGTCTTGTTTATGCTCCTGTTTTTAGGTTATGTGACTTTGATATTTCAGTGGCGTTGTTAGGTACAACATTAGAAGTTATAACGCCAATTATTGAGGGTTTGTTAGCAGATTACTTTGCTACGCTCAATCCTGCCGACAAAGTGATTATTAAACAAATTGAAGCCTTAATCATGGGGCTGGATGGCGTAGTAGATGTCAAGGTTAATACACCCAGTGCCAATGTTATACCTGTAGTCAGTTTATTTGCCACTGAGTGGTGTCGTTTAGGTAATGTGGAGGTCAATACATTATTATGACTACCCATCGCCATTTAGCTGTTTTACAACAGCTATTACCACCTAACAGTTACAACCCAAATGGTGAGCATCTCAAGGTTGAGCTAACCGCGATAGCCATTATTTTGGATGATTTACAAGACAGTGCTGGCCGCGTATTAAAAGCAATTGACCCTGCCAAACTCACCGAACTATTACCCGAATGGGAGGCCGCTTACGGCTTGCCCGACTCCTGCGATGGCACACCCGCCGCAACAACAAACGAACGACTAGGCGCACTTTACGCCAAGATGGTTAGCCAATTACCGTTAACTATCCCATTACTTGAGTCGATTGCCGACAGTATTGGATTTGCGGGAACAACCGTCACTAAGCGACAGCCTATTAACTGCATCTCGCCATGTAACGGCGTAATGAACGGCGAGCAACACCGTTTTGTCATGGACGTAAATAGCCCTTATGAACAATCCGTCCAGTTTGCTAATTGCATATCACCGTGTAACGCACCACTTGCTGTTTTTGAAAAACCCTTACTTGAGTGCGTATTTCGCAAGCTCGAACCCGCCTACGCCCTTTTTAAATTCCATTATGGAGTAGTATAACTATGCACCGCATCGACACCCCTAACGCCCGACCTGACGTTAATGGCGCAGGTAAAGCAGGCTATCACCTCAATACGGATATGTCGGGCGTTGACCCAACCAGCCTAGACCCTGCCGCGCTCAATGCTATTCAGGAAGAGATTTGCACGGTTATTGAAAGCCAAGACATTGAGCTTGAAAAAGGCACAAATAATCAACTGTTAACTGCAATTCAAAAAATGATTGTTGATGTAGCTTATCCAGTACATCGTACTATTGAGTTTGCAGCTGACGTTAATCCAAATACCTTGTGGCCGTGGACTACTTGGGTACGTTTTGCAGAAGGTAGAACAACTGTTGGCTATAAATCGGGAGATACCAATTTTGGTACGATTGGTAATACGGGCGGTGCTGTTGAATACACATTAACAAATGACAATATTCCATTGCACTCTCATGATGTGGGTTACGAGGATTCCATTGAAAGTACTGGATCGTCAAATATAGGCGGGACAGGAAACTCACCTATTGCTCCATCAACACACAATAAAAGCACAAGTTCAGTAGGCAGTGAAGACCCTGATCCGATTGAAACCTTGTCACCCTACGTTGTCACAGCAAAATGGCGAAGAACGGCATAAACACAAACAAAGGAACGGCTTCCGCCTTCAATACTCCGCTTTAATCACTAAAATTCGCACTCTGTAAAAGGAGCGTGATGAGCAAGTGCAGCAACACAAGCTCATCACATCCGCCAGCAGAGTAAGCTGCAAGCTAAGACCTAGACTCCCTACTTTGTACAAAGCGGTGCGAGCCTAGCAAATTTTCACCTATTGAAAAAGACTTGCAAAAATGACAGACGTAAAAACAGTGATTAAGTGTTCACAATGTAATCGAAAATTAGCAGAGGCAGATAAATTTAATTTTTTATCGCTTAAATGCCCTCGCTGTAAAACAATAAACACCTTGAGAGCCACGAGTTCCCCACCTGAATGCCTAGAGCATCTTAACGCTAATGAGCAATTAGATGACTCAGGAACAAACAACAAAACCTTTATTGGGTAAAAATGGCTTTGTCTACAAAGAACAATACGGCGTGATTGTTCTTTGCCGTGACGAAAAACACCAACAGTCTGTCTATCAAACATTGTTGGAACAAGGTCATAAAATAAAGGTGGTTGCTGTATGAAAATTACTGTTGACTACCCCTGCCCCGACTACACCTCTTACCGCACCGCTCGCGTTAAAAGTTTGTTTAATGTTGAAAACGCAGGCTTTCATAAAGAGGTCACTCTTCCCATTGAAGGCCGCGAATGGAAAATTGGCGTGGTAGTTGGTGCTTCTGGCTCAGGCAAAAGCAGTGTTGGCCGTCTATTGTGGCCAAACGTCAAACCTTATCGCCCCAAATGGCCACAAAACACACCAATTATTGACGCAATTGATCCACACGGTGACTTTAATGCAGTCACGGGTGCATTGGCTGCTGTTGGTTTAGGTTCTGTACCCACTTGGATTCGCTCGTATCAACACCTATCTAATGGTGAACAATTCCGTGCGGACTTAGCCAAAATTGTTTGTGAAGCCCCTGAAAAAGTCGTCATTGATGAAT
>Ga0209599_10001128_pt1 | contig 13636 bp, 13 predicted proteins | sample Shrwel_input2_FT_FD_187534 | JGI IMG/M metagenome (GOLD analysis project Ga0209599, IMG submission 187534) | Subsurface microbial communities from deep shales in Ohio, USA - Utica-3 well 1 S input2 FT (SPAdes) (version 2) ... | reverse complement strand
ATCAACAGGAGTAGATAAAATAACTTACATCATAAATAATCCGAAAGAAAAAAAATATAAATTTTTAATGCATTGAGAATAAAATAGACAGCTTATAACAGCGGTTTCAATCCATCAAAATTTAGAATAAAATAAAAAACTTCTTCAGCCAAAATAGCATAAAAGCAAAAAGGTCTTCCAAATGGAAGACCTTTTTATTAAGAGCCGATAGAGGGACTCGAACCCACGACCTGCTGATTACAAATCAGCTGCTCTAGCCAGCTGAGCTACACCGGCGACTCAATTATGGTGCAAATATAAATTTGAAAATTTAATTTCCAAAGGAAAAATGCACTTTTTTTCGTCTATTTTTGAATTAAAGTGCGTTGATTTTATCAACTAATTGATTCGCAGCTACTTCTAAATCTTTATTAATTTGTTTGAAGTGTGCTTTTTTATTTTCTACGTTTTTAGCGTTAACTTTTGACACTAATCCATCAAAAATACCGATAGCTTCGTCAATAATTGCGTTAGTCGCTTCCGTAGGTTTTCCTGTTGAAGTCATTTCGTATAAATAAACCGCTTCAATAATATCACCAATTACGTAGTTGATGTCTTTTTTCAAGTTTTTAACACTTCCCATTTTTATGTTTTTAAATTTCGAGGGCAAAATTACAACTATTCTTTGTAAAAACCACTATGAAATTGATATTTCTAACAAGGTTGCTAGACCAACTAATTGATAATCAGAAATAACAGCCGGCAATAAAACCGTGTCGCCTTTTTTAAAGGAAAAAGTAGCTTGTTGACTGACAATTGAAAAGGCACCCTCGGTACACATGTACACGCGAAAGGAATCACCATTATTTTTTTTGTCTACTTCGCCATGTAAAGGCAAAACACTAGTGGTAAAATAAGGACAATCGACCGCCACGTTGGAAGTATTGACCTCTTTTGAATATTCTTTTTTGGCCGAAACCGTTTGATAATTAATCGCTTCCAAGGCTAAATCATTGTGCAATTCCCGGGTATTGCCATTGGCATCTTTGCGATCAAAATCGTAGATGCGATAGGTAATATCCGACGTTTGCTGAATTTCGGCTATGACCGTTCCAGCTCCAATAGCATGAATTGTTCCCGTTTCCAGAAAAAAGATATCTCCTTTTTGCACCGGTATTTCATCAAGAAGCGAAACCACTGTCTTATTTTCAAGATGCTTTAAATATTCTTTGGGTGAAGATTTTTTTTGAAACCCTACGATCAGTTTGGCACCCGGATCAGCCTGCATGACATACCACATTTCGGTCTTTCCGAAGGAATTGTGACGCTTTTTAGCCAATTCGTCATTGGGATGCAATTGTATCGATAAATCTTCGCGCGCGTCCAGAAATTTAAACAACAAGGGGAATTGATTTCCGAACTGCTCATATACTTTAGTCCCAAGAATTTCGGAAGGATAGGTTTCTAACAAATCTGTTAGTGATTTCCCTTTCAAAACACCATTTTTAACGATGCTTACATCTCCTTCAACAGAAGATAATTCCCAGCTCTCCCCAGTAGTATGGTTAGGAATATTTTTATTTAATAATGATTTCAATTGGGTTCCTCCCCAAATTCTATCTTTAAATATCGGTTCAAACAGTAAAGGATATAACTCTAACTTCATTTATAGCAAACTTTTTACTTTTTCCACTGTTTTTTCAAGGTGATTAGTAGCATTCGCATCGTTAAACACCATTTGAATAATTCCGTTTTTATCTACTACATACGTCACACGTCCTGGTAATAATCCGAAAATATTATTTTTCACACCAAACAATTTTCGCAGTGATTTATTGCTGTCTGACAGTAAAATAAAAGGTAAGTCGTATTTGCTGGCAAATTTTTTGTGCGCCGGAACGCTATCGCCACTAATTCCAATAACCTCAGCTCCTATCGCTTTAAATTCTTCGTATTGATCGCGTAGAAAACAAGCTTGTTTGGTACACCCCGGCGTATCGTCTTTCGGATAGAAATAAATAACCAATACTTTTTTACCCAAAACCGATTCGATATAAAAATCGTTTCCATTTTGGTCTTTTGCTCCAAAAGTAGGGAGTTTATCTCCCACTTGTAATCCTTCTTGCATTAGTTTCCTTTGTATGTTACAAAATTGCGTGGGGTTTCGTATAAAACCACTTCCAAATCATTCCCAGCATCAATTCTTTTTCTGATTTTTTGCCAAATCACCACTACTATATTTTCGGCGGTAGGATTTAAATTCTCAAATTCAGGAACATCCAAATTTAAGTTTTTATGATCAAAAGACGTTTCTACTTCTTCAAAAATAATGTCCGCCAAGTCTTTAATATCCATCACATAACCGGTATCGGGGTCAATTTTACCCGTCACACTAACAACCAATTCATAATTGTGCCCATGAAAATTAGGATTGTTACACTTCCCGAAGACACGTTGGTTTTGTTCATCGCTCCAATCTTTACGATACAAACGGTGTGCGGCATTAAAATGCGCTTTTCTGCTTACGGTGACTCTCATAAGGTATGTTCTTCAAGAAAGTGATAAAATTCGTCAAAAATAATTTTAAACCAAACAGTGTAGTGCTCGGGATGGATTTCCATATCCGATTTTACGGCTTCAATCGACATCCATTTCCAGTCCTCTACCTCATCATCATTTATTTTTGGTGCATCATTGTAATAACCAATCATCACATGATCCAATTCGTGTTCGGTCAGTCCGTTATCAAAAGGAGCTTTGTAAATGAAATGGAAAAGTTCTTTTAGTTCGGTTACAAAACCCATTTCTTCTTGTAAACGTCTGGTCCCAGCTTGAATGTTGGTTTCCCCTTCGCGTTGGTGACTGCAACAAGTATTCGTCCACAATAACGGAGAATGATACTTGTGGTGTGCGCGTTGCTGCAACATGATTTCCTTTTGATCATTCAGCACAAAAACAGAAAAGGCACGATGTAACACTGCTTTTTCGTGGGCTTCTAACTTGGGCATTAACCCAATGGGTTCATCTTTTTCGTTGACTAAAATAACTTGCTCTTCTACCATAGTTTTTATTTGCTTGGTAAAAATACGAAAAAACGAATGTAATCAAGGAAAGAACAAATCATAAAATAAACACAAAAACGAATTACGAAGATAAAGATCGAGCTGCTTCGATAGCACATTTTTCGCCATCAATGGCGGCCGAAATAATGCCACCTGCATAACCGGCTCCTTCGCCACAAGGGTACAGCCCTTTTATTTGAAGATGCTCTAAGGAAACATTATCTCTTGGAATTCTGACAGGAGATGATGTTCTACTTTCTGGGGCGTGCAAAATAGCTTCGTTGGTATAATACCCTTTCATTGATTTTCCGAATTGTGTAAATCCTTCTCGCATGATTTGCGTTAAGAAACCCGGAAAAACCTGTCCCAATTCAACCGAAGTGGTTCCGGGTACATAAGACGTTTTTGGGATATCGGCAGAAATTTTATTTTGCGTAAAATCAACCAATCGTTGCGCGGGCACTTTTTGTGTTTCTCCTGCCAAATGCCATGCTTTTTGTTCGATGGCTTTTTGGAATTCCATTCCGGCCAAAGCGCCGTGTTTGGCAAAGGGCTTGAAATCTTCTAATTTTAATTCGACGACAATACCCGAATTGGCGGTAGCCTGATCCCTTTTGGAAGGAGACCAGCCGTTGGTAACCACTTCGCCGGGACTGGTGGCACAAGGCGCAATAACACCGCCCGGACACATACAGAAAGAGTACATGCCACGTCCATTAACTTGTTTTACAATCGAATACGGAGCTGGCGGTAAATGTTCGCCTCTAAAATCGCAGGAATACTGAATGCTGTCAATCAGACTCTGCGGATGTTCGGCCCGAACGCCTAATGCAAAAGGCTTGGCTTCGATTAAAATTTGTTTTTTATGCAATAATTCAAAGATATCACGAGCCGAATGTCCTGTTGCCAAAATTAACTTTTGCGCTTCAATGACATCGCCTTTTTGAGTCACAACTCCTTGAATTTCATTATTTTTTACTACAATATCGGTGACACGGGTTTCAAACAAGACTTTACCGCCAAATTCGATAATTTTTTCACGAATGTCTTGAATGATTTGTGGCAATTTATTGGTTCCAATGTGTGGATGCGCTTCGACCAAGATATCGGGCGTAGCCCCAAAAGCCACTAATAATTGTAAAATTCGATCTACATCGCCACGTTTTTTAGAACGCGTGTACAATTTCCCATCCGAATACGTTCCTGCTCCGCCTTCTCCAAAGCAATAATTAGAATCTTCATCTACAATTCCGTCACGGTTAATCGCTTTTAAATCTCGACGACGTCCACGAACATCTTTCCCTCGCTCAATTACAATTGGCTTTAACCCCAATTCAATTAATTGCAATGCTGCGAAAAGCCCTGCTGGCCCTGCTCCCACAACAATTACTTCTTGTGCGTTGGAAACATCTTTATATTCAGGTAAGGTAATTTGTTCTTCAATTACTTTTTCACCATTCAAAAAAACAATAACCTTCAAATTGAATTTTATCGCTTTTTGTCGGGCGTCTATGGATCGCTTCAGTACCGAAAAATGCTGAATTTCAGTCGATTTAACGTGCAGTAATTTAGCCAAATGTTCTTTTAGTAAAAGGACATCGGAAGCAATTTCGGGAGTAACTTGTATTTGAAGTTCTTTAGGCATGTAGGGTGTTACAAAAATTCAGTTATCTTAATTTTAATCTTCTTCAATTTCAAATTCGGCATCTTTTTCCCAAATTTCCATTTCGCACGGTTTGCAATTGAATTTCAATTTGTATTCCAATTCACCTTGTTTTAGTACTAATGGTTCTTTTAGTTTTTGGTCCATGTTTTCTCGATGGTATTTCGGACAACGTTCCAATTCGTACTTGATACAATATTTGGTCGTCATTACACGCGATTTCCCTGGATCCCATTGCAATTCGAAGGCTTTTTCAATTTCGGTTACCCCATGGCGTTCGTAGAATTTACGAGCCGTTTTGTTGGCCACATTGTACATGAAATCCAATTTCGTTTCCGGATACGGATGCGATGTTTTTACTAATTGGTGCTCTTTTCGAACATAATTTTTCAAACGAATTTCCGACAGTTGTTCCAAAACTGTTCTACGCATTTCGTTGATTTTAGAAATGGGTAAAAACCAATTTCCGGAAAACTGAATCGTAATGTCTTCGACTTTATAAGGCGTAAATCCGGTTTTAGCCAAATTTACTTTGAAGTTTTCTTCGATTGATTCGTTATTTTTGGTTCTTTCCTTTGGATGTTCTAAAGTAACCTTACTTACATTTCCATCTTCATCAGTGGCAATCAATTCAAAACCATTTCCATTTTCTTGCAGCAGTAAATTGGTACTAATTTTCCGAACGGCACTGTCTTCTCTTTCCACCAATTTGATAAAAGCCGCATCGTTGTTGCGGTAAATTTCAGTTCCTTCTTTTATTTCTTTCAATACATTCGGAAATACTTTTCCATCCTCGGCGCGATTGACATAAATTCCTTCGGCTTCGTTATTTTCGTTGATAAAACAAAGTCCATCACCATTATTCAATAACTCTCCATTTTCAATTTCATAATAGTTACCAATAGTTTTAAGTAACTTCCCGATGTATTGTCCTTTCGATTTTGGGCTTTCCCAAGAACCGATGGATTGGTGTCTTTCGTTTACAAAATAATCGGTATACCCACGATTAAAGGTACGATTTAAAGCCGAATCGAATAAAAAAGTACAAGTACCAGAAGACGCTTTGGTATATTTATCGCTTCCTTCCAAGAAAGTATCTAATTTTTGACGTAAATACGAGACATTGTTTTTTACATACGCGATATCTTTTAAACGACCTTCAATTTTGAAAGAACAAATTCCTGCTTCCACTAAATTTGGAATTTGGTTGGAAACATCGAAATCTTTGATAGAAAGCAGGTGACTGTTTTTGATTAACGTCTCGCCATGACCATCAATTAAATTATAGGGCAAACGACAGTTTTGCGCACACGAACCGCGATTGGCTGAACGTTCGCCGTTAGCAACACTCATATAACAGTTTCCGCTAAAAGACACACACAAGGCACCCGTTACAAAGAATTCCAATTCCACATCAGTCGCTTCGCTGATTTCTTTGATTTGATGAAGGTTTAATTCACGGGCTAAAACCACACGTTGCATTCCGGCATCGGCCAAAAATTTAATTTTATCCGCATCACGGTTATTGGCTTGCGTACTGGCATGAAGATGTATCGGCGGCAATTCCATTTCCATAATAGCCATATCCTGAATAATTAAAGCATCGACACCAATATCATACAATTTCCAAATCATTTGGCGACACGCTTCCAATTCGTTATCGTACAAAATGGTATTAATAACCACAAAGATTTGCACGTTATACAAGTGGGCGTATTGTACTAGAGCCGCAACATCTTCGATAGAATTGTTGGCGTTAGAACGAGCACCAAACTGTGGAGCCCCAATATAAACCGCATCGGCACCACTATTGATGGCGGCAATTCCCGTTAACAAATCTTTTGCAGGGGCTAAAATTTCAATCTTTTTCTTCATTTCTAAAGCTTTAATTTTTCGAATTTTGACGAAAAAAAGTGTGCAAAGTTCTTATAAAAAATTCAAGATTTCTAATTCCGAGTTTGATTTTTTTATTTTTGTAAACTATTAAGAGAAAAATGTCAAGAAAAATCAAATTAATTTGGGACTTTAGAGGAGCAGCTGCACCCAAAACAGCCGAGCATCATGAAATTCATTTAAAGGAATTTATTGTAATGGAAAAGCTACCTATAAACATCACCGGTTTCGAAATTATAAATGAGATGTATGCTATTGCTTGGATGGTGGTCACTGATGAAACTATGATTCCCGTTCGCGATGCTTTGAAACCTCATCGTGGAGAATTATTTGAATAAAAATAGCTTATTCAAAAGCTTATTCTTTATTTCTGAGACATCGGCCTCTTGGCTCATCCCCTTCGTGAAGTACAATTTCGGAATGCAGGAAATGTGCTGCCTTTTCAGAATCTTTTACTTTTGAAGCACTGCGTGCTAACATTTCTGATTCAAACTCATGTAACACTTTTTCTCTTATTCCCGCTTCTCTCCATCGAGACAAAGGCTTACACCCTTTTGCAATTCCTCTAGCCAGTGCCAACGCATCCAATAGTGCTTGATTAGCGCCTTGCCCTTTAAACGGACTCATAGGATGAGCTGCATCACCAATTAAAGTAGCTTGTTTTGTATTCTCTAAAAATTCAGAGGGGAGTAATGCTCGGTCATAGACCGGATAACCTGAAATTTGAATTTCAGAAGTGGCTGTTAAAATCTGAGGAATAGGATCGTGCCACTGCGTTCTGCGAATCGCTTCTTCTTTCAGAGCTTGGGTTCCTTGAGCACTCAACTCCTTCGCTTCTTTTTCCGACATTGGAAAACTAAGTTGCCACATCACCGAATCTGGCGAATAAGGCATCACGTAAATCCGCTCATTGCCATTGGCTGTTTGAAACACCGTAGCTGAGTCTAGTAAAGGACTATCAAGACCGTTAAGGGCTTCCAAAGAACAAATACCCAATATCACAATACAACCTAAATAACGTAAAGGAGCAACCTCTTCACCAAGTAACAATTTCCGCACAGAACTACGAATACCATCAGCTCCTACAACAAGATCTGCTTTGGCCTTTTTAATTTCTCCACCAACTTGAAAGTTCAGCACAATACTTTTGTCCTCACATTCCTGAAAACTCATCAACTGATATCCCCATTGGACAGTTTTATCTCCGCCGAGTTGCTCAAGAAGCGCTAAACGTAATGATTGTCGTGCGATATGTATGTTAGTTCGCTTGGGAGACGTTATTGCATCTGACTGTAACCACTTTCTAATTCCCCATTCGCCAATTACCTTCCCATCGGTAGTATGAACCAAATGTCTTGTTGAAATCACTCCTTCCTTTAAAGAGAAAATCCCTAATCCCTGTATGGCTTTACTCGCTTGTTGCAAAGTAAGTCCATAGCCTTGATGCCGCTCATCAAAACCGTTATCCCGTTCATAAAGTGTAAAAGGAATGCCACGATGCAAACAGGCTACTGCCAGAGCTACTCCGCCAATACCAGCGCCAATAATGGCAATATGTGGGTAATTTTCTGTATCTGCTATAGGAGTTTTGTCTGACGATAGTAATCCTGATCCAGAGCAGTTTAAACAAGACTGTAAAGGGGATTTAGGACGAACCGGAGCGGTTCCTTCTCTATTTGATTTTTCAAATTGATTGACTGCTTCTTGGTAGCGGAGTCGCACTTTTTTACTAAGTCTTCTGCTTTTTTTACCCCGTCCCTGACATTCCAAACAAATAGTCCAGTTTGTTTTGTCATTTTCCTCCTTTTTCACTGCTCTTTCTTTCGCTTAATTTCAACTAGCAATGCAACTTACGTAAAATGCAAAGCTGTTGTTGCAACATTTATTTTTTGGCTTAACCTTAATTAAATAGAATTGTTCCGATAGCTAGTTTGCTACTTCACTAATAAACTGAATACGCATTAAGCGAAGTTCTTCAATATCATAGTCACCATCAAACTCTTTCAACGCATCTTTGATGTTGTCGGATTCCGAATCCATAAAATAGTCGTGAATTTCCTCTTGTTGGTCATCGTCCAGAATATCGTCAATCCAGTATTTGATGTTTAGTTTGGTTCCAGAGTAGACAATTTGTTCGATTTCTTTCAAAAGCGAATCCATGTCCAATCCTTTGGCTTTTGCAATATCTTTTAATGATAGTTTTCGATCCACATTTTGAATAATATACAGCTTTAACGCCGAATTGGCACCGGTAGATTTAACAACTAAATCGTCAGGACGCATAATATCATTATCTTCCACATAGCGCGAAATCAAATCAACAAATTCCTTTCCGTATTTCTTAGCCTTCCCTTCTCCCACGCCGTGCACATTACTCAACTCATCAATGGAAATAGGATATTTTAAAGCCATATCTTCCAGTGAAGGATCCTGAAACACCACGAAAGGAGGAACACCTAATTTTTTAGCCACTTTTTTACGCAAATCGCGCAACATCACCATCAAGGCTTCGTCTGCAGTTCCTGTTGCTTTAGCAGCAGTTACAATGGCCTCATCTTCATTTTCATTGTACTCATGATCTTCCGACATCATAAAAGAAACCGGATGTTTTATAAAATCCAACCCTTTCGGCGTTACTTTTATAATCCCGTAAGTTTCAATATCTTTAGACAACAACCCATCAACCAATGCCAATCGTAAAACCGACATCCAATAGCGTTCGTCATGATCTTTACCGCATCCAAAAAAAGGCTGAGCATCGGTTTTATGTGCCTTAATCATGGCATTGACTTTACCCATTAGGGTATAGACAATTTCTTTGGACTTATAAATATGTTTGGTATCTCGAATGACTTGAATCAATTTCACCACTTGATCTTTGGCTTCTACCTGTGGTTTCGGATTGCGAATATTATCATCCATGTCGCCCCCTTCGCCGGTTTCGTTGTCAAATTCTTCTCCGAAATAATGCAACAAGAATTTACGACGCGACATCGAGGTTTCGGCATAAGCCACTACTTCCTGCAACAAGGCAAAACCTACTTCTTGCTCGGCCACCGGCTTCCCCGACATGAATTTCTCTAATTTTTCCACATCTTTATACGAGTAATAGGCCAAACAATGACCTTCACCCCCATCGCGACCGGCACGACCAGTTTCCTGGTAATAACTTTCTAACGATTTCGGTATATCATGATGAATCACAAAGCGAACATCCGGTTTATCAATCCCCATTCCGAAAGCAATCGTAGCCACTACCACATCGACATCTTCCATCAGAAACATGTCTTGGTGTTTGGCACGCGTTTTAGCATCCAATCCGGCATGATACGGCACAGCCGAAATGCCGTTGACTTGTAAAACTTCCGCAATAGCTTCTACTTTTTTACGGGAAAGGCAATAAATAACCCCTGATTTTCCTTTGTGCTGTTTGATAAAACGAATAATATCCCCTTCTACGTTTTTGGTTTTAGTACGCACTTCATAATATAAATTCGGACGATTAAACGAGGCTTTAAACGTGTTCGCATCGGTCATGTCCAAATTTTTCAGAATATCCTCCTGCACTTTTGGCGTAGCCGTAGCCGTCAATCCAATCACAGGGATATCACCCAATTGCTTGATAATACTTCTCAAATTTCGGTATTCGGGTCTAAAATCATGACCCCATTCCGAGATACAATGCGCTTCATCTATAGCCACAAACGAGAGTTTTTCATTCTTAAGAAACGTGACATATTCTTCTTTTGTCAACGATTCGGGAGCAACATATAATAATTTGGTTAATCCGGAAGAAATGTCTTTTTTAACTTGATTGATTTCGGTTTTGGTCAGCGAAGAATTTAAAACATGCGCAATGCCATATTCTGAACCCAAACTACGCAAAGCATCTACTTGATTTTTCATAAGCGCAATAAGCGGCGAGACCACAATTGCAGTTCCTTCTTGGATAAGAGCCGGTAATTGATAACACAAAGACTTACCCCCTCCGGTGGGCATAATCACAAAAGTATTATGACCGGTAATGATACTTTTAACAACTTGTTCCTGTAAACCTTTGAATTGGCTGAAGCCAAAATATTTTTTTAACGCTGCGTGGATATCAATTTCGTTGGAATTCATTCTCTAATAACTGGATTTTATTAAATTTGCACTTATAAAGATACTAATTTCTTTTACACATACAAATTTAAAACTATTCTGTTTTGATACCAAAAGAAAAAATTTTGGCTTCGGCCAAAAAAACTATTTTATCCGAAAGTGAAGCCATTGCCAAGTTGGTAGACTACCTTTCCGATGATTTTGCAAAAGCCATTGAATATATTTTACACAGCAAAGGACGATTGGTGGTAACCGGAATCGGGAAAAGCGCCATTATCGCACAAAAAATGGTAGCCACTTTCAACTCTACCGGAACCCCTTCCTTATTTCTCCATGCGGCCGAAGCCATTCACGGAGATTTGGGAATGGTACAACCCGGAGACACCATCATTTGCATCTCTAAAAGCGGAAACAGCCCCGAAATAAAAGTACTGGTGCCTTTATTAAAGCGCGACGGGAATCCGCTCATTGGGATAACCGCCAGTGTCACTTCTTTTTTAGGCAAAGAGTCCGATGTGGTCATCAATGCCCATGTCGACCACGAAGCTTGTCCTAATAACTTAGCGCCGACCAACAGCACCACCGCCCAATTGGTATTGGGAGACGCTATAGCCGTATGTTTAATGGAAATGCGAAACTTCAAAAGCGAAGATTTTGCCAAATACCATCCCGGCGGTGCTTTGGGTAAAAAACTATTACTTCGAGTAACCAACATGTTAGACCGAACCCACAAGCCGAGTGTAACCACCACTTCCTCAGTAAAAGATGTGATTGTGGAAATTTCTGAAAAACGTTTGGGCGTGACCGCCGTTATGGAAAAAGGAAAACTGGTAGGAATTGTGACCGATGGAGACATCAGACGCATGCTAAATAAAACAGAAACCATTACCGGTTTAACCGCTCAGGATATTATGACAAAAAATCCGAAAACGGTGCAATTAGACGCGATGGTAGTCGATGCTTTCAACACTATGGAGGATTTTTCAATTACACAATTAGTGGTTTTTGACAAAGAAGAGTACGTAGGGATTTTACACATTCACGATATTTTAAAGGAAGGAATCATATAAAATGGCCAAGAAAAACTTAAGCGAAATGTCCTTTCTGGACCATCTGGAAGAACTGCGTTGGTTGTTGGTAAGAAGTTCCATTGCCATTGTGGTGTTGGCCATTGCCGTCTATTTTGTGTCCGATTTTATTTTTAACGACATCATTTTCGGGCCCACCAAAGTAGATTTTGTAACCTACCGTTTCTTTTGTGACGCCTCTCATTATTTAGGGTTTGCCGATACAATTTGTATTGAAGAATTGCCCTTCATCATCCAGAACACCAGCATGGAAGGACAGGTAAACGTGTTTGTATGGACGTGTATTACCGCCGGATTTATCCTGGGTTTCCCTTACCTTTTATGGGAAGTCTGGAAGTTTATCAGCCCAGCCTTGTATGAAAAAGAACGCAAATACGCCAAAGTCTTTGTGTTTACAGCTTCTTTATTGTTTTTTATTGGGGTATTGTTCGGTTACTATGTAATTGTTCCCATGTCAGTTAATTTCGTAGCGACCTTTTCAGTGAGTGCTATGGTGAAAAACGAATTCAATCTCGAATCCTACATCAGTATGATCAAAACTTCAGTACTGGCCGGAGGTTTGTTTTTTGAATTGCCCATTATCATTTATTTGCTGACAAAACTCGGATTGGTAACCCCAACCTTTTTGCAAAACACCCGCAAATATGCCGTAGTTTTGGTACTGATTATCGCCGCGATCGTGACCCCTCCCGATGTAGTGAGTCAAATTACCGTGGCGGTACCCATGCTTTTAATTTATGAAATAAGTATATTAATCTCAAAATTCGTCGTAAAACGACAAGAAAAAAATGAGCAACTTAGTACAGGAATTTAACGACTACCGTTCTAAAATGAACGACAAATTATTGGCCGACGACAATAAAGTCATCAAACGCATCTTCAATTTAGACACCAATACGTACATGGAAGGAGCTTTGGATGTAAAAACCAAAGAGCTATTAGGATTAGTGGCTTCCGCGGTCTTGCGTTGTGACGATTGCATCAAGTACCATTTGGAAACCTGTTACAAGTTGGGCGTAACCCGTGCCGAAATGATGGAAAGCATGAGTGTAGCCACCTTAGTGGGAGGAACCATTGTCATTCCGCATTTGCGTCGCGCCTACGAATTTTGGGAAGCATTAGAAGAACAGTCTAAATAATTGTTAATGTATTGATTTGTTAATTCGGTTATTCGTTAATTTGCGGATGTCGAACGACCAAATCAAAAAATAACCAAATCAACATAATGATATTAAGAGCAGATAATTTAATCAAAACATATAAAAAGAGAACCGTTGTAAAAGGCATTTCGGTAGAGGTAAACCAAGGTGAAATTGTAGGCTTACTAGGTCCTAATGGTGCCGGAAAAACCACTTCTTTTTATATGATTGTGGGATTGGTTAAACCCAATTCGGGAAATATTTATTTAGATGATATGAATATTACCGATTTCCCGATGTACAAACGTGCTCAAAATGGGATTGGTTATTTGGCCCAAGAAGCGTCTGTTTTCAGAAAATTGAGTATTGAAGACAATATCATGAGTGTGTTGCAATTGACAAACTTAGCCAAGGACGAGCAAGAAGCCAAAATGGAAGCCTTAATTGATGAGTTTTCGTTAAATCATATTCGTACCAACCGTGGCGATTTACTTTCAGGAGGAGAACGCCGTCGTACCGAAATTGCCCGTTGTTTGGCAACCGATCCTAAGTTTATCCTACTCGATGAGCCGTTCGCCGGAGTTGATCCCGTAGCGGTGGAAGACATTCAGCGTATTATTGCCAAACTAAAAGACAAAAATATCGGAATCTTAATTACCGACCATAACGTACAGGAAACCCTTGCCATTACCGACAAAACCTATTTGATGT
>Ga0209599_10001127_pt1 | contig 13637 bp, 8 predicted proteins | sample Shrwel_input2_FT_FD_187534 | JGI IMG/M metagenome (GOLD analysis project Ga0209599, IMG submission 187534) | Subsurface microbial communities from deep shales in Ohio, USA - Utica-3 well 1 S input2 FT (SPAdes) (version 2) ... | reverse complement strand
TTCTCGATGAACGGACGCAGCTGCTCAGGCGTTTCGGCGTAGAGCAAGGCCGATCCGAGCAGGCACGGGATCAGCAAGAGGGGTAGGGCGGTGCGACGTCGCATCGGGGGTAAGGGCAGGCTAGGCACAGGCCGGGAGTTGAACAGGTTTTTATGGGGATCGGGTCATGGTCCGGCCCGGCTGACTCAGCCCTTGCCCCGGGGCCAGGTTTCTTCATCAGATTGGCCCGTGAATACCTCGGAGCAGCTTTTCCAACGCGCCCTCTCGATGATCCCGGGCGGCGTCAATTCCCCGGTCCGGGCTTTCCGCTCGGTCGGTGGCACCCCTTTTTTCACGAAGTCAGCCAACGGTGCCCGTCTGACCACGGCCGACGACCAGGAACTCGTGGACTTCGTCCTGACCTGGGGTCCGGCCATCCACGGCCATAACGACCCGGACATCCGCGCGGCGATCCGCGAGGCCCTCGACCGCGGCACGAGCTTTGGCACCCCGAACCCCCTCGAGGTCGAGATGGCCGAGCTGATCCTGTCCTGCGTCCCGGCGGTTAAGAAGGTCCGCATGACCAACAGCGGCACCGAGGCCACGATGTCCGCCATCCGCCTCGCCCGCGGTTATACGGGTCGTAACAAGATCATCAAGTTCTCGGGCTGTTACCACGGCCACGTCGACTCGCTCCTCGTGAAGGCCGGCTCCGGCGCGCTCACGCAAGGTAATCCCGATTCCGCCGGCGTCACGCCCGGCACCGCCGCCGATACGCTCGTCGCGGAGTATAATAATCTGCCGGCGCTCTCCGCGCTCTTTGACGCCAACGCGGGCCAGATCGCCGGCCTCATCGTCGAGCCGTTCCCGGCTAACGTCGGCCTGATCCTGCCGGACGCGGGCTTCCTCGCCGGTCTCCGCGAACTCTGCACGAAGCACGGCACGGTGCTTATCTTCGACGAAGTGATGACGGGGTTCCGTCTTTCCCTCGCGGGAACGCAGGGCCTGCATGACGTCGTTCCGGACCTCGTCTGCATGGGCAAGATCATCGGCGGCGGCCTCCCGGTCGGCGCCTTCGGCGGCAAGGTCGAGATCATGGACAGACTCGCGCCGCTCGGCCCGGTCTATCAGGCCGGCACGCTCTCGGGTAACCCGCTCGCCATGGCCGCCGGCCTCGCCGCAGTCCGTAAGCTGAAGTCGCTGAATCCGTACGCGCGCCTCGACGTGCTCGGTCGTCGCGTCCGCGACACGCTCCTCGCCGCCGCGCAGGCCAAGGGCATCCCGCTCCAAGTCCCGCAGGTCGGTTCGATGTTCTCGCTCTACTTCAACACCGAGAAGGTCCGTAACTACGACCAGGCCATCGCCTCCAACGGCGACCTGTACCGCAAGGTCTTCCGCACTGCGCTCGACAAGGGCGTGTACCTCGCACCTTCGCCTTACGAGACCGCGTTCATCTCCACTGCCCACGAGGGCAAGGATATCGACAAGGCCTGCGAAGTCCTCGACGCCGCCGTGCGCGCCCTCTGATCATGCCCAAACTCGCTTTCATCGGTTCCGGACGCATGGCAGGGGCCATGGTGCAGGGTCTCCTCCGTTCGGGCGCCTGCGCTCCGGCTGACATCACCGTCATCGGTGGCAATGACTCCACCGCCGCCGACCTTTCCAAGGCCACCGGCGTCCGTGTGGCCGCGACCCCGACCGAACTCCTCGCCGGCGCCGATGCGGTCGTGCTCGCCTGCAAGCCGCAGCAGTTCGCCGACCTTGATAAGTCTTACGCCTCGCTGGCGCAGGGTAAACTCGTGCTCTCCATCCTCGCCGGTACGCGTCTCGCGACGATCGGTACGTTCTTCTCGTCCGCCCGTAACGTCGCGCGCGCCATGCCGAATACCCCGGGCGCCGTCGGGCAGGGCATCAGCGCCCGTTGTTCCGCGACCCCGCTGGCGGCCAGCGACGCCCAGATCGTCGACGCGATTCTTTCCGGCCTCGGTCCCGTGCTCGAACTCCCTGAGTCCATGTTCGACGCCGTCACCGCCGTCTCCGGTAGCGGCCCCGGTTTCTTCTTCGAATACGTCGCCGCTTACGAAGAGGCCGCCGTCGCCTTGGGCTTCACGCCCGAGCAGGCCAAGCTCCTCGTCCGCCAGACCTTCAGCGGTTCTCTTGCGCTCCTCGCCGCCACCGGTGAGACGCCCGTGGCCCTTCGCATCCAGGTGACCTCGCCCGGCGGCACGACCAAGGCCGGCCTCGATGCGATGGAAGCCGGTAAGTTCCGCGCCATCGTCGCCTCCGCCCTCATCGCCGCCAAGCAGCGCGGTGAAGAGCTGGGCAAGAAGTAGAGCGTCCGCTTAAGCGGACGCAGGGCTAGGGCCAGGGCTAGGGCTAGGGCTGGGGTTGGGACGATGCTCGCATCATCCGACGCCGTAGGTCCCAGCAGTTCAGGATGGCCAGCGCCATGATCACCCAGTGCAGATCACGGCCGACGATCGGCACGACGGTCATCAAGAACACCCCGACAAAAGCCATGTAGTTTAAGGCCTCGAGTCCGCCAGCGAAGAGCAGGAACGAAAGCGCCATCATGTTGATCGCCACCATCAGTAAGAGCAGTCCGCAGGGGACGATTGTCCAAGCCGTCCGTCGGGCCAGCCATCCCCCGCTGAGCCGGGTCAGGATGACGGTGGGGATGAGTGCAAATACCAAGTGGAAGGCATAACTTAGGATGTGCTGAAACGTCACGAAGCTCCCTGTCATCCAGGCTTCGGTGAACATCGTGACGATGGCCCAGCCCAAGCCGTAGGCCGCCCCGAGGCGATAGAGATTCGGTTTTCGCGTCACCTGAAGGGAGGAATTCATTTACTTTATCAATCGGGTCATCTCTGGGACGATGCTCGCATCATCCGTCGGCGCAGATCCCAGCAGTTGCCTACGGCGAGGAAGATCGGGACGATGGTCACGAAGCCGAAGAACGGAAACCAGAAGAACAAGATGAGCGAATCATGGAAGCGAAGTCCTCGTAGCGATTCGAGTACGCCTCGCCAGTCCCGGGTGAATTCGACTCCTGCGATGACGACCAGCATGCAGGCGGCGAAGATCAGCGTGCCGAGCAGCAAGGCCGCTGGACCGTAAGTCCATACTTTCCACGCTTTCGTCTTGCCGAGGCGTCCGGCGAGCAGGCGCGTCACCAGGATGCCGGTCGGGATGCTGCCCAGCAGATACCAGCCAGTCATCCTGAAAAAATCTCCTCCGAGGCTTTTCAAGACCGCGAGGGCGACGACGCCCCACAGGAGTCCGTAGACGGCGCCGAGTCGGTTCAAGTTGGGTGAGCGGGTGTTCTCCATGACGCTGATTATTACTCACACCAGCAATTCAGCCAACTTTCTATATGCTGACTATATGCAAGTGGGCCGGGTTATCTCGCTCATTAGGACCGCGGTGAAGTCGTGATTCACGCCGTTTTAAGCGACCTAATCGAGGCTAGGTCACGACGCAGTCGTGACCCTACCGGTCGTCACCGATACTCGATACTCCAGACTCCATACTCTAAAATGCTTACTTCTTCTTGGCCTTCTTGGCGGCTTGGCCGCCCGGGAGGCGTTTCTGGCCTTGATTGGGCAGCGGGCCGGCGAGGGGAGGGGTCTCGAAATACTTGCCGTCCTCGAGCATGCGCGGGTCGCCCGTCTCGCGGAGGATCGTGAAGAGGCGCTCGGTCATCTCCTTGCGCACGGCAGCGTAGGCGGGTGACTCGGCCACGTTGTTCATCTCGTGCGGATCCGTCTTGAGGTCGTAGAGCTCGAACATCGGGCGGTGGCCGTAGAACTTATCGAAGAGCGCGGACCACTCAGGTGATTTGCGGGCGCCGACGAACCAGGCCTTGGTCGGGCCGGCATCATCGTCGGGCAGCGTCACGAAAGTCGTCTGGGCGACTTCGTCGAAGGTCGGCTCATTGGTGCCATCGAGGCGGTAGGGGTTCCCCAGTGGCCAGCGCTCGGGCTTGAAGTTCACGATCAGGACGTGGTCCTGGGTGCGCAGGGCGCGCTGCGGGTAGGGCGAGTAGTCCGGGCGGGCGATCTCGACGTGACGCTCACGGCCGGCGACGACCCAGGTGCGGGTCGGGTCGACCTGGCCTTGGCGGTCGGACTGCAGGACGTTCCAGAGCGAACGGCCCGTCATCACCGCGGGCGGCTTCACGCCACCGGCTTCGAGGAAGGTCGGGGCGAGGTCGGGCAGCGTGACCATGTCGTCCACCACACGTCCGCCCCGCACGCCAGCGCCGGATACGATGAGCGAGACGCCCGTGCCGAAACCGTAGAGGTTGCATTTGCCGTGCGGGAAGCCCGGGGCGCCGTGGTCACCGCTCACGGCGATCAGCGTCTTGCTGCGTTCGCCGGCGCGGTCGAGTTCCTCGAGCAATACGCCCATCGCGGCGTCGAGGGCCTGGACTTCGCCGAGGTAGTCGGCGAGGTCTTCGCGCACCACCGGGACGTCCGGCAGGAAGGCCGGCAGCTTGCCCTTGAGGGCGTCGGGATCGAGGCCCCAGAGTTTCTGGCCACTGCCGCGCACCCAGGCGCGGTGGGTGTTGGTCGGGCCGAACCAATAGGCGAAGGGCTGGCCGGCGGCTTTCACCGCGAGCATCGCGCGGAAGTTGCCGCGGACTTCTTCGAGGAGCTTGCCGCGGGCGGCCTCGGCCGTGGCGCCCTTCGCCACCAGGTCGGTCGCGTTCTCCGAGAAGTTGTTGAAGGCGCGTCCTGATTTCTCGAAGGCGTGCTGCTGTCCGCCGTAAGGGGCGTCGGCCGGCGAACCGGGGCTCCAGACTTTATAGGACTTACCCAGGTGATAGCCGGCGTCGCGGAGGAGCAGGGGATAGGTCGGGATGGTCTCATCCCAGACCGCGCCTTGGAGGATGGCACCGCGGCCGGTACGCCAGAAGTGTTGACCCGATAGCAAGGAACTGCGGCAGGGAGTGCAGGAGGGCGCGTTGACGTGGGCGTTACGGAAGAGCACGCCTTCCTTGGCGAGACGATCGAGGTTCGGCGTGCGGAGCAGTCCGTTGGTGCCGGCCAGATTGCCATGTTCGGCGTAGATGCGCGCGAAGCGGCCCCAGTCGTCGGCGAAGAAGAAGAGGATGTTCGGGCGCTCGGGCGCCGATCTGGCGAAGGCCGACGTAGCGAAGAACAGGATTAGGACGGAGAGGAGTCGCATCGGATTATTTCAGCGGGGCTTTCTCGAAGTCGTCTTTCTTGACCCAGCCGGCCTCGAGCAGCTCCCCGCCCATGTAGCGTTCGTAGAAACGCAGCTTCTTCTGGTCGGCCGAAGGGTAGGCCTCGTATTCGGCGCCGCGGCCGATCGCGCGGAGGTCGCCGGCGGCCTTGAGCTCGTCCCACATCTGCGTGCGGAGCTTCTCGACTTCGGCCACGCGGGTCTGGGCGAGGTTCTTCACGCAATCCACGTCCGTGCTCAGGTCATAGAGTTCCTGAGCGGGGCGCATTCCGAAGCAGAGTTCCCAGAAGGGGTCTGACCCTTTCTCGCGGCGGGCGTGTAGCAGGAAGGACTTCGTCGGGCTCGCGTCGGTATCGAGGTAGCCCGTCTCCGGATTGCAGGCCGGCCAGCGGGAGGGCTCGGCATTCTCGAGGTAGGCCACACCTTCCTTCACGATACCGCGGATCGGGTAGCCCACGTCGCCGGGACGACCGAGGTCGTTGCGTTCGCGGCCGATGAGCGTGTGGTCGCGAGCGGGATTGGAACGTCCATCGACGCCGCTCCGGAAGATATCGCTGAGGCTGCGACCCGAGGTCGGCGCAAGGGCACCGGTGGCCGGCCAGGCGACGCCGGCGGCTTCGAGGAAGGTCGGGGCGAAGTCGACGAAGCTGACGTAGTCGGTGACCTTGCGGCCCGGGTTCTTGATGCCCTTGGGCCAGCGGATCGCGAGCGGCAGGTGGTTGGCGTTCTCGTAGGCCGAGCCTTTCACGCGCGGGAAGGGCATGCCGTTGTCGCTCGTGACCACCACGATCGTGTTCTCCAGCTGGCCGGACTTCTCCAGGAATTCCAAGGCCCGGCCGACGTGGCGGTCGAAGTATTCGACTTCGTAGGCGTAGTCCAACATGTCGCCGCGGATGGTCTCGTTGTCGGGCCAGTAGGCCGGTACGCGGTCGATGTCGGCCGTCTTCTTGCCGCCGAGGCGGATGCCGGTGCCGGCTTCGTATTCGCGATGTGGTTCGATGGAGCCGAGCCAGAAGAACCACGGCTGGCCGGGCTTGGCCTGCTTGAGGAAGGACTGGAAGTTGGCGCTATAATCATTGTTCGTGATGCCGGTCGTCGGCGCCTTGGCCTTCTTCTGGTTGAAGGGCTTGCCCGCCATCGCGCGGGGCGAGCCGTCGGCCTTGAGCGAAAGCCCCGGTCCCCAGACCTTGCCCGTGGAAGCATAAGCGTAGCCGTTCTGTTCAAGCGCGTCGGGGAAGATGGCATGTTCCGGCGGGAAGACGCACTGGTGGTTGGCGGCGGCGCCGAGGAGCCAGGGATGGCGGCCCGTGAGGATCGTGGAGCGGGAAGGCGTACACTTCGCGGTCGGGGTGTAGGCGTTGAGGAAGAGCAGGCCCTCCTTGGCCACGCGATCGAAGTTCGGCGTCTTCACCCAGGAGCAGCCGTAGGCGCCGGCATGCCCGCGGCCCCAGTCATCGGCGGTGATGAAGAGCACGTTCGGACGGGCCGGTTCGGCGGCGTGACCGATGAGGGCCGCGCAGAGGGTGGCGAAGAGCAGGGTGGGTCGCATGGCTCGGGGTGAGGCTTTTCTAGCCCTCGCGGACCCGCATGCAATGCCTCAGCCATCCGGGCAAAGAAAAGGCCGGGCGACTCGCGTCGTCCGGCCTTCGTCAGCGCCTCAGGGCGGGCTTACTTCTTGGCAGGCTCGGCCTTCTTGGCCGGGGCCTTCTTGCCACCCTTGGCGGCCGGCTTGGCGGCCGGCTTCGGGGCGAGGTCACGGAGCTTCACGTTGCGGAACCAGACTTCGTCGCCGTGTTCCTGCAGGAGGATGTGGCCGTCGGCCCACTCACCGAAGTTCTTGCCGTACTTGGGGTCGGCGTACTTGGACTTCGCGACGAGGTCGCGGAACTCAGCGGTGCTGCGGTCGTAGGAGACGACGAGGCGGCCGTTGAGCCAGTGTTCGACCTTGGTGCCCTTGGCGATCACGTAGGCGTTGTTGAAGTCGCCGATACGGTTGGCGCGCTTATCCTTGGAGGCCGTCTTCAGGTCGTAGAGCGAGGAGACCGTGCGGTTGCCATCGCGGCCGAGCTTGGCGTCCGGGTGGACGGCGTCGTCGAGCATCTGGAATTCCAGGCCGAAGGCCGAGCCGGCGCCCTGGTTGAGGTTCGGCTGCACGAAGTACTTCAGGCCGCTGTTCGCACCCTTGGTGAGCTTGAAGTCGACGGAGACTTCGAACTCCTTGAAGCGCTCGATCGTGATGATGTCGCCGGCGTTGGCGGATTCCTTGCCGTCGCCCTTGGCGGTGCGGAGCGTGCCCTTCTCGACGGACCAGCCGGCCTTCGGGAAGTCCGGGCCCTTGGCGGAGCGCCAGCCCTTGCTGGAGCGGCCGTCGAAGAGGAGCTTCCAGCCGTCGGCCTTCTCGGACTCGCTCAGGCTGTTGTCCGGGATCTTCGTGAGGGAGATGTTGCGCCACTCGACGGTGGTGCCAGCCTTGGCGGCGTCCTTGCCGATGCCGTGCACCTGGAAGGCGATGAAGCCGGCCTTGTAGCCGTCGTCACGGACGTCGACGCGCTGCACGCCGTTGAGCCAGGTGCGGATGCGGTTGCCGTTGGCTTCCACCTTTACGTGGTTCCATTCGCCGATCTTGGAGAGCTCGCGGCCCTGCTTGGAAAAGGCGAGGGCGTCGCCGCCGCCGAAGCCGGGGAAGATCCAGCCGCGACGGCCTTCTTCGTAGAGACCGGCGGACCACATGCGGGCCTCGGTGTCGGGCTTCTTCACGTTCTTCGGATCGGTGTCGATCTCGGCCTGGTAGCCGTGGACGCGGCCGACCGGGACCTTGGCGGGCTTGCCGTCGCCGCCCTTGTAGGCGACTTCCTTGGCTTCGGAGTGGCTGCGGAACTGCACGCCCGAGTTCAGGCGCGGGTCGTTCTTGAAGTCATACTCCAGGACGAAGTTGCCGTAATCCTTGTCGGTGGCGAGGAAGGTGTTCGGCGTGTTGAGGGTCGAGGTGCCGACGAGGCTGCCCTGCGCGCTGACGGCGTAGGTGGCGTCGCCGCCGAGCTTCTTGAAGCCCGTGAGGTCCTTGCCGTTGAAGATCTCGACTTTGTTGGGGTTGCCCTTGGGGGCGGCGGTCTGGGCGTCGTTGGCGCAGCCTACGATCAGGAGGGCGGCGGCCGAGAGGCTCAGGAGGAGCGGGGTCTTTTTCATGGGAGGGATGATTTGGTCTGGAGATGAAAAAGCGGAGCGGCCTTGCGACCGCTCCGCTTCGTCGGAGGAGCTTAGAACGTGGTCGGGATCTCGAAGCCCTTGCGGCCGGCGCGCTTCGCGACGAGGTCGCGGTTGGCGGCTTCGGCGTTGGCGCCGGTGAACAGTTCGGTCTTGGTGTCCTGCGTGAGCGGGGCGCCGAGGGTGGCCTTGGACTCGTCGAGGTTCACGCCGTTACGTCCGAGGTGCTCGGCCATGCGGCCGAAGGCTTCGGCGAGGCCGGAGCTGGCCTTGATCGCTTCCTTGATCTCGCCGGCGCTCTTCTTCGCGCCGAGGCGGAAGGAGATGTTGGCGGAGTGGACGAGGGCGGTGGACAGGTGGCACTCGCGGACCGGGGCGTTGATGCCTTCGTTGGAACCCTTGCGGATGCCGGCGACCCAGTTGGCGTGGTGGCCGGAGGCGCCGCCGGTGAGGTCGACCGCGTCGACGGTCTTGCCGTAGGTCTTCACGAACTTGCCTTCCTTGTCGTAGACCTGGGCGGAGTTGTAGTCCGGGACGACGACGGTGGCGTTCTCGCACTCGACGATGATGCCGATTTCCGGAGACTTGGCCGACTTCTGGCCTTTGTTGAGTTCGGAGAACTGGCCGAACTTGTTCGACGGGCCGCTCATCTTGCCGTCGGCGGTCAGGCCGTAGACTTCGGTGATGAGGGGGGCGTCGGCGTAGTTGTGGATCGAGATGAAGGTGTTCGGGGTCTCGGCGCAGTCGACGTAGCCGAAGCGGCCGCCGACGGAGACGACCTCAGCGGAGACTTCGTGCGTGTTCAGGAACCAGCGGGCGATGTCGATCTCGTGGATCGCCTGGTTGCAAAGGTCGCCGCCGCCGTAGTTCCAGAACCAGTGCCAATCATAATGGACCGGGCCCTGATTGCCGGTTTCGTTGAGCTTGTCGGTCTGGTTGCCGCGGATGGATTCCTGGATGTCAGCCGGTCCGTTCCAGAGATCGTAGTCGATGTCGGACGGGATGGCGTTCTTCTTGGCCGGGCCGATTGACTTGCGGCGCTTGTAGCAGATCGCGCGGGCGACCTTCACCTTGCCGTACTTGCCGGCGTGCACGTCTTTGATGGCGGCGCGGATGCCGACGCCGGAACGGCTCTGGGTGCCGGCCTGGACGACGAGCTTGGAGAAGTGATTGGAGGCGGCGACGAGCTGCTGGCCTTCGAAGATGTTATGCGAGAGGGGCTTCTCGATGTAGAGGTGCTTGCCGGCCTGGAGGGACCAGATGCCCTGGATGGAGTGCTGGTGGTTCGGGGAGGCGATGGAGACGGCGTCGATGTCCTTGTCTTCGAGCATCTTTCGCATGTCGGTGTAGCCCTTGGCGCCGGGGTTGTCTTTCAGACCCTTGGCGACGACCTTGGCGTCGACGTCGCAGAGGGCGACGATGCGGACGCCCTTGATCTTCTTGAGCTCCTTGATGTGTTCCAGGCCACGACTACGGAAGCCGACGACGGCGACGCGGAGGTCGCCGTTCGCGCCCGTGGACTGGGCGTAGGTCTGGGCGCTGAGGCCGGCCACGGCGGCGGCCAGGGCGGAGTTCTTGATGAACGTACGACGATTGAGTTGGGACATAGATATGACTTGGGGTGAAGGGGAAGCATACGGAGATGCCCGTTGAGTCGAGAATGTTCCTAGCGAACAGGCCGCCCTGGTGGGCCCGTTCGCAGGGCCAGAGCTAGGGACAGGGACAGGGCTAGCCTTAGATCCCTAATAACCTAATTATCAGTTATTTAGGTATCAGGTTAAATCATCTAGCCCTAGCCCTGACCCTAGCCCTAGCCCTATTTCAGTCTACTTCACCGACTTAATATACTGCCGGATGGCTTCGAACTGGTCCGGGCCCTTGCCCTCGTAGGGTTCGCTGAGCTGGGTCACGCCCTCGGGGTCGGCGTACTTGGGCATCTTGGTGTCCGGGTCGATGCGGGTCGGGGCCAGCACCCAGCGGTGGTAGTAGCCCTTGCGCAGGCGCTCGGCGGATTCCGCGAAGTTGATGGCCGGGGCTTCGAAGACCGCGGTGGCTTCCTGTTCGCCGACCGCGTGGCAGGTGATGCAGTTGAAGCCTCCGTCGGCCCCGACGAGCTTCTGGCCGTTGGCGATCTTCTCGGCGTCGGTAGCCGGTTCGTCGGCTTCCTTCTGGGGCAGGCCGTGCTGATGGTTCAGGCCGAGGGCAAGGGAGTCGGCGTGGTGGGCGAAGCCGGGCATGCGGGCGATCAGCCACGGACGCGGCTTATACTCGATCTGACCGGCGATGAATTTGCTCATCCAGTCGTGGCGGAGTTTCTCGCCGAGCCAGGTGAGGGGCGGGATGGGCGCGTCGTGCACCGGCTCGCCTTCGACGTGCTCCTTCGCCGGCAGCGCTTCACGCAGCTTCTTCGCTTCGCCGTCGACCTTGGTCCACGTGCTCACCGCGCCATCGCGCGCGTGGCAAGCGACGCAGTTGAGATTCTTGATCTGGCGTTCGGCGTATTCGGCCGGGGTGTCCTGCTTGAGCGAAGCGAGGTCGGTGGCGAGGAACGTCTTCAGCGAGGCGCGCTGCGTCGCGGTGAAGGCGAAGTCCGGTGCGGTGGCGCGGGCCTTTTCGTCGGCGGACAGGCAGCCCTTGTCGCCGGCGGCAAGGACCTTCGCGAGCGGCGGCTGGGTGGTCGCCGGCATGCCGGCGTGGCAGTTGAGGCAGCCGGCGCTGACGATCAACGCAGCGCCTCGGGCGGCGTCACCGGCGATGGGCTGACGCTTGATCTGGCGGCTGTTGGCGAGCAGGTAGGCCGCGAGTTGAGCGGCTTCCTCTTCCTCCAGTCGGAAGTGCGGCATGCGCGTGGCCGGGTAGTGCTTGGCCGGATCCTGCAGGTATTCGACGAGCGCGGCGGGATGCCACTTGTCGGCGATGTGTCCCATCGGTACGCGGTCATGCGCGTCCTTGCCTTCGAAGTTCGGACGCTGGTGGCAGGCGATGCAGCCGAGGTTGGCGAAGAGTTCGCCGCCTTGCGGGGCGAGTTTGAGGTCGACCGCGCAGGCCTTCGGCGTCGCGCCCTGCGTGAGCATCGCCGCGAGATCGGCGGCCTGCTGGGCGGAGTTCGCTCCGGTCAGCGCCTTGGGCATCAGCGAATGCGGGCGGACGGAATGCGGGTCGTGGATCCAGTCCGCGAGAAAGGGTGCTTTGAACTTCGTGCCGAGCTCGGCGAGCAACGGCGCGTTCTGGCCGTGTTCCGGCATGCCGGAGCCTTTCACCGGCAGGAGGGCGGCGTCAGCATGGCAGGCCGCGCAGTTCAGCTGCGCGAAGAGCAGGCGGCCTTCGCGACGCTGCGTGGCGACGTCGAGTTCCTTGTCGGCCGCGTGCGTGAGGAGCGTCGGCGGGACCGGTTCGAGCGGGAAATCTTTCGACGCCCAGTTCAGGCGTGCGAACGTATCGCCTTTCGACGCGCCGACGATCTCGGCCACGAGGCGGTTCGGCCCCTTGTTGAGCTGCACGGTCTTGATGCCAGGACCGTCGAGCAACGGCTGGCCGTTGAGGCTGAGCTTGAACTGCCCGGAGGTCTCGACCGCGAGTTTAAAGGTGCCGCGTAGCGGCGACTGCAGGTCGCCTTCCCACTTCGCGGTGAACGGACCGGCCGGCAGGAAAGGCGTCGGCGCCTGGCCGGCGGGCACGTAGAGCGCGAGGAGACGATCCGTGCGGACGTCGGTCTGGCCGGCGGCGGTGAAGGTGACCTTGAGGCCCGGGAGGTCCTGGGCGGAGAGGGCGGTCGCGAGGGTCGCGGCGAGCAGGCAGAAGAAGCGGCGGAGACGCATGGCGGCGGAGCCCCTCCATTGGGAGGTATTCCTGCCGTCAGGCAAGCCCCCAACAAGAAGGCCCGGCGTGAACCGGGCCTTCGTCGATGAGGAATTCGCCTCAGCTTACTTGGCGAACGAGCGGTAGTCTTCGCCTTCCTTCTCGGGCACCACGTTGATGGTGTGCGCGATGTCGTCCGGCACGCGCGATCCGTCGACGGCCTTCACGTTCATCTTGATGCGCATCTGCATCACCGGCACGAGGCCTTCGACTTCGAGGAAGACGGACTTGCCGTCGTCAGCGAGCTTGACGGACTTGACCGGGACCTGGTCGGAACCCTTTTCTCCGGGCTTGCTGACCTTGTACGTGTCGGAGCCGTAGGCGCCGGAGTAGAGGTAGTTGTACTGCTCGAGGGACCAGTTCTGGGCGTCGGACGCCGACTTCTTGTCGAGCGCGCCGGTGAAGCGGACGGTGATGCCCTTCTTCGAGACGTGCAGCGACTCAGGCATGGTGACGGACTTGCCGGTGTAGCGGACGCGCTGGATGGCGCCGTCCTTGACGCCGTTGGTCTGCCAGCCCTTGAGGCCGGCGACGTAGAGTTGGCCGTCGACCGGGTTGAAGCGCGAGCGCATCAGGCCGGTGGCGAACTTGAGCGGGAACTTGACCACGCCGCCCTGGGGGATGTCGCCGACGCGTTCCTGCAGGACCGCGAAGAGCGAGGACTTGCCGTAGGAGAGGTAGAGCATGCGACCTTCGAAGGGACCCCACTTGCCTTTGTTGGCGGGCACCCAGATCTGGCCGCCGTTGGAATTGTCGACGTCGTACGGGACCCAGCAGAGGTGCGGGCTGTACTTCGTCGGCGCCGGGGTGCGATGGGCGAGGTCAGGGACCTCGATGAATTCGCCGGGCTTGGAGAAGTGGATGTAGTCGACGGGGACCCAGGTGCCCTGGTTGTCGCCGCTGGAGACTTCGCCGTTGGGGCCGACGCCCATGCCGTTGGGGGCGCGGATGCCGGTGGCGTAGACTTCGAACTTCTGGCCGTCGGCCGAGACCTTGAAGATGCAACCATGGTGGTCGCTGAGAGGACCCCAGCCGCGGCCTCCCGGATTCACGGGTCCGCCCTTGAGGAAGTAGAAGTTGCCCTGCGAGTCGGTCTGCAGGTCGAACATGAACTCGTGGAAGTTCGAGGTGACCTGGACGTCGTTGTTGAAGTTCTGGTAGAAGTCGGCTTCGCCGTCCTTGTTGAAATCGTGGAGCAGCGTGATCTGGTCGCGGCCGAGGACGTAGATCTGCTCGTTGACGATCTTCAGGCCGAGGCCGTGGAAGATGCCGGTGGCGTAGCGGCGCCAGGTGATCTTGCTGAGCTTGTCGTCGGCGAACTTGCCGACCCAGACGTCGCCGCTCCAGGTGGAGAAGGCGATGCGGCCGTCCTGGAAGAAGTCGAT
>Ga0209599_10001126_pt1 | contig 13640 bp, 12 predicted proteins | sample Shrwel_input2_FT_FD_187534 | JGI IMG/M metagenome (GOLD analysis project Ga0209599, IMG submission 187534) | Subsurface microbial communities from deep shales in Ohio, USA - Utica-3 well 1 S input2 FT (SPAdes) (version 2) ... | reverse complement strand
ATGAAACTATTGAGGCTTCAAAATCAAAAGCAAATAATTCTTCTAAAACTAGAAGAAGATGATATTTATAATAGTATTATAATATAAAAAAGCATGTCTAAAAGAATATTAGTAAAAGAAGCTGGTTTGATGGATTTTTTTAAGAGTTTTTTCCAAGCTAAAGCCGATGGAAACGAATCTGAGTGGCTACAAAGATTGAGAAAAGCTGACCCGGACTTAGCTGATGTTTGGAAAGATTACGATGATAAGTTATCTGCTAATATGCGATTACAACAACAAACTTTGAAGAAATACGGATTAGACACTTCAAAAGTGGATAGCATGATTAAAAAATATGGATTAAAGAATGTTTAATTCATAAATCTAACTTATAATGGCTAAAACCAATAGTTCTGTTTCAAAAACTGGTAAAAATGCTGAAATCGCTAATCAGGAAGCTGTTGTCAAATCCAAAAAAGAAGAAATAGCAAACAATGAAGCTATTTTAAAGCAAGCTAATTCTATTGTAGAGTATTATGAAAAGCAATTAAAGTTAAAAAAACAATTAACTGACGAAGCTAAAGAGCAAATAAAAGCAGCTAAAGAAATTCAGAAAAAATCCGAACAAAGAGAAAATTCTTTAAAAAGTGAACAAAAATACCTTTCCAAATTATACGAAACTGAAAATAAAAGAAAGAAGTTATTAAAAGAGTCTATTGCCGATGCAGATGAATTTGCATCATCATTACGAAGTTTGGGTAATCAAGTAGGTAAGGATAATAAGTTATTCGAAGTTATGAACACCCATATTGATTCTGTAGCTACTACATTAAATAGTGTTGGGCAAATAGTATCAGAATTAGGAGATGACCAACAAAATCTAAAAAAACAAGTAATAGGTGCAACTGATGCATACAAAAATTTAAATAACAATATAACTGTTGCAGGTAAAAAAATGATGCAACAAAAAATGACTCAATCTGAGTATAATCAGCTAATAAAGGATTCTTATGAAAACTTTGATGAGTTAATATCTAAAATTGACCAATCTACTGAAGCTGGTAAAGATTTATATAAAATGATGGTCGCATCAAAGAATGAGATGGAATCATTCTATAAAGCGGCTCAAAAAAGTGAAAACGCAATACAAGGATTAAATACGGGATTAGACCAGATTTCATCATCGGGTGTTCCTGGTGTATCCGAATTATCCAATGTAATAAAAAGTGCAGCTGAAGGTGGTAAAGGATTAGGATTATCTATATTCGCATTAGGTGCCGCTTTAGGTGCTTTGGCATACAATTTAGGATTTGTTGGTGATAAGGTTGGCGATATTGCTGGTTTTGATGCTGAAATAGCTAAAACAACCGGTGCAATTGATGTATTAGAAAAGAAATTAGCAGCTGGTGCATTTGGTGGCAGAAATTTTGTTGTAGAAAAGGCTATGGCTCAATTCTCCGCATCAATGAGGCAAGCGGCCGCTTCTTTTCAAGCGGCTTCTAAAACTGCCTTATTTGGTAATGCAATTGGTGGAGTTGGATATGGGGCGGCTCAATTACAAATGGCTGGAATAGGTGCTGATAAAGTGGCGGCTGGTATGACAGCAGCAGCCGATGCAACTGGTAGAATGCCAACGGCAAAGATGGGAGCTGATATGGCTATTATGGCTGCTAGAACAGGTCAATCTGAAGAAAGTATAGCTTCAATCAATGAAGCATTTATGAGGATGGATGGTATGAGTGAAACTACTGCTCTTAATATGCAGGAAGGATTACGAAGTATGGCTAAGCAAGCTAATATTAATTTAGGTGGATTGATGACCGAAATGGCAGAATCATCTAAAGATATGTTAAGTTATCAAATTAAATCAGGTTCAGCATTAGCAAAACAAGTAACATTTGCTCGTTCAATGGGTGTAAGTTTTCAGGATATAGCAAAAGCTGGACAAAGTATGGTATTGAACTATAAAGATAGTATCAAATCAGAAATGCAGTTATCAGCTATGTTAGGTAAGAATGTTGACCTTTCTGAAGTAAGAGCTAAGTTTGCAAGTGGAGATACCGATGGAGCATTAAACGCATTAAAAGCACAAGGTTTAGACCCTGCTAAGATGGATATGTTCCAACAACAAATGTTGCAGCAAGCAACCGGTATGGATTTAAACACATTATCTAAGATAAGTAAAAATACAGGTAGAAGTGGAGGAGAATTAAAAGCTGGAGATGCAACAGCTGGAAATAAATCATTTTTAAATAGAACTGTTTCAGCTCAAGCAACATTAGAAGCAACTAATGCAATGATATCATCTGATACAGCTATTAAATTATCTGAGTTGGATACCGCTGAACAAGTACAATTACAAGAAGCTATAAAAAATAATACAGGTGGAATAGCTGATTTAAAAAATACTTTAGCAAAACAAGAAGCATTAAAAGATGCTACAATTGCATTAAAAACTGCTATATACGGATTAATTGCTGGTTTAGCTACATTTGCTGCATATCAAGGAATAAAATCATTGGTTAAACCAAAGGCTGGACCATCATTACCAAAAACATCTGTACCACAACCATCAGGCCCACTTACAAAGAGTGGTGCGCCTGATATGAGATTTAAAGCAAATAAATCAGCAGTTGTAGGTGCAGAAAAAGCGGCAGTTAAAGGTGCAGAAAAAGCAGGTGTAAAGGGAATCGCAAAGCTTGGTGCAAAGGGATTAGGTAAAGCAGTACTTAAAAAAATTCCAATAGTAGGAGCATTAGCAGGTTTAGGGTTTGCTTTAAGTAGAGCTGCATCAGGTGATTGGACAGGAGCGGCTATGGAAGTTGCATCGGGTGCAGCTGGTAGTATTCCAGGAATTGGAACAGCCGCTTCAGTTGGTATTGATACCGCATTAGCAGCAAGAGATATGGGGGCATTTGATACGAAACCTGCAGCAACTCCTGCAAAAGCGGCAACTCCAACCTCAACAGCCGCAACAGCTGCAGTTGCCGCAACCGGAGGAACATCCGTAGTTCAAGCTGCAAAAGCATCAGAAAAATGGATGCAAGATAAGTTGACATATATGAGTGGTAATTTGGAAAGAGTAGTTGATAGGACTCATAAAACTATGATGAATACAGCCGCAACAACCAAAGAACTACAAACATTAAATACGAACACAAAGGCTATAATGAACTTAACCAAAACAATCGAAGCATTGACTGTTGCCACATATCAGGGTAAAGGAAATGTTGAAGTAATGATTGATGGTAAGAGAGTAGCATACGCATTTGACAAATACAAAGAAAATACGAGAGGTGGTGACCCAAATTCAAACACTAAACCTTAATAATCCATAAATTTTCTTAAAGGATATTTATAGTAAATAGAATATACTATCAATGCCAACAATCTTAGACTTATTTAAAAAAGCAAATGGTGATAAAGAAGTTACCACTTGGAATGGTGGCCACAAAAACAAAGGTTTGGGTGGTAAAATAACGGATTTTGTCAAAGCAGAAGCTAATCCAAATGGACCAAGAGTATTATTCTATAAAAAATTAGTAACTCCACCATTAATATATGGTACTGATACTCCGAGAATATCTCTCAAAGGTACAGTAGACCCTCCTAGAAGTTTAGCAACTACATCAGCTCGATATAATGAGGACCCATCTAAAAAGCCACCTCTTTTGAATTTAGGTTCGCTTATGGGTGGTTCGGCAAATAGGCCTTCTGATACAATATTTAAAGATAAAAATTCAGCGCCTGTTAGTAAAGGTACATTGCCTACCGAAGTGGGAGACCATACAAATTTAAAATATGCAGTTGAAGGTGGTGTTGATTATTTGGTAAGTAAAGCTCCAATGGGACCTAATGCACTTTCTGGTATATTAAAAGGAGATTTAAATCAAATAGGTACTAAAGCAGTTGGAGCTGGAATTAGTGCAGCTAAAAAAGCAATAGGTAAAGCAATAACTAAAACTTTAACTAAAAATAGAAAACAAAATAAAAAGCCTGAAACAAAAGAAGGTAAAGCTGGTAGATTATATGCAGGTGGTATTAAATCTGGTGATGGTGATGTTGCAAAGGGAAATGTAAAAAATTCAGAATATTTTACCACATACACAGCTACTACTAATAAATTTACGGATAGAATTCAATATATTGCTAATAAAGCTGAAAAGAGAGATTCTAATAGTGGATACATAGATTTAGATTCATTTAATCAAAATATATTACAAAATGGTATTATTTTTAATGATAATGAATTAGATGGTAGATTAAATAATTCGAAATTAGGTGCAAGTTTTATCAAAATAAAACCATATGGTACAAATCATACATTATTGTTTCCTGCCGTAATAAGTGGAATTACAGAAGATATAGCACCTGAGTGGAGTAATTTTAAATACATTGGTTCTCCATTTAATGTATATCGTTATCAGGGAGTAGAAAGGAGTTTGAAATTCGAATTTAAATTATATTATATAGATGATGCATCTAAATTAAGTATGATTTCAAATTTAAATTCATTGAAAGAATTAACATTCCCATATAGCGAAGTATCTCATATAAAATATTCTGGTAAAGATGTAGCATTGGCATTTTCTCCAAATTTAATAGAATTATCAATTAATGGGTTATATGAAAAAATATTTGGATTCATTGATAGTTTATCATTCACAGTTGATGATAATACAAGCTGGTCAACAACTGACCCTAATATGGTAGGAACTGGCGATTCTACTCAATTGTATCCAAGTGTAATAAGCGTTTCATTCTCAATGAAGATAATAGAAAATCCTAAATTAGAAGACCATTTAACAAAAGCTGATACAAAAGTGTATAGGTATAATTTTGATGGGTTAAATGTTAATACAGCAACTGTTAGAGCGGAATCTAAAGAGCTTGAACAAAAAATAACAGAAATGATTGATTCAAAAATTAGAGAAAATCAGCTTAAATTTGAAGAACCAATAATTGCACCTGAAAATTCGTAATTATGGCAAGTAGATACACATATAGTGAAGTATTAAAAACAAAAGAAACAAATAAGCAGTATTTAGAATCAACTATATATCCAAAAGTGAAAGCTAAAGATACTGATATGTACATTATATCAGAAGCTGGTGATAGATTGGATTTATTGGCACATAAATACTATGGAGACCAAACCCTTTGGTGGGTTATAGCAACTGCTAATAATATAAATGATGCAACATTTTATGTAGAAGAAGGAATCCAACTTAGAATACCATCTGATATAAATGCAATATTGACCGATTTACAAAAAATAAACAAATAAGTTATGCCATTTCCCTACTTAGCACCATTAAAAGATTGGATAGTAGATGTATTAGAGGATAGAGAAAAAAATCCAAATGATACAAATCTAAAAATGCCTTGGGCAATAATGGCATCTGGTGCATTGGTTGTTAAAACTGATGCAAAAGATGATACCGCTGAGAAAAAGACTCAAAAGTTTAAAGATTTAATATCCGGAACATCACCCGCATCTAATCAATATTATGGATGTATAATTAGAAACGAAATAGATAGAAATTTAAATTATCAAACTAAAGAAACCATAGTTGGTACTGATTTTTTTGGTACACCAATTAAAGTTGAAGGTGAATCAAATCGTAGAATATCCGTTCCTATAATAGAATCGATTGAAATTGATACCGATGGTGCAAATAATACATTAAAAACTGCAACTATAAATGTTAGATGTTTTTCTTTAAAGCAATTTGAAATGTTTGAATTGTTTTTTTGTAAGCCAGGTATGAATGTATTACTTGAATATGGAGATAGTACATTGGATAGAAAGCAGTATTCTACAAATACAACAAAAAACCCAGAAGCTCAGAAGGCATTTACAAGTACATCTCAAGTAAAAGAACAATTAATTAATAAAACGGATTACAATACATTTGTAGATAAATTTTCTGATTTTTATAGATTCAACACAACATCTCTTAAATTATTTCAAAAGCATATTGAAAAAAGTAGAGGTACATATGATATGGTTGCTGGAAAGGTAACCGACTATTCATTTTCAATAGATGCAGATGGCACATATCCTGTTAGATTAGAAGTATCGCAGGGTAATCAAATGTCATTAGCGATTCCAATCAATATTGGTAATAACGAATCTACAATAAAAGTTAATGATAAAAATAAGCCAGATGAGTTTACTCAATGGAAAGAATTATTAATATCGGATTTAAATTTAAATAAGCTCGATATAACAAAAGATAAATGGCAAAATGAATTTTTTAATTGGGGTAAATTAAATGAAACTAAAAAAGATGAAACAGCTTCTTTAGAATCATACATTTCTTTAAGATTTGTTTTAAAAGTATTGATGAATTATTCGTTGGATAACTCAAAAGGATATGATGAGGCAACATTTAAATTTGATGTACCAAAATATAAAGTAGATGGTAATGAAGAAGAATTTATTCCTATCAAAATCCATAAAAATTTAATATCATCATCGGAAGATGTAATATTTCCAAGTAACAAATTGGTTAAATTTGTAGCACCTGTAAAGGGAAGTAAAGAAAGCAATGTTGTATTGATTTCTGATAAAACAGAAAAATCTCCAATAAATGGATATTCAGTTGAAGAGTCTAGAAAAGTTACTATGCCAAAAGCAGATGGTACGGGTGAAATAGAAATAAATCCAATTATAGATAAAAGTGATTTAAGAAATGGAAATGCTTTAAACATATTTATAAAATACAAAGCAATTATACAAATTTGGAGAGCATCATATACTAGATTAGATTTCATAGATGGTGTATTAAAATTATTAAATACAAATTCATATGGATTATTCAGATTAGTAAGAGGTAGTGTAGTTGAAGTTTCAACTGCAAGTATATTAGATGTAAAAAGTATAAATGGTACAAAAGACCCGGTTGATAAAATTTATAGATTTAAACCTACTACTATAAAATCAATAGTCAGAGATTTTAGTTTTAATTTTGAAATGAGTAATTTAGTAGCTGGTAGAACTGTATTTAATGCACAAAGATTTTTAGTAGAATCATTAAAGAAGTTGCCGGTGCCTGACCCTAAAAAACCAACTGACCCAAATGTAAAAATACCTTTACCAGAAGATGCTTTCAAAAATTTTGATAATTCATTATTTAGTAATGCTGATGGGTATTATTCAATTAATAAAATTGATTTAAAGGCATTGGAAAAGAATTGGGAAGATGCAGTTAAAAAAAGAACAACTACTGAACCTGAAAAAGCAGAAGAGAATGAAGCTAAAAGTATAACGGAACTTATTGAAGAAAAATCTATAAAGTTTAAATTTGATAAAAATACTTCAAAAACATTAATCTATACGGATAGTGAATTTATAAAAAAATCAATAACTACTGCGGTTGAAGAACAAAAAAGTAGTTTAACACCAATTGAAATTACTATTACTATTGATGGTATGAGTGGATTTAATTGTGGAGAATATTTTAAAATAGATGGTGTGCCAGAAATTTATAATCAAATTGGAGTATTTCAAATTACAAATACAAAACATTCGGTAGCACCTGATGGGTGGAAAACAACTTTGGAAGCTGGATTTAGAATTAATAAATAAGTACTATGTATACGAATATAGCAAATAACTTAGAAATTTTTACTATACAAATTCCTCAAACAATTGTACCAACTCCAACTAATTCAGATTATTCGGTTGGATTCATTAGAAGATACTTTTGCCAAAGAGCAAATGATGAGAATGGTAATGTTTTTGAAATAAGTGAAGAAACACATACTGAATTAAAAACAAATCCATTTTGGAAAGTGGGTGATGTTAAATGGAGAATAACAGGTCCATTAGATACTGTTTATAAAACCGATGGTGGAATTGATGATATGGGAGTAAGAGCATCAAATAAAGCAGCAATTAGTTTTGCAGTTAAGGATATAAAGAATATCGGTTTGTACTTACCAAACATACTGCAATTTTACAAATAATATTTTGTAATCTCATTTTTTTTTATTATCTTTGTACTCTATGAACCTAATAGAGTCAAATACCGATTTACAATTACTCAATCCTAAAGATATCACATTAGTGGTGCCGGTTTGGAGTTCCCCAAAGGGACATGAGTTGATGTTTCCTATTTCGTTTGTATACATACGAACCAAAGATACGGATTTTATTTTAAATTTCCAACACATTGATGCCGGTTCGGTTTCACAATTTCCATTACATAAGATTTGTAACGAAGATACCTTAGTTTTGGGTAATCGCTATATTCAATCAAAAGGATTGGATTATGAGTGGGTTTACTTTGAAGAGTATGGTAAACCATTCATATTCAATGAGTTCGCTGTTGAGGTTTTTAAGGGGCATAGAAGCGACTATATAGAACTGAATGATTGTATCCCTTTGGTGAAATGGTATGAGGTTTTAAAACGAATTCCTGATATACAAAATCGACAGAGTTGGTATCGTACATATTCAGATTCCATAAGAGAGTTAGGTAGGCTGGAGGGGGCTGGGGTGAAAGTCGAAGAAGAAAAATTTATTGATAGTTTTAGCTTCAATCCGGCTTACATTAGGGAGGGATTCGTATACACACAATACAATCCATACACCACAACCGGTAGACCTTCCAATCGACATCTTAATGTAAACTATTCGGCATTGAACAAAGCGGATGGGAGTAGGGAACTATTTGTTAGTAGGTTTGAGGGTGGTACTCTATTACAATTCGATTACGAGTCTTACCACATACGATTGATTGCCAAATTGGTTGGATACGAATTTCCAAAAGGGGTTACCGCTCACCAACACTTAGCGGATTTATATGGTACGGATTACGAAACGGCAAAGAAGATAACATTTACTTATCTATATGGGGGGTTGGATGATAACGCAAGAAGGATTCCGTTTTTCCAAAAGGTAGAAGGATACATTAGGGGATTATACCAAAAGTTCGTAATCTCCGGTCGTTTGACTACGCCTCTTTATAAGAGGGAAATACATTTCTCAAAAATCGAAGGAGCGACTGAACAAAAGGTATTCAACTATCTTCTTCAGGCTTTAGAAACTGAAGTGAACTATATGAAGATACCAAAAGTGTTAGATTATCTGAGTGATAAAAAATCAAAAATGATACTTTATACTTATGATGCGTTCCTTATAGATACCCATCCTAGCGAAAGGAATGGGATTTTAAATCATTTGCCGACGGTAATGGAAGAGGGTGGATTCCCTGTCCGTGCATATGAGGGAACTAATTACAACAATTTAGTAGTAATAGATTAGAAAATTATATTTATATCATATAATTATATAAGAATAAACACGCAAAAGAATAATGATTCCAAATTTCAAAGAAATCTTAGCAGAATTAAGTTATAGAGTAGATGGGGGAATACCCGATTTAAACAAAGAATCCCATGTTAATCATTTGATTGATATCCTAAGAGAAAACGGAGTATCCGATGCAGCACATCTTGCAAATAAAGCAAGAGTGTATTTTTCTTATTTAGATGAAGCAAAGCAATCATTGGATAAAGTATTAGGTCAGACTTTTAAAAACCCTGATACTGGCAACAATGTAAAAGTAGCATCTGCGTTAGGATATGATAAAAAAACCCAAGCATACAATATTGCAAAAGGAATGTTAAAGAAATCCGGTTATTCGGATAAAGATATTGATATGGTTGATACTGCGCCTGGTGATGAGGAACAACCAATCAAAGGTAAAAGTGTATTTGGCAAAGGTAAAGGTGCGGATGTATTTGGTGAACCTAAAAAGGAAAAACCAACAAAAGGTAAAACATTCGTTCCTTCTAAAGAAGATATAGCTAGAAAGCAATTAGATGATAAGAAATTATTAGAAATTGTTAAATTTGGTTTAATACCATCAGCTGAAAAGAAGTTAAAAGGGGCAGGTGTATTTGACCCAACCGAAAAACAATTACTTGCATTAAAAGAAGTAACTGAAAAACAATTAAAAGACCCATCATATAGATTGCCATTACCTAAATATAATGTATCGGAAGGACATATCGATAGAACTATTGAAGTAATGAAAAAAGAATTAGGTAAAGATTTTGCAAAAGTTAAACAATCTATAACCAAAGCAGGTGGTGTGGACCCTCAATTAACAACAGGAGAAGCAGGTGTACAAAGATTTAGAGATATTGTTAAATTATATTTAAGTAATGGTGGTAGAAGTGTTGTAACAGGTGAGGTAGTTCCTTTTAACCAAATGCAATTAGACCATCATATTCCATATTCAAACGCTGGTAAAATTGTTGCAGAAAAAAAGAAAAAAGGAATTAAAACAACTTTATTAGCTGAGCAAGACCGTTTAGATAGTCCTGATAATTGGGATTTGATTGAAACTCCATTAAATCAATTAAAGAATTCATTAGAAGGTTCTGCATTGTTGGATAGAGTAATAAAAAAATTATCAGCTTCACCTGATGATAAAGAATTGATTAGATTGAAAAATGAAATAGTTGCAATTAGAAGAGAGAAACTACAAGAATATTTTATCAAATCAGTAGGTGCAGGTGATTTTTCTGGCATTAATGAAGATACTTTGAAAAAAATGAATCCCGATGAGAGAATGGCTTTAATGAAAGCTTGGAACTATTGGCATCCAAATGTTATGGAGTTTAATACTATAATGAAGATAGACCCTACATATAGTAAGAAATTGCAAAAGATGGGAATCAACCCACCACCACCTGATAATAAATTTCACATCGATAGATATCAAGCCGGTAAAGGTGTAAGAGCTAGAGGTGTTAGGAGACCTGTTCCAGAAGAAGTTAAAGTTGTAGCAAGCACTATGATTAAAGCTGGCGTTAAACTTCAAACTAAAAAGAATTTAGATGCTACTAATAGTATTTTGGATAAAGGTAGACAAATGGTAGAAAAAGAAGCGGGAGCAAGACAACAACAAATAGACCTTATAAAAGCTAAACAAAAAGGTAAAAAATAATGAACACACAACTACTTTGCCTATTTACGACAAAGGAAGAGTTAGATAAATCGGTTAACTTTATATTAGGAAGTTACAAACTAACAAACCCAAATGTTTTCATCTTAGAAAGTAAACTAAGACCGGAAGAAGCATTTATTACTTTTAATGTAGAGAAAGGCTCATCTGCTATTGATTCCGAATGGAAAACAATATTAGTACATAGAAAGAAACAATCAAATACAATATACACTATTAACGCCCTTAACGAAGTTGTTAAATCTAAAACGGGTGGACAATTGGATAATTCTTACATTATCGATTGGGAGGAGTTCAGAAATTGTATATTGACTACATCAAATATAGGATATAAAAAAATACCAACCAAAGTTTTCAAAAGTTTTAATACTGAAAATTTGGAAAAGTAAATAATATTTCTTATATTTGTGAATATGAAATTCAAAGTATTAGAGATAAACACTACCAGTCCGCAGGATATCTTCGAAACACATAGAAGAGAAATATCCAAAGCTATCATTGAAGCAATTGCATACGGAACTGAAAACAAAAAAAAGAAAGTTACATTTGCCAAAGTAATTGTTGGTGGGTTCATATGTATATCTCTATCTGTTAATAAAAGCGAATTCCTAGAACTTATTGATGAAAACATTGAAACCCTCATAGAATATGAGGAGTATGAAACATGCGCATTAGGACAAACAATCAAATCTAAAATAAATAAATCAAATGAAAAAGTTACTGAAGAAAATTGAATTTTGGTGTGATATCCATTTAGTGTATTTCCTATATAATGGAAATAAGACCCAACGATACTACGATATGTTAGAAAAAAAGTGGGGATTAAAAAAGTAAGTTATGGCGCCAAAGCAAAAAGAAGGAGAATTTCATATTGGGGATGGCAGTTATTTAATGGTAAAAAGTAGTACTATTGTTGAGATGCATGACCATTTAAAGTTAATGACAGCAGATGGAAAAGCTACAACATTAGATGTAGTAATTAAAGCAGATTTTGAAAAAATACCATCAGAATATCATCAATTATTTATGCAAATGATGTCGGTTAGGTATGGTGGAATTGTAAACATTTGGGATAATACTAAACCATTTACAAAGCCTGAAGTTAAAAAAAGAAAGTGGTATCAATTTTGGAAATCAAATAAATAAGTTATGTCAGAAATTAAAGAAGAAACAGCAAGAGAACATTGTGAAAGGGTATATCCTGAAATGATGGCAGAGTTTGCAAAAATTCAAAATGAAATGTATGAAACATTTTGTAAGAAACAAAGAAACTACGGACCAGGTAATATATCAGTAGGTACTCCATTACAAAGTAAAGAAGATATTAAGTTATCACTTACAGGTCTTTGGTTCAGAATTAACGATAAAGTACAGCGATTAAAACAATTAGTAGTATTGGGCCAGCCAGATGAAGTGGGAGAATCGGTGCAAGATACATATGAAGATTTATCAGTATATGGTATCATCGCACAATTGGTTAGTAGAGGAAAATGGGCAAAATAATTTGGAATTGTAAAAAATAAGTGTTATATTTGTAATATGGATATTAGTAAATTTTTAGTAGATAAGTATGAAACCGAACAATATGATTATAAAATATTGATTTATGGTAATTATACATTCAGAGATAATTTAGAAGCCGATTCATTAGTAGAAGTACTTCGTAGAGTTATTCCTTTTATGAGTGAAAGATGGAAAATTCACTTTACAATTCTTATACCTGAATTTGTTAAATCATTAAACTTTCCAAATGTAGAACAAAGAATTTACGCCTTACCTACATATATCAATCAAATGCGTACTCATTTCGATTCTACCCAATTTATGAAGATTATAGATTGGAAGAGAAACGATTGGGATATCATTTATACTCACTTACCGGAACATACAAATCAAATAGCAAATTGTATATTTAATAATACAAACATAGCACCAAAGATTATTGGATATTCACATTGGTTCGAAGTGCCTGAAAATGCTCCATATGCAAAAAATATGTTAGATGCATCGGTAGCAGGTTTACTACAAATGGATGAATGTGGTGTTAATAGTGATTGGTTAAAACAACTTACAATTAAACATGCAGCGAAACATTATAACCAAGATGTATTGGATAAGTTACAAACTATCATCCAACCCCATTATTTGGGAGTTGATAGAGTCAATCCCCGTAATGTATCTGACTATACGGACAAGACTGTAATTTTCAACCATAGAGATGCCGGATATACCGGATGGGAGTGGTTTGTAAAATGTGTTGATGAAATTTGGGAAACAAGACAGGATTTCAAAGTATATACTACATTAGCACAAGTTGATAGGCCTTGGAATGAAAGGGTTAAGTTGACAGGTAGAGATGAGTATATGAATTTCCTATCTAAAGTTAAATTTGGTGTAGGTACATTCCAAACATATTCAGCTTGGAGTATATCAACAACCGATGGTTTTTCGGTAGGGTGTCCTTACTTACTTCCAAATGGTTTATGTTATCCTGAGATGGTTAGTGTAGCAACTGACCCATATCCTTACCTTTATGATGGTAGAGAAGATTTCATCAAACGATTCAATGAAATGTTAGATAATCCGATTACATATGATACAACCGAATTGGCTAAGAATATGGTTTGGAATGAAAGGATTGCCAAATGGTTTAATAGTTGGGAAAATGTATTTGAC
>Ga0209599_10001125_pt1 | contig 13645 bp, 9 predicted proteins | sample Shrwel_input2_FT_FD_187534 | JGI IMG/M metagenome (GOLD analysis project Ga0209599, IMG submission 187534) | Subsurface microbial communities from deep shales in Ohio, USA - Utica-3 well 1 S input2 FT (SPAdes) (version 2) ... | reverse complement strand
GTACTAATACAGCAAATCTTACCTATTCTAATGAATCAGGTGCGATGAATGAAGGTTTTTCGGATATTTGGGCAGCTTGTGTCGAATATTATGGAGCACCAAACAAACAAACATGGTTAATCGGTGAAGACATCGAAAGAAGATCGGGACATGTTGCTTTGCGTTCTATGAGTAATCCAAATGCCGAAGGTCAACCAGATACTTATAAAGGAACCAGTTGGTATACAGGAACAGGTGACAACGGAGGTGTTCATTATAATTCAGGGGTATTAAACCATTGGTTTTACATTCTTTCTGTTGGAAAATCTGGAACTAACGATATTGGAAATGCATTTAATGTGACCGGAATTACGATTGACAAAGCAGCTAAAATTGCGTATCGTTTAGAGGCCAATTATTTGTCAGCTAATTCAAATTATGCCAATGCCAGAACCGGAGGAATTCAAGCAGCAATTGATTTGTACGGTGCAGGTTCAGCAGAAGTAATCGCTACCACTAATGCGTTTTATGCAGTAGGTATTGGAGCCGCTTATTCGGGAGGTCCTTCCGATACGACAGCTCCGTCTACACCAGCGAGTTTAGCCGCTTCAGGAACAACCTCTTCGTCGACTAACTTATCGTGGACGGCTTCTACAGATAATGTAGCAGTTACTGGATACAACGTGTACAATGGAGCTACTTTATTAGGTACTGCTACCGGTACAACTTACACTGCTACTGGACTGACAGCTTCTACAACTTATACATTTACAGTAAAAGCTAAGGATGCCGCGGGAAATCTTTCTGCAGCTAGTAATGCAGTTAATGTTACAACTTTACCAATTACTGCAACCTACTGTACCTCTCAAGGAGGAAGTGTTGCCGATGAGTTAATTGGAAGAGTTCAAATAGGAACCATTAATAACGCTTCAACAGGAGGGACTGGTTATACTGATTTTACCACCATTTCAACCAACCTTACTAAAGGAACTTCTACGACAATTACAATAACTCCAACATGGACAGGATCTGCTTATGCGGAAGGATATGCTGTATTTATCGATTACAATAATGATAAAGATTTTGCAGATGCTGGTGAATTAGTTTGGAGCAAGGCAGCATCTACTACAACTCCAGCTACTGGAAGTTTTACAGTAGCGACAACAGCTATCACTGGAGCCACTAGAATGAGAGTTTCTATGAAATATAATGGAATTCCAACAGCTTGTGAGGCAATTCAATACGGTCAAGTGGAAGATTATACAGTTAACTTATCAAATGGTTCTACTGATACAACAGCTCCAACAGCTCCAACAAGCTTGGCGGCTTCAGGAACAACTTCTACATCAACTACATTATCTTGGACTGCTTCTAATGACAACCTAGGTGTAGCAGGATATGACGTATATCAAGGATCTACTCTTAAAGCAACTGTAGCATCGACATCTTATACAGTAACTGGATTAACAGCCGCTACGACTTATGCTTTCTCAGTAAAAGCAAAAGATGCCGCAGGAAATGTTTCGGCTTCAAGTAATGTAGTAAATGTAACAACATCTTCAACTTCAATTACGTATTGTGCTTCTACCAGTAGCAGTACAGCCGATGAAAAAATTGGAAGAGTAGCTTACGGAACCATTAACAATGCTTCTACAGGGACTGCAGGATATGAAAACTTTACTGCTATTTCTACAAATATTGTTAGAGGAGTAGCGAATACTATTACTATTACACCGACTTGGACTTCAAGTGTTTATTCAGAAGGATATGCTGTTTGGATTGACTTAAATCAAAATGGAGTATTTACAGATGCTGGAGAGTTGGTTTTCTCAAAAGCCGCATCAACGACTACCCCAGCAACAGGAAGTATTACCATTCCTACCACCGCTACTGTAGGCGCAACAAGAATGAGAGTTTCAATGAAATACAACGCAATTCCAACTTCTTGTGAAACATTAAGCTATGGTCAAGTTGAAGATTACACGGTAAACATTACCGCTTCTTTCGCAGTGACTGCTCCAACAGAAGAAACAGTGACTGCGCCAGCGTTATCTTTCAACTTATTCCCGAATCCAGTAGAAAATATCTTGAATGTTTCGGTAATTGACAATAGAAGCATCGCTTTCAAAATCTATAACATGATTGGACAAGTTGTAAAATCAGGAAATTTAGAGCAAAGTGAAATCAATGTTTCTAATTTAGAGGGAGGTCTTTACATCTTCGAAATGAATGATGGACAAAAAACCATCACTAAAAAATTCATGAAAAAATAACCAAACCCAACCAACTATAATGCCAAAAGAGGCTGCACACTAGTGTAGCCTCTTTTTTTACAAATAAATCAATAGCTTTGCAGTATTAAATACATAAAAATGTCCTATCCGAAAGTTATATTAAAAGCAGGTAAAGAAAAATCCATTCAACGTCGTCACCCTTGGGTGTTTAGTGGAGCCGTTTATGGTGTTACACAAGAAATTAATGATGGGGAAATGGTCGATGTGGTCGATTCTAACAACAACCCTTTAGGAACGGGTTATTTTTCAGACAAAGGAAGTATAGTGGTTCGATTGCTGACTTTTGGCAAAGAAACTTTCTCGGAGACTTTTTGGAATGAAAAATTGCAATCAGCATGGGAATTACGTTTACGTCTGTTAGATTTGGAAGTAACCAATGCTTTTAGAGTCATTCATGGAGAAGGCGACGGAATTCCGGGATTAATCATTGATTATTACGATAAAAACTGGGTGATTCAGGCGCATTCCACCGGAATTTTTCTTCAAATGGATAAAATTGCTGAAGCGATAAAAACCAGTTTCCCGAAGTATTGTAAAACCATTTATTGTAAAAGTTCAGGAACATTACCCAATACTGGAACCGATTATTTTTTATTGGGAGACCAACCCCAAGCCGTTGCAAAAGAAAACAATATTTTATTTTCGGTCAATTGGGTTGAGGGGCAAAAAACAGGTTTTTTTCTAGACCAAAGAGAAAACAGAAAATTATTAGGAGAATTTTCAAAAGGTAAAAAAGTATTAAATACCTTTTGTTATACCGGAGGATTTTCGATTTATGCGATGAGTGCCGGAGCCGAATTAGTGACTTCGGTGGATATTTCTCAAAAAGCAGTCGATTTGGCTGCTCAAAACATGGAATTAAATTTCCCAAAATCGAATCATACTGCGGTGGCTGATGACGTCTTCAACTTCATGAAAGAACACACCCAACAATACGACGTCATTGTATTAGATCCTCCGGCTTTTGCCAAAAGTATCAAAAGCAAGCATACAGCAACCCAAGCTTACAAGCGTTTGAATATTGCCGGATTAAAAGCCTTAGCACCCAACGGAATTTTATTCACCTTTTCGTGCTCACAAGTTATTGATGATGTGTTGTTTTACAATACCGTTGCTGCTGCTGCCATTGAAACCGGAAGAAATATTAGAGTATTGCACAAACTAGGACAAGGGCCTGATCATCCTACCAATATTTACCATCCCGAAGGACATTATTTAAAAGGATTGGTATTGTTTGTGGAGTAGTTTTTAGTATCCAGATTGACAAAAAAGAATAAAATAAAAAACCTGCAAGTTTTAAATCTTGCAGGTTTTTTATTTTGCCTAAAACTTTACTTCTTTACGGTTAAAAACTACAAATTCATAAAGAAATCATTTCCTTTGTCATCCGTAATGATAAAAGCAGGGAAATCTTTGACTTCAATTTTACGAACGGCTTCCATGCCTAATTCTTCAAAGTCTACTACTTCTACCGATAAGATATTTTCTTTGGCCAAAATGGCTGCAGGACCACCAATAGAGCCTAAATAGAATCCGCCGTATTTATGACACGCATTCATTACGTCCTTACTACGGTTTCCTTTGGCTAACATAATCATGCTTCCGCCGGCGGCTTGGAATTCATCAACATAAACATCCATACGACCAGCTGTGGTCGGACCAAAACTTCCCGATGGCATTCCTTCTGGTGTTTTGGCAGGGCCAGCATAATAAACGGGATGGTTTTTAAAATACTCTGGCATTGGTTTACCAGCGTCTAACAATTCTTTAATTTTTGCATGGGCAATATCACGAGCTACAATTAACGTTCCGTTTAATTTTAAACGGGTTTTGATTGGATATTTAGCCAATTCGGCCAAAATTTCTTTCATCGGACGATTCAAGTCAACTTCAATGGCTGGTTCTAAATGGGGCGCATTTTCGGGTAAAAATTGCTTCGGATTGGTTTCTAATTGCTCTAAGAAAATACCGTCTTTGGTTATTTTTCCTTTAATATTTCTATCCGCCGAACACGACACTCCCATTCCCACTGGACAAGAAGCGGCATGACGTGGCAAACGAATGACACGAACATCATGGGTTAAATATTTTCCACCAAACTGCGCCCCAATTTGACTTTCTTGACAAATTTGTTGCACTTTGGCTTCCCACTCTAAATCACGGAAGGCTTGACCGGCCATATTTCCAGAAGTAGGCAAATGATCATAATAACCAGCAGAAGCTTTTTTAACGGCTGCTAAATTGGCTTCGGCGGATGTGCCTCCAATTACTAAAGCTAAATGATAAGGTGGACAAGCCGAGGTGCCTAAATCTTTTATTTTTTCACGAACGAATTCATCCATCGATTTTTCATTCAACAATGATTTTGTTTTTTGGTACAAGAAGGTTTTGTTGGCAGAACCGCCCCCTTTGGTTAAAAACAAAAACTCGTAGGTATTTCCTTTTTTAGCATAAATATCAATTTGTGCCGGAAGATTAGAACCCGAGTTCTTTTCTTCAAACATCGAAATAGGTACAATTTGCGAATAGCGTAAGTTTTTCTTTTGGTAAGTATTAAAAATACCTTTCGACAACCATTCGCCATCATCAACACCGGTATATACGTTTTCACCTTTTTTACCCATGACAATCGCCGTTCCGGTATCTTGGCAAGAAGGCAATTCACCATCTACAGCCACTACGGCATTTTGTAATAAATTGTAGGCTACAAATCGGTCATTATCGGTAGCTTCCGGATCTTCAATAATGTTTCTTAATTTTTGTAGGTGTGTAGAGCGCAACATGAACGAAACGTCTTTCATGGCTTCTTCGGCTAATAATTCTAAACCTTTAGGGTCGACCGTTAAAATTTCGCGTTCGCCCAACATTTCGATTTTTACATAATCGGAAGTTAATTTTTTGTACGTAGTGTCGTCTTTTGAAAGAGGATACGGGTCTTGGTATATAAAATCCATTGGTAGTATAAATTTGAATGGTAAAGATACAAATAAAAAAAGCCGATGAAAATCGGCTTTACAAATTTATGGTTTTGTTTGTGTCATCATTTTCTTTACTTCGTCAGATTGTCCCCAAAGCATTTTTTCTAAAAGGGGCTTTAAAGATTCGGGTAAATTGGCCCATGGATTGCCTCCAAGATAAAGTTCTTTTAAAAGGGTAAGTTTTATAAGGTCTTCGGGTAACGTTCTCAATTGATTGTTATCTAAATCGAGATAAGTCAGATTCACTAAATTCCCGATAGAAGCAGGGATTTTTCGGATTAGATTTTTCTCAACATTTAAGTATTTTAAATTGGTCAAGTTGCCTATTTCGTTTGGAATTACAGCAATTTTATTTTCATTGACCATCAAGGTGTTTAGATTGTTTAGCATTCCGATTTCAACTGGAAAAATTTCGATTCGGTTCTTTTCGGCGTTTAATATTTTAAGGTTTTTCAAACTTTCAATCCCTGGAAAAAATCCTTTCACAGTATTGTTAGAAAAATTTAATTCGACCAAACTAACCATTCCGCCCATTTCTACCGGAAGTTCATCTACTTTATTACCGCTAAAGTCTAGTTTTTTTAAGCGAACCAATTTTGCAATAGAAGCCGAGATGTATTCCATAGTATTGCGGTTTAGTTCTAATTTTTCAAGAGTAACCAGTTTGCAAATTTCAATAGGAAATCGTTGAATTTGATTGTTAGACAAATACAATTCTTTGAGTTTGGTTAATTTACTGATTTCAATAGGGAGTGAAACAATTTGATTGTTTCTCAAATACAGCTTTTCTACATTTACGAATTTTCCTATTTCGGGAGGAAGTTTTTTTAGCTGTTTGTTCGATAAATCTAAAATTTTTACAGCCGCTGGGTTAGGACAATTGATATCACTTTCAATATCAAAATTGGTTTGAGCCGATAACGATCCAAAAGAAAGCAATAAAGCTAAGGCTACTAAATGTTTAGTAATTGTTTTCATAACAGATAAATTTGGGTGGGGTAAAAATAATAATAATTCTGAAAAATAGGCAATTACGTGGAAGGTTTATTCTTTTTGACAAAGAAAAGTAATGTCTTCTAGTAATTTTTCTACCTCTTCTCTTTTGGTTCCGTCATAAAAACCTCTAACTCTTCGTTTTTGATCAATCAAAATAAAGTTTTCGGTATGTACCATATCGTACAGTTCTTCTGGTTTTCCAGTTTTTACGGCGAGATAGGATTTTCGGGCAATGTAGTAGATGTCTTTTTTATTTCCGGTAACTAAATTCCACTTGGAGTCTATAACGCCTTTTCTTTTGGCATATGCTTTTAGAACCGAAACACTATCAATATCGGGAGTTACCGAATGCGAAAGCAACATTACATCAGGATTGTTTTTTATTTTTTCCTGTAACCAAACCATATTATCAGCCATTAACGGACAAATGGATTGACAGGTAGTGAAAAAGAAATCGGCGACATATATTTTTCCTTGGTAGTCTTTTTGAGTGATGGTTTTTCCGTTTTGATTGGTAAAAGCAAAATCGGCAATAAAATGATTGTTGGCCACATACTGTACCGTAGTGTCAACCAACTCCGGATTTACTATTGATGGAGTATAGATAGGGAGTGATTTTTTTGGTTTTAATGCCCCATAGAAAAGAATAATGATTGTTACTGACAGTATCGCTAATACTATCAATAATGTTTTTATTTTTTTAAGGAATCGCAGCATCTTTTTTTTGCAAAAGTATTGAATTTTTAATCTGGTAGCTCAAAACAAAAGTAAATGCAATGTTAAATTGTCTTATAATTTTTCCAATTTCTATAAATTTGACGGCATTGTAACTTTTTGTCATAAAAAGTGACCAATGTAAATGCTAAAAACCAAAACAAATTCATTTATGAAAAAAAACCTATTAACCGTTGGAAGTATTACGGTATTTTCATTTTTAGGAGGTAATGCCTTTGCACAAATGGCAAAACCCAACCCAGGAATTAATCTGGAGTTCATGGATAGAACCGTGAAACCTGGAGATGATTTTTTCCGTTTTGTAAACGGGACTTGGTACGACAAGACAGAAATCCCTGCCGATAAAACCCGTTGGGGAAGTTTTGATGAACTTCGTCAAAATACTGACAAAGACGCACTTCTTATTCTTAAAGGTGCTATAGCTGACAAAAAGTTAAACAAAAAATCAGATCAGGCAAAGGCAGTAAACCTGTATACGACCTACATGGATACCATTGCCCGAAACAAAACTGGAATTACTCCACTTAAACCTGTTTTGGCTAAAATTAATGCCATCAAATCAATCAATGATGTCAATAAATTATTAATTGAGATGGAGCCTCAAGGAGGTTTAGGTTTTTTTGGGGCTGGGGTTGGTCCTGATGCCAAAAACAGTAAGCGTAATGTGGTTTACATTGGTTTGGGATCGTTAGGATTACCGGATCGCGATTATTATGTGTCGGAGGATAAGGATTCTAAAGAAAAAAGAGAAAAATATGTGCTTCATGTGGCAAGAATGCTTCAGTTTTTAGGAGTAAGTGCTGATGATGCCAAACTTCAAGCTGATAAAGTATTGGCTCTTGAAACCGAAATGGCTCGTCCAAGATTAGACAGAGTAGAGCGTCGTGACCGCAGAAAAACATATAACCCTATGACTGTTGCCGATTTACAGAAAATAACACCATCGGTAAATTGGGATATTTATTTAAAAGAAATCGGGATTGGTAAAATCGATTCGTTAATTGTTTCTCAACCTAAATATATGACCGCTTTAGATGGTATTTTTAAAGCAAACAATGTAGAAGATTGGAAAGCCTATCTTCGTTGGACATTAATCAATAAATCTACAGGAGTTTTAACTTCTGATATTGAAACGGCTAACTGGGAGTTTTACAGCAAAACGTTAACTGGAGCTTTAAAACAACGTCCTCGCGAGGAAAGGGCTTTACAGGTAGTAAATGGGAATGTTGGTGAAGCTTTAGGAAAATTGTATGTAGAGAAAAAATTCCCTGCAGAAGCGAAGGCAAAAGCAAAAGCGATGATCGAAAATGTGTTTTTAGCTTTTGAAAACCGTATCAATAATTTATCTTGGATGACTCCGGAAACTCGTAAAGGCGCTATCGAAAAATTAAGAAAATCGGCAGTAAAAATTGGTTACCCTGACAAATGGAAAGACTATTCTAAGTTAGAAATCGTCGCTAAAGAAAATGGTGGGGATTATTATAGCAATATGAAAAACATTACGCGTTGGGCTTATGCAGAAAATTTGGCCGACTTAAAAAAACCGGTGGATAAAACCAGATGGGGTATGTCTCCACAAACGGTAAACGCGTATTATAACCCGTCATATAATGAAATTGTATTCCCAGCAGCTATTTTACAACCCCCTTTCTACGATTATAAAGCAGATGAAGCGGTAAATTATGGTGGAATTGGAGCCGTAATTGGTCATGAAATTTCACATGGTTTTGACGATTCAGGTTCTCGTTACAATGCTGATGGAAACTTAGTGAACTGGTGGACTGAAGATGATTTGAAACAATTTACAGGTTTAGGAGATGCTTTTGCCGCACAGTACAGTGCTTTAGAGCCACTTCCGGGAACACACGTAGATGGTAAATTTACTCTTGGTGAAAACATTGGAGATTTAGGAGGCGTTAATGCAGCATATGACGGATTACAGTTGTTCTTAAAGAAAAACGGAAATCCTGGTTTAATCGATGAATTTACGCCAGAGCAACGTTTCTTTATTTCATGGGGAACGATTTGGCGTTCTAAAATGAGAGATGAAGCAATCAAAAATCAAGTAAAAACCGATCCGCATTCTCCAGGAATGTATCGTGCTTATGTACCTTTAACTAATGTGGATGCTTTTTACCAAGCATTCGATATTAAAGAAGGAGATAAATTATATGTAAAACCAGAAAATCGTGTGAAGATTTGGTAATTGCAATCAGGATAAAGAAAAGCCCCGCATTTGCGGGGCTTTTCGTTTTTTCTATTTCAACAAATATTCTTCCATATAACGAATGATGGCCAAACGTTGAAAATCGACATTGGCTTTTTTACGAAAACCATGGCCTTCGTCTTTTGCTTCGAGGTACCAAACCACATTTCCTTGTGCTTTTAGTTTGTCTCGCATTTGAGTGGCTTCGGTTACAGGAACACGAGGATCATTGGTTCCTTGAATAATAAACATTGGTTTTTTGATCTTATCGGTATTGTTCAAAGGCGATATTTTTTCTAAAAAGTCAGCCATTTTTGGGTCACGTTCGTCTCCATATTCAACACGGCGTAAATCACGACGGTATTCTTCTGTGTTTTTCAAAAAGGTATTGAAATTAGAAATCCCTACAATATCTACACTGCAACGAATGCGATCTGCATAATGAAAAGCAGTGGCCAAGGTCATATAACCACCATAACTTCCGCCAATAATCATGATACGATCCGAGTCCAATTCGGGTTGTTGTGCAATCCAGTCTAATAAAGCTCCTATGTCTTTCACAGAATCTTCTCTTAAAAAGCCATTGTCTTTGGCGATGTATGTTTTCCCAAAACCTGATGAACCTCTTACATTAGGAAAAATAATTGCCACGCCCATTTCGTTGGTGTAATAATTGCCTGAACCCAAAAAAGAAGCCAAGGATTGTCCTTCTGGACCTCCGTGAATGTTGATCATTACCGGTCGTTTTCCAGTAAATTTTGCCGAAGCAGGATAATAAAATCCCGAAATTTTCATTTGGTCAAAACTATTCCACTCGATGAATTTAGGTTTCGACATGTTTTCCTTTTGCATTTCGCCCAATTCACTTTCGGTCCAACGGGTAATTTTATTCGTTTTTAAATCCAGTTTATACACATCCGAAGAAGAATCGGCAGTTGCCTGAGTAAAAAAAGCCGATTTGCTGTCTTTGGTAAAGTTCATTCCTCCAAAAAGGCCAATAGGTAAATTAGGAATGGCTTTAAATTTTTTGGTGGCCATATCCATAATGTACAATTTGTGTAAGCCTCCTTCATTGGTCATAAAACCCAATTTGGTTTTATCTTCGGTTAAAGTAAAGCCTTCAACATCCCAAGGAATTGATGAAGTATGATAAGTAATTTTTTTGGTTTGTAAATTGAAAGAAGCCAAACGTTGAAACTCATTTTCTCGATCGGTAGTAAACCAAATTTCATTCGGATTTTTAGAAAAATTTGCATCCGATTGCACTATATTTTTATCGGCTCTATTGGTTACTTCCGATAGTTTTCCGGTTAGAGTATCAAGCATCCAAACATGTGATTCATTAGCCGAAACATATTCGCTGATGAGTAGTTTTTTTCCATCATCGGAGAGATCTGCAATACCCCAACCGCCACCTTTGACTTCCAAAATTAGTTTTGCTGATTTCGGATCATTCGGATTCATATAATAAACATCTCGGTCGCCACCATTTCTTTTGGTAGAAGAAAAATAGAAGCCAGAACCGTCTTTTTTCCAGGTAACACCGCCGTTTTGTGAGCGTCCGCCATCGGTCAATAAAGTAGATTGTAAGGTTTTTAAATCCAGTTTGTACAATTGTCCAAATTCATTTCCGCCCGCATCTCTAGAATAAATTAAATAGTCTCCCTTGGTAGGCTCATAAGAAGCCCCTGAAATAGGTTCGTCAAAAAAAGTAATTTGTTTTCGATCACCCAAAGCTTGTGTTACTTTGTGCAGTTGACTGGTAGAACCAAACCGCGTACTGATGATGATTTCGTCTCTTAGAGGATGAATACTGGAAAGGTTTGCTCCGCGTGATTCTGCATATTTTTTTACTTGTTGCCCCAATTCTTTGGTAATAGGTGCAATATTTTCGGCAATTAGATTTTCATTGGGCAATACCCAATTTTTCTTGTCCTGAGCATTGCCACTAAGCCCCAAAGCCAACGCAAACAAGCTGATTTTGATTGTTTTCATAGATTGATGATTTTAAGTTTATTTTTTGATTGCTAAATTTACTAAATAAATTCCCAAGAGCACCACTAAGACACCCAAACTTAAAGTTATTGTAAGTGGTTCGTTAAAAATAAAACTACCCAAAATAACCGCTACAATAGGGTTAATATAGGCATAAATGCTGCTGATTTCTGTCGGAAGATGTTGCAAGGCATAAATAAAAGCTACAAAAGTGGTGATAGAACCAAACACAACCAAATAGGTAATAGCCCACCATGCTTGCGATGGGATTTGGGTTATGGCTACCGAGGTGCCTGTTGCTCCGGTATAAGCAAATAGTAAAATACTTGAAATAAGCATTTGTAATCCCAAACTGAAATACGGGTTGAAGCTGGCCGCTTTTTTCTTGGTGTACAAACTTCCAAAAGCCCACGTAATGGTTGCAATAACCGAAAGTAAAATGCCAAATTGAAAATCGGGTTTTATAAAATCGGACAGGTAATCAGAGAAAACAATACAGACTCCTCCAAAACAAGTCAACAAACCAATCAGTGCTAATTTTGATAAACGATCGCCATTAAAGAAGCGGATGATGACAATCCAAAGCGGGAAAATAGCCCCAATGATAGCCCCCAATCCGCTGGAAATATATTTTACGCCCCAAGTACTCAATCCGTTACTCAAAACAAAATTTAAAACACTTAAAATAAGAATGGTTTTCCATTGTTTGCCTTTAGGCCAAGGCGTTTTTTTGAAGATAAAGTAGGATAAATAAAAGGCTGCTCCTAAAAACTGACGAATAGCAGCCAACTGCAAGGCGGGCATGTATTTTACCCCTTCTTTACTGGCCAACCATGTGGTGCCCCAAAAAAAACTAATCCAAATTAGCGCCAACATCGGAAATCCTAAGGATTGTATTTTCTGAATGGGTTTCAAATCTTTTTTTGAGGTTTATTATTTAATACAAATCTAGTTTAAAGGAATGACTTAGGACTGAAATTATTTTGGAAGAATTAATGATTTTTCCTTTGTCGCCCGTTGCTTTAAATCTTGGAATTTCCAAATCTAAAGCAATTGCTTTTTGTGTATAATAATCTTTTCGGGTAGGGTGAAAGGGTGCTGCTGCATTAAAAATTTCACCGAAGCTATTTTGATTTATTATCTTTTTAATGATTTCTATACAATCCTCTTGATGGATTAAATTGATGGGAGCTTCTGGGTTTTCCAGGTTTTCTCTTCCGGCCAAAGACCTTACGGGTTGTCTGTCGGGACCAATCAATCCGCCAAATCGTAAAACGGTAGTTTTAAAAGTAGGAGTGCTTTGCAACATTTTTTCCACTTCCAAAAGTTGTTTACCGCTTTCGGTCGTTGGATTTGGAATGGTTTTTTCGGTTACAAAAGTAGTATCTTCTCCATACACCGAAGTCGAACTTACAAAAAGCACTTTTTCTATTTGAGTAGCTTCAATAAAAGGAATGATATTTTGAATTTTTCGCACAAAATTTTCCGTATTTCCTCCTCTTAACTTGGGTGGAATATCAATAATTAGGATTTCACAATCGTTTAAAAAATCAACTATTGCACCGTTAATTTCGTTTTCTGATAACGATACCAAATAAGGTTGAATGCCATTTTTTTTTAGCTTTTCAATTTTATCGATAGAAGTTGTAGAACCTTTAACAGAAAAACCATTTTCGATGAGTTTTTTGGCTAAAGGAAAACCTAACCAGCCACAGCCTAAAACACTTATATTCATAATTTAAGAATCTTTTTTGACTAACACAAAACCTTCATTTTCGATAGCCATATAACCTTGATCGTATAGAAAATAATAGACGTTTCCAGTTTTGGTGGTATAGATAGAAGTGAAAAATTCAAAATCGAATCCTTTACCTAACAATTTGGATCGTGTGGTTTTGGATTTTCCTTCAGGATTCAAATCGGCAAGAATGCGATAATTTTTACGAAGTTTGTTGTTGATGTTCCGCATCAAATTCGTGCTGTCCTTGTTCATTTTGTTGTTATAGGCATTGCGACAGCCGTCACTACAAAATTTTTTATCTTCTCTTCCGACGATTTTTTCGCCGCATTCTAAACAATTTTTCATAACTAAAATGCTCCTTTATAGTGTAAGGCCTGCTCAATATGGGCTAAATGATGCCTGCAGTGCCAATCGTAAATGCCTAGTCCTTCTTTGATCGAAAATAATCGTTGGTGTTGCGGGTGGAAATACATTTTGTTCCATTCTTCTTCCGAAAGATGTTGTAAAATATTCGTCCATTTTGCATGAACGCCTTGAATAATTTTCATGGAAGCTGAAATATCGTTGTCTAACCCGTCACACAATTGCGCCCAAAGCGATTCTTCATATGGTCTAATGACCGGAGCGTCTTCGGTTAAGGCTAATTTGATTCTGATTATAGCGTTCATATGACTGTCGGCCAAATGGTGTACCACTTGCTTTATCATCCAACCTTCGGGTC
>Ga0209599_10001124_pt1 | contig 13662 bp, 13 predicted proteins | sample Shrwel_input2_FT_FD_187534 | JGI IMG/M metagenome (GOLD analysis project Ga0209599, IMG submission 187534) | Subsurface microbial communities from deep shales in Ohio, USA - Utica-3 well 1 S input2 FT (SPAdes) (version 2) ... | reverse complement strand
TCAAGAAGCTGCTCAATTATCAGGTTTAACGGTGATTGGTATTGATTGTCATATTGGCTCACAACTTACCACAACTACGCCTTTTGCCGACGCCTTAGACCGTGTGTTAGCCATGATTGACACACTGGCAACACACGGAATAATGATTGAACATTTAGACATAGGCGGTGGTTTAGGGGTGCGTTATAAAGATGAAACACCGCCTACACCTGCCGATTACGCTAATGCCTTGTTGCCAAAATTGACAGGCCGTCAACTTAAAGTATATTTAGAACCTGGTCGAGCTATTGCTGCTAATGCAGGGATTTTATTAACAAAAGTCGAGTTTTTAAAACCAACAGCCTATAAAAACTTTGCCATTATTGATGCCGCGATGAACGATTTAATTCGTCCATCACTCTATAGCGCATGGATGGATATTATTGCTGTAACACCACGCACTGGCGAAGCCAAAAATTATGATGTGGTAGGAGCAGTCTGTGAAACGGGTGACTTTTTAGGTAAAGACCGCTCCTTAGCCATTGAAGCAGGCGATTTATTAGCGGTATGTGGCGCAGGTGCTTATGGCTTTGTGATGAGCTCTAACTACAATACCCGTGGCCGAGCTGCCGAAGTCATGGTAGATGGAGAACAAGCCTTTGTTATTCGTCGCCGTGAAACAATAAGTGAATTGTTTGCCTTAGAATCTGTGTTACCTTAATTGCATTATAAAACATCAGCTAAGGACAATGGTTTAAGCCTGTCCCTAGCATTGACTTAAAGAGAGAAAATTATGCGTCTGGAATTTACCAAGATGCATGGCCTTGGCAATGATTTTGTTGTGATAGATTGCATTACTCAGCGAGCGCATTTAGAAACGTACCAAATCAAACAAATTGCTGACCGCCATTTTGGAGTGGGATTTGACCAACTATTATTAGTCGAAGCACCTACTCGTCCTGATGTGGACTTTAGATATCGCATTTTTAATGCCGATGGCTCAGAAGTACAACAATGTGGCAATGGTGCGCGCTGTTTTGCGCGTTTTGTGCGTGACCGTAAACTAAGTCGCAAAAATAAATTAGTGGTCGAAACAGCAAGCGGCATTATTGAACTCAACATTACTGCTAATGGCTGGGTAAGAGTCAATATGGGGATGCCACGCTTAGAACCTGCAGAAATTCCTTTTATTGCACCACAACGCGCACTCACCTACCCACTCGCCTTTGGTGAGCATGAAATTACCATTAGTGCCGTTAGTATGGGTAATCCCCATGCAGTTATTTTGGTTGATGATGTGAATACCGCACCTGTACGCGAATGGGGACGCATTATTGAGTCTCATCCTCGGTTTCCAGAACGCGTTAATGTGGGATTTTTACAAATTATTGACCGTCAAAATGCACGTTTACGAGTGTTTGAGCGTGGCTCAGGCGAAACCTTAGCCTGTGGAACAGGCACTTGTGCTGCGGTCGTGGCAGGCATTCAACAAGGCCTATTAGATGAACGCGTGCGTGTGCAATTACGTGGTGGTGAGTTAGACATTCGTTGGCAAGGCAGCGCAGACCATCCTGTATGGATGACAGGCCCTACAGCGCGTGTATTTGATGGGATATTGCGTATGTATGAGTGGCAATAACTTGTTTTTAGAGCAGCGATTAACCGAGATTGACCAATGGCTTGATATGTTACACAGCCAGCGTTATGTCTCGGAACATACCTTAGAAGCCTATCAACGCGACTTGCATAAACTAGCACGCTTTTTAGCAAAAGAAGGCTGCCAAGAATGGGCTGAGTTAGACCAAGCGCGACTCACGCATTTTATTGGGCCTTTGCTGTCAACTAACAGTTTGTTACCAATTAGTGTACAGCGTATGCTGTCGGCTATTCGAGGATTTTACGACTGGCTTGGTCAACAACAACAGCTAAAATATAACCCTGCTAAAGCGTTTAAAATTAAACGCCAGCATCGTGATTTACCCAAAGTTATGGATGTTGACCTCGTTAATCAACTACTCGATGCCCCCTCGCCCGATACTCCTCATGCTGCTAAACTATGGCTGCGTGACAAAGCCATTATGGAGTTGTTATATTCGAGTGGTTTGCGTGTTTCTGAGTTAAGTCATTGTTTATTAAATGATATAGACTTAAATTCTGCATTAATTACTGTGACAGGTAAAGGCAATAAAACTCGTGTATTACCTGTAGGACGTAAAGCTATTTTAGCGATTAAAGAGTGGCTAAAAATTCGCCCTGATTTTGTCAAAGCCGACACCACTAATTATTTATTTTTAAATGAACGTAAAGGCCGTTTTACCGAACGGGGTATTCAGCAAGCTTTAGCTTATCAGGCACAGCGTGTTGGTATTCCTCAACATTTACATCCGCATTTATTACGTCACTGTTTTGCTTCACATCTGCTAGAATCTAGTCAAGACTTGCGAGCGGTGCAGGAGTTACTTGGCCATGCCAGTATAAGCACCACTCAGATTTACACGCATTTGGATTATCAGCATCTGGCGCAAGTGTACGATAAGGCCCATCCAAGAGCGAAAAAACAATGATTAAATTGCTTACCTTTGACTTAGATAATACCTTATGGTCAGTTGACCCTATTATCGCTCGTGCCGAAAACGCGATGATGGAATGGATTTATAAAAATCAGCCCGAATTACGCTTTAAGGTAACGACGGTTCAACTCGAACAATACAAAGATAAAATCAGCTCCGAACAGCCTCACATTAGCCATGACTTAACCCAATTACGCTTAACAACCTTACGCAAAGTATTGGAGGGTCATGTAGCGGGTGATGTTAATAGTATTGTCGGTAAGGCTTATGAAGTGTTTCAGCGCGAACGTAACATCGTGCAATATTTTCCATATGTTTTAGAAACCTTAGAAGAGTTAGCAGAACAATTCACCCTCATTGCGTTAAGTAATGGCAACGCCGATGTGCATAAAGTTGGTATTGGTCATTTATTTAAACATCATTTTTCGGCGGCAGGTGTAGGCTTTGCTAAACCACACCCTGCGATGTTTGAACAGGCTCTTGCTATAGCTAAAGTTGCCCCGTACGAGACGATTCATATTGGCGATCACCCTGTTCAAGATATTCAGGCCGCTAAAGATGTGGGTATGAAAACCATTTGGGTTAATTGGATGAGTCAAGCATGGCCTTTGGCCTCTAAGCCCGATGCCATCGTTCATAATTTTGAAGATTTGCCCGATGCTATTGCCTCTTTAACGCATCATTTGGAAACAATATAAATGCAGATGCAGATATGGGTAGATGCAGACGCGTGTCCTGTCGTTGTTAAAGAAATTTTGTTTAAAGCCGCCGAACGCTTAAAAATTCACATGACCTTAGTGGCTAATTGTCATGTGCGCGTGCCTGCCTCACAAGTAATACGCTCAGTACAAGTACCATCAGGTTTTGATGTGGCCGATAATTGGATTGTGGAGCAATCACAAACAGGTGATTTAGTGATTACCGCCGATATTCCCTTAGCTGCGGCTGTAGTCGCTAAAGGTGTGTATGCCCTTAATCCTCGTGGTCAATTTTATACGCCCGAAACCATTGGCAATCGGTTAACGATGCGTAACTTAATGACTGAGTTACGCGAAACAGGCCAAGTACAAAGTTTTACCGCAGGGTATAGTGCTAAAGATAAAGTGGCGTTTGCTAATCAGTTAGATAAGTTTTTAATGAAGCATGTTAAAAGATAGGCTATTACTTGATTCTTCGACTGCGCTCAGAAAGTAACTTTATTAAAAAATTATTTATATGATGAATGAACGGAGTCGAAGCTACAGATAATATTTAAAGATCTAAATTAACAGGACCAACTACCCGCCCCGTTTTAGCATCAATCAACATGACTGCATAACCACGTACGCTGCCTAAATGCATATAACGAACACCGTCAGGCTGATAACCATAATGTTTAGCCGCCTCTTGCAGCACTGCTAAGGCTTGTTCTGATACAGTTTGGCTTAATTGTAACGGCGCAGAATTTGCCAGAAGATCAGGTACTAACTCTTGATACTCTACAAAATATTTAGGCATTGTTTGTATATCGCCAGCACCAGATAACGCTGACATGATAATATTATTTTTTTCTTCTATATTTGTAGGAAACTTAGCTCCCACTAACTGCGGTTTAGTAAATGATAAAGTTTTAAATTTTTCTATTCTTGCTTGGCTTAATCGAGTGGGATCAATCTCATTCGCAAAGACCATATCAAATCGTTTTGAAGTCGCCACCAAAAATACAGGACGTGACTGAAAAATCGTGTATAAGCCCATCGACAGAAATATCGCCTGTATTACCGCAATCACGGTTAAATCCATACGTAGTGTCTTTTTACCGTCTTTATAAACAAGCAACGTAAGTAAAGGCCCTACAATTAAATCAATTCCACCTACCATCATTAACAATTGGTCTGCTTTTGCCATGTGCATCAACGGTAGTGGATACCAAAAATAGATAATATAGGCAGCGACAGTACCAACCACAAAAAAACTGATTAATAGATGAACAAACGAGGCTTTCCAACGAGTCATGATGTCAATCTCTTTTTATTGTGCGTTTAAAACGTGCGTATATTACATCAATAAACGCTCTTTACGATACTGACTCGGAGACACACCATATTGTCGTTTAAATGCCTGACTAAAAGCCGTCTCGGAATTATAACCCACACGCTCACTCACTCTGTTAACACTCATATCACCTAAAGTTAAATAACGTGCCGCTTGGCGCAAGCGGTATTCGGTCAAATACGCTAATGGCGATTGCCCTAATACATTACCAAAACGCTCGGCAAAACTCGAACGCGACAAACACGCTAAATTAGCTAAATCAATCACCGTCCAACCATGAGCAGGATTAGCATGAATCGCACTTAATACAGGGGCTAAATAAGGGTCACGCACAGCATTAAGCCATGTATTACTTTGGCTAGGTAATTGCTCTACATAGTCACGCACACATTCAATAAAAAACATACTAATTAAGCGATTAATTAACGTATCTCTGCCTGGTCTAATACGCTCTGATTCTAAAGCCAAAAAGTCTAAACCTATTTTTAACCAAGCTGGCCCTTCACCATTTAAACCATCTTCAATCAAAATATAATCAGGCAACGAAGACAACAAAGGTTTAGCCATTTCGCTATCTAATAAACAACGCACGGCTAACATTAATACCTGAGAATTACCTTGACCTAACGTTACAGGATCATAACGCGCCCCTCTAAATTCGCTACTTAACTCAATAGACGTATTAATACTTGAGGATGACTTATCATAAAAGCGATGTTTAACGCCATAAGGTACAAAAATGATATGTCCTGCACTTAAGGTACGTTGCTCTTGACTAATATCAATGCCAACTTCGCCCGTTAAAATAATATAAAAAATCGTTTGTTTAGCCGAAGTAAAAGCCCAATTTTGTAATCCATTCAGATAAACATATTCTGCACCTCTAAAATGCACATCGTCCAATAAATGACTTAAAGCATCCACTATACTCAATCCTCTAATTTACAAATACTAATGTAACATTGGTCAATGTCGGAGTTTAACGCAAGTTTAACGGATTTTGACAACTGGTTGTTACGGGCTTATCAAGGCACTATATCCCTACAGATTGTCCAACAACTTATCACACAATAGCAAGCACTCGCTTGGCTTGTGCTAAATCGACGAAAGGTAACTAATGATGAACGCTAAAACACCTGACCATTTATTAGAAAGTAAAAACGCAGCAAAAGGCGGCAAATGGAAAGATGCCAAACGTTATTTGTGGTTATTGAGCCCCGCTGTACCTGTTATTGGTATTGCAGCACTGTCGGCTTATGCGGTTGCCCCTAAAAAATTGCGCGCCCTTGCATGGGTTGGCCCAGCTTTGGTACATGGTGTGATTCCTGCTTTAGACCGTTTGATTGGCGAAGACACCACTAACCCGCCTGATTCGGCAGTGAAAGACTTAGAAAATGATAAATATTATGGCCGTGTTGTTAAAGCTTTTATTCCTGCACAATACGCAGTCACTCTATTAGGTGCATGGCTCGCTAGCCGCAAAAGCACCCCTGCACTCGATTATGTTGGTTTAACATTATCTGTTGGCGCAATGAATGGCATTGCGATTAACACCGCACATGAATTAGGCCACAAACACGATAAAACTGAGCGTTTATTAGCAATGGCTGCCTTAGCACCAACAGGCTATACCCATTTTGCCGTTGAGCATAATTTTGGCCATCACAAACGTGTTGCTACACCTGAAGATCCAGCAAGTAGCCGTATGGGTGAAAGCTTTTGGAAATTTTTACCACGTACCGTGATTGGTGGATTTAAGTCTGCCGTTAAAATTGAAACTGAGCGTTTAGAACGTAAAGGTAAAGGTTTTTGGACGCTTGAAAATGAGTTACTGCAAGGGTGGGCTATGTCAGCCGCTTTCTTTGGTGTAACAACTGCTATTTGTGGCCGCCGTGCTGTACCTTTCTTGGTAGCTCAGGGAGCTTATGGTGCTAGTTTATTAGAAGTCATTAACTATGTTGAACATTATGGCTTAAAGCGCGAAAAATTAGCTAACGGTAAATATGTCCGTACATCGCCTGAGCATAGCTGGAACAGCAATAACTTAGTGACCAACTTATTCTTGTATCAATTACAACGTCACTCCGACCACCATGCACACCCAAGTCGTAGCTTCCAAGCCTTACGTCACTTTGAAAATGCACCACAATTACCAGCAGGCTATGCCTCAATGTTATTGCCTGCGTACATTCCGTCGTTATGGTACAAGTTGATGGATGAGCGTGTAATTCAACATTACAAAGGTGATTTAAGCAAAATCAACATGGATCCTGATGAGCGTAATACGCTAATTGCAAAATATGCCAAAGTTGCACAAAACATTCAGGCCGAACAAGAAGAAGTCAAAGCGATTGAGCAACAAGATACTGCTCAGGCTGCTTAACATAAATTGGTTCAGTGCTTGGGGGTGATTTTATAATCACCCCCTTTTTTTAGCCTCTACGTCCACACAAATAGTTTTTAGAGTCACTGTGCTTGGCTTTACAATACGCTAAATTTCTTACACCTACTCATCAAGAGACTTAGCGCAATGACTGTATCGCCTTTATTAGCTAAATCCATCAAGTTACTTCCTAAGCCTGCTCGTCGTATTTTAAATAATGCCAATGACCGTTTATTTAGATCACGTGATTTAGTCTTAGCCGAACAAACACCTTTTGAGGTTGTACACAGCAACGATTTAGTCAAGTTACGTCATTATTTACCTATTAGCGAAAGCGAAGTCATGGTTGACGGCGTGCCCATGACGGTTAATAAAAACACCCATAAAGTGCCATTAGTCATTGTGCCGCCCTTAGCCGTTAACATGTTGATTTATGATTTATTTCCTGAACGTAGCTTAGTCAAATATTTTGTCGCTCAAGGTTTTGATGTGTATTTAATTGACTGGGGTATGCCCACACGCAAACATACCCACTACAACTTAAATACTTATGTGAGCGAGTTTATGCCTGAGTTTTTGGCTAAAGTGCGTGAACATAGTGGTCAGCAACAATTGTCTTTACATGGTTGGAGCATGGGCGGCATTTTTACCCTGTGTTACACCGCCCTCACTCACGACCCTGATATTCGTAATTTGGTAATTTTGGGCACACCAATTAACAGCCATGCGTCAGGTGCTATTGGGAAAGTGTATCAAGCCATTGAGCGTCGTGCCGAATGGGTACGTAAAAACACAGGTTTTAGAATTCATAATCTTAACCCTCAATGGTTACACACACCAGGTTGGGCAAATGTAGTGGGTTTTAAAATGACCAATCCTGTAGGTAGTTTAATGGGCTATTGGGAGTTAGTAGTAAAATTAGCTGACCGTCAATTTGTTGTTAATCATGCCACAACTTCTGCCTTTTTAGACAAAATGGTGGCTTATCCTGGTGGCATTGTACAAGATATGATGGTGCGTATTTGGATTGATAACGAACTCGCTAAAGGCTATATGCAGCTTGGTAAAAACGAAGTACGTTTGGCTGATATTCAATGTGCATTATTAGCAGGGGCAGGCAAAAGCGACAACATGGTGACTAAAGCTGCTGTAGAAACTTTAATGGATCATGTTAGCTCTAGCGACAAAGAATTTGTGGTGGTTGCAGGTGGTCACATGGGGATTTTATCGGGCAGCAAAGCCCCTAGTGATGTTTGGCCTAAAGTAGCCGATTGGTTAGCGGTTCGGTCTAATTAAACTTAAAAAAAGAAAGAGACATACACTGCCTCTTTCTTTTTTATCCGCCTGTAGGCTCGGTAATAAAACCAAGTTTTTGTACGCCACTACGTTGTGCCTCAGCCATCACTTGCATCACATACTCATAATTTACTTTTTTATCGCCACGAATATGTATTTCGGGTTGTATTGCCTGCGCTACCACTTGTTTAAATTTATAGGCCAACAACGTTTTATCAACTAACAAATCATTCCAATATATTTGCCCTGTTTGTGTGATTGAGATGCTAATCGTTTTAGGCTGCACTACGTTGGGCTGATTGGTAGCGCGTGGTAAATCAATATTTACCGAGTGAGTTAATACAGGTACAGTAATAATAAAAATAATCAATAAGACCAACATTACATCCACCAAAGGGGTCATATTAATTTCGCTCAATACCTCATCATCGTCATCGCCCATACTAAAAGACATCTTACATCACTCCTGCATTATGTTTGCTGGCACGTCCCGTCAAAAAATAAGCATGCAATTGTCGCGCAAAACGCTGCATTTTTTTGATGGTAGTTTTATTAGAGCGTATTAAAGCGTTGTAGCCCAATACCGCAGGGATGGCGACTGCCAAACCAAACGCCGTCATGATTAACGCCTCACCTACTGGCCCTGCCACTTTATCAATACTCGCCTGACCCGATGCACCAATACCCACTAAGGCATGATAAATACCCCACACCGTCCCAAATAAACCCACAAAAGGCGCAGTAGACCCCACAGACGCTAAAATTGGTAGACCTGCTTGCATACGTTCGGAAGTGTCGTCTATATCGGCGCGTAAACTTTCGGTAAGCCATTCGGTTAAACTAATTTGGCCGTGTAAGTCATGTTTACTTTCATGATGATGTTCTACTGCTGCTTGACCACCAAGAGCTAAGGCACTAAAAGGACTTCGCTGGTCTTGGCTTTGCAAAATTTCAATACCTTCATCAAAACTTTTTGCGTGCCAAAACTCACCCATAACCTTAGCTGAGGCTCGTAATTTAAAGGCTTGCCATGCGCGGGTGACAATCACATACCAAGAGATGATAGACATTAATAACAATAAGACCGAAACCACCTTAATAACTATGTCACTTTGTAACCATAAAGCCACTAAACCATAAGGACTGTCTTGCATAATGCACCTATAAAATTATGGATTTAAAGAAAAAGACAATGGCTGTATATACCAAAAATCAATGGCTTGCTGACCACGCCGTGCAGGTTGATAACGCCACTTTTTGACTGCTTGTATTGCGGCATTATCTAAACGAGAAAAACCACTGCTTTGTTTTATTTTGACCTCGCTCACTGTGCCATTGGCTAAAATATAAACTTCTAAAATAACACGCCCTTGCTCACCTAAACGCCGTGACATAGAAGGATACGAAGGTGCAGGATTGTTAAGATGTGCAGCATCGCTACGTGGAGCAATAAACTCTAGTTGTGGTGCTGGTTCAACAACAGGGGTTTCAACAGCTAATTCAATAGGGACTTTAGTCTCGACAACAGGCTCTAGCTTTTCTTTAACCACAGGATTATCTAAGCTAATTGCTTTTGAGGATGGTGGTAAAACAGGTGTTTTTACAACTCTTTTTTGTACTTTTGGTTGAGTAATTGATGGTTTTTTTACTGGCTCATGCGCTATTTTTTTTAAAGGCAACGTAACAGGAATAATCACAATTGCCTGCGTAGTGTTAGTTTTTGGCTTACTAAAAGACAAGTTAACTGGACGTGCCGCCCAATATATCATCAATCCATGCAGCGCAAATATCAGCGCAAAAACACTTATTTTTTGTGCTAGATCAGTCTCATGCACCAAGATAAATTGCGCCATTACTCTACCCATTGACGCAATAAATTATGATAATGATTAGTCAAAGAAACCACTTCGGGACTATCTTGTAATTGCTGACGTAAACGCATAATCGTCATATCTAAATCAAATAACAATTGGCGTTGCGTGTTGTCGCGCACCATGCTTTGAGACCATAAAAAGGCTGCAAAACGCTGACCATCGGTCACAGGTTCAACCCGATGCAAACTGGTAGCAGGATACACAATGGCATCTCCTGCGGCCAATTTCACCTCATGAGTACCATAGTTATCTTCTATCACTAATTCACCCCCTTCATATTCATCGGGTGCTGATAAAAAAACCGTGGTTGACACATCGGTACGCACAGGCAAGCGAGTTAGTGTTTCGTATTGAATCGCACCATCAACATGATTACCAAAATGCCCACCTTGCTGATAACAGTTAAACAAAGGCAATAATAATTGTTTGGGCAATACGGCTGACACAAATAAATGATTCGCCAATAATGCCTCACGTATCTGTTGCGCCATATGTTGGGCAATCGGCAAGCCCTGTGGCAATTGTAAATTATGCTTAACTTTAGCCGCTTGCCCACCTGCAGTCGTTGCCCCTGCTTGCCAAGTCGCATTGTGTAAATTTTGCCTTATTTGAACAAGCTGAGTTGTATTTAACACTTGAGGAATATGAAGTAACATATTATCTACACCCTCACCCCACCTCTCTATCATAGAGATGTAGGGAGATTTTAAGTCAATTTAAAAACTAAACTCAGCCGTAATAGCCGCCGACACAGGAACGCCCAACGTCATACGTGAGCCGCCATTGTTTAAAGTGTTGATATACTCTTCATTAAACACGTTATAAATATTTAAGCGTAAGTTAGTATTTTTGCTGACTTTGTAAGCAGCCATGATATCAACGACACTATAAGCAGGAATTGCAGGCATATTTTGAGTGGCTAAATTAGTATTAGTTGTGACAACACGTTTTTGCTCACTCACATAACGCGCACCACCACCTAATGTTAATTTGTCTAGGGTGTAAGATGTCCATAACGAAGCAGTCATATCAGGTGTCCAACGCACACCATCAGACGTGCTAATAACACCAGTCGAATTACTTTTAGAGCTTTGATTTAACTGCTCACTCTCCATAAAGCCAATAGATGCGCTTAACTGCCAAAAATTAGTTAACTGGCCTACTGCGGCCAATTCAATACCATCAATACGTGTTTTACCTTCTTGTGTAGCTACACCTGTTACGGCATCAACACTTGCTTGATTTTCGTTTTCGGTACGATAAACCGATGCCGATACATTTAAACTTTTATCTAGCAGTTCCCATTTAGTGCCTATTTCTGCTGTAGTCGTTTTTTGTGGCTCAAGTGCTGCATTAGATTGATTACCTGCGGTAGCTGACAACACAAAATTATCGCCTGCGGGTGGCGTTTGTGCATCGCCAAACGCTAAATAAATCGAACCATTGGTCGTAGGCTTAAATACAATCCCTGTATTCCAGCTAACTAACGTACCTTGATCTTCTAAATCATTTAGTACAACATCACCCACGTTATAACCTTGAGACAAATAGCTTGCCAAATTGCCGCCTGTACCGCCTGTTACCAACGTACCTGTTGTTGTTTTAGTCTTATAACGGTCAGCACGTAACCCAACATTAAATTTAAGACTATTTGTTAGTGAAACAGTATCAAAAGCATATAAAGCGGTGGTTGTTGTAGAGCCGTCATTGTCTGCACCTGTTAAATAAGGCACTAACAAATTTAATTGACTGTTTGGGGCATAAATATTTTGTACAGGTGAGTCTATCGCCAAAGTTTGACCATTTAACACTACGGTGGTTGTACTGGTGCTACCACGTGTTGTACCTAAACTTAATTGATTTTCTTTTAATAGCTCTAATCCAAATACCAAGTCATGATTAATATGACCTGTTTTAAAGGCCGTATTTAAGGTGCTTTGGTTGGCCAAAATTTCGTTTGTTTGATCTACTCGTTGGCGGATTAAAGCGACCTCAATTGCTTGAGATGTTGCATTGAGTGATAACGCATTAACGCCTGTTAAAACACGGTCAAGATGGCTTTTTCCATAACGAGTTATATTACGCACTACGGTATTTGCATTGAGTTGATGCTCGACTTTGGCAGTAATCATATCGGCACTAACTTTTTCGTAATCTTGTTGGCTAACATAAAAATTATCGCGGCTAACTTTTGCACCTACCTTAATCTTGGCGTTACTATGATAAAACCCATCCATACCAATGGTAGGAATACCGCCATCAGGTACATTATCTTGACGTGTATGTTGCGAATAAATATACACTTTAGTTGGAGAATCTAAACCAAAGGCCAAACTTGGTGCGATAGCAATGTGATTACTACTCACTTCTTTACGCTCTTCGGCGTTGCTTTCTTGCAACATCACATTCAAACGTAAAGCTGTACTATCATTTACAACGCTATTGCTATCTACCGTTAAACGTTTTTTATTTGCCGTACCTACGCTTAAGCTAATATCATTTGCTTGCTCTAAGGTAGGCAGCTTAGAAATCAAATTGATATAACCTGCGCTTGCGCCACGTCCAACGTCTGAGCCACCTGCACCTTTAACCACTTCTACTTGCTCAAGATTAAATACATCTCTTGCAAGCGCACCCAAGTCACGTACGCCATCAACAAAAGTAGCATTTTGCCCCGAAAAGCCACGCATCTGAAAAGTATCACCAGCCGCCGTGTTGCCATTTTCGCCTAACTGCATGGTAATTCCCGAGGTGTTGCGCAAGGCATCCATTAATGAGGCTGAACCTTGCTCTTTTAACATTTCTTTTTTTAATACTTGTACCGTTTTAGGTGTATCAACTAAAGCTTGTGTGAGTTTAGAAGAAGACGATTTTTGGGCTTTATACGGCACATCTAATGCAGCCTGAACCTTAATTTCATTTAAAACGGGTGCTTCTTGAGCATACACAACAGGGATTGCCAAACTACCAACAACAGTCATTATTGATGAGGTTAATAAGGTGGAGTTTTTACGGGAAATAATCATCGACACAGCGCAATACCTTTAGATAATAGGATTTACAGTATTGGCTGGTTATAAAACTGGCTAGAATATTCAAATGATAACAATTATCAATTGCAATTACAACACTATATTACATACAGTTAGTCATAATTCTCAGCTATCATTGAGGTAATACTTCTACCGTGAGTGCATAGCTATAACGTTTTTGGGGCATGGGTAGGCGTTTATCATCTGCTAACATCTCATCTGCTTGCGGATAGGCTATTTTTAAGTAGTACATACCTGCATTTGGCCACTTGACTTCTATTACACCATTTTTATCACTTACCGCAGTTATTTCACCCAAAATGCCACGATAACGCACACATCCTGCAATAATTGATACCAATTTATTAATCAAAGGCTTACCGTCTAATAAGACTTTAAAATGGGTCGTTTCTTGGCTAAATAGCTCATTAGGATGATTTAACGGTAACAATTCTAAGCCTTGGCCTGTCATGCTAAGTACACTGTCTGTGGTC
>Ga0209599_10001123_pt1 | contig 13662 bp, 13 predicted proteins | sample Shrwel_input2_FT_FD_187534 | JGI IMG/M metagenome (GOLD analysis project Ga0209599, IMG submission 187534) | Subsurface microbial communities from deep shales in Ohio, USA - Utica-3 well 1 S input2 FT (SPAdes) (version 2) ... | reverse complement strand
GCGCTCACCCCGCTGTACGCTGTGGACACGCCTGGATTCCCGCCTGCGCGGGAATGACGCGGTGGGGCGCGGCGAGTGGTTCGTCGTGGAACGTGAGCCATCGTGTTTCAACGTGACTGGCTACTAGGCGTGCGGCCGCAGACAGTACAAGCAGTACGGCAAGGCCGCACAACGACGCCAGGGGGTTTTGTTAGCGGCTCTTAATCCAGACTCAGCCTGACCGCTGGGTCAATACCCACTTCATCGCAGTTATCGCCCGGCCCCGAACGGTCAATCACCAGAAAATCGCCAATTGCATTGAGCGCCAGCAGCGGATGGTGCCAAACGCCGGGAGCGTAGTTCACGCCCTGGCCAGGTTGGGCGAGAAAGGCGCGCAGATCGTCCGCACCGGGGGCTGGGCCGGGGCGGGCCACCACCACCAGGTAGGGCTGCTGGCCGAGTGGCATGAAGGCCTGCGACCCCAGCGGGTGGCGTTCCATCATGCTGACCACAAAGGGCAGCGTGCGCGGCTGGCCGCGAAAAATGCTGACAATCAGCCTGCCGTCCGGGCCAGCATCCAGCCTGGCCAGGTCATGGTAGCGCGCGGTATTGCCGGCGTTGATGGACAGGCACTGTGCTGCGACGTCAGCCGCGATGACTTCGCCAAAGGGCGCGAAGGCGGCGGCGGTCAATGCTTCGGGAACGAGCGTGTTCATCAGGCCACCTTGCCCCACAGCCGCAGCCGCGATACCCCGCCATCCGGATGGATGTTGAAGCGCACATGGCTGACCACGCCCAGCGCAGCGATGCCTTCACGGAACCCATGCTCGGCGTCCATCGACAGCGGCGTTTCGCCAATCAGCGTGGGCCAGAACATGCTCTGGGTGATCACCGATTGGTCGGTGCCGCCGTCCACAAGCGCCGCCTGCATGGAAAAACGGTCTGGGTAATTGCCCTTGAAATGGGCGGTGTCCACCTCGATGCGTTCAATCCCCCCCGGCGCGCCCAGTTCAATAATGCACCAGTCGTGCCCCGGCTCGCGTCGGCGGCGGGTTTCCCAGCCGTCGCCCATATTCACCCCACGCCCCGGTGCCAGCAGATTGGCCGCCTGGCCAAAGTGGGCATCGTTCCAGGCGAGCGCGCGACCGCCGTTGATTTGCGCGGCCAAGTCGGTCAGCCCGTCTGGGCCGGCGCTGATTTCCGCCGGGCGGCCATACACGCGCAACCGGGCCACGCCGCCATCCGGGTAGATGTGCACACGCAGATGGCTCCACACCCCGTCGTCTACCACCGCCAGCAGGTGGTGGCTGTCGCCGCGCAGACTGGTGGAAGTCAGCAGCGGTGTCCAGCGGGCGTGTGCCAGCACGTCGGGGTTGTCGCTGGGGCAGTCGGTGGCTTCGATGGCGATGGCCGGGGCGTAATTGCCGGTGAAATGGCTGGTGTCCACGTCAAAGCCAAACACCCGGCCACGCCGCGCCAGGCCGATGATGCTCCAGTCATGGCCTGGCCCGCGCTTGCGCCGGGTTTCCCAGCCGTCCATCCACTTGCCGTGGGCATCGTACTGGCCGGGCACAAACACCGCCGGTTCCGGGTTGAGCATGCGCGCCAGCGGGGCAAAAAATTCGTCGCTGGCGCACACCGCGCGCGCGCCCAGCCGGGCATCGGCCAGGTTGATCCCCCGACGCGCCCAGTCGGGCAAGTCTACAGCGGTGGCCACCCGCACGGCGGCAGAAACAGGATGACTCATGGCGTGTTCCTCAATTCAGTTTAATCAGGTGCCCGTGTCGGGCGGGTTATTAAATTTAGTTGGTGCAACTGGCCCACACCGTGGCAAAGGTCACGGCAGCTCGCCGTGGTGAGGTCTGGATTCCTGCCTGCGCGGGAATGACGCGGTGGGGTGCGGCGGGTGGTAAATGTCGTTCACGGATGCACAGATGCTGCGAGTAGCCGACTGATCGCGCCATCCACACACACACCATCGCTGTGCACCACACCGGGTGTTTTACCCACCACCGCGTCGCCCCCGCGCAGGCGGGGGCCCAGGCAAACATCCACAGCGTGCCGCCGGTGAAATCTCGTTGACCGCTGTTTGTTGCGTGACGACACTGCCCCACGCCGTGGCGCGTGCTCAGCGGCGCTTAGCGCGCTGTCGGCGCATAGGGATGCACCTCACACCAATGGCGGGCAATATCCACCCGGCGGCATACCCACACCCGCTCATGGCTGGCGATGTAATCCATAAAGCGGCGCAGCGCGGCAAAGCGGCCTGGGCGGCCAAGCAGGCGGCAGTGCATGCCCACCGACAGCATTTTGGGCGCTTCGTCGCCTTCGGCGTACAGCACGTCAAAGCTGTCTTTCAGGTATTGATAAAACGGCTCGCCATGGCTGAAGCCCTGCGGCAGGGCAAAGCGCATGTCGTTGGTGTCCAGGGTGTAGGGCACCACCAGGTGTGGCGTGGCCACGCCGTCGCTGCGGGTCACTTCGGTCCAGAACGGCAGGTCGTCGCCGTAGTAGTCCGAGTCGTACAGCAGGCCGCCGTCGTCCACCACCAGCCGGCGGGTGTTGGGGCTGTCGCGACCGGTGTACCAGCCCAGCGGGCGCTGGCCGGTGAGCGCGGTCAGCGTGTCCAGTGCCAGGCGCATGTGTTCGCGCTCGGTGGCTTCGTCGATGTGCTGGTAGTGGATCCAGCGCCAGCCGTGGCAGGCGATTTCATGGCCCAGCTCGACGCAGGCGGCGGCCAGCTCGGGGTGGCGCTGCATGGCCATGCCGACGGCAAACACGGTCAGCGGCCAGCCACGGCGCTCGAATTCGCGCAGGATGCGCCACACCCCGGCGCGCGAGCCATATTCGTAGAGGGATTCCATCGACAAATGCCGCTCCGGGTAGCTGGCCGGGTTGAACATTTCCGACAGAAACTGCTCGCTGCCGGCGTCGCCGTGCAGCACGCAGTTTTCCCCGCCTTCTTCGTAATTGAGCACAAACTGCACGGCAATGCGTGCCTGGCCCGGCCAGCGGGCGTGTGGTGGGGTACGGCCATAGCCGCGCAGGTCACGCGGGTAATGTGGGTCGGGTCTTTGGTTCATTCGGCTTGCCCTCTATACTGCCGGTTTGTTGAGTGAGGAATGAAGCATGGAACACGCTGCCAGCAGCCCCTACCGTGACGATGTGGTGATCTCCTGGCCGGAACTGCACCGCGACACCCGTCGGCTGTGCCACCAGCTGATGGCCAAGGGGCCGTTCAAAGGCATTATTGCCATCGCCCGTGGCGGGCTGATTCCGGCTGCGCTGGTGGCGCGCGAGCTGGAAATCCGCCTGATCGACACCATTTGTGCCGCCAGCTATGAAGCCAGCGACGACGACAGCGCACAAACCCAGCGCAAGCAGGTGCGCATTCTCAAGGGCATCGAGCACGACGGCGAAGGCTATCTGCTGATCGACGACCTGGTGGACACCGGCAACACCGCCAAGGTGATTCGTCAGCTGCTGCCCAAAGCCTACTTTGCCACCCTGTACGCCAAGCCAATGGGCCGCGAGGTGGTGGACCTGTGCGTGAAGGAGTTCAGCCAGGACAAATGGATTTACTTCCCGTGGGACATCGATTACCAGTTTGTGCCGCCGATCAAAAAACGGCTGGATAACGGCCAGGCCTGATTCAGCGCAAAAATCCCCCCGCCGCCCAGCGCGCCAGCAGCGCGCGCTCGGCGTCGGTCATCTGGGTGACATTGCCCAGCGGCATGGCTTTCAGCCGCACCGCCTGGTCCACCACACGCTGACGCTGGGCGTACAGCGCTTCGTCGCTGTCCAGCGTCAGCCCGGCTGGCGCGGCAGCCATCAGCGTGGGCGCGCTGGCGTGGCAGGCCAGGCAGCGCGCGGCAATCACCGGGCGCACTTCCGCCAGCGTTGGCGCTCGCGCGCTGCCTTGCGCGGCGGGGGCGGGGGGGTTTGGTGCCAGCCAGATAAACACCCCCAGCAGCAGCGCGGCCCCCGCCAGCGGGTAGTGCCAGGCCAGCCGGCCATGGTGGCGTAAATTGAAAAAGTGCCGGATCAGCACACCGGCCAGCAGAATCAGCGCCAGCACCAGCCAGGCCTGCGGGTGGGTGTAGGTCAGTGCGTAGTGGTTGGAGATCATGCAGAACAACACCGGCAGGGTGAGGTAGTTGTTGTGTACGCTGCGCTGCTTGGCGCGCTGGCCGTGGATCGGGTCGGGCGCGTCGCCCCGGCGCATGGCGGCGACGGTTTTTTTCTGGCCGGGGATAATCCAGAAAAACACATTGCCGCTCATGGTGGTGGCCAGCATGGCCCCCACATGGATAAACGCCGCGCGGCCTGATAGCCAGTGCGTCAGCCCCCAGGCCACTGCCACCACAAAGGCAAAGTACAGCGCGGCAAACAGCAAAATCGAACGGCGCATCAGCAGCCGGCACAAGCCGTCGTACACCAGCCAGCCGCCGGCCAGCGTGGCCAGGCCCAGCGCCACCGCCTGGCCAGGTGACAGCGCCGCCTTGGCCGGGTCGATCATATAGCTGTCGGCCTGGGCGTAATACAGCACGCTGATCAAGGCAAAGCCCGACAGCCAGGTGGAATACGATTCCCACTTGAACCAATGCAGCTCATCCGGCAGTTGCTTGGGGGCCACCAGGTATTTTTGTGGGTTGTAAAACCCGCCGCCGTGTACCGCCCACAGCTCGCCGCCCACGCCTTTTTCCCGCAAGGCCGGGTCAGTCGGCGGGCGCAGGCTGTTGTCCAGCCAGACAAAATAAAACGACGAGCCAATCCAGGCGATGCCGACAATCAGGTGCAGCCAGCGCAGCAGCAGCGAGGCAATTTCCAGCCAGTATCCGCTGTCCATCAGCTGCCCCGATAAGTGGAGTAGGCCCACGGCGACACCAGCAGCGGCACATGGTAGTGGCCGGCGGGGTCGGCCACGCCAAAGCGCAGGCACACCACATCGACAAACGGCGGCTCGGGCAGGGTCACGCCCCGACCGCGAAAATAATCCCCTGCGGCAAATTCCAGTTCGTACACCCCGGCCAGCAAGGCGGCGTCGGCCAGCAGCGGCGCGTCGGCGCGACCATCGGCATTGGTGTGGCCGTGGGTCAGCGGCTGGCGTGCGCCAGCGTCAAGCCGGTACAGGGTGTAGGCAACGCCGGCTGCCGGGCAGCCGTGGGCGGTGTCAAGGGCGTGGGTGGTCAGGCGTCCCATGGGCGGCTTTCGCAAAACAATGTTCGATTCGCCTGATTATAGGGAGCTTGCCGATGGGCGGGGAGGCATGAGGACTATTGCGGTTTGCGCATAACCCCACGGAATGAAGCGTTTGTCCCGGATCGGTGCGGTCATATATCGCCACGGGCAAGAGCATTATATCCCGCCGCTGCTTGCCGAATGGGCGGGCAAGTTCGTAGGCTAGCAGCATGAACCACAGCCTGGCCACTGATATGCCTGCTTCTTTGACTCTTGCCCAACTGTCCGCCCTGGACGGCGAGGAATTTGTTGCCGCCGTCGGCGCGGTGTTTGAACATTCGCCGTGGGTGATGCGCCGCGCCTGGGCGCGCCGCCCGTTTGCCGACCGCGCCGCGCTCACCGCCGCGCTCACCGCCACCTTGCAGGCCGCCAGCCGCGATGAACAGCTGGCGCTGATGTGCGCCCACCCGGAGCTGGCCGGCAAGGCGGCCATTCGCGGTGAGCTGACGGTGGACTCCGCCCGCGAGCAGGCCGGTGCAGGGCTGAATGCGTGCAGCCCAGCGGAGTTTGCCGAGTTGCAGGCGCTGAACCTGGCCTATCGCCAGCGCTTTGGCTGGCCGTTCATCATCGCCGTCACAGGCCTGAGCCGGGCAGATATTCTGGCCGCCATGCGCCAGCGGCTGGGGCACGCGCCGGAAGATGAATTTGCCGAGGCGCTGACCCAGATTGTGCGCATCGCCAATATCCGGCTGGATGCGCTGCTGGCGGCGTGAGCCCCCGTCAGGTGGCTGGCCACTGCGGCTTGCCCTGAGGCACGCCATCGGCCACCCCGCCGGCTGGCTCGCTGCCGTCCTTCACCTGCAACACAATAAAATACATCGGTGCCTCGCCGGCGTTGCGGTAGGCGCGCGAGCCGCCAGGGGCAACGCGCACCACCGAGCCTTCGCCCACGGCAAACACCTCGCCATCCACCATGAACTCCCCCTGACCACTGAGGAACAGGTACACCTCTTCGTTGTCGCGATGGGCGTGCAGAAACGGCATGCTGAACCCCGGCGGAAAACAGTTGTACGACATTTCCACTCCGGTCAGGCGCAGGGCTTCCTTGATGAAAACCTTGCCGGGCACTTCCCGGCCATTGAGCGCGGGCGCGCTGAAGCGGTAGTTGAGCAGTTCGGCAAACGGGCCAAGGTGGCCGACGCTGAATTGTGCGCCATGCTGGGTGGGAAACGCTGCGGTCTGGGACATGTCGGGCTCCTGAGGGCGAGAAAGGGGCGGTGCGGACGCACCAGCGGGGCTGGGGTGGCAGGCGCTTATCTGGGCCACAAGATCATCTGTGTGCAACGAAACAGCGCCAGCTTGCGTCCGCTGGCTTCGTCCGTCACCACCGCGTCCCACACCTGAGTGGTACGCCCCAGATGTTGGGCGGTGGCAATGCAGGCCACCGCACCTTCGGTGACGGTACCCAGGTGATTGCTTTTCAGCTCAATGGTGGTAAACGACTGCGCACCCTCGGGCAGGTGGGCGATGGTGGCGTAGCCACAGCTGGTGTCCGCCAGCGCCACCACACTGGCCGCATGCAGAAATTCATTGGGCGCGATATGCAGTTTCTGGATGGGCATGCGGCTGGTCAGCTGACTGGCGGTCAGCTCGGTGATTTCAATGCCGAGATAGCCCGGCAGATATTCCTTGCCGCGTTCGTTCAGCAGCGCAATGCTGATGTCTGGGCGTAATAGGGCCACGGTGATCTCCTGGTTGGGGCGTTAAGCGCCGCTAAGAAACGCGGGCCAGGCTGTGCTCTGCCTGGCCCGCTTACCCACAGTCTGCCCTGGCCCCCTGCCTGGCGACAGTGGCAGGATTGCCATTTTCAGGGTTGATCTTGCCAGAGAGGTGCAGACTGCCGTTCTGCCCGCGATCACCCAGCCCGCACCCCGCCCGTGTTCAGGCGCGGATGCGCTGGCGCTGTGCGGGTGCCGGTTGTTGCAGGGTGTCCACGGTTTCGCGGATGACGTCCACCACTTGCTCGCGGAACCAGCGGCATTCCTCGCCGTGGTGGGCGCGGTCGTGCCAGAGCAGGTAAAAGCGCATTTTCGGGAAGGGCACCGGCGATTCGGCCATGCACAGCTCGCCCAGCGAGCAACAATGCTCGGCAAACAGGCGCGGGGCGGAGAACAGGATATCGTTTTGCAGCAGCACATACGGTGCCAGGCTGAAGTAGGGCACGCTGGCCACCACCTTGCGCTTGAGCCGGTCGCGCGCCAGCTGCATGTCGATCACCCCACGCTGGCCAACGGCGTAGGGGGTGGGCACCAGATGGTCGGCGTTGAGGTAGTCTTCCTGGCTGAGCGGGCGTCCGGCCAGCGGGTGGCTGTTGCGCATCAGGCACACCACATCGTCTTCAAACAGCGGGGCCAGGCGCAGGTGCTCCGGCGGGTTGGGCCAGTTGCCGATCACCACGTCAAGCTCGCCGGATTCCAGCGCGTGGGTATAGTCGTAGTCGGGGCCAAACGAGTGCAGGGCCACCTGCGCCTGCGGGGCCAGCGCCCGAAAACGGGCCACCAGCCGGCCAATCAGGATGGCGTTGAGGTAGTCCGGGGTGGCGATATTGAACACCCGCTGCGACTGCGCCGGGTCGAAGCGGAACTGGCGCAGGCCAATGGCTTCGATTTGCGCCAGCGCCACCTTGACCGGCTCCAGCAGCGCCTGGCCGCGTTCGGTGGGGGCCATGCCGTTGCGGCTGCGCACCAGCAGCGGGTCGCCGGTAATGTCGCGCAGGCGGCGCAGTGCGGTGCTGACTGCCGGTTGCGACTGGTTCAGCCGGCGCGCGGCATTGGACACGCTGCATTCGGTGAGCAGGGCATGCAGTACCTGCAGCAGGTGTACGTCGATGGATTTCCAGGAACAGTTGGCGGCCATGTTTTCCCCGTGGTGCGCAATGGTGAAGGCTTGGGGACAAGCAATAAGCGGGCCTTGTGCCGTGCTGCGGGCCACGCAACACGGGGGCAACCGGGATGGGATCAGACCGCCGTGGCCGCCAGTTGGCGCGGCTGGCGCGCCTGGGTGATGCGTTCGGTGACGGCGCTGATGTCGTATTCGCCCATCCAGCGTTCCAGCTCGGCACCGGGCATGGATTTGGCCAGCCACCAGCCCTGCACATAGGCGCAGCCCTTGGCGGCCAGGAAGGCAAACTGGGCATCGGTTTCCACCCCTTCCGCCACCACCGACAGCCCCAGCGACTGGGCCATGGCCAGGATGGCCTCCACAATTGGCGCAGCGTGCGGGTCGGTTTCCAGGTCCTTGACGAACGAGCGGTCGATTTTCAGCTCGCCAATCGGCAGGTGGCGCAGATAGGACAGACTGGAATAGCCGGTGCCAAAGTCGTCGATCGACAGTTGTACGCCCAGTTCGTCGAACTCGCGCAGGGTGTCGAGCATGGCGTCGATGTTTTCCATCAGCGCGCTTTCGGTCAGCTCCAGCTCCAGGTAGGACGATTCCACCCCGGACTGGGCCAGCGCCTGATAGACATCGTTGAACAGCCCGGTGTGGCGCAGCTGCAGCGCCGAGAGGTTGACCGCCACGGTCAGCAGCAGGCCACGGCTGTGCCAGTCGGCCATTTGCCGGCAGGCTTCCTGCAGCACCCACTGGCCAATCGGCTGGATCAGGCCGGTTTCTTCGGCCAGCGGAATGAACTTCACCGGAGAAATCCAGCCCAGCGTGGGGTGGCGCCAGCGCAGCAGGGCTTCCACCGCGCTGACCTGCTGGGTGTTGAGGTTGAGCTGTGGCTGGTATTCCAGCAGCAGGTCGCCGCGTTCAATCGCCTTGCGCAAGTCCTGTTCCAGCGCGTGGCGCTCTTCTTCGCCCTGCTGCATGTTCGGGTCGTAGCACAGCGCCCGGCTGCCGCCGGTCCGCTTGGCCTGGGTCATGGCCAGTTCGGCGTGCTTGAGCAGCAGCGAGGCGCTCAGGCCGTGTTCCGGGTAGCAGCTGACCCCCACCGAGGCGGCAATCGACAGGTCATACGGGCCTACCCGGTAGGGCTGGGTGAGCATGCCCACCATCATTTGTGCCAGTTGTTCGGCTTCATCGGCAGACACATCGGCGGTAAATACCATGAATTCATCCGCCGACTGGCGCGCCACCACGGCCAGATCGCCCATCACTTCGGTAATCCGCTCGGCCACCCGGCGCAGCAGGTCGTCGCCCACCTTGTGGCCCATCATGTCGTTGATCGGCTTGAAGCGGTCCAGGTCAACAAACATTACCGCCAGCCGCCCGCCGGGCAGGCAACTGTCCAGCTGGCTTTCCAGCCGCTGCATAAAGGCAAAGCGGTTGGCCAGGCCGGTCAGCTCATCGTGCTCGGCCAGATAGCGCATGCGCTGCTCGGTGGCGATGCGCTCGCTGATATCAGAAAACAGCGCAATATAGTGGCTGATCTGGCCATCGTCGCCCAGCGCCGGCGCGCAGGACAGCCACACCGGAAAACTTTCGCCATTGCGTCGGGTCATCCAGTGCTCGCCCTGCCAGCGGCCTTCGCGTTGCAGGGCCGTCAGCAGCGCCGGATTGCGCGGGTCGGTCTGGCGGTCCAGCGCCGGCAGCACCTGGCCAGCCAGGCTGAGCGTATCCCAGCCGGTTTGCTGGACAAACGCCGGGTTGACCATGCACACGCGGAAATCCGGGTCGGTGACCAGAATGGCTTCCGAACTGCTGTCGTACACGGCAGCGGCCAGGCGTTGTTCCACCGCCGCCTGCTTGCGCTCGGACAGATCGCGCACCAGGCACCAGCCGCCACGGTGCACCCCCTGGCTGTCGGCCAGGCGCATGCACTTGGTGGCCACCGGCAGGCGTTCGCCACTGGCGGTGAGCAGGTGCAGTTCAAATTCGTCGGTATAGCCACGGGCTTCCAGCTGTTCGCGCATTTGCCCCTGCCAGTCGGCCTGGCTGTCGGTGTCCAGGCGGATATGGAAGGGCTGGCCCAGCAGAGAGTCCTGGCTGACGCCGACCAGGCGGCGGAAGGTGGGGTTGGCGTCGATCACATCGCCCACGTCGTCGAGCAGCACAATCCCGTCCAGATTGGATTCGAACAGCGCCCGGTAGCGGGCGGAGGATTCGGTGATTTCAGCCTGCTGGGTGGCCAGTTCGCGCTGGTGGGTGGCCAGTTGGTCGGCCATATCGTCCACGGCATGGGCCACCTGGGCCAGTTCGTCACGCCCGGTCAGCCCCACCCGGCTGGTCAGATTGCCGTCGCGCATGCGGGCAATGCCGCCAATCAGGCGCTGGATGCGCCGGCCAAACGACAAGTGAAACAGCGCATAGATGGCAAAGGAAATGGCCGCAATCGCCAGCCAGTCAGCCAGCGCGCTGACCATCGAATCCCGCGCCGCCTGGGCCTTGGCCCGACGCAGGTCGTGTTGCAGCAGCAGGCCACCCATCTGGCTGGAGCGCAGTTCACCGGGATCTGGGGCAAACACCAGCCGGGTTTCGGCCACAATCATCTGCTGGTCGGCGCTGGACACAATCCGGCTGACGTCGGACTGGCGCACATAGGGCAGCATGGCCGGGTCCACACCCGGCACCTGCAGGTAGGCCATGCCCACCCATTCAAAGCGGTTGGCGGCACGCACCACGCCGCGCGGGTCCACCACCAGCAGCGCCAGCACATCGCTGTCGGCGCTGACCATCGACACCATGTGCTGGACCGCCGGCAGGTCGTCGGTCAGCAGGCTGTCGGCAATCAGGCCATGCAGTTGGTCAAGCTTTTGCGTGACGCGCTCTACCGCCTGCTGTTCAATCCGCGCCTTGCCCTGATAAAGATTGAGTCCCACCGTCAACGCCAACGTGCCGGTCAGCATGACCAGCAATGTCAGAGGCAGCGTCAGCCGCAAGGAAAACCGGTGGAACACATTCATCCTGCAAGTCCCTCGACAATACAACTATCCAGATGATTCATCGGCTGCAATGGTCGGTTGACCAGCCCCAGCTCGCGCATGGACAAGCCCAGATTGCCCATCACCGGGCCCAGCGCCAGGCTGGCCTGCCCCAACGCCAGCTGGTTTTGCTTCAAGTCCTGCAGGCGCAACAGCCCCAGTGCCTGTTCCAGCGCGGCGGGCGAGATTTTTTGCCGCTGCACCATCGCCGCCATCGCCACCGGATCGCGCTGCTGAATCTGAGTCACAGCGGTAAACCAGGCCTGGCCCAGCGCCACCAGTGCCGGCGCATGCCGTCGGGCGGTGTCCTCGCGGAACACCAGCACATCGACAATTTCGCCAGGCATCGCCCGGCTGTCAAACAACACCTGCCCGCCCTGTTCGCGCAAGCGCGCCAGCACCGGGTAAAAAGTGACCACCGCGTCCACCTGGCCACGGCTGAACGCCGCTTCGTGGGTGTCCAGCGGCAGCGGCACCATGTGCACATCGCGTGGCGACAGCCCCACCCGCTGCAGCGCCCGCCCCAGCAGATACGCGCCCACGCCAAAGCTTTCCACCCCGACCGAGCGGCCTTTCAGGTCGGCCAACTGGCGGATATCAGGACGCGCCACCAGTGCATCTGCGCCGTTGGAGTAGTCGAGCACCAGCCCCACCCGCAGGCTGGGGTCGTGCTCGGCCAGGCTGATGGCTTCATCCAGGGTGACGGCGGCCAGATCAATCGAGCGGTTGCGAAACGCGCTGAGCACCTCGGCCCCCGACGCATACTCCACCAGCCGCACCGAGGGCGGCAGCTGGTTTTGCTTGCGCGCCACGTAAAACGGCTCAAACCCCAGCCAGATATTGGTGCCCAGCCGCAATGGCGCATCGGCCGCCGCGCCGCAGCCGGCGCACAACACGATCAGGCAGCACAGCGCCAGACGACACAGCAGGGAGGGCAGGACACGCATGAAGAAGGCATGATGACAGTAAGGTGAGGGGATTCTACTGGAGTCTTTGACAAAATTTCCAATATTTGAGACGAGCTTGTATTCCCTCTGACCAATTAAGCTGGTCTGGCAATCATTTGCGCTCAGGCGAATGCCAATGGAAAGCCGAATGCCATCGCCGCCATAGTCGCCAGCCCAGCAAAAGCGCCAGCGCGGCAGCGTAAATCAGCGGCTGGGTCAGGTCTTTTTTCACCAGCCACAGATCGTGCAGTACGGCCAGCATGGCCGCCGGATACACCAGCCGGTGCAACAGCCCCCAGCGCCGTTTCAGCCGGCGCATCCAGCCATCGGTCGAGGTGATGGCCAGCGGCAGCAGCAAGACAAAACCGGCCATGCCCGCTGTGATGAATGGGCGCTTGAACACATCGCGGCCAATCTCGGCCCAGTCCAGCTGCTGGTCGAGCAGCAGGTAAATCAGCAAATGAATCAAGCCGTAAGCAAAGGCCAGCAAGCCCAGTGGCCGGCGCAAATGCCACAGTGCCGGCCAGCCGCTCAGCTGGCGCAGTGGGGTGATTGTCAGGGTCAGCAGCAGGCCGGTCAGCGCCCAGGTGCCGGTGCTGCGGGTGAGCAGTTCCACCGGATTCACCGCCTCGCCCAGCCGCCACAGCGCGCTGCCCAGCGGCAGCAGACCAATCAGCCAGGTCAGCGGGGTGGCCCAGCGCGGCCAGTGACGCAAGCCGGCCATTTAAAAATACTTCCGCAAATCCATGCCGCGATACAAGCCGGCCACCTGATCGGCGTAACCATTGAACATCAGCGTCTTGCGCTTGAGCAATTCGCCAATCCGCCGTTCGCTGGCCTGGCTCCAGCGCGGGTGATCCACCTCGGGATTCACATTGCTGAAAAAACCATACTCCTGCGGATTGGCCTGCATCCAGCTGGTCAGCGGGGCTTTTTCCACCAGCCGGATAGCCACAATCGACTTGATACTCTTAAACCCGTATTTCCACGGCACCACCAGACGCACCGGCGCGCCATTCTGCCGGGGCAATACCTCGCCATACAGGCCAAAGGTCAGCAAGCTGAGCGGATGCATCGCCTCGTCAATGCGCAAGCCCTCGCGGTACGGCCACGCCAGCACCGGCTGACGCTGCCCCGGCATCTGCTTCGGGTCGTGCAGGGTGACAAATTCGACAAACTTGCCCGCCGCCGTCGGCTGCACCTGCTTGAGCAGGGCCGCCAGCGGAAAGCCAATCCACGGAATCACCATCGACCAGCCTTCGACGCAACGCAGCCGGTAGATCCGCTCCTCCATCGGTGCCAGCGCCATCAGCGCGTCCAGGTCGAAGGTGCGCGGCGTCTGCACCGCGCCTTCCACCCGCACCGTCCAGGGCCGGGTATTCAGGCTGCCAGCATTCGCCGCCGGGTCGGACTTGTCGGTGCCGAATTCGTAAAAATTGTTATAGCGGGTGATGTCCGACAGCTTGTTCATGGGCTCGCTGGTGGACAACGGGCTTTTTTGCGCACTCAACGCCGCCTCGGCGGATTCAGCCAGCCACGGCAAAGTAGCCAGAGCCAGCCCGGCCTGCATGAAGCGGCGGCGGTCGCGGTAGACCTCGGGCGGGGTGATCTCGGAGGGGAGCGGGGCAGAAGGG
>Ga0209599_10001122_pt1 | contig 13671 bp, 15 predicted proteins | sample Shrwel_input2_FT_FD_187534 | JGI IMG/M metagenome (GOLD analysis project Ga0209599, IMG submission 187534) | Subsurface microbial communities from deep shales in Ohio, USA - Utica-3 well 1 S input2 FT (SPAdes) (version 2) ... | reverse complement strand
TAACATTACATACACTTTGTAGCACACCGAATCAGATTTGGGGTGGCAGAGATATGTAAAGTTAGGCTAGATTTATATTAAGAATTTTAGAAAACCCTGACTTTAATTAGTTGGGGTTTTTTGTTTTGGGATGGTAGCTCAGCGGCAGAGCAGATGACTGTTAATCATCAGGTCGAGATATCGTAATTCTCCCTTCCCTCAATTGTTTATTTGATATGCAGGTGTCGTATAATGGCTCATTACTCCTTCCTTCCAAGTAGGAGACGGAGGTTCGATTCCTCTCACCTGCTCAAATTGTCGGATGGTGTAATGGTAGCACAAAAGTTTTTGGTTCTTTTAGTTTTGGTTCGAGTCCAGGTCCGATAACAAAAATGGGAATTAGCGTAGTCCGGTATCGCGCTAGCTTTGGGAGCTAGAGGCCGTAGGTTCGAATCCTGCATTCCCAACACTTTGGAATATAGCTCAATTGGTTAGAGCATTCGCCTGATACGCGAAAGGTTAAAAGTTCGATTCTTTTTATTCCAACACACATCCGGTTTGGTGCAATGGTAGCATGTAGGTCTCCAAAACCTTTGATTACAGTTCGAGTCTGTAAACCGGTGCAAATAGTTTCATAGTGAAATGGATTATCACACAACACTACGAATGTTGCATTGTGGGTTCGAATCCTACTGAAACTACAATAAGGTTAGTTAGGTCGTGGAGGCCGGTGGGACTGCAAATCTTATGGAGTTAGTTCGATTCTAACACTAACCTCAACATGGTGGACGTAGCCTAATGGTAGGGCGGAAGTTTGTGGCACTTCATGTGAGAGTTCGATCCTCTCCGTTCACACAAAAATAGGAAAGATGGGTGAGGGGTTTAAACCAGCAGTTTACTAAACTGCCGACTGTTACAGGTCCGTGAGTTCGAATCTCACTCTTTCCGCATAAATACCGGTATGGCGGAATTTGGCATACGCAGTGGTCTTAGAAGCCATACAATTATAGGTTCGAATCCTATTACCGGTACAAAATGTACTTTTTTTCGATTTTGGGTAAAGTCCAAAAATTTTTTTGAGGGAAATTTTTTGGTATATAGGAAAAATTATTGTATATTTAACATATAAGGTTGATTGGGAACAAAAGTAGCCCGCTAAATCGAGTTAGTGCAAATCTAATACGCTACTACCGGTAAGTAAAGCCAATCATAAAAGTAATCGTCCACGCACCCATCTTTTACTTTCCTTAAATGCTCTGTTCGACTAAGGGTTAGGTCACCTCCCTTTCACGGAGGTAATACGGGTTCGAATCCCGTACTGAGTACAATAGCCCGAGTAGCTCAGCTGGTAGAGCAACTGATTTGTAATCAGTAGGTCGTAAGTTCGATTCTTATCTTGGGCTCAAAAAGTTCCGAGCTTTGCAAGGCTAAAGTAATGATGTACACATTACACGATAGGAAGGGAAACCTATCAAAAGGAGTGGTAGTTCAGTTGGTTAGAATGCTGCCCTGTCACGGCAGAGGTCGCGGGTTCGAGTCCCGTCCACTCCGCAATCGGTCTGTTAGTTAAATGGATATAACTTCTCACTTCTAATGAGATGTTCGTGGTTCGATTCCACGACGGACTACGTGGGTTTCGGTGATGAAGCCATAAAGAGAGATAGATGTTTCTCATTCACTAAAATAGGTAGGTGATTCCACACCTGCTTATTTTTATCGGGAATATAGCTCAGTTGGTTAGAGCAAATGACTCATAATCATTAGGTCCTTGGTTCGAGCCCAAGTTTTCCCACAAAGTATTTGGTAAATAAATTTATTTTTTGTATATTTAAGGTACAATGGAAATTACAAAAAAAAATATTAGTAAATTAATTGGAAAAGAAGTTTCCAGTTATGTCTATACCAAAGATAAAAAGACTGGGGTAACAATTATTAAAGTAAATCCATCTATAAAAGAAGAATCTATAAAAATTAAAATAAAAATTAAAAATTAAAAGTTATGTTTTGGACGTATTATGTTATTTGTGTTATCTATTGTTTCTATCAGTTATTCCGTAATTTAAATAAAAGATATGATAATACCCCTAGTGGTGGTTCACCTGAAATGGATGCGATTATGGTATTAGTTATGGCTTGGGTTTTAGCACCTATTGATGTTGCTTTAACTTGGATTAGATGGGTTAAAGAAGCAGAAGAAGCTAGAAGAAGACAAATGAATTTTGAATTTAAAATAGAAGAAGACGATAACGTCTATTAGTATATTAGGAAGCTTGCCAGAGTGGTTGAATGGAACGGTCTTGAAAACCGTCATACTGAAAGGTATCTGGGGTTCGAATCCCTGAGCTTCCGCACAGATTAAACTATGTTAGAATTTAAAAATCCAATTCCAGTTATAGTGGAAGGTAATAAAGAAGGATATGCTATATATGTAACAAATGGTGGAACATTTGAAAATGATATTTGGTGTGTTGTATTATGTGATAATGGAATAATTAGACATTACCGAAGCGACCAAATAAAAATACATTTTAGTGGAACTTTTGATATTAAAAGAAATAGTGATGAACAAATATAAAATATGAAGTTCTTAATTACATCAGGTTGTTCATTTACATCAGCACATAGAGTTAATTATCATAGAAAAGACGATGAGTTCTTAAAAGATGAACCTAAATTTTGGTATTATACACATTGGATTCAGAAAAACAAACCTGAATTGAAAATTTATAATATGGGTAGTCCGGGTAATAACAACGCAATCATAGCTCGTTCTGCAATTTACAAAGCAAAACTCTTAATTAAAGAGGGTGTTCCTTCAAACGAAATCGGTATAATCATCCAATGGTCATCTTATTTTAGACGTTCGCATTTTATTTCAAATGATATAAAAGAATTTATTCCATTTGATGAACATAAAGATTATGTAAACGATTATTTAGGAGAAAAAAAAGAACCAGGTGAAAACGGATATTGGATGAATTTGGCAATACCAGATATGAAATATTCATCAATGGAAAAAGAGAATAAGAGAATGTTTAAATACAATCAATCTTATTTAGAAACACTTTATAATGATGAGAGTAGATATTTTGAATGGTTAGAATATTTTGATTATATTATTAGTTTTTGTAAAGCAAATGATATTCAATTAAAATGTTTCTTTATGCATAATTCATTTTCAGCACAATATGATTATGGATTAATGCCAGGAAATTATAATGATGGTAATGCAATGATTAAAGGTATATTTGATGATAAAAATATATTTAATACATGGAATGAAACCGAATTTAGAATAGAAAGTTATCCATATACAAAATACCTATATAATTCAATTGATTGGGATAACTATTGTTGGTTTTTTGAAGAGGAAGGAATCCATAAAAGAGGTGGTGTATTTGAATGGACAATTAGAAATCAGGTAAAAAGTAGTGATGAAAATTTCAATCCATTATTTATGGAATATGAAGATTTTGGTTCACAATCTAAATTAGAAGATGCAATTATAAATGGTAAAATGGGATGGACAGGACACGTTAGTAGTTGTAATTACAAAAAGTTTACAGAAGAAGTTATTTTAAAATGGGACATGTTCCAAAAATAGTGTATATTTATGAGTATGAGAATTAAATTGTTTGTTGCATTACCAAGTGAATTTCCACAAGAAAAAGCACCATTAGGAGTTGATGTTATCTATACCGGTGTTGGTAAAGTAAATGCAGCAATCAAGGCAACGGAAATACTTAAAGAGGCATCACCATCCGAAACAATAGTTATTAATTATGGTAGTGCGGGTGGACATGAAACTATGGTGGATAAACTATTTAAGTGTAAAAATTTTGTTCAAAGAGATATGGATGCCAGGCCTTTTGTTAAAAAAACAATTACACCGTTTGATGATATTGTTTGGACTAAACTAAATTTAGTAACTGATTTAATTGATTTTAATGGATTAGGGTATGATACTTGTTATACACAAGATAGGTTTGAAAATTCACCAAATAGAATATGTGATATGGAAGCATACTCAATAGCAAAAGTATGTAAGATTTACGGATTTGATTTTACAGCATACAAATATATAAGTGATAGTGGTAATCATGAAGATTGGACTGAAAACCATAACAAAGGAATTGAATTATTTTTACAAAAACTAAAAGAAGATTATAAAGTATCGTGATAAAACTAAAGAAGCTATTAAAAGAGATTGAAAGTGGTCCATATGAATATGGATGTGTAATGTTATATTTTGAATTTGAACAAACGTTCTTAACAAAAGTAATATCCGATTCAGATGTATATGATGATGGAAGTGGTAAGTATGGAAAAGAAACTGAACCACATGTAACTCTATTGTATGGGTTACATTCTAATGTCACTCCACAAATTATTCAACAAATCTTAGATACAATTCACTTTGGAGATATTACACTTAATAATATTTCTTATTTTAATAATGCAGATTATGATGTATTAAAGATGGATGCAAGTGGTGATGGGTTAGAAAAAGCAAATGCAATTCTAAGTAAATTACCAAACTCAAATGAATATGATGAATATCACCCACATATGACAATTGCGTATTTACAAAAGAATAAATGGCAAAAGTATATTCCAAAATTACAAAGTTTCACAACAACGGTAACACCACTATTTGCAATCTATTCAGTTCCGAGTGGTAAAAAATACAAATTAAAGATAAAATAATTTTGTAATCTAAGAGTTATTCGTTATCTTTAGATCATATGTATCAAAACGTCTATTTACAAAAAGGAAAAGATTTAGTTCATCTTTGGGATGATAAATTAGGTTATCAAACATTCCCTTACAAAACATTTAATTACGCCTACGCACCGGCAGAAAGAGGTCAATCAACTGCATTAGATGGTACGAGAGTAACTAAAATCTATGAGTTTGAAAAGGATGATCCGGCATACTACGAAACGGATGTACCAGAAACAACTCGTATTTTAGTTGATTTATATTCAGAAAGTGATTTACCATCAGAAGGACATGTAGTAATGACATTTGATATTGAGGTAGAAATGGAAACAGGTCTTCCTGATACCGATAAAGCTGAAAATGAGATTACGGCAATAGCAATGCACGATGGTGCAACGGATACTTACTACGCATTGATTTTAGATAAAGGTGGTAAGTTACAATCAACAATCAAAAAAGATAATAGAATTATTAAAGCATTCAAAACCGAAAGGGAAATGTTGAATGCCTTTTTAACAATTTACGAATACATACATCCAACAATATTAACAGGTTGGAATGTAGATGCATTTGATATTCCGTATTTATTCAATCGTTTGGCAAATGTATTGGGTAAACAAAACGCATATAGATTATCACCGATTAGAGATGGTTTTTATTCACCTTACCGAAAGAAGTGGAGTTTCGCTGGTGTATCTATTTTAGATTACATTACATTATATAAAAAGTTTACTTATTCATTAATGCCTTCATACGCATTGAACTATATTGCAAAGCAGGAATTGGGTAGAACAAAATTAGAATACGAAGGAAGTTTAGATGATTTATTCAGAGATGATATTGAGAAGTTTATTGAATACAACATTATTGATGTTGAGTTAGTTGTTGAGTTTGATAAAAAATTACAATACATTGACTTGTGTCGAGGTATTTGTCACGCCGGACATGTACCATATGAGGATTATTGTTTCTCATCAAAATATTTAGAGGGAGCATGTTTGAACTACTTAAAGAAAAGAAATTTAGTAGCACCGAACAAACCCGCAGATAGAAGGGAGCAGATGGAGGCACTAAAAGAAAGTGGTGAGCAGGGATTCATTGGAGCATATGTAAAAGATCCAATACCAGGTAAGTACGATTGGTTATATGATTTGGATTTGACATCACTATATCCATCAATCATTATGAGTTTGAATATCTCACCGGAAACAAAGGTGGGTAAGATTGCAAACTTTGATGCAGAAGCATTCGTTAAGGGGGATTATAGAGTATGGAACATAGAACATACAGCTCTCAACTATACTACCGAAGAATTGAGAAAAGAATTAAATGAGGAGAATTTATCTATATCATCTAATGGGGTATTATATACACAAGAAAAAGTAGGATTAATTGCAGATATTTTAAATGAGTGGTTCTCTCAACGTGTAGAATTTCGTAAATTAGAGAAAAAGTATGGTAAAGAAGGTGATAAAGCAAAGCACGCATTCTACGCAAAAAGACAGTTAGTACAAAAAATCTTATTGAACTCTTTGTATGGAGTATTGGGTTTGCCGGCATTCCGCTTTTATGATGTGGACAATGCAGCAGCGGTAACTACAACAGGACAAACGGTGATTAAGAATACAGCAAAGATGGTAAACATTAAGTACAATAAAGAGTTAGGTACGAATGAGGATTACAACATTTATATTGATACAGATTCAGTATTCTTTTCAGCATTACCATTAGTTAAACATAGATTTCCTAATTGGGCAGAGTTTGATGATACAGCAATGACAGAAAAGATTGATGAGATAGCAGGTGAGGTACAAGATTTCTTAAATAAGTTCTACGATATGATGTCGGATAAGTTTTTCAACATTAAGAAACACCGATTTGAAATTAAGAAGGAGTATATTAGTAAAGCAGGTATTTGGATTGCAAAGAAACGATACGCACAATGGATAGTTGCAGCGAATGGGTTACCAATGGATAAATTAGATGTTAAAGGATTGGATGTAGTACGTTCATCATTCCCCAAAGCATTTCAAGATTTTATGGCTAGAATGTTGAGAGATATTCTACAAGGTAAATCAAATGATGCAGTAGATACTGAATTAAGAGATTTCAAATTATCATTAGCGGGATTAGATGTAGCACTTATTGCAAAAGGTGGAGCAGTAAAAGAGATTAGTAAGTATGATAAAGGTGGTAAGAATAAGATATTAGGAGATTTTGAGAAAGGAACACCTGCACACATTAAGGCGGGTATAACTTACAATAGATTACTTAAACATTTTAATTGCCCTTTCAAATATGAACCAATGAAAAATGGTGATAAGATTAAGTGGGTATATCTAAAACAAAATCCATTGAGTTTAGAAACAGCCGCATTCAAAGGTTATCAAGACCCTCCTGAAATAATGGAGTTTATCCAAAAGTATATTGATGTGGATAAGATATTTGAAGCAGAATTAGAAAACAAAATGGATGATTTCTATAATGCATTAGGTTGGGAAAAATCATCATTCAGTTCAAAGAAATTAGAGGAATTTTTCTCCTTTTAAATTTGGTAGATTGGAAATAAAATCGTATATTAGACATATAAATAAAACATAAATTATGAACAAAACAAGAATTACACGCTTTATCTCTAAGTATAACTTAGCAGGATTAGTTGAATCGGTTTCATGGAATACCGATGGTCAGAAATTATCTACTCGTTTTATCGCAGATGATAAAACAATGTTAGGTGAAATCATTTTAGATAACTTTACCTTTGAAAATGCAGAGTTGGGTATCTATACAACTTCTAACTTAAACAAAATGTTATCAGTATTAGGTGATGATATTGATTTAGAAGTTCAAAAAGTAGAAGACAAATCTATTGCATTAGGTTTATCAAGTGATGATACTAAAGCTAGTTATCAATTAGCAGATTTAAGTGTTATCCCAAATGTACCGGAATTAAAATCATTACCTCCATTTGATATTGAGATTGATTTAGATGGTAAGTTTATTGAGAAGTTTGTAAAAGCTAAAAACGCATTGAGTGATATCGATACATTCACTGTCTTAACTGAAAAAGGTAATTTGAATTTAGTGATTGGTTATTCTAATGTAAACTCAAATAGAATTACTTTCAAAGCAAAAGAAGGATATGGTGAGGAAGTAAAAGCAATTTCATTCTCAGCAAAGTATTTGAAAGAAATATTAAGTGCTAACAAAGAAGCTACATCAGCAAAACTATTGGTATCAACAAAAGGTTTAGCTCACATCCAATTCATCATTGATGATTTTGTTTGTAAGTATTATTTAGTTGAAGTTCAGTTATCAGCATAATGAATTACGAAAAGAAATATTTTTACGAGAGAAGTGGGTGGTTCTATGATGAACATGTAAATCTTAAATACGAAGAAGTATTAGAGATGTCATTTCCTGATTTTGAGGCATGGGTTGCTATGTTCCGTAAGACCGCTAAGGATCAATGGGATGCAACCGGTGCACCTCCTAAAATTGGTGTAGATGAAGCAGATATCATAGAGAACTTTTCTAAATTACAAGGTTATAGAATTAACAAGTTTGAAGAAAAAGATGATGACGGAAACGAAGTCATCTTTAACTTCAACAAATTCGCAACACCGGTAAATCAATTCTTTCCTGCAATGTATAAGACTGGTATCGGTGGTAGTACATATGATAAACCAAAACCATCTATTTACGATATATTTACAGATGATACATATCTACCTGAGTTTACAAAGCAAATGCGAAGATTAACTAGACAAGATGGTATGTATCGTTTCTCTAAAACTCTTCATAAAGATAATTCAGAGTTCCATAATTCACACTTAGCAACTGGTAAGGAGTGGATTGAGAAATGGCAAAGTGGTGATAAAGCAGAGGGATTAGGATTCGCCCTATCACAAGCAGATAGTAGAATTCCATCATTACCAATTTCAGCTGAAGAAGTAAAAGAGTTGTATAAAAGTGGTGTGTTAGAATATAAACATATTGCATCTTTAAAAACGGCAGATTGGGGTGAGAATATAGATAACTTAATTGATTTACCCAAACAACCAATTCAAATCAGGGTGTACCCATTGGGTCAGAGAATATTTCCTGAAGCAACAGCCGCATTTAGAATTGGTATGGGTTCTCAACCAGCGGTAAACTTTCCACCACTAACTGCAAAGTATCTCTATGAAAGGTTTACGAATCATATTAAAGACCAGGATAAAATTAACATATACGACCCTTCGGCTGGATGGGGTGGTAGAATATTAGGAGCATTGAGTGTAGGTGATAGGAACATACATTATATAGGAAATGACCCTAATACGGAAAACTATATAGATGAGATACAAAAGAGTAGATACGAATATTTGGCAGAGTTTTTTAATTCACAAGTACCTGGTGTGGCAAATCCGTTTTGGGGACATCAGAATACTTATGAAATTTTTAGAACAGGTAGTGAGATAATTTCAAATGAACCGGAGTTTCAAAAATACAAAGGTAAGTTAGATTTTGTATTCACATCACCACCATATTTTGATAGAGAAAGATATTCAGATGATGATACACAATCATTTAAGAAGTTCAATTCATACGAAAGTTGGAGAGATGGATTTTTAAGACCTACTTTAACAACCGCATTTGAATACTTAAGAAATGATAGATATATTTGTTGGAATATTGCAGATATTAAAATAGGAAAAGATAAGTTTTTCCCATTAGAACAAGATAGTATTGATATTCTTACAGAGTTGGGAATGGAATACAAAGATAAGTTAAGAATGACAATGAGTCCAATGACAGGGGTAGATATGAGTGGTGTGAAGAACTCTATGAAATTAGAGGGAACTTCATACAAATACGAACCAATTTTTATATTTTATAAACCATAATAAATGAGAACATACATAAAGAAATTACATCCAAACGCGGTTATACCTACATATGCAAAGCAAGGTGATGCTGGTATGGATTTAGTAGCAACTGAAATTCTAAACGAAGAAGCATTTCAAATTACATACGGAACAGGATTAGCAATGGAAATCCCATTAGGATTTGTTGGATTAGTGTTCCCACGTTCATCAATTAGAAAATACGATTTAAGTTTAACAAATTGTGTAGGTGTAATTGATAGTGGATATAGAGGTGAACTACAAGCCACATTCAGAAAGGAAAGAGGAGTTGCATCTACGAAATATGAAGTAGGTGAAAGAATTGCACAAATTATGATTATTCCACATCCAGATATTACCTTTATAGAAACCAATGAGCTTTCTGAAACCGATAGAGGTGAAGGTGCCTTTGGTTCAACAGGCAAGTAGTATGATTTATTTACATGGACCATTTGATAGTTCAACTAATAGAGCATTATTTTATAATACAAAATGGTGGGATTTATATCATAGATTTTTAGTATTAGAACCATCACATGAAATTGGAGATGAGCTAAGAAAAACTTTACATACGGAACAACGTGATTTTTTTGTAGAGAGTGCTTTTATTTATGATAGAGAATTTGAATTAGTAGAAGAACCAGGATATCATATTATTCCTACCAATTTGATGGGATATCAATCTAATATTGCAGAAGCTATTAAAAAATATCCAAATAATAAATACTACATATTTGATACTGCAAATTTAGAACCATATAATATTTTTGATAATATAGGTTATATTAAAAGCAATCCTAATTGTATTTTTTACACTACACTAATAATCGGTGAACCTAATAAACTTTTTGATTTTGGATTTATATTAAGAAAATTCATAGCAAACAGAATTGTATTACAACATTATCAATGTAATGATATTTTTAAGAATACTAAAAAACCATATAGATTAGATTTATCAGTTAGAAATTTTCCTCAAAAAGATGAAAGGGTTGAATTGTTAAAAGTTTTACAGAATTATCAAAAGGATAATATTAATCTTAGAGTAAATGATTACTATGTAAATAGGATGGAGCAATTATATGAATTTGCAACAAAACATAATAACGCAAATAAATTAGATCAATACAAAAATGAATTTAAGTTATTAGATAGATTAAAACAAAGTTTAGTGCCAACTACTACATTGGTAGCTGGACAGCAGGAACATATTGGAGCAATGAAATTAATTGATGTTACACTTTCATCCGATATACAAATTATGTTTGAATCTAATCAAAATGGATTGTATATACCAAATGAAAAAGAATGGTGTAACATTACTGAGAAAACAATTGATAATTTATTAATTGGTAAACCATTCATAATTTGTAGTAAAGTAGCATATGATTTTTTAAAACACTTTGGACTTGAAACATATGAAACTGAATTAAAAATAGATTATGATGAAATTTGGGAAAATCCAGATTTTATAGTTAAAAATTTAGCTAAGAACATAATCCGCATTTCAGAAATGGATCAAAATGAATATGAAATAATGTTAAATGAATGTGCTATAGCAGCCGAAACAAATAGACAAAAATGTTTGGAATATATCGAAGAAAACACTATCTTAGATAATATAATAGATGATTACACTTTAAATTTTATATAATGAGCTTCTTTGAACAAGACAACGCAACAAAAAAAGAAAATAGTTTGTGGGTAGAAAAATACAGACCACAAACATTAAAAGATTATATTGGTAACGAACTACTTAAGGAAAAAGTTCAAAGTTACCTAGATAATAATGATGTTCCACACTTACTATTATATGGTAAAGCTGGGACAGGCAAAACAACATTGGCTAAAATTATCGCAAACACAATTGAGTGTGATTATATGGTAATTAATGCATCAGATGAAAACAATGTAGAGACGGTTCGTAATAAAGTAAAAAACTTTGCAAGTGGTGCAAGTTTTAAAGGATTTAAGATTATCATCTTAGATGAGTTTGATTATATGACACCAAACGCACAAGCTATTCTTAGAAACTTAATGGAAACATTCAGTAGACACACTAGATTTATCTTAACGTGTAATTATCATGAAAAAATTATTGAACCAATTTTATCACGTTGTCAAACTTTTGCAGTAAATCCTCCATCAAAGAAAGAAGTGGCAGTGCATGTTTCGGATATCTTAAATAAAGAAGCTATTAAATTTGATATAAAAGATTTAGCAGATATCATTACAAATTTTTATCCAGATATTAGAAGGGTTATGAATACCTGTCAATTACAATCATCCAAAGGTGAATTAAAAATTGATAGACAAACTATTTTACAGGCTGATTTCAAAAATAAAATTGTAGATATATTAGCAGGTGGTGAGGAAAAGAGAAATGCATATATTCAAATCAGACAGTTGGTGGGTGATAATAAAGTAAATGATTTTGCAGAACTATATTCAACCTTATACGAAAGATTAGATGATTATGCAGCGGGAAATACGGCAAATGTAATCTTAGAATTATCACAAGGACAATTTAGAGATGCATTGGTTATTGATAAAGAAATCTGTTTTATGGCAACAATTATAGCAATTATAAACATTATTAAATAAATAAAATATGGCAAAGAAAGAGGAATTTAAATTAGCAAAACCATTAGGTGATAGAGTTCTAATTGAAATTGAAACAAAAGAAAAATCAGTAGGTGGTATTATCATTCCTGATTCTGTGAGAGTAGGTGATAATAAAATTGGAAGGGTTGTAGCAGTTGGTGATGGGGTGTATACACATAGTGGAGTTAAAGTTCCAATGACAATTAAACCAGGTGATAATGTATTATTACCTACCGGAGAAATGAGTTTACAAAGAATTAAATTAGAAAACAATGATTATCTTTTGTGTAGAGAGATGGATTTACTAATGGTAATCAGATAAAAAATATAAGATATGCAACCAATGGATTTATCAAACCTAGGACAATCAGCAGCACAACCTGACTTAAGTAAAACAACGGCATTAGAATGTAAGTGTGGTGGACAATTTTTTTCACCTGCTATTCATTTTAGACAAGAAAGTGCATTAGCAAGTACAAGTGGACAATCACAAACTATTCCGGTAGAGGTTTATTTGTGTATTGATTGTGGTGAAGTATTTGAACAATTATTACCAAAATCATTAAGACCAGATAATGGCCAAGAGTAAAAAAGAAACAAATGAAGTTACAGCAAAGAGATTGGGATTATTTGACCATATCTCAGCTGTAACGGAATATCAAGATCCGGAGTATTGGGATAAAATATCAGATGATGATAAAAAGACATTTGGTAATTTTATTATACAAAGGTATCTATCTATGAATCCTGATTGGATAGAGTGGATGGCAGATGTACAACCTTATATTCAATCATTACCAAACGAATATTTCTATCGTTTCTTTATTGATATGATTCCACCTAAAAAATATTATCTAAAGTATATTAAGGGTAGAAAAGCAACAGAATATGAAGACTGGTTAATGGAATTAATTATAAAAGAATATATGTGTTCTTCTAAAGAAGCATGTGATTATTTAGAAATATTATACAACACTAGAGAAGGTAGAGAACAAATTCAATCTATTTGCCAAAAATATGGTATTGATAAAAAACTAATAACATCACTTAAGCTAAAAATCTGATAATAATCATATGTTCTTTTATACTTATATAGGTAAAAGGAGTTAACATATGAAAGCGAAGTTGTTAAATTTGAAAGAAAATTTAGACGAAATCATTTTAAAAGGTTTATTAGGGGTAGGATTAGTATGGGTTGTATTTGCATTAGGCTTTACACTATATACATTAGGTGTGCACTTTTTTGGCACATATGCACAAGAACAACAAATGGCAAATGAAATTGCTTGGAAAATTGATGGTACATTCAAAAATAGTCCAGGTAATATTTGGTACAATGCAGATGAACAAATTTGGGTTGAAAGTGTAACTAATCAGGTTAAGATTGGTAAGTTAGCCGGTAATAGAAAATTAGAATTTGGTGTAAAAAATATATTAGAAGAATACCTACAAGAAAAAGGATATAACCTATCTCCAT
>Ga0209599_10001121_pt1 | contig 13682 bp, 12 predicted proteins | sample Shrwel_input2_FT_FD_187534 | JGI IMG/M metagenome (GOLD analysis project Ga0209599, IMG submission 187534) | Subsurface microbial communities from deep shales in Ohio, USA - Utica-3 well 1 S input2 FT (SPAdes) (version 2) ... | reverse complement strand
GCGGCGATGCCACGAAATGCACCCCAAAACGACTGATAGAATAATAAGGATTATTCAGCGCGTGAATTTCCAGCTCGCAAGCATTGCATGAACCCACATCCACTTGCCGAATCGCTAAACTGCCCGTAAATTGCGCGGCAATTTTTGCTTGCACCAAATTGCCAATCTTGTGCAGTTCAGGATCATCCAAAGTAATCGGTTCGCTGATGATGCCAATTTGTCGAATTTTATTGAGGATTTTTATCATATTAGGCTTCGCTAATGAACTCATTATTTTTGAATAGCCATTATACATAAAAAAGTTTTTCTCGTTTTCATACACCTGCTTTACTGTTATTCAGTTCAGCCGAGTTTGAGATAAGAAAACTGTCTCGTTTAAATTAGAATTGACAGAGCACTCCTGATTAATTTGGATGAATATCCAACATTAAGGACAGTTTTTTAATGCTGAAAATTTTGTGAATCCTGATGCTGATAAAATTCTTACGGATTTTTAATAGATTGGATTGATTAAACTTTTTGCTGTTTTACATTCAAACCGCAGTTTGCAATGGACAATAAAAAAAGGCAGCCTTTAAAAAGCTGCCTTATTCACAATTCACATGCGACACACACTTACAACGAATTAAGTGCGCCCTTGCAGGGTGTGTAATTCCATTTTGTCGAGAATGTGATGATGACGCACATGCTTACCACGCACGAAGAAAATCACGTACTGACAAATATTACAGGCATGATCCGCAATCCGTTCCAACGCCCGTGCTGACCACAGGATATTCAAGACAATTGGAATAGCACGAGGGTCTTCCATCATGTAAGTAATTAATTGACGGCTGATATTTTCATATTCGTCATCAACTTCAGCTTCTTCTCTAATCACGTTCAACGCGGCATCCACATCCATGCGTGCAAAAGAATCCAGCGTGTCATGTAACATTTGGCGCACATGCTCGCCTAAATGCCGAATTGCCAAATAATGGCGCGGCTGCGCATCTTGCAAATCCTTATCGACTGACATTTTCGCAATCGACTCGGCTTCATCACCGATACGTTCTAAATCGGTAATGGTTTTTTCCACTGCCAACACTAAACGCAAATCACTGGCAGTGGGTTGGCGCAAGGCTAAAATCCGCGTGCAATCTTCATCAATCGCCACTTCTAAGGCATTGATTTTATAATCACCCGTATATACTTGCTCGGCTAATTTATCATCGCGTTGCGTCAAGGCTTGCAAAGCATTAGCGAGTTGTTCTTCGACCAAGCCCCCCATACTTAACACTTGATTACGCAATTCACGCAACTCGACGTTAAATTGTTGGGAGATATGGTGCTGGGTATCGTCGTCCATCATAACTGTATCACCTTAAATTCAGAGTAAAACCTAACTGCGCCCCTAAATTCTCTAAAAGAAGCTAAAGATTAAAACTAGCCCCTAAATCCCCTAAAGGGGACTTTAAACAAAAATCTTTAAGGTTTAGCCCCCTTTAGGGGGTTGGGGGCTGCTTTTAAACAAGCTCCCTTTTTTAGCAGATTGGGACGCAGTTAATTTTATTGTTAAACATCAAGCAACTAACCGTAACGACCCGTAATATAATCTTCGGTTTGTTTCTTGCCGGGATTTGTGAACAGCGTGCTGGTATCGCCGAATTCAATCAGCTCGCCCAAATACATAAACGCCGTGTAATCAGAAACCCGTGCCGCTTGCTGCATGTTGTGGGTCACAATGACGATGGTGTAATCAGACTTCAATTCATGAATTAATTCTTCAATCTTCAGCGTAGAAATCGGGTCTAAAGCAGAAGCAGGTTCATCTAACAATAAAATTTCAGGTTCGATAGCAATCGCCCGTGCAATCACTAAACGTTGTTGTTGACCACCCGACATCCCCAGTGCGTTATCGTGCAAGCGATCTTTCACTTCATCCCACAACGCTGCACCGCGCAAAGATTTTTCCACCACTTCATCCAAAATGCGGCGGTTATTAATCCCTTGCAGCCGTAAACCATACGCCACATTTTCGTAAATACTCTTGGGGAAAGGATTGGGTTTTTGAAACACCATGCCCACCCGACGACGTAAATCTGCGACGTTGACGCTGGGATCGTAAATGTTGCTGCCATCGATCAAAATTTGCCCATCGATTTTCACGCCGTCCACCAAGTCATTCATACGGTTAAAACAGCGCAATAAAGTGGATTTACCGCAACCGCTTGGCCCGATGTACGCCGTGACCCGCTTTTCAGGAATCAACATGTTGACGTTGTGCAAGGCTTGTTTATGGTTGCCGTAATACAAATTCAAATCTCGGACTTCAACACAGATCGATTCATTGGATAAATTCAAGGTAGACTCATTGCGCCCTAAAGAATTCATATCAATACTGTGGGTTAATACATTACTTTGTGTCATCTTTCTTAATCTCGCGCATCCAGACTTGTGCTCGTGGGCGAGATTCAAACCACCCACGAAACAAGGGATTAACTGTTAGTTTTCCAAAGCCTTATACTTTTCACGCAAATGGTTACGAATGCCAATTGCAGCCAAGTTCAGCAAGACGATTACCGCCACCAATAATAATGAGGTGGCATAAACCAAAGGACGAGCCGCTTCAACGTTAGGACTTTGGAAGCCCACATCATGAATATGGAAGCCCAAGTGCATAAACTTACGTTCTAAGTGTAAGAAGGGTGAATTCCCATCGAGCACTAAAGAAGGCGCGAGTTTCACCACACCCACCAGCATCAACGGCGCAACTTCACCCGCAGCCCGCGCAATTGCGAGAATCAAACCCGTCATCATCGCAGGACTTGCCATCGGCAACACCGTGCGCCACAAGGTTTCCGCTTTGGTTGCGCCCAAGGCCAAACTGCCTTCACGAATTGAACTCGGAATGCGTGATAAACCTTCCTCGGTCGAAACAATCACCACAGGCACGGTCAAAATCGCCAAGGTCAAAGCAGACCACAGAATCCCCGGCGTGCCGAAAGTCGGCGCGGGCAAGGCTTCGGGATAAAATAATTGGTCAATATTTGCCCCAAGAAAGTACACAAAGAAGCCCAGACCAAACACCCCATACACAATCGAAGGCACGCCCGCCAGATTATTCACTGCAATCCGAATCACCCGCGTTAAAAAGCCTTGTTTGGCATATTCGCGTAAGTAAACCGCAGCAATCACCCCGAAAGGAGTCACGATAAACGACATGATAAACACCAGCATCACCGTGCCGAAGATTGCGGGGAAAATCCCACCTTCAGTATTGGCTTCGCGGGGTTCGTCACTGACAAATTCCCAAGCTTTATGGAAATAGAAGCCAATCTTTTCAAAAGTCGATAAGGCATTTGGACGGTAAACACCGACCACTTTCGCCATTTTCAATTCAACCATGCGATCATCTGAAACTTTCATCATGAAGCTGTCGCGGTTGATTTGTTCGTACAGCTTGCTCAATTGTTGGCGCAATTGTTCATATTGCGTTTCAAATTGAGCCTTTTCGCTGACGATGGCGGCCTGTTTGGCGGGATCAGTGTCATGGTTCAATTCTAAACGGCGTTTACGCAAGCGTAATTGTTCCAAACCGTAGTTAATTGCCCCAATCTCATTTTTTTCGAGATGCCGAATTTCATCAAAGATTTTTAAAGCGCGTTGCAGACGGGTTTGTAATTCGCCCCATGCTGCATCGCCTTCACTGACAACTTTGTCATTTTCTTTCACTGAAACGACATAACCGTAAAAATTACCCCATTCACGGCGTTCAATCACGGTCATCTTTTCAGGATATTGGGTTTCTTTAAGGTTTTGCGCCAACACCCAGCGGAAATCTAAGTTGAATAGTTCCCGATTCCCAATTTTCATCAGGTAACGGGTGACACGTTCACCCTCGACTTTTACCCCTGAATCCCGCAAACGCACTGCGGAAACGTTTTCTTCATCACGAATTTCACCGACGATAATGCTTTTCTTGCCATCACGTTCGTCGATATAAGTCGCTTGTGCCACGGCAGTAGGCCAGAAATGTCCCAAACCCCGTACCGCAATTAACGAAATTAAACCCACCACCACGATTAAGCTGACTGAAACCGATGAGGCTGTCAGCCAAATCCAAGGATCACCACTTTTCCACCAGTTTTTCATAAGGAGCTATACTTGCGACGTAAGCGTTGGCGCACAACTTCTGCCAACGTGTTGAAGAAGAAGGTAAACATAAACAGCACAAAGCCTGCTAAGAACAATACTCGATAATGGGTACTGTGCAATTCAGACTCGGGCATTTCTACTGCGATGTTTGCCGAGAGCGTACGTAAACCTTGGAATATGCTGAAATCGAGCACGGGCGTATTCCCTGTTGCCATCAATACGATCATGGTTTCCCCGACCGCACGCCCCATCCCAATCATCAAGGCCGAGAAAATCCCAGGACTTGCGGTGAGTAATACCACGCGAATCATGGTTTGCCACGGGGTTGCACCCAAAGCCAAAGAACCCACGGTTAAATGTTTGGGCACGCTGAAAATCGCATCTTCAGCAATCGAGAAAATATTAGGAATTACCGCTAAACCCATTGCAATCCCCACCACCAAAGCATTACGTTGGTCAAAACCGATACCCAAAGTATTGGTTAACCAATGACGCATATCCCCGCCAAAGAACCAGCCTTCAACATGAGGACTGAGGAAAAACGCAAGCCAAGCGCAGAATAAAATACAGGGAATTAACAGCGCGGCCTGCCAACCTTCAGGAACTCTATAGGTCAAAGATTCAGGCAAGTTTTTCCAGATGTACGCAAAAACCAGCGTTCCAATTGGCATGAACAGGAACAGCATAAACACCCCAGGCAGATTTAATTCCACCACAGGCGCAAGCCATAAACCTGCTAAGAACCCTAAAATTACAGTGGGTAAAGCTTCCATCACTTCGATGCTGGGTTTGACAATGCGGCGCATTCTGCCAGACATGAAGTAAGCGGTGTAAACTGCGCCCAAAATCGACAAAGGCACGGCGATCAACATCGCATAAAATGCGGCTTTAAATGTCCCGAATGCCAAAGGCGTTAAGCTAAATTTTGGCTCGAAGTCATTGCTGGCGGAAGATGATTGCCAAATGTACGCGGGTTCGGGATAGCTTTCATACCAGACTTTGCCCCACAAAGAACTCAAAGAGACTTCAGGATGCCGATTTTTGACATCCATCACATGCAATTGACCCTTGTCGTCTTCTGCAAGCATGCGGTCGGCGCGGGGAGAAAGTGCGAGTTGTGGAATGGAAGATTTCGCAACAGATTCCACCAATAAAGTGCGGTGTGCAGTCGCATGATATATGCCTACTGTCCCTGTACTATCTGCTGCTGCAAAACCTTTGCGACGTTCTTCGACGGCGATTGAGGTAATCGGTGCTTTTTGGTCATGGAATTCGCGCACTTTGGTTAATAACATTAAGTTATTTTTGCTACGCACGGGAAACCATTGCGTAATTCGCCCTTGATTATCGCCTACTAACAATGAAATATCCGAGGCTAAAAACACCAAGCTGGTCACTTTATTGCCTTTTTCGACTACGGGTAGCTTTTCAATCACATGCGGTTTAGTCTTATCCGCCACATCAAAATGCCATAATTGTCCCGTGCCATCCACCGCATATAAAGTATGTTGTTCTTTATCCAGTAATAAATGGCTTAACTCGTCTTTAGGGTCTAGGGCTAATTCCCCCCCCGTTTTTTCGGTGGTGACAGATTCATCAATGAAAGAAACTTGTTTGATAAGTCCCGCGATCACTAAACGGTGATCGGCGGTGACGGCAATCAAAGTATTCGCCTTTTCCCCAATTTGCAAAGCCAGCTGTAACACCGCATTACCCTTTTCATCGATGACAATCGGGGTTTCCCCTAAGGGATATTCTAAACGCGGTGTAATCACTGCTTCATCTTTAGGATAAGTGATTTCGTAACTATGACGCACCACAAGTACCTTACCATCACTCAAACCAAAAGCCACCACTCGACTGGACGCATCAGAGCTGGCAAAGCTGGTAATTTTTACCCCTGCTGGCAAGGGAAGAGGATGATTTGCGATCACGCTACCGTCTTTGGTCTTGAAGAAAATTGTCCGACCTTGATCAGTAAAGCGCACAGCAATCTGACTTTTCTCTTCTGTCGCAATATGTAATGTTTTTCCCGCGTCAGTGGCAGGCGTAACAAACTGCCCACTTTGCTGCATACTTGCAGGCACTAATAAGGGATAAACAACATATAGGAGATAAAAGAAAATCAGTAAAATTGCAAAAATGACACTGATACCCCCCACCGTCATTGCATGACGGGTGATTTTATCTTTAAGCATACGCCAATGACGCAGGCGTACTATGGCAGGGTCATTCAGTGCCGATAGGACAGGAGAGTTATGATCTGATTTTTGTATGTTCATCCAAATTTTCTTTATGGTCTGAAACCTCCCCCAGCGGAGGGGGAATTCAATTGTACCCACATGCGTGAGCACGCTATCATTTTTGGTAAGCTCTTCGTTTACGGAAATACAATCCAACGACCTCTATCTGTCAATGATCTAATAACTCAACAGCTTGGGTATGGATTGAAACAATATTTCTTTATGATAAAGCGGTAAGCCTAGGCAAATGCCTAGGTTTACCGCAACACAGCTTCCTATTATGCGCGGCAAATATGTCACGAGTGTGTAATTTTTGCAGTGCGACATATAAATTTACCAAACAATCGCTGAAATCCCCTAAAAAATGACTTATTTGCTCCGAGTGATGTTTTCAGGGGCGGGCTAAATTTAGCTATTGATTGCCTTGGTTTCTGGCTCAGTGGCTACAACAGGTGCGCTCACTAAACTCATTTCAGGCACGGGCGCAGGTTTGGGAACAGGTGCAGGCGTGGGTGCTTTGGGATTATCGACAGGATCACGGGAAGGAGGTAGCAGATTTTTAATTAAACGATCCAGCGTGCCATAGAAGAAATCGACGCTATAACCTGCGAGAAACCCTAAGGCGGCGGCTGAAAAAGTGGCATTCTTAGGAGCTGCGCCCGAAGCTGCTTGATTTGCTTCCATTACGCCTGAAATCGCACCGGGATCGAATAAATTCACAATCAAACCACCCGATAATGCGCCCATGAATAAGCGTAATCTGTCCGTGGTCATTTTGCTGGGTTCAAAGGTGCGGTTGGTGTGGCATTCGTTCAAAGCTTTATAAAGGTAAACCAATGAGCCAATCGCCCCGAACAAGAACGGTTCGATATAGTGAATAGTGTTTAAACCACTGAAAGCACGGAAATAAAACATTAATCCCACCAACACAATTGCAATCCACAGCATTTGGCGGAAGCAATTGCTTGCCACGGAAGCATCGCCCAAGAAATAAGCGGCAATGCGGGATTTACGGGCGACAGGATAATCTTCGGAAGTGGCGCGCAAAGTTTCACTGGTCACAGGGGCGACTAAAACCGCTAATTGATTGTAATGCCATTCTAATTGTGCCTCGGCATGGCACAAAGTTGCCACATCAATCTGGTTGGAAGGCGTGTAAAAAAACAGCTTTTTTAAGTTTTTCACTTCTTCCAAAGAAATTTCTGGGGTCAATTTTCCCATTTCCACCGCATATTCAAGCAGTTCTTCAAGCTCTAAATAGCGATGCCGATAATTGGCATTGTGTATGGCTAGCGCATCTTCTTTGTCGTAGGTGAAGCTTTGCACGACACCATCGGCAGAAATTAAATTTTCTTTCGTTAATTCAGCTTCGGGGGGCATTGCTGACATGACTAACTCCTTATTTTAGATTAGTTTATTTAATTGCAACTGCGCCCCCAATCCCCTAAAGGGGGCTAAAGATAAAAGATTTTTAAGTCCCCTTTAGCGGATTTAGGGGCGCAGTGAAACTTTACGGAATATTTAACAACTTATGGGTTTGTAAACTCAGTTGCCATTGCGGGTGTGCGAGGCAATATTCAATGCAATGACGAATGTTTTCCGCCTGTGCCGCGCCATCCATCGGCTGCAAAAAGAAGTGTTGAAAACCTAAATTAATAAAGCGTTCAGGTTTCGCCAAAGCTTGCGGATACACCAGTTTTAATTCATCGCCCCAAGTTTGTTGCAATAGGCTGTTCGCTTTGGGGCTGATGCAAATCCAATCCACGCCGTGCGGCACGGGTAAAGTGCCATTACTTTCTATCGCGATTTCAAAACCTTGTTGATGTAAAGCTTCAATTAACGCATTATCCAATTGCAATAAAGGCTCGCCACCCGTCAAAACCACATAACGCGGCGCATTATTATCCACCGCCTGCCACGCGCTCGCAATTGCCTGCGCCAAGCTTGCTGCATCTTTAAACTTGCCGCCGCCCGTGCCGTCAATTCCGACGAAATCAGTATCACAAAAGTGACAAATAGCGGTGGCGCGATCCGATTCTCGCCCCGACCACAAATTGCAGCCTGCAAAACGGCAAAACACCGCAGCACGTCCTGTACGCGCGCCTTCGCCTTGTAAAGTGTAAAAAATTTCTTTAACCGTGTAGGACATCTGTCATCCTAAGAGTTTATTTTATAAATGTATTTTTTATGACTGCCAGTCCTTTGAGGATTGGCAGTCATAAATCATGATAGGGAGTATAAAGCGGATATTTTGACATGAATCCAATTATGATGATAATTGGATGAGGGGAAATGTCTGAATCAGGATTTGCAGGATTAAAGGATTTTCAGGATGAAAAAAGCGAAACCTCATTTTCTATCGGGGTTAATCCTGTTAAATTCGGATAATCCTGTGAATCCTGATTCAGACAATCTTGAGACAATTTACAACTTACGTTCTAAACGCCGATAAGTAATCGCTTCGGTCAAATGTGGGGTTTGAATATTCTCACTGCCCTGCAAATCTGCCACCGTCCGCGCCACTTTCAAAATTCGATACCACGCCCGCGCCGACAAACCCAATTGTTGAATTGCCATATCTAACAAACGTTCATCTTGTGGAGCGAGCTGACACGCGCTTTCCACTTCACGATTGCCCAGTTGGCTATTGGGTTTTCCAAACCGCGCTAATTGACATTGACGCGCCGCAACCACCCGTTCCCGCACGGTGTGACTGGGTTCGCGTTGCCCATCTTCACGTAATTGGGTGCGCGGTAAATTCGGTACTTCAATATGTAAATCAATGCGGTCGAGCAAAGGGCCTGAAATTTTGGCACGATAACGTTTCACCATCTCAGGAGAACAATGGCAAGGGTGCAAAGTGTCGCCCAAATGCCCACAAGGACAAGGATTCATTGCGGCAATTAATTGAAAATGCGCGGGAAATTCTGCCTGTTGGGCGGCACGGGAAATCACAATATGTCCTGATTCCAAAGGCTCACGCAGCATTTCCAACACCCGCCGATCAAATTCGGGCAATTCATCTAAAAATAATACGCCGTGATGCGCTAAAGACACTTCACCAGGGCGCGGCTGACTGCCACCGCCGACTAATGCCACACCTGAAGCAGTGTGATGTGGTGCACGAAACGGGCGAATTCCCCAGTTTTGCGGATTAAATCCACTGTTGGCAATCGATGCCAAGGTCGCACTTTGTAAGGCTTCTTCTTCACTCATCGGCGGCAAAATGGTCGGTAAGCGACTGGCTAACATAGTTTTACCAGTGCCAGGTGGCCCCACCATCAATAAATTATGTCCGCCCGCCGCCGCCACTTCTAACGCGCGTTTGGCATGATGTTGTCCGCGCACTTCGTCTAAATCGGCTAAATAACGCAGTTGGGGAATATCTTCATCGAAATTTGCAGCCGCTTTAGAAAACAGCGGAATGCTGGTAGTACCTTGTAAATGCTGGTAAATTTCGTTTAAATGTCGAATCGGTAAAATTTGGGCATGTTTGACCAGTGCGGCTTCTGCGGCATTTTCTGCGGGTAAAACGATTTTGCGCTGCGCATTGCGAGCCGCCAAGGCGACGGGTAATGCACCGCGTATGCTGCGAATTTCACCACTTAGGGCTAATTCACCGACAAATTCGTAATCTTGCAAATATTCATCGGGAATTTGATTGGAGGCAGCAAGAATCCCAATCGCAATTGCCAAATCAAAACGCCCGCCTTCTTTGGGCAAGTCGGCAGGCGCGAGATTGATAGTGATGCGTTGCATCGGGAACACGAAATGCGAATTCATCAGCGCACTGCGTACCCGATCCTTACTTTCTTTGACCGCAGTTTCTGGTAAACCCACAATGGAAAGCGCGGGCAGCCCATTGGTCAAATGCACTTCAATAGTGACAGGCAGGGCGTGAATGCCGACTTGGGCACGACTATGAACGATGGCGAGTGTGGTCACGTTGCTGAAAACTTAGTCGCTGATATGATTCATTTCTACCACATTGGGGTTTTCGAGTTTGGCAACTTTGCTTTCTAAAGCTTCCAATTGGGCACGGGTGCGGCTTAATAAAGCAGTTTGCACTTCGAATTCTTCACGGGTGACTAAATTCATGTGATGAAAGGCGGCTTCCATCGCGGCACGCAGATTTTTTTCAAAATCTTGCTGTAAATTGACCATGCCAGCAGGCAAATGGTCGGTGACTTGTTTGAACAGGTTTTCAAATTGATTGGGGGAAATCATGGGTTTATTCCTTGTCAGCAGAGTAGTATTTTACGCCCAGTTTGATGACGGGCTTGCCTTGGGCGATGCGCCATTGATTGGTGTCGCGTAAGGAATACGCGCAGCCACAATATTCTTGTTGATAAAATTGTTCGCGTTTGGAAATTTCAATCATGCGTTGTGAGCCGCCGCCTTTGCGCCAGTTGTGTGTCCAGTATTGCATCTCGGGATAACGTTGGGCGGCGCGTGTGCCTGCACCATTTATCTGATTCATGTCTTTCCAGCGTGAAATCCCGAGGGAGCTGGTGAAAACTTTGAAGCCGTTTTCATGGGCATATAAGGCGGTGCGTTCAAAGCGCATGTCGAAACACACGGTGCAGCGTTCGCCACGCTCGGGGGTGTTTTCTAAGCCTTTGATGCGTTCAAACCAGTTGTCTTTGTCGTAATCGGCATCAATGAAGGGGATATTAAATTTTTCGGCAAAGCGGATATTTTCCTGCTTGCGGATTTCATATTCTTTGAGAGGGTGAATATTGGGATTGTAGAAAAAAATGCTGTATTCCAGCCCTGAGGCGAGCATTGCTTCCATGACTTCGCCTGAGCAGGGGGCGCAACAGGAATGCAGTAGGACTTTTTTCTCTCCCTTAGGGGGAACTAATTGCGGGCGAACCGACATTGTTTTCACTCATGCGTACTAATAAAAATATCTATCTATATTAGCTTAGTCGGAATCTGTTGCCTATGGTCTTTAATTTATTCGTGGATTTACTTAGCTGATGCAGGTTTGTAACCTGCGCCGTAACGTTTCAGCTTGTTCTGACGTTCTTAAATGCGCCAGTTGGGGTTAAAAATCCAGATTACTTGGGGAAATTATAATGGGTTCTTTATTTAAGCCGCGTCCAACATTTCGACCAAATCCTTTGATTGTTCTGGATAGGAAATAACCTCTGATAAATCCCTTAAGCGACTTATATCTTTTGGAAGAAATTTTTCGTGAGATGAATCAAACACTGTTATTAACTTATACTTCTTATCTTTGCGATACTTTTCCAAGTCATACAAACGTTTGAATGCAGTATCAGTTACATTATGTGAGGTCGCAACATTTCCACTTGAGGTTGACAGTGTTAGAACTAAACTCTGTCTGTATTTCCCAGATATAGCAAAATCCACTGTGACATCGTTATTGAATTTCCCTTTGAGCTTGAAATTGGTTTCATAACTTGATTTGGGTACAATCTCACAAAGATAATTTTCAAACTCTTCTTTAAAATTTGAGCGTGAATTAAATTTTTGAGTATAACAAAGGTCTGCAACACGAACGCAAGCCTGAGCTAACCGTAGGATAGCACCTGCTACATCGCATTGATCTGGGGCTAATATTATAAGCTCGCCATTTTTTTCTAAAACTCCTAATGTATCACAAATGTCACGAATAATATTGAGTCGTTTTTTACTGCTAGACTTACTGTAAGGGTAAATATGCAAGTCGGCTAAATAGGCGACAGTTTGACCTAAATCGGTAATATACAGAGAATTAATTGTCTCATTCGGCTGACAATAAAAGACATCAATATTTGAACCATCAGGATACAGTAAAGGAGTCTTCAGACGTAATGATCCATCTTTCAAAAGATCACAATCTTCAATAAGCGAAAATGACTCAATTATCTTTTTTATACCTAAGCAATCGAACATCATCGTGGCTCCACAAATTTGCCTTTGTGAATTATATTAGCCTGTTTACAAAGAATACGCCATACTTGGTATGGTGTCTTATCATTCAAGTCAAGTCTTGCGATAGCGTAAGGTAAGTTATTTTGGGGTTGGGAGTCATCTGGTTTTTGTAGCTCGTGCTTATGAGTTCTCCCTGCATCCTTATGCGGAGAACCATTAACATCAATGCGACAAATTGGTCCGATAGGATTAACAACGAAATTGAAAGTTACTGATGGGAGTCTTGGTTTGTATGTACCATTAACTAGGATAAGTATGCCAATACTATTAATTACTTCAATACCTTTAAAAATTAGATTAGGTCCCATTCCTTTTTCTTCTTGCCAAATTATGTCTGACTCAATCGTTTTGTTTGGTAGGTTTCTGAGTATTTCAAATTCTTGTTTGGTCATTTTTGTAGTGGCGGGTTATTTGGAAAGAATTATTATAGTAACATAATCATAGAAAATAATTTATTCCGCAAAATACGATTTCCATCGTATGCCACAATAAACAGCAAGCGTAGGGTGTATAGAATTGATTTGAAGTCTTTAAAAAGAAGCGAGTCGTTTAATCATAAGCCTAATAAAACACAGTTTGAGTTTAGCATTAGCATTCTCAAGAGTCCGTTCAAAGTTCTTAACCAGCGACTTACACCGCTCTACCCAAGCATTTGAACGTTCTACTACCCATCGGGCTTTGACTGGCACAAAGCCTGTTTTTCCTTGCGCTAATTTCTCTTGCCTAGAGGGCTTGGGCGATAACTCAAACTGGATTTTATCCCTGATTTCAGGATAAATCTTTTCTAACTCTTTCCGAATACGTTCTGGGTGATAGCCATTATCCAACAAAATTGTCGTTTTCGGCATCTCTAAGGGCTTATCCCTAAAGTAGTCGAGATTTTGCTTGAACATCTCTATCAAACCGACATCATCGCTGATATTGGCTTTCGTACAGTAGGTAAACAAGGGAAAACCTAAACTATCCACTGCTAAATGCCTTTTAATCCCGTTAGTGGCTTTGTAAAAGCAAAACCCCTGACTCTGACGACTGGCGAGACAGGTATTCTTTACCGCTTGGGAATCAACCATAATCAGGCTTGTGTATTGGTTTTTTTTAATCGTCTGCGTTGGCTTTCATGTAAGCGTACCATCAGTTTATCGATGACTCCCAAAGCCCGCCATTGCTTGTAATACCAATAAACTGTTGAATATGGCGGGAACTCTTTGGGAAGGTCAGCCCAATGACAGCCATTTTTGAGCTGGTAAAGCATGGCATCAAACAGGAGGCGATTGCTCCATTTATGAGGGCAGGTTTGTTTTTTCTTTGGCAATAATTCATCCAAATAGAGGTTCAACCACTGCCCATTCTGCATCGTTC
>Ga0209599_10001120_pt1 | contig 13689 bp, 13 predicted proteins | sample Shrwel_input2_FT_FD_187534 | JGI IMG/M metagenome (GOLD analysis project Ga0209599, IMG submission 187534) | Subsurface microbial communities from deep shales in Ohio, USA - Utica-3 well 1 S input2 FT (SPAdes) (version 2) ... | reverse complement strand
ATTGACCGCCTTGGGGCCTTCAGCTTTATGGCGGACATGAAGGCCAAGCAGGTTCAGGAACCATCGGATTGGGAAGGCAGCAGCTATCTTAGTCTGCCGCAGGCGGACTGGACTCCGTGGATTCCGGCGGGGATACCGGACATTGATCGTGTCAATGCGGCGGCCGGTCTGCAATTATGGACAGATTGGGTGAAAGGGGCGCCGTCTTCCGGATTTGCCCGCGTGCACTCCAGCCGCATCAGCCTGAACTGGCGCAATGTTCCGTTAAGCCTGACTGAAGTGTCTGCCGATATTTCTGCTCAAAAAACAGGCCGTGGTTGGGAAGTCGGACTCATGCCTCACGCCGGGCAGCTGAATGGACTGGTTTTCCCGCTGAAGACGCTGATAGTCCGCCGGGAGGATGGGGAGCGATATACCATCGCGGCCCAGGCCGTGCATTTGCAAAATCTGTCGAGTGTTGTGCAAACCCTGCCTTTCGGCGAAGAGATCCAGACGAAACTGCGGGAGCTTCAACCCCGGGGTTATATTTCCAGTTTTCTGGCGGTGGTTGACGGCCCGGCAGGTCAGCGGGTGTTAAGCACGTTAAAGGCCGATATCCGGCAGGCATCCTGGTTGGCAACAACCCAAATGCCGGGCGCCATAGGTGTCAATGCCTGGGTTCAATGGCAGGACGGGAAAGGTGAGGCCGGTATCCGCATGGAGCAGGGCGTGCTGGACTTGCGTCAAGCCTTCCGCCAGCCCACCCCCGTGGACTCGCTCAACGCCCGCTTCAGTATCCGGCAAACGGCAGATGCCTGGCTTGTGCGCAGCGACCGCATACAGCTGCGTAATCCCGATGCGGCGGGCGAAGCACTGCTCAGTGTCTGGATTCCGCGACAGAATCCTGCTGATGCGCGTTTGCAGTTGCTGGCCGGTATCCACGACGGAAAAGTTTCCAGTGTATGGCGATATGTGCCCTGGCCCTCCGCCGGAGATGACACGCTGGACTGGTTGCAGCGCGCACTGCGTGAAGGCCGTCTGGTGCAGGGCGATTTCCTCTATGAAGGCCCGCTGATTGACCGGCCCGGACTTCCTCCTTCTCAAATGCAGATGCGGTTTGCGCTGGAAGAGGCGACGCTGGCCTATGCACCCGGCTGGCCGGAAATTCATAAGCTCAAGGCCGAAGTCACCTTGAATAACCGGCATCTGCAAGTCAAGGCCAGCCAAGGGCAAATCTATGAGAGCATTGCCCGGAATATCACGGCCGTAATTCCGGAGTTGATGGAGCCGGTGTTGCGGATAGAAGCGGATGTGGACAGCACGGGCGAGGATATTTTCCGCCTGTTCCGCGAATCACCACTCAAGGATGACGCCGGGCGCATGGCCGCCCTGATGTTGGTCAAGGGGGAAATAGGCGGGCATTTGTCAATGTCCATGCCTTTAGCCAATACCGATCACGTCAAGGTGGCGGTTGAGGCTGAATTACCGGGCAACCCGATAATTTTGAAAGAGGCCGAGCCTTTTGACCTATGGCTGAACGGCATGGTCCGGTATGAGACCGGCAAGGGCCTCACCAGTCGGCCCCTGAGCGGTTTTTTTCTGGGGCAGCCGCTGACCGTGCAGTTTCACAGTGTGCTGGATGAAGGCAATGTCGTAGCGGTTCAGGTGCAGGCGGATGGAAAGTTGACGCCCGCCAGCCTCAAACCGTGGATAGGCGCTCTGACCGGCCATATGCGCGGTTCAACCGGATTCAAGGCGTTCCTGGCTATACCGGTCAAGGATGATCCTGTGCATCTGGCGCTGGATGCCAACCTGGCGGGTTGGTACATGGATCTGCCGCAGCCCTTTGGCAAGCAGTCCGAAGCGGCGCCGCTGCATTTTGAAATGGAAATGGGGGCTTCGGAGAGTCTGGCTTCGCTGAGCATTGAAAAGCGGCTGCAAAGCAATTTTGCCGTACATGGCAGCCGGATATCCCGGGCTATGGTGCAATTGGGTGAGGGCCGCTTGGCCGAGCTGCCCCCCAATGGCCTCTGGGTTCGCGGCAACCTGGAAAAGTTGAATCTGGATGACTGGCTGCCATGGTTGCGCCCGCGTCCCGGCAGGCGTGAGGTTGAAGAGGCGGTTTTTCCGGCGCTGGAAAGCTTCACCATGACCATTCGTGATTTCTCGGCCGGAGGCTACCGGCTCAATCAGGTTCGTCTGGGGGCGGAGCCGGATGAAGCGGCGGAAGGCAGATGGCGCGTGCAACTGGAAAGCGAGCGCATCGCCGGAGAAGCCCGACTGTCGAGAACGGGAACCGGCCCGGTGGCGCTGACCCTGTACCGCCTGATTCTACCGCTTCCGGCTGCCTCCGGAGCAACGACATCAGCATCATCCCGTTTGGACTGGGAGATGCCGCCGATTAACCTGGATATCCGCCAATTGTCCTACTCAGACTGGCCCGGGCTTGGTAATGGCACCCTCACCGCCATGATCCGGCCATCGGGGGAAGGTTTACGATTGGATAATCTTCTGCTCAAGCATGACGCCTTGACCCTGAGCGGCAGGCTGGATTGGCGCTATCGTCAGCCCCGGATCACGACTTCTATCAACGGCAACATCAAAACCGGCGATATTGCCAAATTGTTCTCAGCATTCGACTATCCGCCCATAGTAAATAGTATCAAAGCAGAGGCCACCATCAGCCTGAACTGGCCGGGTGATCCTACCGCATTATCGATAGAGCACCTGGAGGGAGAAATCGAAGCCAACCTTGAGAAAGGGCGGATTCTGAAACTTAACCGGACCGTGAGCCTGACGCGTTTGTTTGGTGTATTGGATACCGAAAACATCAAACGGCGCATGCAGTTCGATTTCAGTGACATTACCCGTAAAGGCATGGCCTTCGACCACTTCAGGTTAAGCGCCATTCTGACCAATGGAACGCTGCTGGATGATTTTGCCATGGACAGCCCGTCCATGACCGTCAAGGGGGGAGGGGCGGTGAACTTGCGCAGCAAGGTGCTGGATCAACGCGTACAGATTGCGGTGCCCTTGGCCAGTGCATTGCCGGTAGCGGCAGCATTGGTGGCCGGGCCGCTAGTGGGTGGCGCACTGGTTGCGGCTGAGTCGGTGCTGGATTCATCCTTGCGCAAGATGACGGCTCTGAACTACCAAATTACCGGGGACTGGAATAATCCGGTCGTTGATCGGGTGAAAAAGCCGTTGATTCCCTGGCGCCTGCCTGGAAGAACGGGAAAGAACCGGAAGGCCAAGCCATGAAAGTGATGCTCTCCGCGATCCAGATGACTAGCGGCAATGACCTGCCGGCTAACCTGAAGCAGCTGGAAAGCCTGTTGCAGCAGGCTTCTAGTGCTGGAAGCCAACTGGTGGTATTGCCGGAGAACTTCGCGATATTCGGGGCAGAAAGCCAGTACCGCTCTGCCGAATCCATGCCGGAGATTCTGGATTGGCTTCAAGAGGCTTGCCGTCGTCATGGTTTGTGGATGGTGGCGGGCAGCATGCCCTGTCTGCAAAGGCCTTCGGGAGAACCTGTTCCGGACGGTCGGGTGCGTTCAGCCTGTTTCGTGCTGGATGATCATGGCCACCTTCGCGCCCGATACGACAAAATTCACCTGTTTGATGTGGATGTTGCGGATAGCCAGGGAAGTTATCGGGAGTCCGCCGTCTTTGAGCCAGGCGATCAAGTCGTGACGGTGGATACTCCTTGGGGCAAGTTGGGTTTGGCCATCTGCTATGATTTGCGTTTCCCGACCCTGTTCCAGCAATTACAGCATGCCGGAGCCGATTTTCTGGCTTTGCCGGCGGCATTTACCGCGGTCACCGGGGCGGCGCATTGGGAAATCCTGCTAAGGGCCAGGGCTATTGAAACCCAGACTTTTATCATCGGCGCCGCTCAGGCAGGCAGGCACAATGCCTCGCGTGAAACCTGGGGGCACAGCCTGGTGGTTAACCCATGGGGTGTTGTACTGGGCTGTCGGGAAGAACCGACTCCCGGTGTGGTCAATGTCGGATGTGACCTGTCCGAGTTGCTTGAAATTCGTCAACGTATGCCGCTATTGGCGCATCGCAGGCTATGCTAAAAAAACGGCGTGGCGTAATATGAACAAGTTGCGGCAAGGACTTTCTTGCCTGTCATGGAGAGTTTGATAATGAGCGAGAGTTTGGCAGATTACCTGGGGCAGGTTCCCATTTTTTCCAATTTGACCTTGCCGGAACTCCAGACCATTGAAAAGTACATGTTCTTCAACAAGGTGGAAGCCGGTGAGTTTGTCTTCAAGGAAGGCGAAAAAGGTGATTACGTCTGCTTTGTGATGCATGGTGCGCTGGATGTCATCAAGTTCAACCAGCATGCGCAGCCGGTGGTGATTACCACGCTGGCCAAGGGCAGTTCCATTGGTGAAATGGCCCTGATTGACAAGCTGACCCGTTCGGCATCGGTGCGAGCCTGTACACCGTCAGGTCTGATTGTGCTGACGCGCAAGGGCTTTGAAATGATCCTGAAGTTGCATCCGGAAATCGGCATCAAGATTTTGAAGGGTATTGCCTCACTGTTGAGCATCAACCTGCGCAAGACATCAGACAAGCTGGCGGAGTTCATGCCACCGCTGGCCTGACATCCATGTGGCGGCCTGTAAGGAGTTATTTACAGGCTGGGGGAAGGTATTTATCCTCAATATCTGGGGAGCTACAACTCCAGGCGCTGGCGCCGGTTGTATCAAAATTGACTGTGTATTCAATGTGCTTGTTACGCAGGCCAAGCGCCACGCTGTTGTTGTATTGTGCATCAATCAGGCATGTATCCCCATTATCAACAACAGTGATGGAGGCGATGGAAGCACCGCTGTTGTTGACAATATTGGTGATATCCTGATCGTAATAATTGTTGGGGCCGGTGCAGGTGCCGTTATCGTATTTATAGGTGGCAACACCCACCTTGATGCCGGTGAGCGAGGCCAACGTGTTGGCCACTTGCGACCGGGCGATATAGTCTTTGTACAAAGGGATGGCAATCGACGAAAGCACACCCAGGATAAGCGTTACAATCATGACCTCGATGAGGGTAAAGCCGTTTTGTGGTTTCATGGCTGTTCGCTCCATGGGAAGGTGTGGCCACAATAACTGACCAAGGGAAACGCCACTAATTAATGGGATATCGAGTAATTATAATTTTTAAAAAATAGACAGAAAATTAAAGCTGGATCAAGGTAACCGCTGTTAAAGAAAAGCCCGCCGAAGCGGGCTCCTCCATCAAGCAACCGGTATTATTGGCACTTGCCGGCAAACTTGGGGTCAACAGAGGTGCTGCAAACCCAAGTGCCAGTGGCACCAGTACGGGTCAAGGTGATGTCCTCACCCAGAACAGACGAAGTACCGGTAATGGTACATGCGATAGAAGCATCACCAGAAGAAGCGGTACCTGAAGCTGCGATAGCCGAGCAATTCTTGGTGGTAGCTTGCAGGCCGATGTCAGCAACAGAAGCAACATCAGTACCTTCGTTGAGGGAAACTTCCATTTGCGTCTTGCCCGGGCTGATTTCAGCCAGTGCGGCGGCGACTTGGGTACGAGCAATGTAATCCTGGTAAGCCGGAATCGCGATGGCAGCCAGAATACCGATAATAGCCACAACAATCATCAGTTCGATCAGGGTGAAGCCCTTTTGCATAGTGTTCATGGAGTCTCTCCTGGAGATTCGGTTTTAAGTCGTTTTTGATTTGACCGACTTCTTGCCGGTGCTGTCTTAATTAATGCAGGAGCCGTGCCAACTTTTGAAATTATTTCTGAATCCAGTCGTGGCAATAGTTTTGAAGGGTTGCGGAAAAAGAAGAGGTCGAAAGTAACAAATCAGGGAGGTTGGGGAGTGACAATAATTGTCACTTTGTGTCGTTGTGTGGCTGTGGAGACGCATTCCGGTAACATTCAGGACAGCGTCACCACTTCCCTTAGGTAAGTAGCCAGGCGCGCTTTCATTTTCTCTGCCTGATCCGGTTCGGTTTCCAGCGCGTGTCTGGCAGCCCGCACCAATTGCCGCAGGGTGTGGCGTTCCGCCGCGCTATGGTTGCGGACAAAATCGGCAATGGCCGGGTCGCCGTGCTGGATCAGGCGGGTGATCCAGATTTCCATCCGCTTTTCCAGATTAGGCTGCTGGTGCCGATTCAGCGCTTGCAAAATGGCGGCTTCATCTTCATGACGCATCAACTTTCCAATGCGTTGCTTGTGCCGGCGAATGGCCTCATGGCTTTTGATGTGGGACAGTTCAAGCAGGGCGTCCATCAACGTTTCGCTGAGCGGCAGTTTTTTCAACTGTGAAACTGGCAGTTCCGCCAATTGTTCCCCGACGGCCTGCAAACGGTCCATGGCGCGTTTCTGTTCGGACTTGCTGATGAAATCCGGATCAAATTCATCTTCAGCAGGGTGGTTGAGCATGGCGGCAGGGCAGGCAGAATTGAAGGGGTGGCATTCTAGCAAGAATCGGGAATTTATTCAGCTTCGTCAAAGCGGCGGGCAAACAAATCCTGAATGGCGTTCAAGGCTGCCTGTTCATCTTCCCCTTCTATTTGCAATGTCAGGGTAATGCCCCGCCCGGCACCCAGCAACATGACTTGCATCATGTTCTTGGCGTCCACCAGGCGGCCGCCGGGTTTGCCCAGCCGAATCACGGACTTGAAGGTGGAAGTGAGGGTGATCAATTTCGCGGTGGCCCTGGCGTGCAGGCCCAGTTTGTTGATCACAGTGATGGTGGTATCAATCATTTTTTTCGGATCAACTCACGATGCAGGGTTTGGATATTGGCGACCCGATTCTTCATGAAGTTCGCGAGTCTGTCTACCATGTAAACAGAACGATGCTGTCCTCCCGTGCAACCAATGGCGACGGTCAGGTAATGCCGGTGGTCTGCAGTCAGTCTTGGCAACCACTTCAACAGGAATTCGCTGATGTCATGGAACAGGGCCTCAACTTCCGGGTGATCATTCAGGAAATCGGCAACCGGCTTGTCAAGACCGGTTTGTTCCCGTAATGAAGTCTGCCAATGGGGGTTGGGCAGGCAGCGGACATCAAACACAAAGTCGGCATCCAGAGGCACGCCGTGCTTGTAACCGAAGGACTCGAACAGGATGGTAACCTGGGAATCATTGGAAAGCCGGGCCGCCAGTGTTTGCTGTAACTCATGCACGTTCAGGTTGCTGGTGTCCAGATAGACGCTGGCGCGGGAGGCAATCGGGTCAAGAATGACTTTTTCCTGATCGATGGCTTCACTCAAGGACCGCGAATCGGAGCTGAGCGGGTGCTTGCGGCGGGTGGAGCTGAAGCGGGCCAGCAGTACATCGTCGCGGGCATCCAGAAACAGGGTATCGGAACTGACGCCCATGTTGTCCAGTTCAGCCAGTACCGAGTCAAAACGGCTGAGGTCATCTGGCAGGCTGCGCACATCCACACCGACACCAATGCGGGATACCGTTGGCGAAGTCTGGAAATAGTGAACCAGCGAAGGCAGCAGGCTCAAGGGCAGGTTATCGATACAGAAGTAGCCCAGATCTTCCAGGATGTTGAGGGCTGAACTTTTCCCGGAGCCGGAACGCCCACTGACAATCAGAAGCTTTTTCATTCAAGTGCATGAGGTTAATAATTTTTCTTATAGTACATTCTTTGAATGAAGAAAACAGAGGCGCAGACACAAAGCACGCACAAAAAAGCCCGGATCAACCGGGCTTTTGCAGCAGGAAGTCAGTGGTGGGCTTTCAGCTTTTCCTTGTGCCTGACAATCTGTCGGTCAAGCTTGTCAGAGAGCAGGTCAATCGCGGCATACATGTCGGGAGATTCCGCGTTGGCGAACAGTTCGGCACCGGCGATCCGGATGGTGGCTTCGGCTTTCTGGGCAAGCTTCTCGATGGTGAGAATGACATGCATGCTGGTGATGTGATCAAAATGGCGCTCGACACGCGTCAACTTGCTTTGCACGTATTCTTTCAAGGCAGGGGTGAGTTCCACATGATGCCCGCTGATAGTCATTTGCATAAGGCCAATCCTCGTGTTGTTTTTACGACATTCGAGGAGAACCTGCGGACAAAGTCGGGCGGCGAACCGTTCGGCCTTGCGGAAGCATGTTCTCCGCCAAAAGCCAGTATCAGTCACAATCCAGTCATTGTGCAGCCACAATTCTGTTATCGGATTGTGATCCTGATAATCTGTTCCACAAGTTCAGAGTAGCGACAATTTCGAGGTTATAGCAAGCGTTTTCTGTCGCTGGATGATGGAATGTTGAGCGACTCGCGATATTTGGCGATGGTGCGCCTGGCGACTTCAATGCCCTGTTCCTGAAGGAGATCGGCAATCTTGTTGTCGGAAAGCGGTTTGCGGGTATCCTCCTGGCTGACCAGCTTCTTGATCATGGCGCGAATGGCCGTAGAGGAGCATTCACCGCCCGAGCTGGTGCCGACATGGCTGGAGAAAAAGTATTTCAGTTCAAAGATGCCCAGCGGGGTGTGCATGAACTTCTGGGTTGTGACCCGGGAAACAGTGGACTCGTGCAGGCCGACCTCATCGGCAACATCACGCAGCACCATCGGCTTCATGGCTTCCGGCCCTTTTTCAAGGAAGCCGCGTTGATGTTCCACAATGCAGGTGGCGACTTTCAGCAAGGTTTCGTGACGGCTTTGCAGGCTTTTCAGGAACCAGCGGGCTTCCTGCAAGTGGTTGCGCAGGTATTGGTTGTCGGCGCTGTTGTCGGCGCGGCGGACCATGCTGGCATAGCCTGTATTGATGCGGACCCGGGGAGCGGTTTCCGGGTTCAGTTCCACCCGCCAGCGTTCCTTATTACGGGTGACGATGACATCCGGGGTAACGTAGCTGGATTCACTGGAGGAAATGCTGCCGCCAGGGTAGGGGTTCAGGGTTTGGATCAGGCTGACTGCGGCTTGAAGTTGCGATTCCGTCAGTCTGGCCTTTTTCAGCAGTCCGGCCTGGTCATGGTTGCCCAGCAATTGCAGATGCTCACGGACAATCAGCAAGGCGGCGTCAAGCATCGGGGTCTTTTCAGGCAGCTGGCCCAGCTGGATCAGCAGGCACTCACGCAGGTCTCGGGCGGCCACACCGGGCGGGTCAAACTGTTGTATGCGATGGAGAACAGCCTCGACTTCATCCTCTTCAATGTCCACTTCCGGCAGCAGGCGGCTGACGGCATCAAGAATATCTTCCAGCGGTGAGGTGAGATAGCCGTTCTCATCCAGCGAGTCGATCAGACAGACGGCTATCGCCTTGTCGGTCAAGGTGAACGGTGTCAGGTTAACTTGCCACAATAAATGGTCGTACAGGGTTTCGGGGACGGTGGATCGCGCCTCGAACCCTTCGTCATCGTCGTCCGGGGCGGAAGCGGTGCTGCTGTTGCCGGTGAAGATGTCATCCCAGGCGCTGTCTACCGGCAGTTCTTCCGGAATATCGCGCGGGGCATCCATGTCCAGGCCGTTGCTTTCGTCCGAACTGTGGTCGCTGAACTCATCAGAGGCTTGTCCGGCGGCCTCTGCATCATTGACGGTGGCGGAAGTGGCAGGGGCGTCGTTGTCTTCAGCCAGTTCCAGCAGCGGGTTGGAGTCCAGGGCATTCTGGATTTCCTGTTGCAGTTCAATCGTGGACAATTGCAACAAGCGGATGGCTTGCTGCAATTGCGGAGTCATGGTCAGGTTCTGGCCAAGATTGAGATGCAAGGCTGCTTTCATGCCGGGGAACTTCAGGTTGTTGGCTTGATCAACAGTATATCGCAGCTTGTTGAGTTTGCGCCATGCAAGAAGCAGGCCCGGGGGTGTATCAGGACTGTTTCAGTCGGCGTAGCAGGCTGGAGGTATCCCAACGTCCGCCTTGCATGGCTTGAATTTCGCGGTAGAAGTCGTTGACCTGCCGGGTAACCGGCAAGGAAATACCCAGCCCGGCTGCTGTTTTCAGACAGATATCCAGATCCTTGCGCATCCAATCCACGGCGAAGCCGTGATTGTACTCATCCGCCAGCATGGTGCCGTGACGGTTGATCAACTGCCAGGACGAAGCCGCGCCTTGACCAATGACTTGCATGGCTTTTTCGGTATCCAGCCCGGCCTTTTCGGCAAAGTGCAAACCTTCCGCCAAGGCTTCAATCAGCCCCGCGACACAGATCTGGTTGACCATCTTCGTCAACTGGCCGCTGCCGACATTACCCATACGCACCACAGCCTTGCCATAGCATGCCAACAGCGGCTCAATTCGGGCAAAGACTTTTTCTTCTGCTCCGCACATGATGCTGAGCTGGCCGCGTTGCGCACCTTGCTGACCGCCGGAAAGCGGGGCGTCAGCAAAGGCCATATCTCTTCCTTTCAGGATATTGGCAAGATCGCGGGACAGGCTGGCGGACACGGTGGAGTGGTCGACCAGCACCGAGCCGGGTTTCATGCCCTGAATGATTCCGGTTTCACCCAGTACGACCTGATGAAGATCGTCGTCGTTGCCGACGCAGGTAAAAACAACTTCAGCACGAGCGGCAGCTTCAGCCGGGGTAGAGGCTTTGTGTCCCGCATGTTGCTGCAACCAAAGGGTTGCCTTGGCGGACGTGCGGTTATAGACGGTCACATCATGACCGCTGGCGGCCAGATGGCCGGCCATGGGAAAGCCCATGTTTCCCAGGCCGATAAATGCAACTTTCATGGTGTGCTCCTGAATCCGGATTCCACAAAAACCAAGGGCCGCATAAGCGGCCCCGGGTCTGTTTCATGACAATGGAAAGCTTAGCGCTTGTCCATCGGCACGAAGTCACGCTGCACCGGGCCGGTGTAAAGCTGGCGCGGACGGCTGATCTTGTAAGGAGCGGAGTGCATTTCCAGCCAGTGGGCAATCCAGCCTGGCGTGCGGCCGAGGGCGAAGATCACGGTGAACATGCTGGTGGGGATGCCGATGGCCTTCAGGATGATGCCGGAATAGAAGTCAACGTTCGGGTACAGCTTGCGCGACACGAAGTATTCGTCACTCAGGGCAATCTCTTCCAGCTTCATGGCCAGTTCGAGTTGCGGATCATGGATGCCCAGCGCGGTCAGTACTTCGTCGCAGGTCTGCTTCATGACCTTGGCGCGCGGATCGAAGTTCTTGTAGACGCGATGGCCGAAGCCCATCAGCTTGGTGCTGTCGTTCTTGTCCTTGACGCGCTTGATGAAGTCATCAAGCTTGGAGACATCGCCGATTTCATCGAGCATCTTCAGCACGGCTTCGTTGGCGCCGCCATGCGACGGACCCCACAGGGCGGCAATACCGGCCGCGATACAGGCATAGGGGTTGGCGCCGGTGGAACCGGTCAGGCGCACGGTCGAGGTCGAGGCGTTTTGCTCGTGGTCGGCGTGCAGCACGAAGATGCGGTCCATGGCCTTGGCGACAATGGGGTTGACCTTGTAGTCGGCGCAGGGGGTGGCAAACATCATGTGCAGGAAGTTTTCAGCGTAGCCCAGTTCGTTGCGGGGATACATGAAAGGCTGGCCGGCGGAATACTTGTAGCTCATGGCGGCCATGGTCGGCATCTTGGCGATGAGACGGATGGCGGCGATGCGGCGGTGTTCCGGATCGTTGATGTCCATGTTGTCATGGTAGAAGGCGGAGAGTGCGCCTACCACACCGCACATCACGGCCATGGGGTGGGCGTCGCGACGGAAACCGCGGTAGAAGAACTGGAGTTGCTCGTGAACCATGGTGTGGTTCATGACGCGGCCCACGAAGTCGGCCTTTTGCGCAGCGTTCGGCAATTCACCGTTCAGCAACAGGTAGCAGGTTTCCAGATAGTCGGACTTTTCAGCCAGTTGCTCGATGGGATAGCCGCCGTGCAGGAGGATGCCCTTGTCACCATCAATGAAGGTGATCTTGGATTCACAGGCGGAGGTAGCCATGAAGCCGGGGTCATAGGTGAAGTAACCGTTGGACAAGACGTCTTTGACATCAATGACGTCAGGACCCATGGTGCCGCTGAGGACGGGAAGGTCCAGGCTCTTGTCACCGATGGTTAGCGTGGCTTTTTTGCCAGACATGGCGTTCTCCTGTTTTTTTCAGCGCATAAAGGCAGCGTTCGCCGGCACCGGGATGGTGCATCGGCCGGGGTCGACGCCGCGTTCAAAACATAGGATGCATAAAACGCGCCTAGCTTAAGGTTTGTAGGGATTTTGTCAATCAACCTAAGGCTCGACGAAGGTCGTATATCCCGCTTCTGTTCACATGTGGAAACTATTTTGTCCGTATTTTGAACATGGGTGGCCTCTGCGGATTACTGTACGATTGTGATTGTGTGTTGCGGTGTTTTGTCGCGAACTGTATCAGTTTGTAATCCGGGGGCGGGAAGACTATAATTCTGCGCCGCCCGCCTTGTTGGCAATGCCGCCGCCAGACGTGCAATTAGCTGTTTCTCTCCTTGATTCCAGCCCTTTATTACGGGCCCCAACTACAGGATGCACGCTGTGAAAAGCAACAGACCTGTCAACTTGTCGCCGGATCTTATCCTGGCGGTCAATCTGAAGTCGCCGGTGGCGATTGCCTCGATCCTGCACCGTATCTCCGGCATCGTCATCTTCCTGCTGATTCCCGTCCTGCTATACATTCTGCAGGGCACCCTGGAATCCCCGGAAAGTTTTGCCGCCATCAAGGAAGACGTATTCGGTGGTTTCATCGGCCGTTTCCTGGTGTTTGTCACGCTGGCCGGTCTGCTTTATCACTTCTTCGCGGGCCTGAAGCATCTGGTGATGGACTTCGGCGTTGCGGAAGAACTGGAAAGCGGTCGCAACTTCGCCAAGGCTGCCTTGGGCGTGTCTGCCGTTTCCATTGCTCTGGCCTTTGTCTGGGTGGTGCTGTAAATGAAAAGCGCAACGAGTTTTAGCCGTTCCGGCATGAGCGACTGGATTGTCCAGCGCGTCAGCGCCGTTATCCTGGCCGTCTACTTTGTCGTGGTTCTTGGCTGGATCGCCCTGCAAGGCGACGTCACCTACGAAAACTGGTCTGCCTTCATGGGCAGCACCTGCATGCGCATTTTCGGCCTGTTGGCCCTGGCCTCGCTGGCCGGGCACGCCTGGGTCGGCCTGTGGACCATTACCACCGACTACCTGACCGTGCGTCAGATGGGCAACAAGGCAACCTTCCTGCGGTTGCTGGCCCAGATTGGCATGGGTGTGCTGATTTTCGTGTACATCGTCTGGGGCCTGAAGATTTTCTGGGGAAATTAAGCAATGGCTAAGAATATCCGTACCCTTACATTTGATGCCGTGATTGTCGGCGGCGGCGGCTCCGGCATGCGCGCCTCCCTGCAACTGGCCCGCGCCGGCCTCAGTGTCGCCGTGCTGACCAAGGTTTTCCCGACCCGTTCGCATACCGTGGCGGCGCAAGGCGGCATTGGCGCTTCGCTGGGCAACATGGGCGACGACAACTGGCACTACCACTTCTACGATACCGTGAAGGGTTCTGACTGGCTGGGCGACCAGGACGCCATTGAATACATGTGCCGTGAAGCACCGAAGATGGTGTACGAACTGGAACACATGGGCATGCCGTTTGACCGTAATGCCGACGGCACCATTTACCAGCGTCCGTTCGGCGGTCATTCGTCCAACTACGGTGAAAAGCCGGTGCCGCGCGCCTGCGCCGCCGCCGACCGTACCGGCCATGCGCTGCTGCACACGCTGTACCAGCAAAACGTGGCGTCCAATACCCAGTTCTTTGTGGAA